>Ga0315270_10000391_pt1 | contig 24481 bp, 12 predicted proteins | sample C1_bottom_MG_FD_204932 | JGI IMG/M metagenome (GOLD analysis project Ga0315270, IMG submission 204932) | Sediment microbial communities from Yellowstone Lake, YNP, Wyoming, USA - C1_bottom | ecosystem: Environmental > Aquatic > Freshwater > Lake > Sediment | place: USA: Wyoming | collected...
AGATGAATCAGTTAAAATTTGCATACTGATTAATAGTTTCAGCTCTTATATTTTGAACGCTACGCCCTTCGATCCCAAAGCATTTGTTACTTCCTTGCCACTTTTGCCGGGCGTATATCGCATGCTGGATGCATCGGGACAGGTGTTGTATGTGGGCAAAGCCGCGCAGCTAAAGAAGCGAGTCAGTTCATATTTCCAGAAAACCAATATTTCTCCACGCATACGCTTGATGATTTCGCATATCGCAAATATAGAAGTCACTATCACCAGTACCGAGGCAGAGGCATTGCTGCTGGAAAACAATCTGATCAAGAGTTTAAAGCCGCGCTACAACATCTTATTTCGGGATGATAAATCCTATCCCTATATCGTGCTGACGGGAGAAACTTATCCGCGGCTAGCCTATTACCGGGGCACAGCTGTCAAGCAGCATCAAAACTTTGGACCGTACCCCAATTCGTTTGCGGCCAAGGAAAGTATCGCGTTACTGCAAAAAATATTTCGACTGCGTACCTGCGAAGACAGCGTATTTAATAATCGTACAAGGCCTTGTTTGCAGCATCAGATTCAACGCTGTACCGCGCCCTGTGTCGGTTTGATAGGTGCGGAGGATTACGCCACCGACGTGCGCAACGCTTCACTGTTGTTATTGGGCAAGCAGGATGAAGTTGAGGACAGATTGCGTTCCGCGATGGAGCATGCTGCCGAATCTCAGCTCTATGAACATGCTGCCGCTTTGCGCGACCAGTTGCATGCCTTGCATACAGTGCAGCAAAAGCAGTTTATGGAAAGCGGACGTGCAACCGATGCTGATATTGTTGCCGTGGTTGAACTGGACGGCGTGGTATGTGTCAATCTCTCGATGGTGCGCGGCGGTCGCCACCTCGGCGATAAACATCTCTTTCCGCAGAATGCGGATCATCAAAATATACTTGAAGTTCTGGAAGCATTCCTGGCGCAACATTATTTAAACAGTGCAGTGCCTTCTTTTATTTTGACCAATCTGGATGTTGCCAATGAGGCTTTGGAGACGTTATTGAGCGAGCAGGCCGGGCGTAAAGTGCAGATACGCCATAGCGTTACAGGCGAGCGCCGTCAGTGGCTGGATATGGCGGTGAATAATGCCTTGCTGGCGTTGCGCCAGCAGGCAGGCATGCAAGCAGGGCAATTGCTGCGCCTGGAAACCTTGCGTGCAGCGTTGTCGCAGCCGGAACTGTCGCGTATCGAATGTTTTGATATCAGCCATACGATGGGTGAAGCTACGGTTGCATCCTGTGTCGTATACGACAATATGGCAATCCGGCCGACCGAATACCGGCGCTACAATATCAAGGATATTACCCCCGGTGATGACTATGCCGCGATGCGCCAGGCTCTAACGCGACGTTACCTGAAACTGCAGCAAGGAGAAGGGAAATGTCCGGACCTGATCCTGATTGACGGCGGTGCAGGTCAGCTGGGCGTGGCGATAGAAGTAATGGCAGAACTCAATTTGTCCGAGATACAGTTGATGGGCGTGGCAAAAGGAGTAGAACGCAAGCCGGGAATGGAACAATTGTTGTTACCGCATCAAGAAAAGCCGTTACAATTATCCCCTGATAGTCCGGCTTTACACCTTATTCAGCAAGTGCGTGACGAAGCACACCGGTTTGCCATTACAGGCCATCGTGCCAAACGCGGCAAAGCACGCACGACTTCTACACTGGAAGAAATCAGCGGGGTAGGTGAGAAACGTCGGCGCAGTTTGCTGTCCCGTTTTGGTGGTTTAAAGGGCGTACAGCAGGCCAGTGTGGCAGAACTGTCTCAGGTTGAAGGGATCAGCGCTGAGCTTGCAGAAAAAATTTATCAACAGCTTCATTAATACATTAAAACTGAATTTTCGTACACATGCCGTTAAACATACCCATTTTATTGACCTGGTTCAGGATTGTGATGATTCCCGTGTTTATCGGGATCTTTTATCTTTCTGATGACACAATCAGTTTGCACCATAAGCACTTGTTCAGCACTTTGCTGTTTGCCTTTGCCGCCGTCACTGATTGGCTGGATGGTTATCTGGCGCGTTCGCTTAACCAGACTTCAGCCTTTGGTGCATTTCTGGATCCAGTGGCCGACAAACTGATGGTGGCGGCTGCATTGATTGTGCTGGTGAATTTAACCTATGTGGGCGCCCTGGTAGCCTTTATCATCATCGGCCGAGAAATAGCGATCTCGGCGCTGCGCGAGTGGATGGCGCAACTGGGCAGCAGCAAAAGTATTGCCGTATCGATGCTGGGTAAAATCAAAACTTCCTTCCAGATGCTCGCAATTCTGTTGCTTCTTTATCACGAGCCTATCCTGGGATTTCCAGTGCATGAAGTGGGCACGCTGCTGATCTATATAGCGGCCATCCTTACCCTATGGTCCATGGTTTATTACCTGATGCTGGCAATGCCGCAGATATCTAAAAAATCTCGCGAGTAGAATTGATTTTTCCGGCTTAGATAGGTATAGTGGCGGGCTTCGGGGTGTAGCGTAGCCTGGTAGCGCGCCTGCTTTGGGAGCAGGATGTCGGGAGTTCGAATCTCTCCACCCCGACCAGGTTTTAGTAATTCAAGTCGTATTGGTTTACCGAAGGAATTGTGCCCGTAGCTCAACCGGATAGAGCACCAGCCTTCTAAGCTGGGGGTTGCTGGTTCGATTCCAGTCGGGCACACCATAATAAGGCTTAACAGTTCAATGGTGGTCGTAGCTCAGTTGGTAGAGCCCTGGATTGTGATTCCAGTTGTCGTGGGTTCGAGCCCCATCGATCACCCCAAAACATATAAAGAGTTAGAGCAATCTAACTCTTTTTTGTTTCATAGTGTATGCCATAAGCATTTTTCATTACATTTCGCGACTCCTTTCCTCTCGAATCAGCCTCTCTTGGGCGCTTATAAAACGTTTAATTATCTGTTTTAAAGTCAAGCGTCAAAATATCCATTCGTCGTTAAATGCTGCCCGTTCGTTAACGTTCGAAACCTGCGCAGTACCATTCGTCTTATGTGTAATTCCAGTTAGGGATGTGTTTTTTCGCCTTATTGCAAGTATGGATGCATTCACCAATACTCAATAGTCTGCATGTATTTTTGATTTAATTGATGTTTGTAGAGAGTGATTAATCAATTCGTTCTTCAAAATTATCAGCAGATTTTTTCTAAATAGGCAAAGTGATGTTGATGTACAGCGGAATGTCATTTTTATTGTGGTATTATTCGCACATTAATCATTACTTGGTATCTGGATGCTTTGGGCAAAATGTTCAGTAATCAAGTTATCAACATGTTATTTAAGCTAAAAACTATTTTTGGTAAACGTCATGAATAAAACTATTGTGCGAATTCTGGTTGGTCTATTGATCACGCTGTGTGCGACAACAATTTTTGCCGAAGAAGTCTCGAGAGAGCAGATTAAAGGGCTTGATGAACAGGTGCAGGATATCAAGAAAGATGTGCTGGGTATTTCAGCTGAGTTGACGCAGCTTGAGGAGAAATTACTCTATCCTTCGAACACCCAAGTCTCAGTGTTCGTAAGCTTTGATAAGGGTGCAAAAATCAAACTCGATGCGGTGAAGCTGAAGATGGATGGCAAGGATGTTACATACCATATCTATACCTTCAAGGAGCTTGAGGCTTTGCAGAGCGGCGGTGTGCAGCGGCTGTATACCGGGAATATTCGTTCTGGGGAGCATACGCTGGATGTTTCCTTAATTGATAAATCTGCTGGCAATGGTAATGAACAGCAAGCTGCCAGCCACAAGTTCACCAAGTCGGTGGAGCCAAAATTAATTGAGATTGCGCTCTCTGGTGCAGGTTCTCAACGCATAAATTTCAAAAACTAGCAGTCTATGATGCGGATTTACATTTGCCTGATTGGATTGTGTCTCAGTACATTTTCCTTAGCTGCAGATTCAACAAAATCTGCAGCTAAGGATCTGTATCTGGGCGAGGCTTTTTATTACGCTTTTCAGGGCGAATATGTCGATGCCATTTCGCGTCTGGATACCGAGCTGGGACAGTTTTACCGGCTGGACGATCCCAATCTCGATCCGCTGCATTTTCAGGTAAATTTTGCAAATTTTTCGGTCGGTGATTTTGAATTGTCCTACCGCATGCACCAGCGTGCCGGGCGTGCGATCAAAGCTGTGCTTGAAGGTAATGTTGAGGCGTCTATTCGCAATGAAGCGGCCTTTCGTCTGGCACGGATTTATGTACAGAAAGATGATCCCAGAAGCGCCTTAAGCACAATAGAAAAAATTACCGGCAAAATTCCCGAGAAAATTCGTGATGATGAGCTTTTTTTGCGTGCGCAGATTTATATGCTGACGGGCAAATTTGAAGATGCCATTCATATTCTCGAGGGTTTGCAGGGTTCTAAAAGTTATGCGGGTTTCGCGACTTATAACCTTGGCATTGCGCTGATACAAAATGGGCAAGAATTAAAGGGCTATGAGCAGCTGGATAAAGCAGGGTTGATCAATAGTGATGATGAGGGCATCCTGGCGATACGGGATAAAGCCAATATGATGCTGGGTAACAGGCTGATTGCTGCGGGCCAGCCGGCTTTGGCCAAGCAATATCTTGATCGCATTCGCCTGACGGGACCATTTTCAAACAAGGCATTGCTGGGGTCAGGCTGGACTGATGTGGCACTGGAAAAATACGACAGGGCTCTGGTGCCTTGGCTCATTCTGATCAAGCGTAACCCAACCGATAAAGCAGTACAGGAAGGCTTGCTGGGCGCACCATATGCCTATACCAAACTTGGGCTGCACGGAAGGGCTGCACTGCTCTACGGTAGTGCACTGGAAAAATTTGGCGCCGAACTGGCCAAGCTGGATTCATCGATGAAAAGTATACGCGAAGGCAAATTCCTGAAGGCTTTGGTGCGCGATGAGTTAAAGCAGGATAAAAACTGGGTGGTGAAGTTGCGCGAATTGCCTGACTCTCCGGAAACCTATTACTTGCTTGAGTTGATGGCATCGAATGACTTTCAGGAGTCGTTGCAAAATTATTTCGATCTGGATGATTTACGCAAAAGGCTTGAAGCCTGGGATGACGGCATAGATGCCTATGAAGAGATTATTCGCATACGTGCAAAGTATTATGAAGCGATTTTGCCTGCACTGGATAGGCAGTTCAGGGAAATTGATTCGAAAATGAGATTGCGTCTGGAGCAGCGCCAGGCACTGGATGACAAACTAAAACAAATGCTGGTGTCTCCCCGTCCCGATTTTTTGCAAACAGCAGATGAAAGAAGTTTACGGGATAAATTGAATCAACAAGAGCAAAAGTATAAAAATGACAACAGTCCTGCCGGTATTGAGGCGCGCAGACGAATCAAACGACTGCAGGGAGTAATGTCCTGGCAAATCAAAACCACCTACGACAAGCGTCTGACGGATGCATACAAGCATCTGCATCAGCTGGATGCTGATGTGGAAAATCTCAGAAATGTTTATCGCTCATTTGTCAGATCGCGTCAGGCAGCAACGCAAAGCTATAAAGGCTATGATGACCAGCTGCGTCAGTTAAAAAATCGGGTAAGAGATTCCAAAGAAAAGGTTGTTACCCTGATGGCTCGTCAGGGGCATATGCTCGATGTGATGGCACTTAACGAACTGGATCAACGCCGGATTCGCCTGGAAGAGTTCCAGGTGCAGGCACGTTTTGCATTGTCTGAAAGCTATGATCGCGCCAGCAAAAAGCAGCTTGAAGAAAGCGAGACGAAATGAACATCTCCCGCTTCCTGATATTCATATTGATAAGTTTGCTGGTCTCGTGTGGCACCAGCTCGAACAAAGGATCGATAGGTCAATTAAAAAATACCAAAGTTGATCTTTCGGATACGCAAATTGAAGGTGGCTTTGAGAAAGCCATGCAGAGTTATCAAAAGTTTCTGGAGCAAACGCCGGAGTCGGCTATGACGCCTGAAGCCTTGCGCCGCTTGGCAGATTTGAAAATTCAAAAAGAATATGGAACCCTTGAGGGTGCGACGAAAAGCGAAAAGAAAGCTGCATTGGACGATATTAAGAAAATTGATCGCCCCGCAACCTTTGAGGCGCCCAAAATTCCTGCGGTACCCGTGGCAGATGTAGTTGCTGAAAACGTTCCTGTCGTTGTTGCCAAAGATGGCAAAAAGAAGAAGGGTAAGGGAAAGAACAAGGGACAGGATAAAGAATCTGGCCAGGATTTTGAAAAGCGCGCTACTCAGACTGCTCAGATCAAATCAAAAGTTGTAGCAGGAGCAATTGTAACGCCGGATGGTGCGGCAGCCGATTTGCAGTCAGCCGGCACGCTTGAGGCTATTGCGTTGTATAAAAAACTGTTGGACAAGTATCCGAATTATGACCGCAATGATCAGGTTTTATATCAGCTCTCACGTGCTTACGAGGAAATAGGCCAGGTCGAAGAAGCAATGAAAATCATGAACAAGATCGTTAAGGATTATCCCAAGTCCCGATATTTCGATGAGGTTCAGTTCAGAAGAGGCGAATACTTCTTTACACGCAAAAAATTTCTGGATTCTGAAGATGCGTTTAAATCCATTGTTGAGATTGGTGCGGGATCTTCCTACTACGAACTTGCGCTGTATAAGCTGGGTTGGACGTTCTACAAACAGGAGCTGTACGACGACTCTCTGCACAGGTTTGTTGCGTTACTCGATTTCAAGATCAGGACGGGCTACGATTTTGAGCATCCCAAGGATACGTTTGATGAAAAGAGGGTAGAGGATACCTATCGTGTTATCAGTCTGGCTTTTTCCAATCTGGGCGGATCAGATGCGGTAGTGGAGTACTTTAAAAAGAATGGCAAACGTCCTTACGAGGTCAATATATACAGCAATCTTGCGGAATATTATCTGGATAAACTCCGTTACAACGATGCCGCGATTACTTATAAAGCATTTGTTAAAAGCAATCCCTATCATAAAGTTGCTCCGCATTTCGATACGCGGGTGATAGAGATTTATAAGAAAGGCGGATTCCCCAAGCTGGTGATCGATGCAAATAAAGAGTTTGTCGTCAGCTATGGTTTGAAATCGGAATACTGGAAATATTACGATGTTAAAAAATTTCCTGAAGTCATTGGCTATGTCAAAACCAGCTTGAAAGAGCTGGCAAGCTTCTATCACTCTCTGTATCAGGAAAAGAGATTTGAGAAGAATAAAGCGGATAATTTCCAGGAAGCGATGAAATGGTATCGCGATTTCCTGGTTTCTTTTCCCAAAGAGCTGGAATCACCGGTGATGAATTTCCAGATGTCTGAATTGCTGTTGGAGAATAAGTCATTTGCTCAGGCTGCCATTGAATATGAACATACCGCCTATGATTATCCCTTCCACGAAAAAGCGCCGACTGCGGGATATAACGCGGTATATGCCTATCGTGAGAATATCGCACTTGTAGCCCCGAATGAAAAAGATCACATTAAACATGAAATGATCCGCAGTTCATTGAAATTTGCCGAGACGTTCCCGCAGCATGAGAAGGCTGCGCTGGTGATGGGGGCCGCTGTTGATGATATTTATTCGATGAAGGATTATGCGTTTGCGATTAAATCGGGACGCAAGCTACTGAATAATTTCCCATCGGCCGCAGATTCAATTAAACGTACCACCTGGTTGGACATCGCCCATTCTTCCTTTGAACTGGCCAATTATAAAGATGCAGAAGAGGGGTATTTAAGTGTACTGCGGTTAACTGCAGAGAACGATAAATCTCGTCCGGATGTGGTAGAGAATCTGGCTGCTTCGATTTATAAGCAGGGTGAACAGGCAAACAAGCTATCTGATTTTAAAACGGCAGCCGAACACTTCCTCAGGGTTGCAAAGGCGGCACCAACATCCAAGATACGTGCTTCAGCTGATTATGATGGTGCAACAGCATTAATGCAATTGAAGGACTGGGATAAGGCCGCCGAGGTATTGATTTCTTTCCGCAGCAACTATGCGGGTCACAAACTGCAACCTGAAGTGACTAAAAAGATTGCCTATGTATATAAGGAAGCAGGCAAGCTTGCACTGGCAGCAGCAGAATATGAACGTATCGAGACCGAGACGCAGGATGTAGCTGTTAGACGAGAAGCCCTGCAACTGGCGGCAGACCTGTATGTTGACGCTAAAGATACCGACAAAGCAATGCTGGTGTATCGGCGCTATGTGGGCTATTTCCCCAAGCCCTTGGAACCTGCGCTGGAAACACGCAATAAAATTGCCAATGTGTTGAAGTTGCGTAAAGAAATGAATGCCTATCTGGAGGAGTTAAAACTCATTGCCACTGCTGATGCACGCGCCGGAGCCGAACGTACTGACCGGACACGTTACTTGGGGGCATCGGCATCACTGGTTTTAACAGAGCCTTTATTTGAGGAGTTTGCGCAGATCAAGCTGGTCAAACCGTTTGATAAAAATCTTAAAAAGAAAAAATTGGCAATGAAAGCTGCCAAAGATGGTTTTGAAAAGCTATTGAGTTACGAAGTGGGCGATGTAACTTCTGCATCCACATACTATATTGCCGAGATGTATTACAATTTTAATCGTTCACTAGTTACTTCAGAACGTCCGGATGATTTAAATCCGCTGGAAAAAGAGCAATATGAGCTTGCACTGGAAGATCAGGCGTATCCATTCGAAGAGAAAACCATACAAATACATGAAAAAAATCTTGAACTGATGTCGCTGGGTATTTTTAGCTCCTGGATTGAAAACAGCATCGAGAAACTTGCTAAATTGGTACCCTCGCGCTATGCAAAATATGAAGAGAGCACTGGTTATATCGACAAGATTGATCAATCGAATTACAAAACACTGACGAACCCAGCGCCTATATTGGTTAAAATTGAAGCGGCTTCTGCTCCTGTTGCTGCACCTGTACAGCTTCCCGTGATTGCGGAGCCGGTTAGTGTGCCAGTAGCTGCGTCTGCGCCAGTGCAAACTGAAGTTCAAGCTGAGGCAGCGATCAAGCCTGCACCTGTCAAGAATCTTGTAAAGTCCAAGAAGACTAAAAAATTGGTGCCGGCAAAATGAGTCATTTGGATAAACCGAAGGACAAATTGATCATGAATAATAGTTATTTCGATCATTCGATGAGATTTAGTAATTGTCTGGTTCAAGGCATGTTGCTGTTGGTCGCCATTGTAATTTCGGGTTGTGCTTCAGCACCAGCCAAAAAGGTTACGCGTACGGAAGGTAAGCCGGCTGTAGTTGCTGAGGTTGAAATTACTTCCGAGATGCGTAAGGATTTTGCAGCCGGCATGGAACATCTCAAAGCTGAGGAATATGATGCAGGGATTGAATTGTTGGCAAAAGTGGTTAAAGCCGCTCCCAATGCTGTTGTACCGAATATTGATCTCGCACTCGCTTACAAGAAAACGGGTAAATTGAAACAGGCTGAAGAAAATTTACTGCAGGCGGTAAGTAGTGAAGAGGCTAATCCTGTAGCCAATAATGAGCTGGCATTGTTATACCGGAAAACCGGTCGTTTTAAAGAAGCGCGTGAAATTTATGAAAAAATTCTGGATAAATATCCTGATTTCAGGATTGCGCATAAGAATCTTGGCATCCTTTGTGATCTTTATATGAGGGATTATGAGTGCGCATTAAAGCATTATGCTTTTTATAGTAGTGTAGTTCAGGATGATAAAACGGTTAAAATATGGATTGCCGACCTGCAAAAAAGAAGCGGCAGATAGGGTGGATTATGATTAAAGATTTCAGCTGCGTGTTAATTCTGTTATTGTTGCCCGCTGCGATTGCAATGGCCGATGTTAAAGGTAAAAAAGAAGACAATGAGGCCAAAGAGGTTTCTGGAATGTCTATTGTGGGAAATAATGAAACGCCGAAATCACTTGTTATTGTGCCGTGGAAAAGCTCGGAGATCGGGCAGGAGACAAAACTAAATTCAAATTTATTAAATGACGGACTGGTGCCGGTAGATAAAGATGTGTTTATGCGTGAACTGGACTTCTACAAATTGGGCAATTCAAATTAAGTAAAAATTTTAATGTAAATTTTAAGCAGGAGTTAAATAATGGGCCTTATTACTACGATAGCAAATTTCTTTCATGATGGTGGATTCTGGATGTACCCGATCTTGCTGGTTGGTGCAACAGGTTTTGCAATTGGTATTGAGAGATTTATAAAACTTGCGAAGGTGGAAATCGCCAATCGCAAAATGTGGGACATATTGCACCCTGTGCTTTATAAGGGCGATTTTGACAAGGCGCGTGAAATGACACGCAATGACAAGTCGACGATCAGTCAATTGCTGATGACAGGACTTGAGCGTCAAGGCACAGTGCGCCGCAGGGAGGATATCGAGATTGTGATGGAAGAGGAGATGATGGCAATTATTCCTCAACTTGAAAAACGTACTGCTTACATTTCATTATTCGCCAACCTTTCAACGTTGCTTGGTTTGCTGGGAACGATTATAGGTCTGATTCAGGCGTTTCAGGCGGTTGCTAATGCAGCAGCTTCCGAGAAGGCTGCCTTGCTCTCAGCCAGTATTTCGGAAGCGATGAACTGTACTGCGTTTGGTTTGATTGTGGCGATTCCGCTGCTGGTTGTGAGTTTATTCTTGACCACCAAGGCCGGAAATATTATTGATAGCCTGGAAATGGCTTCACTTAAGACTTTGAATATTATTTCCTTCGCTCAAATGCGACCACAACAGGCGACGGGTAATGGCGAAAAGGCGTGAACATAAAGAAACTGAACTAGAACTTACCACCCTGATCAATGTGATGGTGGTGCTGATCTCGTTCCTTTTGCTGACTGCTGTATTTACACAGATTACCATTCAGGAATTGAAATTACCGGCTCAGGCAGGAGGTGGCGTCGCGCCACTCAAGCCGCCAGTAATTATTGAAGTCATTGTCAGAAAGAATTCACTGCAAATCAGTAATGGTAAAAGCGTGACAGATACCATACAAAACATAGACAAGAAATATGACTACAAAAAGCTTTCCGAGATTCTTATGCAATTTAAAAATGAGAACAAGGAAAAGGACGATATTAATATTCTGATGGAACCCGATATTGATTATGAATCGCTGATTGCCGTTATGGATGCCGTAAAAGGTGCAGAAATACGCACACCTGGTCAAGAGAAGCCCCAAAAGTATGTACTTTTTCCATCTGTCTCGATTGGTGATGCGCCATGACTGATTCTCGCCGGAAAAAGCGTATGTCACGCAGTAAGCGCCGCGGTGGGTCAACGGGGATGATGCTCACTTCCTTGATGGATATTTTTACCGTACTGGTGCTTTATCTGATTGTAAATCAGGGAGGAGGCGTGTCTCTGGATGCACCCAAGACTATCAAGATACCAGAATCTGTGGTTGAGACAGCACCCAGAAAATCGATAGTGATCGCAGTTAGTAAAACAGAGGTGCTTGTTCAGGGCGTTCCGATTGTGACCTACGCCGATGTTGAACAAAACAATCAGGATTACATTGAACCCGTGCGGCAGGAAATGTTGCGTCTGAAGAGACTGGCTGCCGAACAGGGGGACAAGGGTATTTCTGAAAGTAGTGAGGTGACTATATTGGGTGACCATGCCGTTCCATTCAAGATACTCAAAAAACTCATGTCTACCAGTAGCAGTGCTGGTTTTGACAAGATATCACTTGCTGTCGTTCAAAAAGAACATCAAAACTAACGGGATTCTGTGAGTAAAACTATTCCACAACGAGAGCAGGCTATTAAAGAGAAAATAGCCAAAATCAACGAAATAATCGCTGGTTTTGACAAGGAATTACGCGTATTTGATGACGAGATCGCGAGCCATTCGAAACAACGTCAGCAATACCAGCTTTTGGGTGATATTTGCGCGTCTCTGGATAAACTCAGTGAGATGGGGGCGGCTGATCTTTTCTGGGGAAGTGGAGCAACAGGATATGACCCGGAAGCACAGTTGCAAAGAGTTCGGACGGTGGTGGCGGAATTTGAAAAACAAATAGCTATTAATGAGCAGTCGCGTAATGCGATCCAGGAAAAGATCAAGAAAGAGTCTGTCGCCTTATATCTGCTGCAGGATGAGTTAAACGAGTTGCATGAATATGCAGAGCTCGCCAAGAATGATTATGAGCTGGTGCGCCAACCAAACGACATCCCATTTAATCCGATGGTTATGCCGTGGACCAGACAGGGTGAGGATGAGAAGCGATTCCGTAAAATCATCATTCTTACTTTATTGTTTGCATTCTGCTTTACATGGTTAATGAAGTTGCTATGGAGACCACCAGAAAAATTCCAGGAAATTGCAGTTCCTGAACATATTGCGCAAATGATCAAGCGGAAACAGGAAGAAGTAGCCCTGAAAAAACAGGAGCAAGTAGTAGAGCGCAGAGACAGCACCGTGCCATCCAAAGAGAACAAGCCCACTACGGCTGAAACACAGCAAGCGCGAGCTGTTGCACAAACCAAAGGCGTGTTAGCGTTTAAGAATAATTTTGCAGATTTGATGGACGACACAACCTCAGGAAAGTTGGGGGCGCAGGCGAAGCTATCCAATGCCGGCAGTGTAGCAGGGCCTGGCAACGGTGGAAAATACGCTCCTGGAACAGCTTCAACTCGTTCAATGATCACATCACAGGCAACCGGTGGTAGTGGCGGTATTAACACAGCTGGACTGAGCCGGCAAGGAGCAGGTAGCGGCGGTGGCGGACAAAGTATTACCGGTGCAGGTGTTAAATTTGCGCGCGTAGAGAGTGCTGCAGGGGCAGGTGTTGCTGATGATAGGCCATTAAGTAAAGGTAGCGGTCCATCACGGACTGATGAAGAAATACAAATAGTATTTGACCGCTACAAAGCCGCACTATATCGAATATATAACCGCGAATTACGTAATGATCCTACACTTCGTGGCAAGATGATTTTACGTATCACGATAGAACAGGATGGTCATGTGTCTGGATGTACAGTGAAATCTACTGATCTTGCTTCACCTGTCTTGTCCAAGGAAGTTGTGGATAGGGTACTGGGCTTCAATTTCGGACCCAAAGCTGGGGTTCCTGCATTAACTATCCTGTTCCCGATAGATTTCTTGCCTGCATCTTAATGTGTGTGCTGCTGTAGCGTAGGGCGTTAATATTTTTGACTTCTTCTAGTTCAAAACTTTGTGCAGATTTCATCAATCATGCACTCTGCCATTCATCAGAATTTATATGCCGTTCATATGATTTTGCTTGATTACCTGTTGTAAGAATTACCTCTTGTCTGTTACCACCACCACTCATTCTGAATAGGGATGACATCAAATTACTAAGCTGATAGCTTGCACATCATGGGATTAGTCTATCAATAAATTGGCCGTTCTAAATTTGATGATAATTAAAAATTTCGTTAAGTTGTTATTTAATTGGTACTTATTGTTTTATGAAATGTTGGCTACGCCTTCTTGAATCATTGATATTTAACGCTTGTGCTCGAGAATTAATATGTGCCCCATATACCGTGCAATGATTAAACCATTAGGTGATTGAAGTATTGGGCTGTTAAAATATACGGCTTTTTTAAGGGTACAGGATTGAGACATAAATTGCCGCTTAGTAGGGTCCAACTTTTGGGCAAATATTATTCAGAAAAGCTCGATAAAAAGAGTGAGCCCAACAAATTCGCGGATGGAAGATAAACTCTTTTAAAAATATTTTTGTGGTTTGAGTATTGTTAATTTTATTAGGTTAGTTAGGTCACCATGAAGCAGAGTACTGGCTGGTCACATAGTAAAAATTTACTTATAAAAGTGATGGCTGCGCTTGTGCTGATTTTCCCCATTAGCTATACGCTAGCTGCGCCTTGCGATATTAAAAATTCCCCACCGCCATTCATAGCCCATGATTTGACAGCCAGTCAAAATACCAGTGTCAGCTACTGTGAACTGTGCGGTTTTGGCTATGTGACAATCGTCATTACCAATCCCTACCAGGGTGTAGACATGACTGGTATGCAGATCGTAGAAAATCTGGCTGCTTCAGGCCTCGTTTATGCTACGGCAGCGCTAGCGCCGACAGCAATTCAGGCAAGATATAGTATTAATGGTGGACCTACGGTCTCTGCCTTGCCAGCAATATCAGGCGGGGGGACATTGCTGACGTGGAATTTGGGTGCATTGTTGTTGCCATCGGTCATTGGAAACAATGCTTTTTCCACGCTGAAGATGACATTTCCCGTTATAAGCGCAACGAGCACTACGACCCCCGAGAGTTTGATTGCTGCCAACCGCCGTATTCAGGCGACCTTGACCTACACCACCTCACCGACGGTTTGCACCGGCACTATTACCAGTCCGATTAGCACTCCCTTGGATACGATACCGTTACGTGAACCTATCCCTGCCATGACCAAGCAGGGGCGCAATGTGGACGCTGCTCAAGGATCCGGTAGTTACACTAATACCGTTTACGGCAATATCAATGATGATGTGATCTGGCGTATTCGTGTCGCCAACACTGGCATGGCTGCTTTGCAAGATATGAGGTTGAGTGATCTGATGCAAACCGGCGGCATGAATATTTATTACGCTTGTTCATCGGAGACAACCGCAACGACCGCGGCCAACAATCTGAACGTTCTGAACCTGATTCTTACTCCTGCAGGAGCGCCACCTGGACCTCCTGCCGGATGCGTATCCGCTGGAAATACAGTAAATAATTTTGTAGTCAACAATCCTTTCGGCACCCCAAATAATGACAGCCCTGATCTGGTTGATATACCCGCGAATGGCCAAACGGATATTTTCCTGGTTGGAAAAATTAAAAATTCTTGCGCCGCAAGTACGACCAATACGGTATCAAATTTGCAATGGGGGTGTACGTTACAACCACCTGCTGGCGGTATAACGACTACATCGACTGGCGTTACACCGGCCAACTCTACTGCCACTTTGAGTGATCTGGTCGGACTGCCACCGGCTGGATTAACTGTTCAACGTCAATTGCGTGGAACAAATCTTGCACAGCCGGTAGGTAGTAAGGGAACGATGACCATCACGATCACCAATAATACTGGTGGTACGATTAAGAATATCAAGCTACGCGATGTTTTGCCGCTGGAGTATGTGGTTGATTCGACCTTTACACCAACTCTGATTCCGAGTGGTGGTTATGGCAATTATCCGGGCAGAACCAATACGATTACCTGGACCAATCCAGCGCCTGGCACTGTTCCATTAACTTCAACTAATCCTGCAGATCCGTTAAGCAATACACAGCCTCAATTTACGCTGACGAGCTCAACGGTGCATCCGAATTATTCGGATCAGCGCAATATGCTGCGCAGGGGGGAAACCTTGACGATTAATTTCCGCGTGGTTTTGATTAAGTCATCGTATTACGACAGGGTAGCCAATCTGGATGTGCATACTGAATCTCCGTCAGATGGCACAGACCCCAGCAACCAGACAACAACCTTGTCCAATAGTCTCTACCTGACGTATGAAGATTACTGTTTCCCGGGTGTGGTGAGGAATGCACCAACATACCCTTATGTGGATACTTTCACAGCCTTTCCGGAAGATCTGGATATTGATATCAACGGTAACATTTTTATTCTGACTAATGACCCGTTGCAACTGGTTACTTTACCTGTAGTGGTGACAAATCATGGTGGTCATGATGCCAGGGATTATCATGTGTTTGTAACTTTTGGTGGCACAATACAGGTAATCAATGTGCCTTCAGGCTGTACGCCTATATCAATATCCGGGACACCTCCCCAGCCGGCGCCATGGAAAGTATGGACTTTGCCAGCAGCAATACCTGACCCCATCAAATATCCTACGGTTTACCATTGTGTCCCGGGTGGAGCACTGCCAAACCCCTTTCAAGCGCCGCCGCCTTACGGTGCGGGAAGTCCAGTTACGCTTAATTTTGATGTCGTCAAAGTCAGGTCAACTGATTCAAATTATGCTGCAAGGATTGCTGCAGATGATTTAAGTTTCCGTGCTGATGTGGTGGGGGAAATTACGCTCAGTAATGGCACGCCCTTGTGGTTTCCCACTCCTATTGCAAGAATAGACGGACAGACTGATCGTGCCAATAACTATAGCCTGGATGGAATACGCTCAAGGGCGGTTGGTTTTAACCTGACAAAATCTCAACCTGTTGGTGTGTATTGCAGTGAAAATAATCCTCCTCCCATTCCATCACCGCTGCCGCAAGCTCCGGTGCCTTATGATAATCTGGTACAGATTGGCGAAGAATGTCCCTATCATATTGAAGCAGGTGGATGGTTTGGTTTTTTGACACCGGGATATACCTATATCGCGGTGCAAAATGTTCAATTGTTAGATCATCCTCCAAGTGGACAAGCTTATATCTCATCAACCGCACCCGTTGTAAGTTCACAAATAGCCGGGATAAATACGGGTACTGGTAATCCTTTTACACATGGACCATTTACACCGTTGTATCAGGATATATTTGGATGGGATTTTAATATCTCTTCAAGAATTACGCAGTTGGATGAGTGGTTCAAAGTAGACACAACCAGCCGTATCCTGAATTGTAATTCGCCATTGGTTGGTTCTTGTGCCACCCCAACTACATCACCGAATACACAGTCAGCCCTCAGTACGAATTCGTTGACGTCAACTTTTGATGCGGTTTTTAAAAATGCATCAACAGGTCTTGAGGAAATTTTTAATCTTGACCTCAATACTGTAGGTTACCCTCAGTATAAATATCGCAGCGTCACACAGACAGTCACAGAACCCAATCTTACGCTGGTTAAAACCGTCTGTAATGAAACCTTGTCCCTAACAGGAACCGGTGCCGCTTGCACACCATTTACTACTGCGGCCAATGGTGATAACTCCAACAAATATGTATTTAAAATTACAGTTTGTAACGGTACTTATAATGCAGGTGTTTGTAACGGTGTTTCAGGTGGTGTTACACGGGCGCCTGCGTACAACGTGGTGGTTACCGATACTTTGGATGCAACGGGACTTTCTTACGTTGAGCCATTTACCACTGACCTGCTGGATAATGATGGTAATGGAATCGTAGATGATGCTTTGGCAAACAGCGAAGGACTGGTTACAAATAATAACCTGAATAATTTTCCACTGGCCAACTCACCGGCTGTAATCAATTTTAGTTATACAGATAATCCAAGCAGCAAATTATGGCAAATCAACCCGGGTCAAACGGTGACATTGTTGTATCGTGTTGCGCCATCTATACACACGTCAGCTGGTCAAACACTGGGAAATAGTGTGGTTGCGACCTACGATAGCTTAAAATATTATTTTAATACGACGCATGTATATGGGGCGCAGACTGGACCATTGGGGGGTGCGGGTAACTTTGATGGTGCACGTATTTACAATTCAACACCAGCCACTGCCTCCATTGTAATCGCCACACCGATTACTCAGCCCAAACAAATCGTGGCGTTGTCAAATCACTCCGGCAGCATTTTTAGCTCGGGTCAGGGTGTTTCCGTAGGTGAAGAGATTCAGTATCAGCTGCATACTTCATTGCCTATTGTCACGGCTAATGGTTTGACAATTAGTGACACTTTGCCTGCGGGTATAGTGTGTACAGAAGCTCCATCGATCACGCTTAATGCAGGGTCGTACACAGGAGTAACGTCGAATTTGGGTGGTATTATAACACCCACTTGTAGTGGTAATTTAGTCTCATGGAATTTTGGAAATCTGACCCTATCCAATAGTTTGACAGCACCTTATGATCTTGTTGTTAATTTTATTGGACGTGTGCAAAATATTGCGGCAAATGTAAATGATGTGACGTTGTCTAATGGTGGGTCTTCTACCAATGCGACTATGTCATATACCGATACTTCCGGCGCTACCGTCACACAGAAATTTGTCAATGCTGACGTTAAAATTCAAGAACCCAAGATTGTATTAACCAAAACCTTTTCTCAAACCACAGCCGATGCGGCAGATCAGGTTACCGTAACCGTCACGGCAACCAATAATACTCCCGGTTATCTTGCAACGGCCTACAATTTGCAAGTAATGGATGACCTCTCAGCATCGCCCAGCTTGAGCTATATTGGAGGCAGTGTAAGCAGTGGCGTCACAGTGAATACGGCCAGTAACAAAACCACGTTCAGTTGGCCAGCGGGCGATGCGATTCCCTTTGGTGGAACACGAACTTTTTCATATAAGGTATTGGTCAACAGTGGTGCACAACCACTCGAAATTCTGAGCAATGCTTCAAATAATCCGATGTATGCCAAGTGGGATTCATTGCCTGGGCAAACTACATGTTTAAACACCAATGGCGTAGCACCATATGTAATTGGTACCGACGGTGCGCCTGATGGATTGCGTAATGGCGCTTTAACGAACACTGTCATTACCCCCAATAATTATCAAATAACTGCCAGTGCATTGCTGTCTGTGCCTGCGGTGACGATGAACAAAACAGATTTATCACCCTCGGTGGTGCCTGCGATTGGTGCATACAAGCAATTTGAAATTGATATCGCGTTACCGGAAGGCAAGACTAATAATCTGCAGATTAGTGATAACCTTGCCGCAGCCGGTCTGAGCTACCTACTGTCAAATAACGGTACATATAGTATCAGTTACACATCTCAGGGATTGTCAACAGTAAACGGTGTGGCGGTGAATCCTGGTACTGGCGCGTTTACGCCCGCGTCTGAACCTGCAGACAATACAACGAGTGCCCCGGATGCTTTATGGAGCATCGGTCCGGTTGTCACCCTAAGTGAAGACGATAGCGTTATAAATACTTCGCCTATTAATCCCCAGATAAAAATAATTTATTCAGCACGAGTTGATAACAACACAAATATCATTGCCGGTGTCTCCTTGCAAAATTCGGCGCTTGCAAAATATACAAGTGGTGCAGTTGGTAATCCAACTGCAAGCACTGCAAGCAGTTCGACATCGCCGATAACAGTAGTAGAGCCGCGATTGACGCTGAACAAAACAGTAACAAATTTTTCAGTGCCAGGTGCATTACCCCTGGGGCTTAACATACTTGAGTACACCATAACCCTTAATAATACGGGGACTTCAACTGCCTACGATATCAATATAGCGGATATCTTGCCGCCGCAACTCTCTTACGATGCCTCATTTACTCCGGCGGCAACGATTAATGGAGTTTCCGTAGCAGGTTTTGTTTCTACACCCGCAGGTGCCCCAGCCGGCCCACTGGTCTGGGGACGTAGCAATAGCGATGGCAGTCTTGATTTGCCAGTTGGTCAAACATTGGTTATCAAATATCACGCCGCACTCATTCCCAACCCTGTTGCCGGAACTGTACTGAATAATAGTGTCTATGCGGACTGGACCTCTCTGAATAACCTGAGTGTATTTGAAAGAACCGGAACAGGTTGTCCTGCGATTACCCAACCCAACAATTATTGTGTGGGACCTGCCCTTGCCGCTATTACTGTTAGTGCACCCAATCCACTGTCCAAGCTGAATACACAGGCAACTGCAGCGATAGGTCAGCAGTTTAAGTATCGTATTACTGTTCCGGCGGTTGCCATAGGAACTGCTATGTACGATGTCAATATTCTGGATAATTTGGGACTGTCAGTGGCAGACATGAGTTATGTTGCTATCACGCCCGTGTCAGGTCCTGTGTGGACACCACAAGTGAGTGGTGCACCGAAAAATCTGGTCATCTCCGGAAGTGGGTCGGGTCTTGATATTCCGGCCGGTCAACGCGCAGTATTCGATATAACAGTTGTGCTGAATGACAGTGCGCAAAATGTGAGCGGATTGTTATTTCACAATACTTCCTCATACACTTTTAATGCAACCAAGGGAAATAATGGCACACAGTCAGCCGGTGGCTCTGGTATTACTGCGGATATGACGATAGTAGGTCCGGATACAGTAACGCTGCAAAAAAGCGGGCCGGCTACGATGCGTGTTGGAATGCCTGATATCTTCACGCTGAACATTCAGAACACAGGTATCGGCAAGGCATGGGACATGACGGTTGTCGATAAGCTACCACCCTCGCCTGGTATGTGTGCTACAGCGCCAAATTTAATCACCGCACAAATGTTCCTTGCTGATGGAACGACTTCGGTCGCCGTGTTGGTCTCTGGAACAGATTACACTGCCATCTTTTCCGGGGCACCCGCTTGTACGCTGACATTCACAATGAAAACAACTGCAGCTGCCATCGATCCCGGTAATTTTTTAAGATTGACCTATCAGGCCTCACTCGATTCGAACGTTGTTGCCGGAAATACGCTCACTAATATTGCCGCAGCAACTCAGTGGTATAGCGCTGTTACGCCTGCTAATGCGGGTACTGGACATACCTACACAGGCCCATTGACCGACGGTACTTCTGGAACACTGGATAATCAGGATGCTCACTCTCTGACAACACAGGCACCGTTGTTGAACTTCCGCAAAACCGTGGCTAACATTACTACCGGTGGGTCGGGCGCAACAGCCAAGCCGGGTGATGTACTGCAATACACCATCACCCTGAACAACTTGAGCACCTCTACATTGAGCAACTTCAGCATGACTGATGAGTTGGACAGACTTAATGCTACAGCCATGTTTACACCCGGCAGCCTTAGTCTGATAACTATTCCGATAGGTGCAAGCGCAACCTTTACTTCGTCAGCTGGTGGCAGCAAGGGTAGTGGGCTTGTGGATATTCGGAATTTGAGTTTAGGGCCGCAAGGTGGTGGTAGCGATGCCATTACCGTCGTATTTCAGGCTACTTTGGCATCTGTGATAACAAGTGGTACAACGGTGTTTAACCAGGCGCAGTTGCCAACTTTTGCGGTCACTCCGCTGAATAGTGATGATCTGCTGAATGGCACTAATACTCCTTTGATTATCGGCGATGAAGTTGCAACCAAAACTGTCATTACTTCAGCTCCGGTCATGCAGGTTAAAAAAATATCCCAGGATATTACCGGTGATCCACTGGTATTGCTGGCGGGTGATCATCTGCGTTACACCATCACCGTTAAAAATATCGGCAATGAAAATGCCAGCAATGTTTTGCTGCGCGATCCTCTACCGTCGAATACAACATATGTACTCGGTTCTACCCGGCTAAATGGTATAGCAGTGGCGGATGTAGGAACGGCTTCCGCCTTGCAAACCGGCATGCTGATTAATGCCCCCGAGAATACAACGGCAGGCGCGATGCGTGCCGATGCCAGTGCAACTGTAACAAACGTGGCAACGATAACCTTTGAAGTGCAGATCAACAGCAATGTGCTGAACGGCACGATTATTTCAAACCAGGGTTTTGTGACAGGTTTCGGACTCGGAAGTGGTTTGTTCCCGGAAAAACCTTCAGATGATCCATCAACCACCGCAATTCCGGATGATCCAACATTAAATGTGGTGGGTAACTTCCCCTTGCTGGTTGCACAAAAGGTTGTAGCGATTCAAGCTGATTACAATGGCAATGGCATTCTTGACCCCGGTGATGTACTCCGTTACACCATCACCATCAGCAATCTGGCTGCTATCCCGGCGACCGGGGTGGTATTCACAGACTCGGTGCCACTAAATACTACCTATGTGCCTGAGATAAATGCACTTGGTGTACCCATCGTAGGAGGCACTACGCTTAACGGTGTAATAATTCCTGATGGTGGCGTATCGCCGCTGATAGCAGGCATTGGTGTGGAATCTCCTGCCAGTCCTCCAGGCACAATTGTCGCGCATGGCAGCGCCGTGATTACCTTTGATGTTCAGGTCAATGTAGGTGTTGCTACGGGTACGGTGATTAGCAATCAGGGTAATGTCACCAGTGTTGAGCTTCCAAATGAACTTACCGATGCGGATGGTAATGCAAGCAACGGGCATCAGCCTACTACGATCATCGTTGGAACCAATCAGCAAGTACTGATTACCAAGCAAGTAACAGTCGTAGGCGGTGGGCCTGCATTGGCTGGAGGGCAGCTTGAATACCTGGTGACTGTCAGGAATGCGGGTACGGTTGCTGCAACCAGCGTGGTGATTACCGATAATTTGAGCCTGGTTCCCTTTAATACGCAGGTAACATATGTGGCAGGGTCGGCTACGCTTAATGGCGTACCGGTTGCTGGTTCGGTACTGTCTGCTCCATATGGTACTTTGTTACCCGGTGCAACTTTACAGTTGCGTTTCAGGGTAACAATCAATGCTGCTCTGCCGATGGGAACTACCATCACCAATACAGGCCAGGTGGATTGGAATACACCAACCTTGACTGCAACTGCATCGGTATCGATTGATGTGGGTGGTGTACCCGGTAGTGCCAATTTGAATGGACATGTATGGCATGACGCTAATTTTGATAAATTGGCAGGCGCAACAGAATTGAACTTGGCCGGATGGTCAGTTGATGTGTATCGTAACAACATCTTGTTGGGCACTGCACTGACTGACGTTAACGGTCTATTCACTGTCACCGGTTTGACCCCTACTACATCAATAGCCGACCAGTATGCATTGCGTTTCAGTGCGCCTGGTGCGGTGGCGACAACGGCAAAGCTCGGACGTACTGATTCTGTCTATACAAATGGCCTGCAGCAGATTGGTGCGATTACAGCACTTTCAGGAAGCAATATCCAGAACCTGAATTTGCCGATTACGCCAAACGGGGTTCTCTACAACTCAATTTTGCGTACCCCTGTCACGGGAGCGATGCTGACAATGATGCGTGCGGGCAGCACTGTTGCGTTGCCACAAACCTGTTTTGATGATCCGGTGCAACAGGGTCAAGTTACGCTAGCAAACGGTTATTACAAATTCGATCTTAATTTCAGCGATCCTTCTTGTCCGACTGGCGCGGATTACTATATACATACAACTTCGCCATTGGCATTCATGCCGGGACAGTCGCTGATTATTCCACCGCTGACTGATGTGACGACTGCCACGTTTTCGGTTCCGACATGTCCAACCACAGTATCAGATGCCATACCGGCCACAAGTGCATATTGCGAAGCGCAGCCATCTGAATTTGCTCCGGGGGTGGCAATAGCTGCCAATACACACGGTACGAATTACTATCTGAAGTTGGCTTTGAGCAATGCCTTTATTCCTGGCCAGAGCCAGATATTCAACAACCATATTGCGATTGATCCACGATTGGATAATGCAGTAACCATTACCAAGGTTTCACCACTGCAAAATGTAACCAAGGGACAGCTGGTTCCCTACACCATCACGGTAAATAACACCCTGGCCGTTACATTGAACAGCATGAGTGTGGTGGATACTTTCCCGCCTGGCTTCAAGTATGTAGTGGGGTCGGGTCGTATGGATGGGTTGCCTGTGGAGCCTGTGGCTACGACCCGTACCTTGACCTGGAGCAATCTGCAACTGGCTACCAATACCAAACGTGTGTTCCAGCTTATGCTGATAGTGGGTTCGGGTGTCAAAGAAGGCAAATACGTTAACCGAGCCCAGGTATTCAATACCATCACCGGAGGTGCAGGTTCACCCGAGGCAGCCGCGACAGTGCGCGTGATACCCGATCCAACGCTTGATTGCTCCGATGTGATCGGCAAAGTCTTCGATGATGCAAATCTTAATGGCTATCAGGACGACGGCGAGAAGGGCCTTCCCGGTGTACGTGTGGTAACAGCGCGCGGCCTGATCGTTACAACAGACAAGTATGGTCGCTTCCATCTTACCTGTGCCGTCGTACCCGATCATGATCGTGGCTCCAACTTTATCCTGAAAATTGATGACAGGTCTTTACCCAGCGGATATCGCATCACTACTGAAAATCCCCGGGTTCAACGTGCCACTCGAGGCAAGATGCTGAAATTCAATTTTGGTGCGGCAATCCACAAAATCGTGACGCTGGATATGGCCGACGGGGTATTTGAACCGGGTTCCACAGATATGCGTATGCAGTGGAAACAAAGAATTGACCTGTTATTAGCTGAGCTTAAAAAGGCGCCATCCGTGTTGCGACTTTCTTATCTGGCCGAAGCGGAAGAAGAAGGGTTGGTTAATGCGCGTATAAAACTGGTCAAGAGCGAAATTACAAAATTGTGGAAAAAGAAAAAGGAAAATTACGATCTGACGATAGAGACAGAGGTGTTCTGGAGAACAGGCTCACCTCCAGAGAAGATTGAAATCAGTCAATAACTGATTCCTAAATTATTATGCTTAAATTTATTACTAACATCGTTGTGTACTGCCTTATGTCAGCGTCTGTGCTGGCACAGACTGTCTCGTCTGATGAGGAGATAAATACACCTGTTGTTGATGTTCGCGAGACACCTGTATTGGGCGGTTCAGTTGAGAAATTGTTACCGGTTGATGTCAATGCTAATGCTTTGGTTAAAGATGTTAGCGGTTTCAAAGAGTCGGCAGGCGATCGCATTGAAACACAAAAAGTACTTGAGAAAATTGTTAAAACGATCAAGCTGCAAAATGTAGTGCCACCGATTCATTTCGGTTCTGGCGATGCAAAAATCCCTGAAGAATATATCAGTAAAGTGCGCTCTATACTGG
>Ga0315270_10000392_pt1 | contig 24451 bp, 24 predicted proteins | sample C1_bottom_MG_FD_204932 | JGI IMG/M metagenome (GOLD analysis project Ga0315270, IMG submission 204932) | Sediment microbial communities from Yellowstone Lake, YNP, Wyoming, USA - C1_bottom | ecosystem: Environmental > Aquatic > Freshwater > Lake > Sediment | place: USA: Wyoming | collected...
CACAATGGTGGCAGGAGGTATAAATGCCAACGACGGCCTGGAAGATGCTTGCTCGGCAGGAACAGAGTCCGAAGGAAATCTCCCTTGGGTCACGCTAGGCGTGGGCGTGGCAGATGCCTGGGGTAACCATATTCACTATCGCGTAACCAACGCTTTCACCACAGCGGGAGGATTTTCCTTAAGCGCAATTGGCACACTCAACGTGTGCTCGGCGGCTGGCTGCGGCGCCGGAACAACAAATATCGCGCAAAAGGTTCCGGTGGTTGTTCTATCCTATGGAAAAAATGGATACGGTTCAATTAACGTCAACCGTGCAGCCGGGGACACTACCATCATTTCATGCCCTGCTGGCGGCTGCAGTCTAGACGAAAGCGAAAACCAAAATGGTAACAATAACTTCGTCTCTCGAACCACTACCCCCGCCGGTACGCCCGCCGGTGAATTCGACGACCTCGTCACATGGCTCTCACCCAATATCCTGTTCAACCGCATGGTCGCAGCCGGCAAACTACCTTAAGCCGCCACCTGCGCAAAACACAGCTCAAACCCGACCTGGCCCTCGGCATTTTGCGCCACGCGCAATCGGTAGCCCAATTGCTCTGCTTGGCGCGCCGCCTGATATAGGCCGATACCCAATCCGGTATGCGAGACCACTGGCGCATCGAATAATTTCGCCGCCACTTCCAGCGGCATGGCGCTGCCGCTATCTAGCACTTGCAAAGCTCCGCCTTCGGCTGGCACGAAATGCGCGCGGATCACTACGCCAGCTTCCATGCCGCGTTTCTTGATGGCGTTTTGCAATAGATTGTCGGCCACGCTATCGAATAGCTCTGCTGGCACGACACAAGCGTCCAAGGAGCCATCGAGTTCGAACTGCACGCCATGCGATTCGTAGCGCGTGCGCAGATTTTGCCACCACTCGGCGGCGGCGATTTCTTCGCGTCCCACCATGTGCGGCGCTTTGAGTTTTTTCAAGGTCATATCCAGGCGCCGAGTGATCAAGGGTAGTTGGCGCTGGATTAAAGTTTGCAAGGCTTGCGCCTGATCGGCCTCGGTATGCTCGGCGGCGGAGCACAACGCGGTCAGCGATTGCAGTAGATTTTTTACGTCGTGAGTGAGGCGCGCGCCGGTCTCGTGGATGGCCTGCACATAAGCGTTCTGACGTTGCATTTTTTCGCGCAACTTGGCCTCGTAGAAAAAATCCAGCAGGCCGGTCAGCAGTCGCACATGTACGATCAAAGTCGGGGAAACACGACCGCGCGTATACAAGTCCAAGTGCGTACGATGCACATCAATCGCAACGCGGTGCGGCGTCTGCAGGCCAAACTCGCCGCTGTTGTCCAGATTGCGCCAAGCGCCGCCAGCCACCCACGGCAAGCGCTGAATTTCTTCCATGGCGAGCTTCAAAAAAATTTCCGGCTCGCGTTCCGCATTGGCCAAATGCGCTAGGCTTTGGATCCATTGCTCAAATGGCAGACCAACGCTCAGAAAATAGCGCGACAGCAATTGCCCAAAACCCGCGAAACCGGCACGCGGTTTCCATAGCCAGGCCAGCACTAACAACATCAGCGCCAATCCGACCAGCGTTTGCGCCAGCGCAATCAAGTAATCGCCCTTGGTCACCAACTTCAAGGCGAAGCTGCCTAACACCAGCACCAGCACCATCAAGAACAGCAGCACGCTGTAAATAAAATCGACCGCATGCGCCGCCTGGCTCGTGCGTTCCTGACGGATGAACAGCAGCAGTAACGGAAAGCTTGCCCAGCCATAGCGCATAAGCCAAACCAGCGCCGTATTTTCGCGGTAATCCGCGAATAAATGCGGCACCACCCAAGCCAGCAAAATGCCCAGCAGATACAGTAGCGCAATCATGCTGGCTATATGTTGCCGCGCGATTTCCGCACTAAACGCCCGTCCGCCCACCAACGCAATCAACACCCCTAGCCACACTGCCGCCAGCCACCAGTTGGCAAACACGCCCAACACTAAGCCGACGCCAATGATCAGCAGCGCAGTTCCCACTGGGATATCGCGATCAGCGCGCCACACCGGCTGCCACATCAAGAAGAAACCGAAATGCGCCAACATCAAGCCACGCGCCCACCAGGATTCAACGCCCCAAGCCAAGGCTAAATGCAGCGTCAGCAGCATCGCACCCATCCACCAATGCGGATGGCGATGCACCCAGTCGTTGACCGTAGAGCGTTGAGTTTCAGTCATAGGTATAAGATTTCCTGCTTGCTTTTACTTTAAAAAATCGCATTTAACCACGGGGGCGCCGAACGCACCCGAGTTTTCATTAATTTGATACCATCAACTTCTTATGCGCAAAATCCTTGCCATCGCCCGCTTCACCCTGCTCGAAGCTACGCGCAGCCGATTGTCCTGGCTGGTGCTGAGTTCGGTGCTGATGCTCAGCCTTGCCAGCCTGTTGGTGCGCGAACTAGCGATTACCGACAGCCAACGCCTGCAATTGGCGTTCCTGGCCACCATGCTACGCGCCACCAGTGCGCTGTTAACCGCTAGCTTCATCATCAGTAGCCTACAACGCGAATTCAACGACAAAGTACCCGCGCTGGTACTCGCACTCGATGTGCCGCGTAGCTATTTCGTATTTGGCAAGGCGGCAGGCCTAATCCTCGTGGCGCTGTTCATTGCGCTAACTTGCGCCTTGCCCTTGGCTCTACTCGCGCCGGCTACTGCATGGTGGCCATGGACGGTATCGTTATTACTGGAATCCGCCATCATCGCCACCGTCAGCCTTTTTTGTGGCATCAGCCTGCGTAGCGTCGCCGCCGGCTTACTGTTTACTGTCGGGTTCTATGTTTTAGCCAAAAGTTTGGCGGCCATTCAGTTGATCAGCCACGCTAGCCTAAACGCGACTACCTTATCGCATCGCTACATGACTAGTTTGCTGGATACGCTGGCGCTGCTGCTTCCGCGCTTGGATCAATTCGCGCCGACCCGCTGGTTGGTAGATGGGTTAGATCCCACTGGATTAACGGGACTATGCTTGCAGGCATTGATCTTTGTGGCGCTGGTAACAAGCGCGGCAATGTTCGACTTGTATCGCAAAAACCTGTGATAGAACGCTCCCTGCAAGCCGTACCACGCACCCTACTGCTGATTGGCACGCTACTACTCGCACTTCAAATTGGCTGGCGCGTGCAGCAGGCCACGCCCAGCGCCCGCGCTGAATCCTTGGATGTCCCACCCAGCGCAGGCAGTATCCGGCTTGCCAGCCTGAACGAACCAATTGCGGCCAGCGGCCTGCTGGCGTTGCGCTTGCAGGCGTTCGACAATCAACCCGGCATCAGCATCCCGTTTGCCAGCTTAAATTACGCACGGCTCATCGCTTGGCTCGACACCTTGCTGGAGCTTGATCCGCATTCGAATTATCCGCTGCTGATGGCTAGCCACTTATACGCGCAAGTGCCGGATCCAGCGCGGCAGCGCCTGATGCTGGATTTCACATACCGCCAATTTTTGTCCGACCCGGCGCGGCGCTGGCGTTTTTTGGCACATGCCGCGCTTATTGCCAAACACCGCCTGCACGATCTGCCCTTGGCGCTGACTTATGCCCGCGCCATCCAAGGCCATGCCAGCAACACCAATATTCCGCACTGGGCGAGCCAGATGCCGATCTTCATACTGGAGGATATGGGTGAAGTTGCAGCCGCGAAAATCGAGCTCTGTGCCCTGCTCGCCAGCGGTAACATCACCGATCCGCAAGAAACCCACTTCCTGACCGAGCGCTATCAAGAATTGGCAACAGCAGCGTCAAAAGCTCAGCAGCCGCGTTGAACTTTCATCAATTCGCTGCCACGCGCCTTGCTTTAGAGGTCAGGGGGCATCCATTACCAATTGATTTATATCAAAATAATTACACCTAACGCCACCACCGAGAATGGCACTACTTTTGCTACTTGTTACTCGAATATTAAACCCACAACAATTAAAGGGTGGAGAAATGCGCAAGGGACAACAAGGTTTTACCCTCATCGAGATCGCAATTGTGCTGGTAATTATCGGCCTGTTGCTGGGTGGCGTGCTTAAGGGGCAGGAGCTGATTTCAAATGCACGGGTACGCAATATTATTTCGCAGCAAGACGGTATCAAAGCCGCATATTTTGGGTTTCAAGATCGATATAGAGGTATTCCCGGTGACTATCCTGACAACCTGGCACAGCAAAATATTCCCGGCATGACCAGTGCACAGTGCGCGGCAGGAATAAAATGTGGCGGCAATCAGAATGGTCTCATCGACACAACAACCGAACCCATCATCGCTTGGCTACACCTTTCCAAAGCAGGGTTTATTACCGGCTCCTACGATACTGCTGGCACCGAAACATCAGCCACAGTCGCCAACTCGCCGACCAATCCATTTGGTGGTTTTATGCAATTAATTTACGATGCTGCATACCATCCTTCGGGCACGAATCCTAAAATCACCAATATCAAAACCGGAAAAAACATCCCCAGCACCATATTGGCAGAAGTGGACCGCAAGATCGACGATGGCAGTCCCATCACCGGCTCATTCCGTTTCAGCATTTTTGACTCGGCATCGACCAGTTGCGTAACTGCAGGCAATAATTGGGATGTATCTGGTGCGCAAACCGTCTGCGGCGGCGCGTCCCTGTTCTAATCCCCGCGCAACCGCAGCTCGGCCGCGGCCAATGCCGCTGGCCGGCCCAGCAGCACCAAGGCATCCCCTGTTTCCAAGCGCGTATCCGGTTGTGGATCAACGCCGCGAATATTGTGTCGGCGCACCGCTGAAACCGACACGCCTAAATCCGCCAAATCCAACTCCGCCAAAGTTTTACCGAGCGCTGTTGCGCCTGCATTCAAGGTCACGGTATACAAACGCGGTTCAACATGATCTGCCAGCGCTTCTTCCGGCTCGTCTGTTGCGCCGTGGAAAAAACCTTTTAGCAGGCGGTAGCGATTCTCCCGCACTTCACGCACCGAACGCAGCACGCGCGCCAAGGGCACGCCGAGCAAAATCAAGGCATGTGAGGCCAGCATCAGGCTGCCTTCCAGCACTTCCGGCACCACTTCGGTTGCGCCGGCCTTGAGTAGCTTGTCCAGTTCGGCATCGTCCACGGTGCGCACAATCACCGGTAATTGCGGGTTGATTTCCTGCACCGCCCCCAGCACGCGCATGGCCGAGGGCACGTCGGCATAGGTCACCACCACGGCACGGGCGCGAGCAATGCCCGCTGCTTGCAGCACTTCACGCCGTGCGGCGTCGCCATACACCACACTCTCGCCCGCCGCCGCCGCCAGCTTGACGCGCGCCGGGTCGAGGTCGAGCGCGATCATGGGGATATTTTCGCGCTCCAGAAACCGCGCCAAATTCTGCCCACTCCGGCCATAACCGCACACGATCACATGCGCTTGTATGCTGAAAGTCTTGACTGCAATCTCATGCAGCTTGGCGGCTTGGCTCAGCCACTCGCCGGCGATGCATTTTTTAACGATGGCTTCGCGGTAATGAATCAGGAGTGGTGCCAGCACCATGGATAGCAGCATGGCGCCGAGCACGATCTGCGTCACTGCGGGATGCAGGGTGGGAATTTTCCCTGCCTCCGCCAGCAACACGAATCCGAATTCTCCAGCCTGCGCCAACGTCAAGCCAGTGCGCAACGCATCGCCAGCATTGCTGCCAAGGGTACGCGCCATTAAAAAAATCGCCACCATCTTGCCTGACAGTAAACCCAGCAACAGCAACAGCACCCAACCGGCATGCAGCAGTAACATACCGAGATCGAGTTGCATGCCAATGGTGATGAAAAACAGACCTAGCAGCACATCGCGAAACGGCTGCATATCGGCCTCGACCTGATAGCGGTATTCGGTCTCGGAAATCAGCACGCCGGCCAAGAACGCGCCCAACGCCAAGGATAAGTCCGCCAACTGCGTGAGGTAAGCCAAGCCCAAGGTAATCAGCAACACGTTCAGCATGAACAGCTCGCTGAGCTTGTGGCGCGCGATGGCATGAAACCAGGGACGCATCAGTTTTTGGCCAAAATACAGGATCAGCGCCAAGGCGATCGCAGCTTTGAGCATGGCCAAACCCAACTCGCCCAACAAGCCATCGCCGCCCTTGGCCAAAGCCGGGATCAACACCAGAAACGGCACCACCGCCAAATCCTGGAACAACAAGATGCCCATGGTTTGTCGGCCATGCCCGGAATGCAGCTCAACACGTTCTGCCAACAGCTTGCTGACGATGGCGGTAGAAGACATGGCGATCACGCCGCCTAGCGAAAGCCCCACGCGCCAGTCCATGCCCCAAGACAGGCATAGGCCCAACACCACCAGCGTACTCAGCACCACTTGTGCGCCGCCCAAGCCGAACACTAAGCGCTGCATCGCTTTGAGTTGGCCTAAACTGAATTCCAAGCCAATCGTGAACATCAAGAACACCACACCGAATTCGGCCAAGGCGTGCGTTTGCGCACTTTCCGGAATCCAGGCTTGGCCATATGGACCGATTGTCACGCCGACAAAGATGTAGGCGAGCAAAGGCGGCAGCCGCAATACGCGAAACAACGCGACCACCACCACCGCGCTGCCGAGCAAAATCAAAACCGATGCCAATGCCGTCATAGATGCGAGTATGCGGGATAGCGCGTGTGCTGCCAACGAGCGGCTTTGAACTGCAGATGCGCACGAATAAAAAATGGTTTAAAAAAGCCGCAGTCGCCGTCACGATCTAATTGCTGCTTTCTGTATCACGTTTGTACGCGATATATCCACGCCAAGGCATGGCCTAGAAGGCTGAAAATACGCACTTCCTGCTATACTCCCCAACTATGACTGCTCAAGCTTCCCCCTTACCCGTTCCGCTGACCGGCAAGGCGCTCGACTTGGCGCGCGAGGTATTGCGCATCGAGGCCAGTGCCGTGCAGGCGCTGGTAGCGCGCATCGATCACGACTTCCTCGCGGCAGTACAAATTATTTTGGATTGCCGGGGCCGCATCGTCGTCAGCGGCATGGGCAAGTCCGGCCATATCGCGCGCAAGATTGCCTCCACCATGGCCAGCACTGGTACGCCGGCATTTTTCGTGCACCCGGCTGAGGCCAGCCATGGCGACCTGGGCATGATCACGCAGGACGATGTGGTGATCGCGCTGTCCTATTCCGGCGAAAGCGCGGAGCTGTTGACCATCGTGCCGATCCTGAAACGCAGCGGCGCAAAATTAATATCGCTCACCGGCAACCCGCACTCCAGCCTGGCGTGCGAAGCCGATGTGCATCTCGATGTCAGCGTGGAAAAAGAAGCTTGCCCGCATAATCTCGCGCCAACTGCCAGCACCACGGCGACACTGGCCCTGGGCGATGCGCTGGCCATTGCGCTTCTGGATTCGCGCGGCTTCGGCGCCGACGATTTCGCCCGCTCGCATCCTGGCGGTGCGCTCGGCAAACGCCTATTGGTGCATGTCACCGATGTCATGCGCCAAGGCGAGGCACTGCCGCAAGTTGCGGAGAGTGCGTTAGTCAGCGCGGCAATTCTGGAAATTTCGCGCAAAGGCATCGGCATGACGGCGGTGCTGGATACGCAAGGCCATGTGACCGGCGTCTATACCGATGGCGATCTGCGCCGCGGCCTGGATCAGGGGCTGGACATTCGCGCCACGCCGGTGCAACAAGTCATGACGCGTCAACCGCGCACCATCGCACCAAACAAGCTGGCTGTAGAAGCCGTGAAGCTAATGCAAGAAGCCAAGGTCTACGCGCTGTTGGTGTTGGACGAACAGCAACACTTGGTGGGCGCGATCAGCATGCACGACTTGATGCGAGCCGGTATCGTTTAACTTACAGAAAGTCCTTCGTGACACCATTTACGCCTATCACTACCCCACTCAGCGAACAAGATATCAACGCCCGCGCCGCCAAAATCAAGCTCATCGTATTCGATGTCGATGGCGTGCTAACCGATGGTTCTTTATATTTGAGCGATGACGGCCAGGAAACCAAGGCCTTTTTTGCGCTCGATGGCCACGGCCTCAAAATGCTGAAGCGCAGCGGCGTCGAGATCGCCATCATTACCGGTCGCCACTCGCAACTGATGCACCATCGCGTCAAGAACCTCAACATCGAGCACCTCTATCAAGGCGTGGAAGACAAGCTCGAAGCTTATGAAGAGCTGGTCAAGCGCCTCGGCTACAGCACCGAACAGGTGGCGGCCATGGGCGACGATGTGGTCGACCTGCCGATGATGCGCCGTAGCGGCCTATCGATCACCGTTCCCGGTGCGCTGCCGCGCGTCAAACAATACGCCCACTACGTAACGCGACTGCACGGCGGCAAAGGCGCTGCACGCGAAATATGCGAACTCATTATGAGCGCACAAGGCACGCTAGATAGCCAACTTGCCCCCTACCTGAAATGACAAAAAGCTTGTCGGCCTGGACCACCGTGGCGTTCTTGGCGTTGTTCGCCGCGCTCACGCTATGGCTCGACCGTGTAGTGCAGCCAGCGGGGCCGAAACTGGATGGCAGCACGCGCCATGAGCCCGATTTCATCGTGGAAAACTTCAACAGTATCAAGCTCGATATCACCGGCCAACCGCATTACACGCTGACCGCCATCAAAATGACGCATTACCCGGATGACCTTAGCACCATACTGGAACGCCCGCACTTGATTGGTTTCGCACCAAATGCCGCACCCTCGCATGTGTATGCGCAGCGTGGTTTCCTTACCGAGGATGGCGCACACGCCTATTTCCGCGACAACGTATTGCTGGTGCGCGAGGCGCGCGGTAAAAATACTGAATTAACGGTGAAAACCAGCTACTTACATATCATTCCTGAAGAAAACTTCGCTGAGACCGATAAACCTGTAGTGATTCAAGATGCGCATACCCTAATTAACGCAGTTGGCTTAAAATTGGACAAGAACAAGCAACAACTCAAATTACTTTCGCGCGTAAAGGCCCACTATGCACCTCCCAGCCACTAATCGTTTTGCCCTCTTATTTGGTGCTGCCTTGCTTTCCATCACCTTGCCCGCACTGGCAGAGCGCAGCGACCGCGACAAGCCGATTAACTTGGAATCGGACACCGTGGATATCAACGACCAAACCAAGGTCAGCGTGTATCAAGGCAATGTACGGCTGACCCAGGGCACGCTGTTGATCACCGCTGCCAAGTTGGTCGTCGTGCAGGATGGTGATGGATTTTCCAAGAGCACGGCCACCGGAAATCTGGCCTATTTCAAGCAAAAACGCGATGGCGTCGATGAGGTCTTTGAAGGCTGGGCGCAGCAAATTGATTACGACGCCAAAATCGAGAAGGTGGTCATGCATGCCCAGGCCCGCATCAAACGCGGCGCAGACGAAGTGCGCGGCGACACGATCATCTATGACGGCCTGACCGAATCGTATCGCGTCATTGGCGGCAAAGAAGCTGCCAGCGAATACAACCCGAAAGGCCGCGTGCGCGCCGTGATCCTACCCAAGCACCCGACGTCCGCGCCCAAGACAGAGGACGGCATACCCTTGAAACCCAGCTCGGGCGTGAACGCCCCGAACTAAGACCCTAATCAAGCGAAACACGCACGCATGAGCACACTGGAAGTACGTCATCTTCGCAAGCATTACAAGACCCGCGTCGTCGTCAAGGATGTGTCACTCCAAGTCAGCAGCGGCGACGTCGTCGGCCTACTTGGCCCCAACGGTGCCGGCAAGACCACCAGTTTTTATATGATGGTCGGCCTGACCGCCATGGATAGCGGCAACATTCTGCTGGATGGCGAAGATTTGAGTTCGCTGCCGATCCATCGTCGCGCCTTGCTCGGCCTGAGCTATCTACCGCAGGAAGCTTCGATATTCCGCAAGTTGACGGTGACCGAAAATATTCTGGCGATCCTGGAATTGCAGCCGATTCCGCATGCTGAAATTACACAGCGCCTAGATGAATTGTTGCACGATCTGAACATCGAGCACCTACGCGACGCCCAGGCCTTGAGTCTATCCGGCGGTGAACGGCGACGGGTAGAGATCGCGCGCGCGCTGGCCACCAAGCCGCGCTTCATCCTGCTGGACGAGCCATTTGCCGGGGTCGACCCGATCGCCGTGCTGGACATCCAAAAAATTATCCGCTTCCTATCCGGGCGCGGCATCGGCGTTTTGATCACCGACCACAACGTGCGGGAAACGCTGGGCATTTGTGACCGCGCCTACATCATCAACGAGGGCCTGGTGTTGGCTAGCGGCAAGCCGGACGAGATTGTTTACAATGAGAATGTAAGAAAAGTTTATTTGGGCGAGCATTTCCGCCTATGAACAACACACCGCGCAGTCACGCTTCCGGCCATAACGAATGAAGCATAGCTTACAGCTCCGGGTTTCCCAACAACTGACGCTCACGCCGCAGTTGCAGCAATCCATTCGCCTGCTGCAACTCTCCACGTTAGAGTTGAACCAAGAGCTCGAGACCCTGTTGCAAGACAATCCATTACTGGAACGCGTCGAACCCGGCACCGAGGCCGACCAAGTCGACACCGATAATTTTTACGAAAGCGACGGCCCCACCGTCGAAGTGCCCGAAGCTCCAGCCATAACCCCCGAACCCGGGCCTGCCGAACCAGCGGCAGACGACAGCGCGCTGGAACTAGCCGAGAACCAATGGGACGAATCTCCCGGCGTTTACAATCAAGGCGACGATGATGATGACGGGCCGCAAACTGCCGCCTATAGCGAAACCTTGCGCGAGCACTTGTTGTGGCAATTGAATTTGATGTCGCTCAGCGAGCGCGACAAGACCATGACTATGTTACTGGTCGATGCGCTGGATGACTTCGGCTACCTGCAGCAAGATTTATCAGAGCTGGCTGGAATGCTGCCGCTAGAACTGGAAGTCGACCCCCTGGAGCTAGAGACCGCGCTCAAGCATATCCAGCATATGGACCCCATCGGTGTCGGTGCGCGCAGCTTGTCCGAATGTCTCATGCTACAACTCCAAGCCTTGCCGCCCGACACTCCAGGTCGCGCCGCCGCGCTGGAGACTGCGCAGCAGCACTTGGAAGTACTCGGTGCGCGCGATTTCACCAAGCTCAAGAAACTACTGCACTGCAACGATGAGCAAATGCGCGCCGTACGCGCTTTGATCACCGGACTCAATCCGCGCCCCGGTTCCGAGTATGCCATCAACGATACACGCTACATCGTGCACGATGTAGAGGTCACCAAGGTAAAGGGGCAATGGGTGGTGCGGCTCAACACCGACGCCATGCCGCGCCTGCGCATCAATCGCGTCTACGCCGACATCCTGCGCCGCAACCGCGACGCCTCGAACAAGGATCTCTCGGCGCAGTTACAAGAGGCACGCTGGCTGATCAAGAACGTGCAACAACGTTTCGACACCATCTTGCGCGTGTCGCAGGCCATCGTCGAACGCCAACGCCATTTCTTCGAGCATGGCGAGGTCGCGATGCGCCCCTTGGTGTTGCGTGAAATCGCCGAGGAGGTCAGCCTGCACGAATCCACGGTATCGCGCGTGACCACGCAAAAATACATGCTCACCCCACGCGGTATTTTTGAATTGAAATATTTTTTTGGCAGCCACGTTGCCACCGACAGCGGCGGCGCTTGTTCTGCCACCGCCATCCGCGCCCTGATCAAACAACTGGTCGCGGCGGAAAACGTCAAACGCCCCTTATCAGATAGCCAGATTGCGGATATCTTGTCGCAACAAGGCATCATTGTCGCGCGCCGCACCATTGCCAAATACCGGGAGGCATTACAAATCCCCCCGGCCAATCTTCGTAAGTCCCTCTAACCAAGGAGTACCAGCATGAACCTCAAAATTACCGGCCACCACTTGGAAGTCACCCCCGCAATTCGCGATTATGTCAGCGCAAAATTGGAGCGCGTCACACGTCATTTCGACCACGTGATCGATGTCAACGTAATCATGTCCGTCGAAAAGTTGGTGCAAAAAATCGAGGCCAATATTCATGTCAGCGGCAAAGATATTTTTGCCGAGTCCAGCGATACCGACATGTATGCCGCCATTGATTCCCTGGCCGACAAACTGGACCGCCTGGTGTTAAAGCACAAGGAAAAAAACGGTGCCCATGGTCGCGATGCTTTGAAACATCAAGAAGCGGCTGAGTAATCCAGCCCTAAAGGCTCTACGACGGCGTAGCCCATGAGCTTAGTCGCCTCCTTGCTGCAACCGGAGCATGTCCTGCTCGACCTCGCTGCGAGCAGCAAGGAAGCGCTATTCGACGCACTCGCCGAACGCCTCGCCAGCAACTTGGGGTTAGCGCCGAAACTCATTGCAAAAAGCCTGATCGATCGTGAGAAGCTCGGTTCGACCGGGCTTGGCCAGGGCGTAGCCATCCCCCATGGTCGCATCAAGCAACTCAAGCAAGCAGCCGGCGTCTTCGTGCGCACCCACGACGCCGTACCCTTCGATGCGCCGGACAACGAACCGGTACGACTGTTATTTATACTGCTGGTGCCGGAACATGCGACCGATCTGCATTTGCAGATCCTGTCTGAGCTGGCGCAGCTATTCGGTAATCGCGCCCTGCGCGAACGCCTGTTGCAAAGCGACGATGCCGCGCAAATTTATAAACTCCTGATCGGCCAACCATGACCCAGATCTCGGTACAACGCCTGTTTGAGGATACGCGCCAGAAGCTTGATCTGACCTGGGTCGCAGGCGCCACTGGCGGCGCCAAGCTGCTCACCAGCGAGACGGTGCAAAAACCTTCATTGGCATTGATCGGCCATCTCAATTTCGTGCATCCAAACCGGGTGCAAGTGTTGGGCGCGGCAGAGATGGATTATCTGCGCGGCCTCAGTCCGGAAAATTTGCAACAGTCCATCGACAATCTGTACGCCACCGAACTCGCCGCCGTGGTCATCGCCAACAGCGAACACGTGCCGCAAGCGCTTCTTGATGTTGCGAACCGTTCGGAAACGGCGCTCTTTACCTCGCCCCAGCCCAGTCCGCGATTAATGCAAATTCTGTCGCACTACCTCACCAAAACCTTGGCCGAATTCACCACGCTGCATGGCGTGTTCATGGAAGTGATGGGCATCGGCGTGCTGATCACCGGCGATTCCGCCATCGGCAAAAGCGAGCTGGCGTTGGAACTGATCACGCGCGGCCATCGCTTGATCGCGGACGACATTGTTGAGATTTACGAAATCTCCCCAGAAACACTGGAAGGGCGCTGTCCTTCGCTCTTACAAGACTTCATCGAGGTGCGTGGTCTGGGCATTCTCAACATCCGCGCCCTGTACGGCGAAGTCGCGGTCAAACCGAAAAAGGCGCTGCGCTTCATCATCCACCTGGAAAAACCAGCCGATATTACGCAAGCCAATTACGATCGACTGCAAATGCAGCGCGATACGCAAGAAATTCTCGGCGTTAATATCCCGAAGGTGCGCATTCCCGTTGCCGCCGGTCGTAACCTGGCCGTCATGGTCGAGGTTGCGGTACGCAGCCATATCTTGCACCTGCGTGGCATCAGTAGCAGCCAACAGTTTATTGAGCGCCACGAGCACTATCTACGTGGGCAACAGGATGCAGACTCCTAGCCAGGGGGCGATGACGCAAGCCGCCCGCCTCATGTACACTAAGCGCTAATCCTTAACACCCCACGTCTTAAGTTTATGCAGGTTATCCTCATCACCGGGCTGTCCGGCTCGGGCAAGAGCATTGTGCTGAATGTCCTAGAGGACAACGGCCACTATTGCGTCGACAATTTGCCAGCAGAAATGCTGGCGCAGTTGATTGAGCTCCTGCAAGAGGAAGGACAGACCCAGGTCGCCGTCAGCATCGACGCCCGTAGCGGCGAGACCCTCAACGACTTGCCGCAACATATCAATGCCCTGAAACATCAAGGGATGGACGTGCGTGCCATGTTCCTCGAAGCGAATACTGAAACCCTGGTCAAGCGCTATAGTGAAACACGGCGGCGCCATCCTATTTCAGATGGTGTGCGCACCTTGTCCGAATGCATTGAATTAGAGCGCGAGATGCTGGGCAAGATTGCCGAATTCGGCCATCGCATCGACACCAGCAATCTCTCGCCAAATGCTTTGCGCGGCTGGGTAAAAGATTTTCTCAGCTTGGACCGTTCGCGCATCACGCTGCTGTTTGAATCGTTTGGTTTTAAACATGGCCTACCGCTCGATGCGGATTATGTGTTTGACGTGCGCTGCCTTCCCAACCCTTATTACGATCCGAACCTGCGCCCGTTCACCGGCAAGGATCAAATGGTAGTGGACTTTATCGAAGATCAACCCGAGGCTATTAGCATGTTGGCGGACATCCGCTATTTCCTTGAGAAGTGGCTACCCTGTTTCATCCGCGACAATCGCTCCTACCTCACCGTGGCCATTGGCTGCACCGGCGGCCAACATCGCTCCGTATATTTCGCCGAGAAATTGGCGGAACGTTTTCGCGAAGAGTATCAAGTCCTGGTGCGCCACCGCGGATTGTCGGGTTGAATTTCCTAACCCATGTTCGCTCCGGCGATTGGCTGACGCTACTGCTAGGGGCGCTGCTCACGACTTGGCTTGCATCCAATATATGGGCCGCCGCGAGTCCGAAAAAAGTCATCATCCGCAGTGCGGGGCAATTGATTACCGAAGCGTCGCTTGATCGACCACAGCACATCCGCGTACCCGGCCCACTGGGTGACAGCATCGTTGAAATCCAAGCTGGTCGCGCACGCGTGGCGAGTGACCCCAGTCCGCGCCAGCTATGCGTCAAACATGGATGGCTGGAACGTGCCGGCGATATCGCACTGTGTTTGCCGAATCAATTAAGCGTGGAATTGACCGGACTGGCACGCCGCTTCGATGGCTTGAATTATTGATAACACACGATGCATATCAATCTCGACGCCAGCACCGAAGACCACCGTATCGCAAAACTTGCCGCAGCGGCACTCGGTCTAACGCTATTGGAAGCTGCGCTCCCCTCGCCCTTGCCGGGTGTGAAGCCCGGATTGGCAAACATCATCACACTCATCGTATTGACACGCTTTGGTTGGCGCGCCGCCGCCTGGGTGAGTTTGTTGCGCGTGGTGGCCGGCAGTTTATTGCTCGGCACTTTTCTATCTCCCAGCTTTATTTTGAGCTTTAGCGGCGCCGTGGCTAGTTTGGCGCTGCTGGCGTTGGCACAAACTCTCCCGGCACGCTTTTTCGGCCCGGTGACGCACAGCATACTCGCCGCATTGGCGCATTTTGCAGGCCAGTTCGCAGTGGTCTATTTTTGGCTTATCCCGCATGCCGGCGTAATCAACTTAGTGCCAATTTTCGCCGCAGCTGCGTTGATTTTTGGCACCGTCAATGGCATTGCCGCCGCCACCCTGCTCACGCGCCTACCCGAAACCACACAAACATCATGCGCTACATCTTAATCGTTGTTTTGTGCCTGACATCCGCCGCGCAAGCGGCGGATTGGGTACACCTGGAGATTCCAAGCGGTACTGACGAATATTTTTTTGATCGTAGTAAACTGGTGATCAATGGCAATGAAGTAACCTATTGGAAAAAGGTAAAGTTCATGCCGCCACGGCCAGTTAAAAAAGCCCTGGCCAGCACAACGCTAATGCGCGAACGCATTGATTGCCGCGAGCATACCTTGCGCTTGTTGAGCGTTGTCTACCATGATGCCCAAGGTGCCGTCATCGAGTACCTTGCCGATGCCGAGAAAGAGGCGGCACCCATCATTCCCGATACCATCGGCGATCAATTCGAGCAAGTCATGTGTGCTTTGGCGCGCGAATCTGGTAGCAACTTTCTGCCGAGCTCGCCTAAAATGGAATCCCATGCACTTTGAAAAAACTTTCACTGTCGCGCTGACCGGTGCCTCCGGTATGCCTTATGCGCTGCGCTTGATCGAGTGTCTGCTGGCCACACAATGCCGCGTCTATGTGCTTGCATCACAAGCAGCCGCCGTCGTCGCCAAACAAGAAATGGATTGCACCTTGCCGGCGCGTGCACAGGAATTACAGGCCTTCTTGTCGCAGCGCTTTAACGCCCCAACCGAACAACTACAAGTATTCGGACGCGAAGAGTGGTTTGCACCTATCGCTTCCGGCTCCAATCCGCCTGACGCCATGGTGGTATGTCCCTGCACCATGAGCACGCTGGCTGCCATTGCCACCGGCTTAGCCGATAATTTGATCGGCCGTGCCGCCGACGTCGTTATCAAGGAAGGCCGCAAGCTCATCTTGGTGCCGCGCGAGACGCCTTTTTCAGCCATTCATCTGGAAAATATGCTCAAGCTGGCCCGACTTGGCGTCGTTATTCTTCCGGCCAATCCCGGCTTTTATCATCACCCGCAATCCGTGCAAGACATCGTGGACTTCATCGTGGCGCGCATCCTGGACCAGCTTGCCGTACCGCATCACTTGCTCGCACGCTGGGGTGAAACCGAGCGCTGAATATGTTGCCCAAAAAATGGAAGGACCGCATCACGGACTTATTGCCCCACGATTCGGACAACACCCCTTTCACCCTACCCTTATTTCCACTGAACACCATCTTGTTTCCCGGTGGCGTCCTCGCGCTGAAGATTTTCGAACAACGCTACATGGACATGGCCAAGCGCTGCCTACAGGATCAAGGCTTGTTTGGCGTTTGTTTAATTAAGGAGGGCATGGAAGTCGCCGCAGCCGCCACGCCTTACAGCGTCGGCACCCTAGCGCGCATCGACACGTGGGACATGCCGCAACTCGGCGTGTTACAAGTGCGCGCCATCGGTATGCAACGATTTCAGATTCTGGAGCACCAAACCCAGCCTGACGGCCTGTTGGTGGCGCAGGCCATCAGGCTGCCCATAGAAAAGTCCGCGCCACTGCCATCCGAACATGCGCCCTGTGCTGCCGTGTTAACGCACATTCTGGCCCGTGTTGGCGCGACAAAATTTGAGCCGCCATTTACTTTTGACGATAGCGTGTGGGTCAGTTACCGGCTAGCGGAAATCCTGCCCATCAAAAACAGCGCCAAACAAAATATGCTGGAAATGAATGACACGCAGGTGCGGCTCGATGTACTGCACAAATTTTTAGCGCAGCAAGGCCTCGCCACTTAAAACGTGTATTTAAACGCTATTCCGTCGCAAACCCAGCATCTCTCCACTCGGGAAACCCGCCGCGAAACCAATACACATGCGTGTACTTGTTATCCAAAGCCACTTTCGCGCTCTTATAACTTTTCCAGCATTCCGGGCCATTGCAGGCAAAAACCAGCTTGGCATTTTTGTCTTTCGGGAGCTGCGTCACATCCCACTTATCAAGCAACGCATCAAAATCCACTTCCTTAGCGCTATTTTCTTTATAGGGTAAGCTGACTGCCCCCTTGATGTGGCCTTCCTTGTATTCGTTTTCGACACGCGTATCGTACAAGGCCACACCACTACTCAGCAGCGCCTTGGCTTCTTGCGCATTCACCATCGTCACGCCTTCTAATGATTTTGGCGTGAAGTACCCGAGCGTCGAGACATACTGATATTCGTCGCGTTGGGCTGGCTCAAATTTCGTTATATGCAAAAGGTTCAGTGCCGAGGTTTGCGTGCCAGCGCGAGGCTGCAATAAAGCCGTGCGTAATTTATCCTGCTGCGCCTTCGGGATTTTGCTGTTAATTGCAAAGCTCAGCGCGGGTACACTTTGACTCTCTGCCACGATGACGCCAGGATTGGTCGCCAGCCACTTCTTCGCCACATTCTCATCGACGGCCACCAAATCCACCTGGTTAATTCCGAGCGCAAACAAAGCCGAATCTTGGTAACGCGCATAGGTCACACTCTTGAAGTCCTTCTTCATTTTAAACGCTGCCGCATTCAATTCACCCTTGGCAAGATAGGTCGCGAGCGAGTCCTGTGACGGCAGGCCCAAGCGTTTCCCCTTAGCTTGATCGAGACGGGTGATCTTGGAATTCTTCGTGGCGACGAATACCACTTTATTACTGCCGGGAAATTTGGCGATTGGTTCATACCCATGCTTTAACGCGCTGCCAATCACATGGGCCGGCGCCAAAATCATTGCATAAAATCCTGTGCGCGTACGCTGCAACTCATTCGTGACATTTTGCCCCACCACCAATTTGATCGGGGTGCCGGTAGCATTGGAAAGGTAATTGGTCAGCGACTGATAAATCTGCTGCGTGTCATAATTATTGATCACCTCAGTGTCGGCCACATTCACGCTAAACACCAAACTCTCGACCGCATACGCAGTCCCTGCCGCCAACAAATATCCACAGCTGATAATGCCCGCAAATAATTTTTTCATGCTAATCCCGCCTAAGTAATGATTGGTCTGAATGGACTATTAAGCAATAGCTGTACCTGGCTATTTGATGCGATATCATGATTTCAACAGATTGATTTAAATGAATAACTTTTCACAGCCCCGAATAGAACTGCTTTAATTTCGGCATATTGGATGAAGTCTTAAGCACTACCGACTCAACCCGCGCATCTTCCGTTTGTATACTATTCCGCTATCGAATCCACTTTATCAGGAGCACCCCATGGCAAAATTCTATGCGGCTTTAACCGACGAACAAATGGATTTCATCCGCGCACAGAAGATGTTTTTCACCGCCAGCGCCACGGCTGAAGGACGCATCAATCTTTCGCCCAAGGGGCTGCAAACTTTTTGCATCCTGAGCCCAACGCGTGTCGCCTATCTAGATCTCACGGGTAGCGGCATCGAAACCGCGGCGCATATATTGGCAGATGGCCGCTTGACCCTGATGTTTTGCGCGCTAGACGGTGCGCCACTGATTTTGCGCTTGTATGGTCACGGCAGTTTGATACGGCCTGGGCAGGCGGATTGGGAAAATCTTTACCGGGGATTTCCGCCGATTCCCGGCGCTCGCCAGATCGTGGTATTAGATATCGAATCGGTGCAAACTTCCTGCGGGTTTAGTATTCCGCGTTTTGAATACAATGGCGAACGCGATGAACTAATAGATTGGGCAGTGAAAAAAGGCGATGCGGGTTTGCGTCAATACCGCGTCGAGAAAAATCAACTGAGCATTGATGGCCTACCTTCAGGCCTGGTGGATTAAGGGCTATTTGCGCAGCAGAAAGTCCAGCGCGATACCACAAAAAATCGCCGCGCCGACCCAGTTGTTGTGCAAAAAAGCCTTAAAGCATTGCGCCGGCTCGCGCGCTTTAATCAATTCATAGTGATACGCCATCAATCCACTTGCAACCACTAGGCCGACATAGAACGGCCAATGCATATTTAAGCTGCGGCCAACCCAAACCATCAAGCCCAGCAAAGCCGCATAGCACAGCATGACCGCCACCACATCGTATTTGCCGAAGGTCAGCGCCGAGGTTTTAATTCCAATCTTGCGATCATCTTCACGATCTACCATCGCATATTGCGTGTCGTAGGCCATCGCCCAAAACACATTGGCGACCAGCAATACCCAAGCGATGGTCGGCACATAGGCCGTTTGCGCAGCAAAGGCCATGGGAATACCGAAACCAAAGGCAATGCCGAGGTATGCCTGCGGTAAGGCAAAAAACCGTTTGGTGAAGGGATAACTAGCGGCCAATAGCAAAGCCACAACGGAGAGTTTCAAGGTCAAACCATTTAGCCGCAATATCAGGATAAATGCGATCAACGCCAATCCTGCCGCCAGCAACAAGGCTTCTTTCTGGCTGACCAAGCCAGCGGCCATGGGACGATCTTTAGTACGCTCAACCTGCGGATCGATATCGCGATCGGCGTAGTCATTGATGACACAACCGGCGGAGCGCATCAGCACGGTGCCCAGCACAAAAATCCACACGATCAGCCAATTCGGATGACCAGCGCTGGCCAGCCAGAGGCCCCACAAAGTAGGCCATAGCAAGAGCAAAATCCCAATCGGCTTATCCAGCCGCATCAGTTTTTCGTATAGGGTGAGGCGTTCGGTAAGTGTCATTTTCCAGACCTAATATTGCGACCGCATATTTTCTGTGAGCGTAGAGTGGCGGTCAACACAATACGCCCATCCGGGCTATTACAATTACATAACGGCCTTAGAGCGCGCATCTTAAGCACACCACACCTGGATCTTCTTGTTAAAATCCTTTATTTTCGCCCCATGACTGACACTCGCAACATCCAACGCCGACCTTTACGCAGCTATGTGTTGCGGCAAGGTCGCATTTCCCACGCACAGCAACGCGCCTACGATGCGCTGCTACCTGCGCTTTCCCTACCCTATCAGGCAAGCCTGATCGACCTGGACACCGTGTTCGGGCGTTCCGCACCCAAAATCCTGGAGATCGGTTTCGGTATGGGCGAGAGCACCGCCGAAATCGCCGCCAACCAAGCCGAGCGCGATTTCATCGGTGTCGAAGTGCATACCCCCGGCGTGGGCAGCCTACTTAAACAAATCGATGAACGAGACCTACACAATGTGCGCATCATTCAACACGATGCGGTAGAAGTGCTGCAATACATGATTGGCGAAAACACCTTGGACGGCGTCCACATTTTCTTCCCCGACCCTTGGCCCAAAACACGCCACCACAAGCGACGCTTAATACAGACCGAATTTGTGCGTTTGGTGGCGAGTCGCCTCAAGCCCGGCGCTTATCTGCATGCCGCCACCGACTGGCAAGCCTATGCCGAACATATTTTGGAAACGCTGTCACACGAACCCCTGCTGGAAAATACCGCGCCAGACTATGCCCCACGCCCAAGCTATCGTCCGCTCACCAAATTCGAGCAACGCGGCATAAAACTTGGGCATGGGGTATGGGATATCGTGTTTAGAAAGCGTAACGCATAAAGCGCCAACCTTGACGCTACAGCGCTTTTCGGGTGTAATGCCGGGCTTTCCTGGATACGTTCCGGGTAGTTTGACGCAAACAAAATTGGCCAAGTAGCTCAGTCGGTAGAGCAGAGGATTGAAAATCCTTGTGTCGGTGGTTCGATTCCGCCCTTGGCCACCAGATTTTTCAAGAAGTTAGCTCTAAAGCTAGACAAGCCATCCGAAGCGACGGTACATTTACGGTACAGTCCGCATTTTCGGAGGCTTCATGGCTACCATCGTTAAGACCCCTTCTGGCACCTGGAAAGCGCTCATTCGAAAGCTCGGATGGCCCGCCAAATCCCAAACATTTAGAACCAGACGCGCTGCCGAGGACTGGGCCAGAAGCACCGAGGACGATATGGTTCGCGGCGTCTACATTGATCGCGGGCCATCGGAACGGTTAACTGTCGAGACAGCGCTTACGCGGTACGAAAAAGAAGTCACGTCAGGCAAGAAAGCATTTACCCAGCACGGCGAGAAAGCCAAAGCAAAACACTTGAAGGTCTTTTTCGGAAAATACTCCTTAGCCGCAGTCACTCCAGACCTTGTGGCCACGTATCGCGACAAGCGCCTAGATGAAGGCATGGCGAACAACACGGTGAGGCTGGAACTTGCTTTGTTAAGCCATTTGTTTACCGTGGCCATCCAGGAATGGAGAATCGGACTGGTCTATAACCCCGTTGCAAATATCCGCAAACCAAGCGCCGGAACTGGACGGAACCGCAGACTCACCGAAGGCGAAGAAAAACAATTGCTGACTGCTGCGGACAAGCACAGCAACCCGATGTTTGGCTGGCTTGTCCGACTTGCGCTTGAGACGGGCATGCGCTCGAACGAACTCGTCACGCTCACGCGCAGCCAAGTTGACCGGAAGCGACAAATCGTACGCTTGGATGACACCAAAAATGGCAGCTCCCGCACTGTGCCGCTATCTCCGGCAGCCGCAAAAGTATTTGAGCAGGCGCTCAGCCACCCTATTCGACCGATCGATACCGACCTGATTTTTTTCGGCGAGCCTGGAAAGGATGGAAAGCGTCGCCCCTACACATTCCGAAAGATTTGGGACAACCTAAAGCAAGAGCTTGGGTTGGCTGATCTACATTTCCATGACCTGCGTCATGAGGCCGTTAGTCGATTCGTCGAGGCTGGCTTGGGCGATCAAGAAGTAGCCGCCATCAGCGGACACAAATCCATGCAGATGCTAAAGCGCTACACGCATCTTAGGGCCGAGGATCTTGTGGCAAAACTTGCCGCAATCGAAAAGAACTTGGCCCTTAAATGACGTTCGCCCCGCTCCCGGCTATGAACCTTCTTCTGGTTATGGCCACTTCCGACGCACGGCTTAATTCCTCTATCGATCAGCAACGGCGAGTTACAGCCATGCCATGATTACCCGCCTAAGGCCGGTTAGCGCAGTAGCAGCCTTACTAATATTTGCTCTTGATCTGGAGCAATCATCCAATCCAGCCATACCGAGTCACAAAAGTCCACATTTCAACCTGCCAACCGATACCGGCACCCCCTGTGGTCAGTCCACATCCCAAACAAATCCCTAGACACCCGCCATGACGACAGTATAAACTATTCGTCATAAACGGTTTTAATCATCCGAGCCGTAATTCTCCCACCCCAGGAGCCCCACATGAACCTCCCGATCCCCGCCGATGCCCTATCGGCGTTCGCCTCCGCCTTTACCCAAAACGAACGCATCTTAAAGCTCCGCCTCTCCCCCAACGCCGGCATCCCCGAAGACACCTTGCTACCCTGGAAACTCAACGGCAGCGAAGCCATCAACCAAGGCTATCGCTTCGAGCTGACCTGTCTGTCCGCCAACGCCCACCTGGAACTCAAGGATTTGATCGGCCAACCGGTGGAAGTCTCCATCCTCACCGACAGCGGCGCGGATCGCCCACTCACCGGTTGGGTGCAGCGCATTATTCAAGACGATGCCGACGGCGGCATGGGACGCTATGTACTGGTCATCGTTGATCTGTTCTCTATACTCCAATTACGGGTCAATAATCGCGTCTTTCAATCCATCACCGCCAAAGACGCCTTTCTCAGCATCGTGCGCGAACACCAGCGCGACAACCCGGTACTCGCCGCCTCCCTGCAGATCGACGACCGCACCAGCCGCGACTATCCGATCCAATCCTGGATCACCCAATACAACGAGTCCGATGCCGCATTCGGCCGGCGCAAGCTGGCGGAAGACGGCGTGAACTTCTTCTTCACCCACGACGGCGGCGACACCGATCATCCGCTCACCACCCTGGTGCTGTTCGACGACAACGCCCAGCTCAAAGCCAGCGGCGACATCCGCTTTCATCGCGCCGACGGCACGGAACAAAGCGACAGCATCACCGCCTGGCGCGCCGAACGCAATCTGGCCCCGGGAAGAATCAGCAGCGCCAGTTACGACTACAAACCCGTGGTTACCGGCCAAGCCCAAGAACGCTCGCGCCTGGATCAAGGCGAAACCGGTAACGACTTAGCCTCCACCCTGGAAGACTATCGCCACGACAGCAACCATTACGGCAATGATCCAAACGATACCCAGCGCTACGCTGGCTTGCGCATGCAATCCTACGAATATGCGGCCAAAGGCTTTAGCGGCGAAGGCTCGTTTCGCGGCATCCCGGTCGGCAACAGCTTCAGCCTCAGCCAACACCCCGAGATCGACGCGCACGACGATTTGGAACGCGAATTTGTCTTAACCAAACTCGACATCCAAGCACAGAACAACCTGCCAGGAGAGATCAAGCCAGCCGAACAAGGCAAGGACACCCAGCCGGTATTCCAAAACCAGTTCAACGCCAGCCGCAACACCGTGCGCATCGTGCCCGAGTACCGCCAAACCGATTACGCCAAACCCAGCGCACCGCAACTGCTGTCCGCTACCGTGGTGGGGCCGGCAGGCGAGGAAATCCATACCGATGAGATGGGCCGCATCTGCGTCAACCTGCATTTCCCGCGGCCCCAGGATCATGACCAAGGCGGGGCCAGCCGCAACGAGACCGACTCGGTGTGGATTCGTGTCATGCAGCCTTGGAGCGGCGGCGAATACGGCGCGCTGTTCATCCCGCGCATTGGCGACGAAGTCCTGGTCGCCTTCATCGGCGGCGACATCGACCGGCCCATCGTGATGGGCAATGCCTACAATGGCGCGCACCGGCCTGCCACTTTCAGTCACAGCAGCACACTCCCCGGCAACAAGACCCTGTCCGGCATTAAGTCCAAGATGTACAAGGGCGCTGGCGCTAATGAGCTACTGCTGGACGACAGCACCAACCAGCTTAGAGCCCGCCTAGCAAGCGATCACGGCAAGACCGAACTGAACCAGGGTTATTTGGTGCATCCGCGCCACGATGCCCAAGCCACGCCCCGGGGCGAAGGCTTCGAACTCAGATCCGACCTCAGCGGCGCACTGCGCGCCGCACTGGGTATCCTGATCTCCACCGATGCACGCAACAAAGCGAGCGGCACCCAGCTCGACCGCCAGGAATTCCAAGGCCAGCTGGAGCTGACGTTGAACATCCTCAAGCAGCTGTCCGAACTCTCCACCACCCATCAGGCGGAGGACACCGATTCCAAACCGCAAGAACAACTGCTGGAGCACGTAAAGAATTGGGAAGCGGG
>Ga0315270_10000393_pt1 | contig 24424 bp, 15 predicted proteins | sample C1_bottom_MG_FD_204932 | JGI IMG/M metagenome (GOLD analysis project Ga0315270, IMG submission 204932) | Sediment microbial communities from Yellowstone Lake, YNP, Wyoming, USA - C1_bottom | ecosystem: Environmental > Aquatic > Freshwater > Lake > Sediment | place: USA: Wyoming | collected...
GACATGCCGGGATTTAATGGCCGTTGCTTACATGAAACTTGCGCAGCAATTGGCACGCTGAAACTTATACGCATGGGTTAAAATCCGACCGGCATTTATATTTTGCGGCATACAGCCAAGCAATGTCGCAGTCCCGGCAGAGAATTATTGAGCATTCCATAATTTGAAGACGAAAGCTTCGTACCTCGTAGGTCGGGTTAAAACCCGACCTACGACAAATCGCGTATTGTCACGAAATATGGAAAGCTAAATAACTCGGCAGAGAAATAATTTTGGATGATTACGGATATGCACATGAAAAATAAATTACTGTGGATTCTGCTGGCGTTTGCGGCAGTCGCGCTCAATGTGGCGCAAGCGACCGAACAGCTTGCGCCGCTGCCGCAACAGGCCGATGCGGCGCTGCTATCCGCCAAGCTGCTGGGCCGCTATCATTACCGGCATGTCGCGCTGGATGATGCCTTGTCCGCCAAGATTTTCGACAACTACCTGAAGGGGCTGGATGCCGATAAAGTGATTTTCACGCAGGCCGACATAGATCAATTCGGTTATGCGCGCACCAAGCTGGATGACGCGATACTCGACGAAGACCTGAGCGTCCCGTTCGCTATTTTTAATCTCTATTTGCAGCGCATATCCGAGCGCCTGAACTATGCCCGTTCCCTGCTGGCCAAGGGTTTTGATTTCAAGCGCCAGGAAAGCTATCAATACATCCGCAAGGATGCGCCATGGGCCAAGTCTGCCGGTGAGCTGGATGATCTGTGGCGCAAGCGGGTCAAGAACGATTGGTTGCGCCTCAAGCTGGCCGGCAAGGACAGCAAGAGCATTGCCGATACGCTGGATAAGCGCTACAGCACCTCCCTGAGCGGGCTGTCCAAAGTCAAGAGCGAAGATGTGTTCCAGAATTTCATGAACGCCTATGCGATGAGCATAGACCCGCACACCAATTATTTCGGGGTGCGCGCCTCGGAAGAGTTCGACATTTCGATGAAGCTGTCGCTGATGGGCATCGGTGCCGTGCTGAATAGCAAAGATGATTACACGACGATCCGCGAACTGGTGGCGGGCGGCCCGGCGGCGCTGTCCGGCAAGCTGAAGGCCGGGGATCGTATCGTCGGTGTTGGACAAGGCGAGGATGCTCCGGTAATTGACATCATGGGCTGGCGTCTCGACGATGCGGTGGCCATCATACGCGGCGCAGAAGACACGATGGTGGTGCTGGATATATTGCCTGCCGAAGCGGGCGCGGACGGCAAACACAAACTGGTCTCGCTGGTGCGCAAAAAAATCAGCCTGGAAAAACAGTCCGCCCAGAAAAAGATTATCGAAGTGAAAGACGGCGGCGTGACGCGCCACATCGGCGTGATCACCCTGCCGGTCTTCTATGAAGATTTTGCCGCCCGCCACAATGGCGACAAGGATTACAAAAGCGCGACCCGGGATGTATCGCGCCTGCTGACGGAGTTGAAGAAAGACAAGGTGGATGGCGTGCTGATGGACCTGCGCAACAATGGCGGCGGCGCGTTGAGTGAAGCCATCGAGCTGACCGGCCTGTTTATAGACAAGGGCCCGGTGGTGCAGCAGCGGGATTCCGAAGGTAAAGTGACTGTCGGCGAAGACACCAATGCCGGGCTGGCTTGGGATGGTGCGCTGGGCGTGCTCATCAACCGTGGCTCGGCATCCGCCACGGAAATCTTTGCGGCGGCGATACAGGATTATGGTCGCGGGGTGGTGATCGGCGAGCCCAGCTTCGGCAAAGGCACCGTGCAGACTGTCGCCAACCTGGATGAAATCGCAAAAAACGACAAGCCGTTATTCGGCGAAATAAAAATGACCATCGCCCAATTTTTCCGTGTCAATGGCGGCACCACCCAGCTGCGCGGCGTGACCCCGGACATCAGCCTGCCGTCCGCAACCGATACGGAAGAGTTCGGCGAATCCAGCTTCGACAATGCCTTGCCCTGGACGCAAATCCAGGCGGCCAATTTTACGCCGTCCGGAAATGTGCCGGCCGTTGTGCCCAAGCTGATCGTCGGTCACAACAAGCGCATCAGCCGCGATAAAGATTTTCAATACCTGCTGGAAGACATTGCCGAGTTCAACAAGCTGCGCAAAAAAAACCTGATTTCGCTGAATGAGGATGAACGCCGCAAAGAACGCGAAGCGCAGGAGGCGCGCGACAAGCTGCGTGAAAAAAATCGGGGTGATGGTGCAGCTGACAAATCTTCAGCCAAAGCCAAGAACCGCGCGCTACAGGACGACGGCATGTTGCCCGGCGAGCGCAACCTCAGCGCCGACCTGGCGATCGAGGCGGCGAATAAAAACACCAGGGACATACTGCTGGACGAGGCCGTACACATAGTCAGCGATGATGTCGGCCTGCTGCAAGCCCGCCCCAAACTTGCGGCCCGCAAATAGCGGCCTGATTTTGCACGGGCTTTTGCTTCTCGCCAACTCTTAAATCCGTCCCCTTAAAATAGGCGATCACTTGGTCGCCTATTTAATTGCTCGCGGCGTTGCTTCCCCCTGAAGTGAGAATGGGGAAATGAGAAGGGTGTAGCAAGCGTGCCGACCTGCTAAAATACGCGGGCTTTTTTGTCAGGACTACGTTACAACCCTCCGATGCAAACCACCGAAGAATCCATGACGCCGATTGAGCGCCGCGCCAGCATAGGCTTGGCGGGCATATATGGCCTGCGCATGCTGGGCATGTTTATCATTCTGCCGATCTTTGCGATTTACGCGCAGCATCTGCCCGGCGGCGAGAGCCACACGCTGATCGGCTTGGCGCTCGGCGCTTATGGCTTGACGCAGGCGATCCTGCAAATTCCGGCGGGCTGGTTGTCGGATCGCTACGGGCGCAAGCCGGTGATTTATGCCGGGCTGGTGCTGTTCGCCATCGGCAGTTTTGTCGCGGCTTCGTCGGATACCATCTACGGGGTTATCTTCGGTCGAGTGATTCAGGGCGCGGGCGCGATCAACGCGGCGGTGATGGCGCTGACCGCCGACCTGACGCGCGAGGAGCATCGCACCAAGGCGATGGCGCTGATCGGCATGACCATCGGTGTGACGTTTTCCATTTCGCTGGTGCTGTCGCCGCTGTTGTATCAACTGATCGGCGTGCCGGGGATTTTCGCCATGACCGGCGTGCTGTCCATCGCCGCCTTCGGCGTGGTGGCCTGGGTGATCCCCGATCCGAAAATTACCCGCTTCCACTCCGAGACCGAGGCCAGCACCAAAAAATTCGGCGAGGTGCTGCGCAACAAGGATTTGCTGCGCCTCGACTTCGGCATCTTCGTGCAGCACGCGATCCTGATGTCGGTGTTCATGCAAGTGCCGTTCGTGTTGCGGCGCGACGGGCTGGCGGCGGTGGAGCACTGGAAGGTGTATCTGCCGGTGATGCTGATCGCCTTCGCGCTGATGGTGCCGCCGATTATTTACGCCGAAAAGAAGGCAAAAATCAAATTGGTATTCCTGGCCGCCGTGGCGCTGGCCGCAGCGTCGCAAGTGGCGCTGCTGCTATGGCAGGACAGCATCTGGGGCGTGGCCTTGTCGTTGCTGCTGTTCTTCACCGCGTTCAACGTGCTGGAGGCGACGCTGCCCTCGATGATTAGCAAGATCGCGCCGCTTTCCGCCAAGGGCACGGCGATGGGCGTGTACAGTAGCGTGCAATTCTTCGGCGCATTTTTCGGTGCGACGGCGGGCGGTTTCATCCTGCAGCACTACGGGGGCAACGCGGTATTCATTTTTGCGATAGCATTGCTATTGTTGTGGCTGCTGGTATCGTTCGGCATGAAAGCGCCAGCGGCGGTGCGCACCAAGCTGTATCATCTGCCGGACATGAGCGAGGCGCAGGGTGCGTTATTGCAGCAGAAGCTGGCGCAACTGCCCGGCGTGCGTGAGGCGATGGTGGCTGGGACAGAAGGCATGGCCTGTCTTAAAATAGAGGCGCAGGGATTTGACGAGGCGGCGGTGGAACAACTAGTGAGAAACCCCCACCCCAACCCTCCCCCGGAGGGAGAGGGTGCAATGGTGAGAAACGTAAAATCTTTTTAGGGAGCATGATATGTCGGTGAACAAAGTGATACTGGTAGGGCGGCTGGGCAAAGACCCGGAGACGCGGTACATGACCAACGGCGAAGCGGTGACCAACTGCACGCTGGCGACTTCGGAGAACTGGAAAGACAAGAGCGGCGAGAAACAGGAAAAGACCGAATGGCACAACCTGGTGTTTTACCGCCGTCTGGCCGAGATCGCGGGCGAATACCTGAAGAAGGGCTCATTGATCTACGCCGAGGGAAAACTCACAACCGAGAAGTGGCAGGACAAGGAAGGCAAGGATCGTTACACCACCAAGATCATCGTCAACGAAATGAAAATGCTGGGCAGCAAATCCGGCGGCGCGGACAGCTTCGAGGTGGTGGAGAACCAGTCGTCCGCACCGGCGCGCAGCGCGCCCGCATCCAAACCGGCGAGTGCAGCACCTGCGGCTAAAGGAAATTTCGATAATTTCGACGACGATATTCCGTTCTGAGATATACCTAAAACAAAGGTGTGAACAAGGCCCCTGTATCTTTTGGTGCAGGGGGTTTTAATTTTCCGTTCGTGGTGCTTGGATATGGCTTAGCCTTAATGGTGTAGTTGCTTGCTGGGGATTGTAATATTTTCATGTTGCCTTGCCAGGTTAAAAGATGTGAAGATGCCCATCGGCAATTTTTTAACTTGAGGCTAACGTGCGCAAGAAACTCTGGATTGGTGTGGTAGCTCTTGTATTTGTAGTGGCGGGGGTTGCTTTACTATTTGGCCCGGGTTGGAATAAAACGCTATTAACTTCCGCCGGACTTAATCTTGACTTGGCTGCACCCGACGCATTGATCCGCAGCAAAAGCCTTTCCAGGCTTCCTTCCGATATGCTGCGCGTACCCTTGCTGCATGATTTGCTGACCGAAGATTTTCTTTTTTATTACGAGAACAGCGAGGGGCGGCTTGGCTTGAGCGGCACGCTCCGGCGCATTGCTTATGAGCATGACGTTGCTTTGTCGGATGAGCTAATCAAGCTGGTGATGGATGAGCCAGCCGATGTTGCGTTGTGGCGCGCCAGTGACGGCACGTTGAAATATTATGTGATTGCCATGACCCGCAATAAGCTGGCGAAGCTGCTTGAGCCTGCCGCCAAGATCGCCCTTAAGGATAAGCAGCTCACCATGGTTGATGATCTCCGCGTTGCGGGCGATACCGTGCAGCTATTTGCTTTGGAGTATGCCTGGAACCGCAAGTTGTTGCTGGCGTCACGCGCCGATCGCGTCGTGGTATTTTCCGATCCGGGTATGTTGTTGACGTCAGATGGGAAACTACAATCCAAAGCCAATGCCGTGCTCAATGATTTGCTGGGCGATGACAAAGGCAAGCAGCAGCGCTTTGCCACGGCATTCGATCTGGACGATGGCGCGAGCGACCACAGCATCGCCATCAAGGCAGACTACCTGTCTTTTTCATACCAGCACTTTTTCCCCGCGCTTAAGGCGCTGCGTTTCGATTTCAGCGAACAATCCATATTGGGCAGCCAGTCCTGGTCAACTGCGGTGCTGCTGGATGTTGAACCGACCCGCGCAGCGTCGCTGCTTGATGCGCATTCGCTATGGACAACCATGCCTTACCAGCCAAGCGCCTGTGCAGTTATGCCTGTTGATTGGAATGCACTTGCCAAGGCGATGAACAGCCAGGCGGTAACTAATATGCCAGCAGACCAGTTGGCGCTTCAATTCGAGGGGCCGGCAGTAGTTTGCTGGTATGCCAAATCACGTTTGCATACACCATTGTTTGTGGCGCAATTAAAGAAAGCCGATGGGGCGGACGCAGTGTTGGGTGCCTATTTCAACTACGGTATAAAAGATACCAAGAGCAAGGACGGCAAACGTGAACAGGTTAAATCGTCAACCGGCAAGACGGGTGAGGTAGTCTGGCGCAATGCTCTTGGCACCGCTTTGGCGCGCAAAGAAAAACTAATCTATTTTTCTCCCGACGCCAGGCTGGTGGAGCAGGCGCTCGCTGTTGCAAACAAACGCCAGCCTGCCGTGAGCGATAAGTGGGCGGAATCAAAAGCGCTGGCAAACACCGTGGCCATAATAGGGGCGGGGCAATTGGCGCAATTGGCCGAGCATGAGTCCGCAATCAGTTTGCCGCAGCAACAAGATGAAGCCTTGCGCAATGCGGTAGATCAGCATTTATTGCCCCAGCTGGCGGCGGTGAAGAAATATCCGACCATGCGGCTGGAAATGCGGGGTACGCCCAAGGGGGCGGGCTGGATGACGGTGGACTGGCAGTAGCACGGATTGAACATGCGGGTCGCTGCTTTTTTCGCCATGTCTTGTATGCTGCTTGGCGGCATCATGACCGGCATGAGTCCGGCGTTGGCACTCACCGCGAGGGAGCTGACAAACCGCGGGCAGATTATGCTCGACATCGAACAGAGCCGCAATTTTCGCGCCTGGATGCTGCGCATCATGCAAGAGCAAATCAGGCAGGGACCGTCGCCGCGCTGGGTGCAACACGATTGCGTCAGCCTGGTTCGTTATGCGGTGGCTGAAAGCTTGCGCCCGCACGATGCGCGCTGGCTGCGGGCAAATGGCCTGTCGGCGGAAGAATTGCCGGACGAGTTGCATCTCGATGCGGCGCAGCAAACCTTGCGCCAGGCATGGAGAAGGATAGACGGCACTTCCGGCGCCTACGTCAGCGCCATCGGCATGGTGCAGGAAAACAGCCGCTTTGTGGCCAAGGATTTTAATCTGGCGCAGCCCGGCGACTTGCTATTTTTTGACCAGGGCGACGAACAGCATTTAATGGTGTGGATGAATGGCTCGGTGATTTACCACACTGGCACAGTCACGTCGCAGGACAATGGCCTGCGCGCAATTCCCGTTTCACAATTGTTCCGCTGGAAGGATACGAGATGGCGTCCCACACAAGACAATCCAAATTTTGTCGGCATTTATCGGTTGGTATTTTTGCAGCGCTGATGTTGTCCATGTCGCCCGCGATGTTGGCGACAGCGCTGGGGGCCGAGCAGACGGAGCAGGGTAAGCCGGAAGGCGACCCGAGCGGATACGCGATATATCGCGGCGAGCCATTTTTTCTGTTGAGCGACAACTCGTATGGTACCGCCGATGAGGCCAAAGTCAGACTGGAGGTGTCTGGCCGGGATTTCAGTTCGCTTGCGCAATATGGCGGTGCCGATATTGTGCTCTACCGCATCGCCGATCCGCTGGAATTCCTGAAGCAACAAAAAAATCTGCATCGCATCAAGACCGACGGTAATTACATAGGCGAGGGCTTGGCCAATAGTCTGAGTTTCCTGTGGGATGACTGGTATAAAAAATCGCGCCGCGTCTGGCAAAATATTTTCACCCCGCAGGTGCGCCAGGATGTGACCAAAGAAGTCCCGCAACTTAAAACACCGCCCAATTTTAATAAGCGCACGGAGTTTTCCAATCCCGTGCAATTTTCCTTGCTGTCGGAAAAAAACGGCTTTCATTTTATTGAGCGGTTTCGCTATCCGTTGTTGCATGCGCAACCCATCCAGCCCCCGGCGGGCGTGAAACTGGCCGGTTCGAGCAGCAATTTTGATATGAGCCAGAACGGCAATGTCTATATTCCGCTGGGCAAGCATGAGCCGGGGCTGTATTTGGTGGAAGCCATTGTCGGCGGTCATCGCGCCAACACGCTAATTTTCATCGCGGACACAGTGGCGGTCAGCAAAACTTCGTCTGACCAGATGATGGTATGGACTGCACGGCGCGATTCCGGGCTACCCGTGCCGGATGTGCAATTGATGTGGGCCGACGGCATAGGCGTGCTTGCCAGCGGCAAGACAGATGAACGCGGCATTGCCAGCTTTACCCGGAATGACCCGGAGAAATCCTATGTGATCGGTCGCGACGGGCGGGGTGGGGTATTTATTTCTGAAAACTTTTATTACGACAGCGAAATTTACAATACAAAACTGTACGCCATAACGGACAGGCCGTTGTATCGTCCCGGCGATGAGGTAAATGTCAAAGTCCTGGGGATGCAGTTTGTCTCGGCACGAAAAACCGAAGCGGTTGCCCAGGGTAATATCGGACTCGAAGTGCTGGATCCGAACGGTACGCCGGTGATGACACAGAAGTTGCTGATTAACGGGCAGGGCGCGCAGACCTTGTTTCGTTTGCCGGAGAACGCGATTGCAGGCGGTTACGAATTACGTTACACCTATAAAGATAGCATTTACAGCGCGGCTTTTCGCGTGGCCGAATACGTCAAGCCGCACTTTGAAATTGCGGTGCTGCCGGACAAGGATAACTACAAGACTAACGACAATATCAGCGGGCGTATTGTGCTCACTTACCCGGATGGCAAGCCAGTCAAATCGGCACAGGTGCAGCTCACCGTGCGTGCGCAAACCACCACGATGGTGGAAGGAGAGATGCAATATTCCGGGCTGTTTCCGGTCAAGTTGCAGACTGAATCGCTGGTTACCGATGGCGATGGGGTTGCCAAATTTTCCTTGCCCGCAGCCAAATTGCCCAGCCGCTATGTGTTGACCACTTTCGCCAGCGATGGCGCGGCCTTCCGCGTCAAGGCCAGCAGAGAACTTCTGGTGGAGCGTTCGGCCAGCGCGTACGTATTGCGCACGGCGCAACAATTCACCCAGCCCAATAGCGAAGTGAGGTTCGACTTGGAAGCGGTTGACAACGGAGTTACTCCGACTCCTCCGGTGCGTTATGAAATAGTGCAACTGGAGACACAGACAAAGAGCGGCGGGAAAATAGACGGCGGCGCAAAAAATTTCACCGTCAATTTTGCCGAATCCGGTTCCTACTCCGTGCTGCTTTACGATAATAACGGTAGCGTGCTGGGCGCTATCAGCCATTGGGTGGCGGGGCCGGGGGTGAAGGCGGTAAAGGGATCAATCGAAATAGTGTTTGACCGCGCCAGCTACCAATCAGGCGAGAATGTGGACGCGCTGATTACTTTTTCCGAACCGGTTGATTCCGCATTGCTGACACTGGAACGCGATCGCGTGGAGCAGACGGCTCTGTTGCAGGATAGTGCCAAGTGGATAAAGGCCGTGCGAATCGGACCCACGCAATGGCGTGCAAAAATTCCGGTTGGCGAAAACTTTGCGCCGAATATGACGCTGTCGGTGGCTTACGTTAAAAACAGCGAATGGGTATTCCAGAATCACGGCATTATGGTCGAGCAACCGCATATCCAGGTGGCGTTCAAGACCGACAAGGAAGTGTACCTGCCGGGCGAAACGGTCAAGGTTAAAGTGGAAACACTGGTTGGTGGCAAGCCCGTCGCGACCAATGTGAGCGTGGGCGTGGTTGATGAAATGATTTATGTATTGCAGCCGGAAATCGCGCCTAACATTTTTGACTTTTTCTATCATCCGCGCCGCAATAATGTACGCACGCATTCCTCGCTGCAATTCATCGGCTACGATATGGCGAGCTACCGGCAAAGTTCGCCGCCCGCGCGCGGCTCCAGTCGTGAGCGCGGGTTAAAAGTGCTGGAAAGGCCGCGCCGTGACAATGTGGATACCGCCTACTGGAATGGGCAACTCAGTACCGACAGCAGCGGTCACGCCAGCTTCAGTTTCGTCATGCCCGATTCCCTGACGCGCTGGCGCATCACCGGTCGTGCCATGTCCGCGCAGGGGCTGGTGGGGCAGCGCACTGCCTATTTGCGTTCCGATAAATCTTTCTATGCGAAATGGATCAGCCCGAACTGGATGCGCGCCGGCGATGCGCCGATTGTCGCGCTGGCCGTATTCAACCAGACAGAGCGCGAGCAATCGGTTGAGATTGCTATCAGCGGCGACGGCATCAAGAAGAACGAATCCATCAAGGCCAATCGCGGCATCAATACGCTAAACGTGGCGCTTGAGGGATACAAGGGGGATAAGCTGCACGTAGAAATTCATGCCGACAACAAGCTGGTTGATGCGCTGGATATTCCTCTGAAGCGCGACGATCTGGCATGGAAGAGTCCGCGCACGCTGGCTGTGCCGGTCGAGGGCCAGCAGCTTGCGCTGAGCTTGCCCAAGGATGCCGGTAACATACGGGTGTCTTTTGCCGGCGGTGCGGCGCAGCAGTTTGCGCGCATTGTGGATGATCTCGATGATTATCCCTACGGTTGTGTCGAGCAGACCGCCAGCCGCTTGCTGCCGCTGGCATATGCCTTGCAATCGTTGCCGCAAGATGCGGGAGGCGAACGCGCCCAGATTACGCGGCAACTGCGCCAGCGGCTGCAAAGCCAGCGCTTGCGTCTGGTATATATGGCCGGCCCCAATGCGACCTTCGGCTGGTGGGGAAATGCGGCGCATGATGATCTGCTCCTGACCGCTTATGCCTATTACGCCGACTATACCGCCAGCCGTGTGTTGGGACTAACCTTGCCGCCAGATAACTGGGAGAAACTCCTGACCTTGTTCGGGCAAGATGTTAGTGAGGCTGCTTCATCCCGGAGACGCCCCAATGCGGCGCAGAGTTTGGTGTTGAGCCGTGAGCATAAAGCCGATGTGCAGCAATTGCCGCTGCCGCAAAGAACGCTGGCATTGTGGATGGCGAGCGATATGGGATTGCCAACCCGGACGTTGATCGGCGGCTTGCTGGATGATCTGGAAAAGCAGCAGCAATTGCAGGATGCGGTGCAGGGGGGAAGCGCGTATGTCAGCCCCGTCTTGGCAGACACAGAAGGCAATCTGTCGCGCGCGATGACTTTGAAACTGGCAGCGTTGCTCGCCGAGCAACAACATATGGCTTTGCCATCAAAAGTTGCCGCAGCCATGCCGACGGCAATATCCACATTGCAACAGAGCGGACTACCCAGCGCACAAGCTTTGCTGCTGCTGAATTCCGGGGGCGGAGATACGCCTCAGGCAGCCGAGCGCATTCTGAATTCGGTGCGTGCAGAAATGCCTACTTTTGACCGCGCGCTGACTTTGATCTGGCTGAACAAAATTCTGGCGGGCAAAGTTGGCGAGAGCGGCGATGTCGTACTGGCGGGGCCATGGAAACGTGGCAATAGCGTGACCGGCTCTGCGTTATGGCGTTGGCAGGGGAAAGAAGTGCCCGCCACCTTGTCGTTGGGGCAAGCGCCGACCAGGCCATTAACTGCCTATGTGCAATATGAAAGCGCCAGCGAAGAAACTGCACAATTGGGAGTAAAGGTGGAGCGCAAGTTATTCAAGATGGTGGCCCAAAAAGGCAGTAGCGGTGAAGGTGCCGAAAGGACGCAGCAGTTTGAATTGTCAGGGCAGGAATATGATGACGGGATCAAATCCAACGAGCTGTATCTGGAAGAGCTTACCCTGACGCCCGCGGGGGGCGCGCATGTGCGCTACGGCATTGTCGAGGTGCCGCTGCCGCCTGGAGCCGAAGTGGAGAGCACCACTTGGGGCATAACCCTGGGCAATAATGTTGCGCTGGAACGTGCGAGCAATGAGCCATTCCGGGGCGGTTATGCCGTGCCGATTGAAAATCTGGAACAGCCCGTGGTAGTGCGTCATCTGCTGCGTTTTTCCCAGAGGGGTAAATACAACCTGCCGCCTGCGCGTTTTTATTCCATGTATGCGCCCCAGAACAAGGCCTTTGAGGTTACGGGCAAGCCGCGCATGGTTAGCGTCAAGTAAGCAGGGCGACCATGGCGCGACTGTCAATATCGTGCGCGGGTTTGCTTGCGGTCGGTGCCTGCTTGCTGGCGGGGAACTTGCGGGCAGCCGATTTCGAGAGAGACAGCTTGCTGTTTGCCCGTCTCGGTGTGAAAGCGCACTCTGCGATATTTCAGCACATGAATGCGACCGGCACCCGTCAGGCCGGGGATGTACAAACGCCATTGGGCAGCTTATGGAAATTATTTGTCTATGCCTACGCAATTGATCGCGCTGTTTCCATGCCTGACTACGTTTGTCATGGAGGCGCCGCCGCCAAGGAAGAAGCCTATTGCTGCAATCCTGGTCAGGCAGTGGCGCATGATGCGGCGCTGGCGCAATCCTGCGGATTGTTTTTTGATCCCGCCCGCCTGCATTTGGATGCGCGGGAATGGCGGATATATTGGCATGACAAATTGCCACAAGTAGCATGGTTGGCCGATCTGGAACAGTTGAAACCGGCGCGCCAAGTCAGCGTCTCCAGCCTGCTGCAAGCACTGTCCGTGATTGATGGCACGGCGCGGGAACGTGCTGAATCAGCCCTGTTGGCGGTGGTGCTGAATGGTCGCGGGCAAAGTGCATTGCGCTTTTTGGGCGGGCGTTATCGCGTCAAGACTTTTACTTGGAGCGATCCGCAGCGGCCGGATGGCGTGGTTGGCGGAGCCGCCGGATGGGCCAGCGATGGCAGCGCCGTATGGTTCGGCGCGCCGGGCTCCAGCCTCAAAGTGTTGCAGGACTATGCGCCGCAATTGGCGTCCGCCGTTGAAGGCTCCGGCGGAGATGTGCGGCACGCGCGTTGTGTTGATGTGAACATGTTTGCCCGCTACCCAGTCAAGCGCATCGGCTCCGTGCCGGATGGGGCAGCGTTGCTATCGGCGCAGGATTTGCGCGGGCGCTTCCGGGTGGAATTTGCCAACGGGCAACAACTGCTGCTGCAAGCCGATAATGAAATGCGGCTGGAGTGGGACGCCAGGACCGGGCCGCGACTTGTTGCGCGGCTGGATGAGAATGAATACATTGCGCGCGTGATTGACCGTGAAGGCAATGCGCAAGAAAAAGAAGCGGCGCGGGCATTGGCCGTCGTGGCGCGGACTTATTTGCTGCAAAATGCCGCGCAACACGGGGAATGTCTGGAGATAGCCGACAGCAGCCGAACCCAGAGGGTAAGCCCGAATCCGGCCAGTGCGGCGGCGCGCGACATTGCGGCGTTCACTGCGGGACTGATCCTGCAAGGCGTGAATGCACAATACCGCATGGCTGCGACGGGCAAGAATTTATTGTCATGGCGGGATGCGGTAAGCCATGCCGGGGCGGGGATGCTGTTTGACGAGATTTTGCAGCGCAGTTTTGAGTATGCGACGCTGGCTTCGGTTGGTGGCGAGGTTGAATGCAAGACCATGCCGGAGGCAGAGCGCTGGTTGCGCACGCAGGCCAAGCGCTGGCGTTATGTCTTGCAGTCGGAGCCGGGCTTTGTTGATCCGTCCCCCCGGGTTTGTCTGCTGTCATTTGGCAACCCGTATAGCGACATGTCGCGCCAACGAATTTATGTGCGCGGCCTGGGCGGTTTGAATAGCCGTATCGCGCTGGCGCATGAATATCTGCACTTGGCATTTGCCGCTTACCCCAGCGGGCAGGATGAGAACTATATCGAGCAGTGGGCTCGACGTTTGATAGAAGGAGAATCACGATCATGAGCAAGATATTATTCCTCCCCCTGTGTGTGGCGGCACTGTCATTTCCGGTATCTGCCGATGAGATAAAGCTGGATCAGCCCCGTGGTGGCTGGCGCGAAGGTAAAGCGGGGGAGCGCTATACTCAGGAAGTGAATTATCCCGCCGCCAGCGTTAATACGCCGCGCAGCATTTCGACGACCGCGCTGATAAGCGGAAATATTGCCGCCAAGCCCAAAGGTACGTCCTCCAATGCACCGGCCACCTTGATTGTAAATGGCACGGCCATGCCGCTGCACATTGAGGCGGATGGTGGTTTTTCCCGGCCATATGCATTTGGGAGGGGCTCCAACAGCATAGAAGTGCGCGCGGCAAATAATGGTCCGCGGCAGCGCGTGCAGTTTTATGACACCTCCACCGGCAAGCAGCAGGCGAGGTTGCGTGTGGTTTTGTCATGGGATTCCGATGGTACCGATCTTGATCTGCATGTGATTACCCCGAACGGAGAGCATGCTTGGTATGGGAATCGTGTGATAGCGGGAGGGGGAGCGCTGGATGTGGATGTGACCACAGGATATGGCCCGGAAATTTTTTCACATCCGGCCCCGGAGAAAGGGATCTACCTAGTCTATGTGAATTATTATGGTTCCGGTTCGGGTGTGCAGGACCTGACAACGGCACAGGTGGCGATAATCAGCAACGAAAATACACCGGATGAAAAGCGACAGATAATTCAGGTACCCATGCGCCGCGCAGGTGACCTCACGCTGGTTAGCTCCTTTGTTTATCCGTGAAGTACATATTCGACAGGACTCTATTTTTCACGCCTTACCAGGGCGAGTTGACCCGAAAACTAAGGCGACCACGATATTCCATCCGGCAACCGATAACTCGAATATTCAAAATGCAAAATTCTGCGCGGCATAGCGGACGTCGATTTTTCGGATGCATGCAGTATATGCGGTCTCATGACGACTGCTCCGCCCACGGGTGATTCGCAATACACAACCCGATCCTGGTTAACTTGGCCATGCGCCATGTCGGCGGGCAGCAACCCAAGGTTGTGTGAGCCCGGCAGCACTTTTAGACAACCGTTGGACGTGGTCGCCGCGTCCAGATGCAGGCGGATAGTCACCATGTTTTGCAGCACATCGAGCGGCGGTTGCACATGCCACACTTCGGATTTGATTGACCAAGGCCCCCAGCCTGCGGCCTCAAAACGATCAGATACCGCCACAGTCCTATCCTGATGCCAGGTAACCAGCCAGTTGTTATCCGGCGACTTGTCAAAATAAATCGCCCTGACCAATTCCGGCTGGCCGGGCAAATACCGTTGGGCGGTCGAGATTAAGTGCGGCGAACGCGCCAATTCGGCAATGCGGGGAAGCAGTTTTTCAATTCTGCGAATTCCGCCGCGCAGGGGTTCGAGTTTCAATTCGGCCAGATCGGTCAACAGCGACTGCGCCGTTTCCGGTGCCAGCAGATTCTCGATGACTTCAAAGCCCGATTCTTGAAAATTCAAATGTCCCCCGCCGTGGCAAGTGCAGTGGGTTTATCGCGCCTCGCCAACGCCTGATGCGGCGGGCGTAGGGGCGGGCGCATCCATGGTTGCGGCGGGTGACGGAGCCGCTGGCGTTTCATATGCCGCAGCCACAGACTGTGTTGCCGCCTGCCGCTCGGCGGCCTGTTTGGCTGCTGCCGCCTGCTTCTTTTCGATGGCAACCTTGCTCACCTGAGTGGCCGATTTCAGCATGATGGATTTGAATATCAGGATGGCAATGATGCTCAGTCCGAGTATCACCAGCAGACGTTTTATTGCGCGTTCTTCCATGATTATTTAACCACCTCTTTGAGTTGTTCCAGTATCGCGGGGTTTTCCAAAGTAGAGGTGTCCTGCGTGATTTCTTTGCCCTGTGCGATGTCGCGCAGCAAGCGGCGCATGATCTTGCCGGAGCGGGTCTTGGGCAGGTTGTCACCGAAGCGGATTTCGTCGGGCTTGGCGATCGGGCCGATTTCCTTGCTTACCCAGTTGCGCAGGGTCTCGACGATTTCCTTTGCCTTGGCGGCATCGGCGGGGCGCGCGGATTTCAGCACCACGAAGGCGACGATGGCTTCGCCCTTGATGTCATGCGGGCGGCCCACCACGGCGGCTTCGGCGACCAATGGGTTGGCGACCAGCGCCGATTCGATTTCCATGGTGCCGAGGCGGTGGCCGGACACTTTAAGCACGTCGTCGTTGCGTCCCATGATCCACACATAGCCGTCTTCGTCGCGGTTGGCCGAGTCTCCCGCGAGGTAAGCGCCGCGCATTTCCTCGGGGAAGTAATTTTTCTTGTAGCGCTCCGGGTCGCCCCAGATGGTGCGGATCTGCGAGGGGAACGGTTTCGAGATCACCAGCGAGCCGCCATGATTGGCACTGACTTCGTGGCCCAGTTCATCCACTACCGCGACTTGGATGCCGGGTATCGGCAGGGTGCAGGAGCCGGGCTTCAGTGCTTCCACGCCGGGCAGCGGCGCGATCATGTGGCAGCCGGTTTCGGTCTGCCACCAGGTGTCCACGATGGGGCAGCGTTCCTTGCCGACCACGGTGTAATACCACATCCACGCCTCCGGGTTGATCGGCTCGCCCACGCTACCCAGCAGGCGCAGCGAGGAGAGGTCGTATTGGTTCGGCAGGTCGTTGCCCAGTTTAATCAGCGAGCGAATCGCGGTCGGTGCGGTGTAGAAAGTAGTGACCCGGTGATCCTGGATCATTTTCCAGAAGCGTCCGGCATCGGGATAAGTGGGGATGCCTTCGTAGATGACTTCGGTCGCGCCCATCGCCAGCGGGCCGTAGGTGACATAGCTGTGGCCGGTGATCCAGCCCACGTCGGCGGTGCACCAGAAGATGTCGTTCGGTTTATAGTCGAACACCCAGTGCATGGTGAGGATGCAGCCCAGCAGATAGCCGCCAGAGGAATGCTGCACGCCTTTGGGCTTGCCGGTGGAGCCGGAGGTGTAGAGGATGAACAGCGGATGTTCCGCGCTCACCCATTCCGGTTCGCAGGTGCTGGCTTGTCCGGCGGTGAGGTCGTGCCACCACATATCGCGCTGGGCGTTCCATTGCACGTCGCTGCCCGCGCGCTTGTACACGATCACGTTCTTGACGCAGGCGCACTCGGCAGCGGCCAGCGCCTCATCCACGATGGATTTCAACGGCATGATCTTGCCGCCGCGCATTTGCGCATCGGCGGTGATCAGGGCACAAGCCTGCGCATCCACGATGCGCTCATGCAGGCTCTTGGAAGAGAAACCGCCAAACACTACCGAATGGATGGCGCCGATGCGCGCGCAGGCCTGCATTGCCACCACCGCCTCTATGCTCATCGGCAGGTAGATCACCACGCGGTCGCCCTTCTTGATGCCGCGCGACTTCAGCGCATTGGCGAACTGGCAGACGCGGGCGTGCAAGTCGCGGTAATTTATTATGGTGACCTTGCCGTCGTCCGCCTCGAAAATGATCGCGGTTTTTTCCGGTTGCGTGGCGAGGTGTTTGTCGAGGCAGTTCCAGGAAACATTCAGCTCGCCGTCCTCGAACCATTTGTAGAATGGCGCATTGCTTTCATCCAATGATTTGGTGAAAGGCTTATGCCAGGTGATGTGTTCGCGCGCCAGTTTGGCCCAGTAGCCGGAGTAATCTTTTTGCGCGGCATCGGCCAAGGCGCGGTAGGCATCCATGCCTGATACGTTGGCCTGCTGCATGAAGGCAGCGGCGGGCGGAAAGACACGGTTTTCGATGAGTACGGATTCGATTTTTTCGGACATGTTTTTTCCCTTTCTTCTGAATTATTGAGCCTGGAAATGGCGATCATTCAAACGCATCGATATGCAACAGTTCCCGGGTTAATTCTCCCACTTACTTTTCCCATGAGCAATGGATATGCTGATCGGCCACTGAATCGCCACGGATATTTTATGGTGCCGGGAGTTGGTATCCCTTTTCAAGGAACAGCCTGATGCAGGCATCCACGACATCTGCATCGTAAAGTATTCCGCGGTGCTTCCTGATTTCATCGAGCGCAACTTCCTGGCCCAGAGTGGGGCGGTATGGGCGGTGCGAAGCCATGGCCTCGATCACGTCGGCCACGGTCAGGATGCGCGCTTCGAGGATGATCGCCTCGCTTTTCAATCCTTGCGGATAGCCGGTGCCGTCGAGCCGTTCATGGTGCTGCAGCACCGCCTGCGCGATCGGCCATGGAAACTGGATTTCTTTCAGGATTTCGTGGCCTGCCTGCGGATGGGTCTTGATGAAGCTGAACTCGATCTCGCTTAACCGTCCTGGCTTGCTCAATATTTCCGCGGGAATATGGATTTTTCCGAGGTCATGTACGATGCTGGCAAGGCGGATGCCATGCACTTGCTCGTCCGGCAGTTTCAGTTCGCGCGCGATGGCGGATGCCAGATCCGCTACGCGGCGCTGGTGTCCGGCAGTGTAGGGGTCGCGCATTTCCACCGTGGCGGAGATGGCCTGCAGCGCATCCTCCAGGCTTGCGCGTAGTTGATCGGCAAAGTGCTGACGTTCCTCGAGCGCACGGTCGCGTTCGTTGCGCGTGCGCAGGCTCATGATGCCGAACGCCAGGTCGCCGGCCATTTCTTTCAGCAGCGCGACCTGATCGGTGCCGAAAGCATCCGGTTCAGCAGAATAAATGGTCAGTGCACCGATGGTCTTTGCATTTTCCATCAGTGGCAAGGCTATGCTCGATGCATAGCCATAGTGTGCCGCGGCGCTGCGCCAAGGCTCCATGCGCGGGTCGTTCTGGATGTTGTCGGCGATTTGCGTCTGGCCGCTGCGCACTGCGCTGCCGGTCGGCCCGCGGCCTAGCGGCTCATCGGACCAGGTAATGTTCAGCGCTTCGACGTAGCCGGCCCCTGTGCCGGAGATCGCCATCGGCACGATGCTTTTCCTGTCATCCTGCATGGCATAGCCGACCCAGGCCAGCACGTAGCCGCCGCCCTCGGTGACGGCGCGGCACATGTTGTTCAGCAGCGTTTGTTCGTCCTCGCCATGCACCAGCGCATGGTTGCCTGCGCTGAGTGCGCGCAGCGTGCGGTTGAGGCGCAGCAGTTCTGCTTCGATTCGTTTGCGTTCGGTCAGGTCTTCGAAGGTGATGATGTTGCGCGCGCCTATCGAGGAGAGCGCGATCCTGACATAGCGCATCGAACTGTCCTTGCAACAGATCATGGCTTCCATCGGTTCGGTTGTGCTATTGCTGGCGATGGCATGTTCGACTCGTTCCAGCCATAGTTTGCGGATAGTTTCGCGGTATTGCTCATCTGGATAGGCGAGCGGCCACCAATGGCGTACATCAGGCATGTCTGCCAGCGTGTAGCCGAACAGTTCGGTGAACGCACGGTTCATCATGATGATCTTTTCATCGGCTTCCACGCCCTCATCGACGAGCAGGGCTACCGGAGAATGTTCGACAAGCGCCCTGAGGCTGGCCTCGCTCTCGCGCAGCGCCTTTTCTGCCGTCTTGCGCGCGCGCAGCTCGGCTTCTTCCGCCATCACGCGCTGTATGGCGGAGCCCAGACGGGCCAGCCGGTCTTTCAGCACATAATCCCTTGCTCCCGCAGCGACCAGTTCTATCGCCCTGAAATCGGGAAGTGCGCCGGTGACCATGATTACCGGAATATCAGGATGGTCGCGTCGCACCAGTTGCAGCGCGCTCATGCCGTCGAATGTGGGAAGTTTGTAGTCCGACAGGATGATGTCCGGGTGGAATTCTTCCAGCGCCGCGACGAAAGTCGCGCGCGTATCCACGCGCCTTGCGGTGAAAGCGATGTCTGCCTTGCGCAGTTCATGCTCCGCCAGTTCGGCGTCGGTGGGCGTGTCCTCCAGCATGAGGATGCGCAGTTCTTTATTTTCAGTTGCTGCTTCCATGATCACCTTGCAGACGATGGCGGGCGATTCACCAGCAGCCAGTAGAGTCCCAGTTCCGACACGGTCTTGGCAAATTCATCGAACTCCACCGGTTTGCTGATGTAGCTGTTGACCCCGAGCTGGTAACTCTCCGCCACGTCGCGGTCTTCCTTGGAAGAGGTCAGCACCACCACGGGGATGGCACGGGTGCGCTCATCACTCTTGATTCGGCGCAGCACTTCCATGCCATCTACCTTGGGCAGGCGCAGATCCAAAAGAATCACTTTAGGCCCTTTCGTCATGCTGCGCGCGGCATAGGCGCCGGCGGCAAAGATAAAGTCCAGCGCCTCCGCGCCATCTTTCACCCATATCAGATGGTTGGCGAGGTTGCTTTTTTTGAGTGCGCGCATGCAAAGCTCGGCATCGGTCGGGTTGTCTTCCACCAGCAGGATTTCCACTTCTTTTACGGCTTCATCCATGATCTTTCTCCTTTAACGGCAAAGCGAAATAGACCGTTGCACCCTCGTTGACCTTACCCTCTGCCCATACCCGCCCGCCGTGCTTGGCGATGATGCGCTTGACGATGGCAAGACCGATGCCCGTCCCCTCGAATTCTTCCAGACTGTGCAGGCGCTGGAATACGCCGAACAGCTTGGCGGCATACTGCATATCGAATCCTACGCCGTTATCTGCTACCTGGAAAACGGCTTCTTTGCCCTCGATGCGGCCGCCGATCTGGATTGTGGCCTCCGGTTTCGGGCGCGTGAACTTGATGGCATTGCCGAGCAGCCTGTTCCATACCTGATGCAGCATGGCTGCATCGCCACTTGCGGGCGGCAGCCTGGCGATGTCGATGTCGATTTTGCGCCCCGCCAAGGCCGGGGCAAGCTCATGCATGGCCGTCCGCACCGATGCTTCCATGTCCACTTCCTCCATGCCCGGTTCCTTGCGTCCCAGGCGCGTGAAGTCAAGGATGTCGTCAATGAGCTGCGACATTCTTCTGGTGCTGGCGCGCACTACATTCAGCAAGCGTTGTCCTTCGGCATCGAGCTGGCCCTGGTATTCATCGAGCAGAATGCGCGTAAAGCCGTCTATTCCCCGCAGCGGTACGCGCAAGTCGTGCGCGATGGAATAGGAAAAAGACTCAAGCTCTTTATTCGCTTCTTCGAGCTGATTTGAATATTGCCGCAGCGCCTGCGCAGCCCGTTCTTCGCGACGTATCACCGAAATCGTGCTGCGCGCCACAATCCAGCCTATGACACTGATTAAGGCGATCAGGCCGGCCAATAGCCAGCGGGTACGGACAATGTTTACGCTGGATTCCTCGTTTGCTTCCGCGACGAAATTCGCGGCCCGCTGGCGGGTGTGGTCGATAACATAATCCATGTCGGCGCTGAGCCGCTTGAATAGGCTGGCACCTTGACCAGCAGCGATGGCATCCGCCATTTTTCTGTTTCCCTGCTTGACCAATGCGGCTTCCCGTTCCCGCAATTGTCGCCACTCATCCAGCAGGTGCTGTATCTCGCTCACCCTTTCCCGGTCGCCCAAAAAGTTTGTCTCCACCACGCCGATTCTTTCCCGGACTTGCTTGTCGCGCCCCGCAGCCTCCTGTAGCAGTTTTTCGATCTCTTGAGGATCATGGGATGCGACCATGTCCAGCGCGTTGTCCCGTATCCACAATATGTTGGATTGCGCTTCCAGTGCAGCGTTGTTGACCGTGAACGGATGGGCGTAAAGGTCAGTGGTAGCCCGGTGCAAGCGATTCATGCTGGTGATCGCCAGCAGGCCAAGCACGAGCACGAGCGTCAGCACCAATACATAGCCGGCCAAGTACAGGCTCAGAATCCGTTTTAGCACGGTGTTCTCCTCCGGCGCTTCCAGGTAGTTCTCGTTGCATTACTCAAGCTTTTTTCTCCTCAAGCGGCAAGGCAAAATAAATCGTTGCGCCTTCGTTGACCTTGCCTTCTGCCCATGTCCGCCCACCATGCCGGGTGATGATGCGCTTGATGATGGCGAGTCCGATACCGGTGCCCTCGAACTCTTCCGTCGTGTGCAAGCGCTGGAATACGCCGAACAGCCTGTCGGCATATTGCATGTCGAAACCGGCACCGTTGTCCTGTACGAAATAAATGGTTTCATCCCCTTCGACGGCCGCGCCCACCCTGATCATGGAGTTTTCCTTCTGGTGACTGAACTTGATGGCGTTGGACAGCAGGTTGACGAATACCTGGCGCATCATGGCACGGTCGCCCTGTGCCTTGGGCAGATGACCGATTTCTATTTTCAGGCCGTGTTCGGTGGCTGGCCGCAACTCTTCATAGACCTCATGCGCCAGGCCTTCCATGTCGATTTCCGCGTAAGCGATTTCCGAGCGGCTCGCACGCGAGAATTTCAGGATGTCGTCTATGAGCTGGGCCATATTCCTGGAATTGTCGCGTACCACGTTGAGCAGCCGCTTGCCCTCGTCGCCCAGCTTGCCGGCGTAGTCTTCCTGCAGGATATTCGAGAAGCCGTCGATGGCGCGCAGCGGCGTGCGCAGATCATGAGAGACGGAATAGGCGAAAGCTTCCAGTTCTTTGTTGGCGGCTTCGAGTTGCGCTGTTCGCTTAACTACCCGCTGTTCCAGGTCACGGTTGAGTTCCTGGATTTTATTTTCCGCCATCTTGTGCTCGGTGATGTCTTTGATCACGCCGTCATAGGACAGCAACTTCCCGGATGCGTCCTTGAACAGGATCGTTGTGTCGCTCACCCAGCGGGGTTCCCCGTCTTTCCGGACGATGCGATGTTCAATGGGTGGTATTTCCTTTCCCGCCAGAATCTGGCTCACATGCTTCGTAACCAGTTCACGATCCGCCGGAGCGACCAACTGTATCCATAAGTAGGGATTGGCGGCAAACTCATCAGCCGTGTACCCGGTCACCTTCGCGCAGGCCGGACTTTGTGTGGTTTCCACGGCGCGTCCGTTTTCGATGCGCACAGAATACTGATAATCCGTGAGCCCTTCGGTGATGCGCCGGTAGCGTGCTTCGCTATCCAGCAACGCCTTTTCCGCCCGCTTGCGTGCTGTGATGTCTTGGTTGATAGTGACGGCACCGCGGATACTCCCATCGCTGTTGCGGAGCGGCACGGCGGAGTCGAGGATAATCTTGTGCGTGCCATCGAAACACTCAATTTCGATTTCCTCTCCAATGGAGGTTTCTCCTTTCTCAAGGGCACGCGCCCCAGCCCAATCATGGGTCCCCATCGGTATCCCGCTATTAAGCCGCCAGCCCTTGTATTCGCCGAGCTGCGCTATTCCCACGTAGCGCACCCCGGCCCAGATTTGCTGTGCCGCATCGTTGCTGAAGACGATCTTCCCATCCGCGTCGAAAACCCAGAGTCCCACCGGCAGGATTTTTATGGTGGTCTGCAACAACGCTTCACCCTCCCGCTGTGCGGCCTCTGCCTTGTTTCGTTCGGTTACATCGCGTGCGGCGGCAAACACGCCGAGTACTTCTCCGGATCCTTTGCGGTAGACGCTGGCGTTATACAGCACGTCGATGATGCGCCCATCCTTGTGGCGCAGGGTCAGTGGGTAATCAACCACGGAGCCCAGCAGGAAGACTTTCTGGTAGCCTGCCCTGGCTTTGTCCGGTTCGGTGAAATATTCGGAAAAATCCGTACCGATAAGTTCGGTGCGGCCCCTACCCGTGGCTTTCTCGGTTGCCTCATTGACATCGGTGATCTTGCCTTCCGCGCTGATGGTCACTAGCGGATCCAGGCTGGCTTCGATCAGGCTGCGGGTATAGAGCGATGCCTGGCGCAGTTCTTTCTCGTTGTGCGCCAGCGCATCCAGCATCTGGTTGAGACTGTCGCCGAGTTTGGTAATTTCATCTGCTTTGCCTGGCACGCGCGCCCGTACATCGAAATTTCCGGCCTGCACTTGCTCAGCTACCTGCACCAAAGAACCGATGCGGTGGCCCAGCCGGTTTGCGATCAGCATAGCAGCGAACAGCGATAAGGCCGAGGCCAGCAGCACAAAAATTCCGCTGCGCCAAATCATCATGCGCAACTTGTTATTTCCTCTTGTACTCACCTGTGCGACTCGCGCCCAACCGACATGATGTTCATGGCTGATGATGGGTACGGCGACATCCATGACGGATGCGTCGTCTATCATGACCCGGGTTGCGGGAGGCGCCTTGAGCATGGCAAGGCTGGGTTCGTCGGCCACGAATTGCCCCACTTTGCTGGTATCGGTATGGCCGAGTACCCGGCCCGAGAGCGAAATGACCATCGCGTAGCGCAATTCAGGATGACTCTGAAAGGAATGTACGACTTCCTGCAGTCCCACTACGTCGTTTGCCAATACCCAGGAAAGCGAACTGGCGGCGAGCGATTGCGCCAGGCTGGTCGTATCGTCGCGGCTGTCGCGGTATAGGTAGTCGCCCTCGCTCTTCACCAGGTAGACGGAAAAGGCACTGATCAGGAAAAAGAAGCCGACTACAAAAGTCAGGATGATCTGGCGCCTGAACGAACCCTGGGTGGCGAGGCTGAAAGGAAATATCGTCACTTTTGCACCTCATCCAGCGGGTGCACGGTCTGGCCGAAGGTGTGCAGGAAGTTTTCGATCACGTGGTAACGCTGGTCGTCGGCCAATTCGAAGCGCGACAGCGGCATATGCGCCAGTATCGTTTTACCCTCCTCGGTGGTGTGTAGCGTGGCTAGCAGTTGCGCCACCTTTTGAGCAAGCTCCTTGGGCACGTCGTCGCGCACCACCACGCCGTTGTTGATCAGCGGCGCGGTTTCCCATTTGACTTCCAGTTCGCGCGCCTTGTCGGGATGCTCTTTCTGGAATGCATCCCAAGGCAGCGGCCAGGTTGCGCCTGCCGCTGTTTCGCCGAGATAGACATTCATGATGGACGACTCCTGCGAACCGACATACAGGTTCTCGATGTCGCGCATCACGTTGAGGCCGTGGCTCTGCAAATAGTATTGCGGCATCATGGTGGCGGCCAGCGCCGTGGCGGCGGGATAGGATACTTTCTTGCCCCTGAGGTCAGTTACTTTCTTGATGCCGCTGTCGCGCCTGACCAGGATGATGCCGGTGAATCTGTAGTCGTCGCCCATCTTGGCGATGACGCGGTAGCCATGCTGCAGCGATTTCAGCGTCTGGTAGGGATT
>Ga0315270_10000394_pt1 | contig 24343 bp, 22 predicted proteins | sample C1_bottom_MG_FD_204932 | JGI IMG/M metagenome (GOLD analysis project Ga0315270, IMG submission 204932) | Sediment microbial communities from Yellowstone Lake, YNP, Wyoming, USA - C1_bottom | ecosystem: Environmental > Aquatic > Freshwater > Lake > Sediment | place: USA: Wyoming | collected...
AGGCGTGTGGCAGCGAGCCGTCCTCGGCGCCCGCGAGGAAGACGTCGTCGAACTCGAGGCCCTTGGCCGCGTGCAGCGTGATGAGGAGGATGCCCTTCTTCTCGTCCGCTTCGTCGGCGTCGGCCCGCAGCGTCACGGCGTCGAGGAAGCCCGCGATCGTCGGGTCGTCGCCCTCGCCGCCGTAGGACGCCGCGCGCTCGTGTTCGCGGGCGGCCGCGAGGAGCTCGTCGAGGTTCTCGCGGCGCGCCTCGTCCTGCGGGTCGAGGGTGTTCTCGTAGAGCTTCGCGAGGCCCGTCTCCTCCAGCGCGAACGCCATCGTGGCCGCCGCTCCGGTGTTCTCCGCCGAGCCGAAGTCCGCGAGGCGCTTCACGAGGTCCCGGAACTCGCCAAGGGCCTTCCGCGCCCGCTCCGTCATGGCCGAGGGCAGCTCGTCGAGGGCCGCGAGGAGGGAGAGATCCTTCTCCGCCGCATGGGCCTCGAGCGCCTCCAGCGTCGCGGCGCCCACGCCCCGCGCCGGGACGTTGACGACCCGGCGGAACGAGACTCCGTCGGCCGAATTCCGCGCGAGGCGCAAGTACGCGAGGAGATCCTTGATCTCGGCCCTCTCGTAGAACTTCGTTCCGCCCACGAGGATGTACGGCAGGTTCGATCGGAGAAGCTCGTCCTCGAACGGCCGGGACTGGGCGTTCGTCCGGAAGAGGACCGCCACTTCGCCCTGCGGCCGGGCGCGGCGGGCTGCGGCGACGCGCGCGACGATCTCCCGGGCCTCGTCGCGCTCCTCGTCGAACGCGACGAGCCGCACCTTCTCGCCGCCCGTCTTCGTCGCCTTCAGCGTCTTGCCGAGCCGGCGCTTGTTCTCGGCGACGACGGCGCCCGCGGCCTTGAGGATCGGCGCCGTCGAGCGGTAGTTGCGCTCGAGGCGGACGGTCTTCGCGGTCGGGAAGTCGCGCGTGAACTCGAGAATGTTCGAGACGTCCGCCCCGCGCCAGCGGTAGATGGACTGGTCCTCATCGCCCACGACGAAGAGGTTCCCGGCCTCGCCCGTCACGAGCTTCACCAGCTTCGCCTGCACGCGGTTCGTGTCCTGGTACTCGTCGACGAGGAGGTGCCGGATGCTGCGGCGGAGGAGATCGCGCACCTTTTCGTTCGACCCGACGAGCTTCGCCGACAGGACGAGGAGATCGTCGAAATCGAGAGCCTGCGACGCCCGGAGCGTCCTCTCGTAGCGGCGCGCCACGTCCGCGAGGCGCGAGCCGAGGAAGTCGCCGAAACGGCGCGGGAAGTCGTCCGGCGAGATCCCTTCGTTCTTCGCCGTGGAGATCTTCGACTGGATCTGGCGCGGGGTCGCAGACTTCTCGGGGATCGCGACCTCCTTCATGACGCGCTTGACGACGGCGAGCTGGTCGTCCGAGTCGAAGACGACGAAGCCGCGCGGGAGCCCGGCCTCGTCCGCGAAGCGGCGCAGGAGGCGCACGCCCCAGGAGTGGAACGTCCCGACGTACGAGCGCGGGCGCTCGGTGCCGAGGAGGTTCGCGACGCGTTCCTTCATCTCGCCGGCCGCCTTGTTCGTGAACGTCACCGCGACGATCCCCTCCTGCGGGACGCCGTGCGCGACGAGCCACGCGAGGCGGCGCGTCAGGACGCGCGTCTTCCCCGAGCCGGCCCCCGCGAGAACGAGGAGCGGCCCTTCGCCGTGCGAGACGGCGGCGGCCTGTTCGGGATTGAGGCCTTCGAGGAGTTCTTCCGGGCGGGCGACCAAGGGGCGCGATGGTAGCGCAGGCGCGCGCGGTGCGCGCGGCTACTCGACCGTGACGGACTTTGCGAGGTTGCGCGGCTGGTCGACGTCGCAGCCGCGGCGGCGGGCGACGTGGTATGCGAGGAGCTGGAGCGGGACGACGGAGACGACGGGCTGGAGCGCCGGGTGGACCTTCGGCATCACGAGGACCTCGTCCGCGAACGTCGAGACGTCCGCATCGCCGGGGTTCACGAGCGCGAAGAGGATCCCCTGCCGCGCCTTGACCTCCCGGAGGTTCGACGCGACCTTGTCGTAGAGCGCGTCCTGGGGCGCGATCCCGACGATCGGCATTGCCTCGTCGATTAGCGCGATCGGCCCGTGCTTCATCTCGCCCGCCGGATAGCCCTCCGCGTGGATGTACGAGATCTCCTTGAGCTTGAGCGCGCCCTCGAGCGCGATCGGGTAGTGCGCGCCGCGCCCGAGGAAGAGCGCGTGGGAGACCTTCTCGAACCGCGCCGACAGCTTCTCGATCGCGGGTTCGAGCGCGAGCGTCTCGCGGAGGGCGGCGGGAAGGCGCGCGAGGGCCGTGAGGAACTCGGCGTCCACGGGCGTCTCCTCGCCGGAATGGACCGACTTCACGTATAGCGCGAAGAGGACGAGCGCGACGATCTGCGTCGTGAACGCCTTCGTCGACGCGACGCCGACCTCCGGCCCCGCGTGTGTCGCGAGGACGCCGTCCACGAGGCGCGCGATCGCCGAGCCGGGCACGTTCACGACGCCGACCGTCCGGCCGCCGAGCGCCTTCGCCTCCTTGAGCGCCGCGACCGTGTCGGCCGTCTCGCCGGACTGCGAGATCCCGACGACGAGCGTTCGCGCGTCGACGAGCGGCGCGCGGTACCGGAACTCGGACGCGTAGTCCACGTCGGTCCTGACGCGCGCGATCTCCTCGAGGAGGAACTTCGCGACGAGGCCGGCGTGCCAGCTCGTCCCGCAGGCGACGATCTGGATGCGGTCGACCTCGCGGAGGAGCGCCTTCGGGACGCCCATCTCCTCCTCGTTGAAGAGCCCCGTCTCGAGCGAGAGCTTGTTGCCGATCGTCTCGATGACCACGGTCGGCTGCTCGGCGATCTCCTTGGCCATGAAGTGCGGGTAGCCGCCCTTCTCGGCCGAGACCGCATCCCAGGGCACGCGGCTCGCGGGCCGGGGCCGCGGCGCGCCGTCGAAGCCGGTCACGGTCACCGAGTCCGCCGTGATCCGCGCAAGGTCCCCGTCCTCGAGGAAGATCAGGTCGCGCGTGTGCGGGAGGAGCGCCGTCGCGTCCGACGCGACGAAGTTCTCGCCCTTCCCGACGCCGAGGACGATCGGCGGCCCCCACTTGAGCGCGTAGAGGACCCCCGGCTCGTCGGCCGAGAAGAGTACGAGCGCGTACATGCCCTTGAGGCCCGACACGGTCTCGCGCACGACCGTGGCGAACGGCTTGTCCGGCGCGGCCCGGCGCGCCGCCGCGAGCGCATGGGCCACGACCTCCGTGTCCGTCTCCGAAAGGAACTTCACTCCCTCGCGCTGCAGGCCCTGCTTGAGCGGCAGGAAGTTCTCGATGATCCCGTTGTGGATGACGACGATCCGGCCGCTCGCGTCACGATGGGGATGGGCGTTCTCCTCGGACGGGCGGCCGTGCGTCGCCCAGCGCGTGTGCCCGATGCCGAAGCGGCCCGGGGGCGGCGCGCTCGCGATCTTTTCCGTCAGGTTTCCGAGCTTGCCCTCGCTGCGGGCGACGTGCACCTCGCCGTCGTCCCCGACGACCGCGATGCCGGCCGAGTCGTAGCCGCGGTACTCGAGGCGTTTCAGCCCGTCGAGGAGGAGGGGCGTCGCCTCGCGCGGGCCGACGTAGCCCACGATGCCGCACATTGAGTCAGCTCTTCTTCTTCCGCGCCCGGTAGGCCGCGCCGCCGCCCTCGAGGTTCTTCTGCGGGACGCGCGCGACGGCGAGGCCGTCCCTCGGGACGTCCTTCGTGACCGTCGTGCCGGCGCCGACGATCGCTCCGTCACCCACCGTCACGGGCGCGACGAGCTGCACGTCCGAGCCCACGAAGACGTCCGCGCCGATCGTCGTTTTGTGCTTCGCGAAGCCGTCGTAGTTGCACGTGATGACGCCGGCGCCAACGTTCGTGCGCGGCCCGATCTCCGTGTCGCCGAGGTACGTCAGGTGGTTCGCCTTGACTCCGGCGTGGAGCTTCGCCTTCTTCGTCTCGACGAAGTTTCCGACGTGGACACCCGCGGCGAGGTCTGTGCCCTCTCGCAGGCGCGCGAACGGCCCGACGACGCAGCCGTCGCCCACGACGGCAGATTCGATGACGCAGTACGGCCGAACCGTGACGTTTTGCCCGAAGACGGCGTTCTTCACGACGCAGCCTTGGCCGATCGTCGTGCCGCTCCCGACGACCGTCTTTCCGAGGAGCGTCACGAACGGTTCGACTGTCGTGTCCGGTTCGAGGACGACAGTCTCGTCCAGCGTGACGGTCTCAGGGCGCCGGATCGTCGTTCCGCCGCGCATCGCCGCTCGGACCGCCCGCTCGCGCAGGAGACCATCCACGACGGCGAGGTCCTCACGGGAGTTGACGCCCAGCGCCGCGCCGGGATCGCCGGAGACCGTGACCACCTTCCGCTTCGCTTTCAGCGCGAGCGAGAGCACGTCCGTCAGGTAGAACTCGGATTGGGAATTCTCTGAGGTGAGGAGGGGAAGGGATTTCTCCAGAAAGGCGCGGTCGAACGCGTACGTGCCGGTGTTGATCTCGCAGATCTTTCTCTCACTACTCGAAGAGTCCTTCTCTTCTCTTATCCGAACAAAGGACTTCTTCTTGTCCCGGACGATGCGCCCGTAGCCCGTGGGGTTCGGGAGGGTCGCCGTCAGGACGGCGACCGCGGCCTTCTTGTCTTTGTTCAGCGCGTCGACGAGGCCCTTCACCGCGCCTGCTTCGAGGAGCGGGACGTCGCCCGAGAGGACGACGACCGTTTTCGCCTTCCCGAATGCGCCCGTCTTCGCGGCGGCGCGCACGGCGTCGCCGGTGCCGCGCGGGGGATCCTGCACGGCGGTTTTCACCTTCGGGTGATTTGCCTTCAGGTACGCGCCGACGGCGGTGCCCTCCTTCGAGACCACGACCACGACGTTCGCGGGATCGCCCGCGACGGCGAACGCCGTGTCGAGCGCGCGGTCGAGGAGCGGCCGGCCCGCCGCCTCGTGGAGCACTTTCGGCCGCGACGATCTCATCCTCACGCCGCGGCCCGCGGCCAGGAGGACGACGGAGGTCACACGCCTCCCGCGACGAGCTCCGTGAACCCCTGCGTGCCGCGCAGGAGCGAGAGGTCCGCTTCGAGGCGCGCCTGGATGCGATTCTGGTCGTCGGCCGCGATCGCCTTCCTGAGCGCCTGGAGCGCCTGCTCGGCGTCCCCCTGCAGCGCGAAGCAGCATGCCGCGAGGTAGTGGCCGCGCCCGTCTCCGTCCTTCTTGCCCGCGTTCTTCCTGAGCAGCTCGAGGGCCTTCTCGACGTTGCCGCGGTTCTTCTCGAACACGGCGGCGTGGTAGATCTCCTCCGGGCTGTCCCCGGCGGAGGCCTTGCCCTTCTTTCCGTTCCGGCACGCCGTCAGGTACATGCGCGCGCGGTCGAGGAATTCCTTCTCGTCGGGGTGCTTCACGATGAGGTCCTCGAACTTCCGGGCCGCTTCGTCGAAGTGCCGCCTGTGGAAGAGGTCGATGGCCTTCTCGTACTCCCTGCGCGTCGCGGACGACTCGCGCACCGCTTCCTTGAGCGACGCCGGCGCCTTGCGCGTCTTGTCCGGCTCGTGTGCGACGAGCTTGAGCTGCTTGACCTTCTTTCCGAGATCCTCGAGCGAGAGGCCCAGCTTGCGCGAGAGTGTCTGGGAGTCCATGCGCCCGAAGTTGGCCTTGAGCCACCGGGCGTCGTCTTCGGTCCACTTGCTTTTGTTGGTCAAGGGCCCTCCGGGGAAGCGGGCCAGAGGCCCGCAAGGACGGTGGATTCTGGTTACGTCTTCGTGATCCGTCAAGGGCCGCCAAAACGCGATAGCCTGATGCCGGTGTACGAGCTGCCGGTCTTCTGCACGCAGTGCGCGCGGAAGCTCGAATCGAAGGAGCTGGGCCCGGGGCGCAGCGTGCCGGTGTGCCCGGCCTGCGGCGCGGTGCACTGGATCGACCCGAAAGTCGCCGCGGGCGTCCTGATCGTCCGCGACGAGCGCGTCCTCCTCGTCAAGCGCGCGATCGAGCCCGGCTACGGCAAGTGGACGTTCCCGGGCGGCCACGTGGACCGGGGCGAGACCGTCGAGGAGGCGGCGCTCCGCGAGACGCTCGAGGAATGCGGCGCGATCGCGGACCTCGACGGGCTCCTCGGGCTTTTTTCGTATCCGGGCCGGCCCGTCGTCGTGGCGGTCTACCGCGGGCTCCTCGCCCCCGGCAGCCGCGAGCCGCACGCGGGCGACGAGACGCTGGAGGTCGGTTGGTTTACGCCGGAGGAAGCCGCCGGCCTGGATCTCGCCTTCCAGTCGGTCGCCGACGCGCTCACGAAACTCTTCCTTCGTCCGTACGTTCTCTGAAGGGAATGAGCGGCCCCCCTTCCGCCATCCACGGAGGGGATGCCCCGCGTATCCCTTCCGGAGACCACATGCGCCGCAACGCCCGATTCCTCCTGCCCCTCCTCGCCCTCGTCCTCTTCTCGGCTCTCTCCCGCGCGGACGAGCCCACGCAGGCCACGCCGCCCGCGCCGGCCGGACTCGCGAAGGCGACGTTCGCGGGCGGCTGCTTCTGGTGCATGCAGGGGCCCTACGACGCCGTTCCGGGCGTCGTCTCGACGACCGTGGGCTACACGGGAGGCAAGAAGGCCGGCGCGACGTACCACGAGGTCGGGGCGGGCGGCACGGGCCACCGCGAGGCGATCGAGGTCGTTTTCGACCCGAAGAAGGTGTCGTACGAGAAGCTCCTCGACGTCTTCTGGCACAACGTCGACCCCACGTACGCGGGCGGCCAGTTCTGCGACTCGGGCTTCTCGTACACCACGGCGATCTTCGTCCACGACGACGCGCAGCGGGCCGCCGCCGAGGCGTCGCGGACGGCGCTCGAGGCTTCGAAGGTTCTGAAGGCGCCGATCGTGACCGAGATCGTGAAGGCGGGCGTCTTCTGGAAGGCCGAGGAGTACCACCAGAGCTACTACAGGAAGAACCCGGTCCGGTACAACTTCTACCGCTCCGGCTGCGGCCGCGACTCGCGGCTCAAGCAGCTGTGGGGCGACAAGGCCGGCAGCCACTGAGATTTCGGATTTAGGATTTCTTAGAAGGTGTTGGGGGCTTTGTTTTCGAAAAGAACCTGACGCCCATCTTCGCCGGGACGCTGCGCGGGACAAATCGGCCCGCGAGGATCCAGGCTCGGTCGAGCGGGTGCGTCACGACGACCGCCTTCTTCTTCCGCACGGCCTCGAGGCCGATCTTCGCCACGGCTTCGGGCGTCATCTCGGGGAACGGCGTCTCTTTCCCTTCCTTCATCCCCGCGACTGCGGCGAAGTTCGTCTTCGTGAAGCCGGGGCAGAGGCACGTCACGGTCACGCCGAACGCCTTCGCCTCTTCGTGGAGCGCCTCTGTGAAGCTCAGGATGAAGGCCTTGCTCGCGCCGTAGAGCGAGAAGTACGGCGTCGGGTAGAAGGCGGACGTCGAGGAGACGTTCAGGATCGCGCCCGCGCCCCGCGCCTTCATCGCGACGAGGAACCGGTGCGTGAGCTCGGCCGTCGCGACGACGTTCAGCTCGAGGAGGGCATGCACCCGCTCGAACGGCAGATCCGTCTCGAGCCCGTTCAGGCCGAAGCCCGCGTTGTTCACGAGGAGCGCGACCGGCCGCAGCGCGCCTTCCGTCGCGTTCCAAACGGCGTCGCGCCCTTCCGGTGTCGCGAGGTCGGCCGCGAGGACCTCCGCGCGGCCGCCCGGACCGGCGTTCAGCCCGGACGCGAGAGCCTCCAGCCTGTCCCCCGAGCGGGAGACGAGCAGGACCGGCCGGCCATCGGCCGCGAGCTCGCGCGCGAACGCGGCGCCGATTCCCGACGACGCGCCCGTGACGACGGCGAGGCCGGCGTCCTTCACTTCTTTTCCTTCGGGCGCACCACCTCGGAGACGCGGTAGCCGAGCAGGCTGCGCATCGCGTGCGCGGGGGCGAAGACGTCCGCCGGCGGCGAGGACGCCGGCTGCGGCAGCGCCGCGAGGACGAGCGCCGGAGAGCTCCCGTCGAGGACGGCGTACGCCGCGAACCAGTCGCGCGCGCCGAGCGCGGGGACCCTCACGTCCGCGCCGTCGACGCGCAGGGCGAAGGCCGCGGGCGGCAGGGCCGACCAGACCCCTGGCCGGCCCGAGCCCCCCACGGAGAGGTCGATCGCGCGGCGCAACAGCGTCGCGCCGGGCTCGCGCAGGGCGGGCGCCGAGGCCGCGAGCGGCACCGAGGCGCTGCCGCCGCCCTTGAGCTCGGCGCGGGCGTTCCCCGAGATCCAGAGCGCCGTCGACCCGGGGATCGTCGCGTTGCCCTCGGGCCAGAGGCCGGGGAGGAGCAGCTCCGTCGCCGTCCCGAAGTCGGGAAAGGACAGCGTGCCCCCGACCTCGCGCGTCTCGTAGACGGCCTGGATCGCCGGCTCGGGCATCGCGCCGCGCGGCGCGTTCGCCCGCGCGCGCGCCCAGTCCTCGCGGCGCCGCGCGGATTCGGGCTTCTCGACGCGCACCTGCCCCGTCCAGCTCAGGCGGAGCCTCCCCTTTTCGACCTCGAGGATCTCCACCTCGCGGCGGGCGAGGTCGGGCACGTCCTCGCCGTCCACGCCCGGCAGGTTCGGGACGAGCGTCAGCAGGAGGCCGGGCGCGAGCGGGATCCCGCCTTCGAGGGCGGCGGGGGCAGCGGGCGGAGCCGTCGCCTCGCGCGCGGGCGGCTTCCCGCACGAAGCGACGACGGCAACGACGGCCGCGAGAAGGGCCGGGGCGGCGCGACGCGGGAAGCGCATCGGCTCAGCGGTTCGCGACGTCGTTCAGGCGTTCGTCGAGCGGGATTGGATAGATCGACGTCGCCGTGACCTTGTCCGTGCGCGGGCGCCACCGGTTGATCGACCCGATGAGGCGAGGGTCTCCGGACACCGTCGACGGGACCTCGCGCTCGAAGTCTCCCCGGAAATCGAGGATCACGAGCGAGAGCCCGGCCTTGAGCGACGGCACCTTCCAGTCGACGTTACGCGGGTCGGCGACGAACGCCTTCGCGGCCGCCTCGAGGCGGTCCTCGAGGTCCGCCGCGTCCCACGCGTCCTTCGCGAGCGGCGGCCCGCCGCGGCGCGCCTTTACGAGCGCGAAGTGGATGCGCGCGTCGGTGAAGCGCTTCCACGCGAGCGACGAAATCTGGTTCAGGGAGAGCTCGCGCCCGCCGAAGACGTACTTCGTCTCGGAGTCGAACTTGTGCGCGATGTCCTTCAGGCTCTGCGGACGGTTGAAGCGCAGCACGCCGCGGATCGCGCAGGCGTTGTAGGCGTTGATCCAGTAGGCGAGCCGGTCCGGCTCCGTCGGGAAGAGGTGCGGGTGCGTCTCCGGCGACACGCGCGCGACCTCGGCGAGGTACTCCTGGAGGGTGGCTTCCTCGAGGGACGCCGCCGCGTAGTCGACGAGCCCGTCCTGGACGACCTTCTCGAGGAAGCGGCCGAAGATCCCGTTCGGGAACTTCCCGGCGGACGGGACGTCCGACTGCGCCTTCACGTTCGGCCGCACGGTCTCGCACGAGGCGCCCATCAGCGCGAGGGACAGTGCCGCGCAGGCCGCCGCGGACAGGAGGCGTGCGTCCTTCATGGCGGCGTCAGCCGATGACGTCTTCCGTGCCGTCCACGCCCAGCACGTTGCCCGACAGCCAGACGGTTTCGGGCTTCGAGAGGGCGACGATCACGCGCGCGACGTCGTCGGGCGTCGTGAGACGGCCGGCCGGGTGAATGGCAAGGCAGCGCGCGATCATTGCTGCGTTGTCGGGAATTTTGCGCAGGGCTGGCGTGTCCGTCACGCCCGCGCGGATCGCGTTGACGGCGATCTTCCGGGTCACGAGCTCGACCGCGAGCTGGCGGCAGTGGCTCTCGAGGGCGGCCTTCGCGGCCGAGACCGCGCCGTAGGCCTTCCAGATGCGGTGCCCGCCGGAGGACGTCATCGCGAACACGTGCCCGCCCTCGGCGAGCAGACCCCCCGCGAGAAGGTCCTGCACCCAGTAGACGAGCGAATGGGCCATGACGTCGAGCGTCATGTCCATCTGGGCCCGCACGATCCGGTCGCCGGGCGCGTCCGCGAGGAACGGCTTCAGCGTCCCGAACGCGAGCGAGTGAAGGACGACGTCGATTCCGGCCCGGCGGCCCTCGGCGTCGAGGACCCTCGTCATCTCCGCGATGGCTTCGGCGCGTTTCTCGTCGTCGGCGGCGTTCATGTTGAAAAAGACCGCCCTTGCCCCGCACTCGGCGATCTCCCCCGTGATGCGCTCGACGTTGGGCTGCGTCGACTTGCGGTCGAGGTGGACGCCGAAGACGTTCCGGCCCGCGCGGGCGAGGGCGAGGGACGTGCCTTCCCCGAATCCAGAGGAGGCCCCGAGAACGAGGGCCCACGAACGGTTTGCCATGGGCCGGATGCTAGCAGGACCGCCCCGCTATCCTCGTCCCCGGGAGACCGCCGTGTCCGTGCCGCCCGCCCCGGATTTCCGCGCGAGACTGCGCTCTCGGAGGCCGCTCGTTCTCGACGCGGCGATGGGCACGGACCTCCTCGCCCGCGGGGCGGTCCTGCCCGCGCCGCTCTGGAGCGCGCAGGCCCTCCTCGACGCGCCGGAGCTCGTCGAGGCGATTCACCGGGAGAACGCCGAGGCCGCCGCCGATGTGCTCACCATCGCGAGCTTCCGGCTGCACGGGAGAAACCTGAGAGAGAGTTCTTGCTCCCTCTCGCACGGAGACCTTCTCGCCTTGGCCGTGAATGCGGCCCGCCGGGCAGCGGAAGAGAAGATTTCTTTGAAAGGTGAAGAGGGGGCCCCGTGGATAGCCGGGTCGTTAGCCCCCTTGGAGGATTGCTACAGGCCTGATCTCGTTCCGAAGCAAGAAGACATTCTCTTCTCCGAACACGCGGAGATGGCGGCGGCGCTCGCCGCCGCGGGCGTGGACCTCATCCTCGTCGAGACGATGAACACCGTCCGCGAGGCCGCCGCCGCCGCGCGCGGCGCGGCGGCCACGGGGCTGCCCGTCGTCGCCTCGTGCGTGACGGACGGAACCGGGCGCCTTCTCTCCGGCGAGTCCGTCGAGGACTTCGCGCGCGCGCTGCTCTCGCTTCCCGCGCCACCCGACGCATTGGGAATCAACTGCGTCGCCGCGCGCGCGCTCGCCGGCGACCTCGCGCGGCTCGCGGCCGCGGCGCCCGGCGTCCCTCTCTCGGCGTACGGCAACACGTTTGGCGATCCCGTCGCGCCGGAGGACTACGCGGCACTCGCCGCGGAGTGGGTCCGCCTCGGCGCCCGCATCGTCGGCGGCTGCTGCGGGACGACCGCGGCGCACACGGCCGCGCTCGCCCAGCTGATCTACGGGAAGTAACCCCGGATCGTCTTGGCGTGCAGCTTCGGGTCCTTGAGCGTGACCTGGATCGCGCGGAACTGGTTCTCGCCCTTCGTCGAGTTCGTGAGGTACCTGAGGAAGTACTGCGAGCGCAGCTCCGTCTCGATCTTCCGGTAGACCTCCGGAAGGGCCGACGCCTTGCCCACGAAGAACGCCTCGGCGCCCGTGTCCGCGGCGAGCTCGTTCATCCGCCCCTTGATTCCCGTGTCGAGGAACCCGAGGTTCAGCCCGATGAAGTAGATCGGGACGCCCGCCGAGCGCGCGTAGCGCCGGAGCGTCGCGTAGTCGCTCCAGGAGTGGTTGTCGTCGCCGTCCGTCAGCACGACGACCGCCTTGCGCCCCGGCGTCGCGCGGAACTGGTAGAGCGCCATGACCACGGAGTCGAAGAGGGCGGTCGCGCCGTTCGCGTGCGTTTCGGCGATCGCGCGCTCGAGGTCTGCCGCGCGGCGCGTCATCGGGGCGAGGAGGGCGGGGCGCTCGCGGAACTCGATCACGAAGCCCTGGTCCTTCTCCTTGGAGACGAGCTTCTGGACGAACTCGGACGCCGCCTGGTGGACGATCGGCATCGCGTCCTTCATCGAGCCCGATCCGTCGATCACGATCCCGAGGGAGAGCGGGAGCGACTCGGCGAACTCGAAGCTCGTGAGCTCCTGCTTTGCCGCGTCCTCCGTGACCGTGAAGTCCTCCTTGACGAGGGTCTTCACGAGGCGGCCCTCCCCGTCATAGACGGAGACCGGCAGCTCGACGAGGTCGACCTCCACCTTCGACATGAAGCGCGACTCGCCCTTGAGGAGCTTGATGTCCGTGAATTCCTTGCCGTCCTCGTCCGTCGCCGTCGCGCGCATGAGCGTCGCTTTCTGGATCTCGGCGACCGGAACCTTCACGACGTACGGCGGCTGGGTCCATTCCCTGACCTTCCGGTCGTCGAGGTACAGCTCGAGCTTCTTCACGACGCCGCCCGCCATGGACTGGACGGCGACCTTGAGCTCGACCGTGTCTCCCGCCGTCTTCTGCTTCGGGAACTCGAGGAGGCGCACGGAGAGCCGCGAGTCCTTCTCGTTGATCGCCCACGCGTCCGCGTCGAGGAAGTTGCCCTGCGCGTCGAAGCCGAGAGCCTTGAGCGTCTGCTTCTTCGGGACCTTCCCGAGGTCGAGCTCGACCTCGTAGGGCGGGCGGTTCTTGACGAGGATCTTCTTCTCCTCGAGCCAGAACTCGACCCGCGTGACGGGCGGCTTCACCTCGCAGCCGATCCGGAGGAGGCCGACGGGGACCTCCTGGGGGGGCGCGAGGATCTTCACGAGGTTCCCCGCGTTCGGCGCCGGCATCTGGCGGTTTTCGGACTCGAGGACGACGGCCGCCGCGCTCGGCAGCCCCGTGGCGTCCGTGCCGGCGTCCTCGGCGCGGAACTCGGACGACATCGCCGGAACCGTGATCGACACCGCGCGCGTCGCGACCGCGCGGCCGAGGGCGCCTTCCAGGCGGAACTGGATCTCGTACGTCCCCGGCGGCAGCGAACGCAGGAACGTGATCGAGACGGGCTTGCCGGCGTCGGCCCCGAGGTCGACGTCGGCCGGGATCCGGAACGCGTCGACGTTCGCCCCCTTCGCGTCGCTCACGACGCCCGCGAGAGAGAACGAGACGACGCGTGGCGAGCTCGCGGGTCCCCGGAGGTCGCCTCGCGCGACCGACAGGATGAACTTGACGGCCGTCTTCGCCCCGGTCTTCCCGAGGTACTGCTCGCGCACGTCGAGGGGAATGGACACTCCGGCGGCGTCGATCCGGCTCTTCTGGGCGTCCGCGGGAGGCGTCGGCTGGCCGAAGGCGACCGACGCGCAAAGGAGCAGGATCGGGGCCAGCGCGAGACTCTTTCGCATTCCCCCATCGTATGCTGTCTCTCTCAAGCGACACATCCCCCGTTCGGAGGCTCCCGATGCAAGTTCCTTTCCGCGGCCCCGCCGCCCTCGCGCTCGGCCTGACTCTCGGCTTCCCGCTCGCGGCCGCGCCAGTCGGAACCGACGCGTATCTCGACGCGACCGCGGTGCGCTGGGAAGACGTCTCCAGGAAGATCTGGGAGTACGCCGAGACGGCCCTGCAGGAGACGAAGTCGGCGGCCCTCCTCGAGGAGGTCCTCGAGAAGGAAGGCTTCGCCGTGACCCGGGGGGTCGCCGGGATGCCGACCGCGTTCGTCGCGACCGCGGGATCCGGCGCGCCCGTCGTCGCGATCCTCGCCGAGTACGACGCGCTTCCGGGCCTCTCCCAGAAGGCCGGCGAGGCGAAGAAGTCCCCCGCCGCCGCCGGCGCGCCGGGCCAGGGCTGCGGGCACAACCTCCTCGGGACCGCCGCCGTCGCGGCCGCCGTCGCCGCGAACCGCGAGCGAATCGCGCAGAAGCTGCCCGGGACGATCCGGGTCTACGGGACGCCCGCCGAGGAGCAGATCCTCGGCAAGACGTTCATGCTCAGGGACGGCGTGTTCGCGGGGACCGACGTCGTCCTCTCCTGGCACCCCGAGGCCGAGAGCTATCTCGTCACGGGCGGCCGCCTCGCGATCACGGCGCTCGACGTCGAGTTCTTCGGGAAGACGGCCCACGCCGCCGCGAATCCCTGGATGGGCCGCAGCTCGCTGGACGCCCTCGAGGTCTTCGAGCACGCGCTGGCGCTCATGCGCGAGCACGTTCTCCCGACGGCACGCCTCCACCGCGTCGTGAAGGACGGCGGCCTCGCCGCGAACATCATCCCGGACTACGCGCGCGTCCAGTGGTTCGTCCGCGACACGAACGGCGAGCGCGTGAGCGAGATGGTCGGCCGCCTGCGGAAGGCCGCCGACGGCGCCGGCCTCGCGACCGAGACGGCCGCGAAAGTCACGATCCTCGCGTCGACGCGCGAGCCCCTCACCAACGAGACGCTCGCAAGGCTCGTCCAGAAGCAGCTCGAACGCGTCGGCGCGCCCCCGTGGGACGCGGTCGACGAGGCGCTCGCAAAGGCGATCCAGAAGGAAGTCGGGATTCCCGAGACGGGGCTTTCCCGCGACGTGCTCCCGCTCGCGAAGGGACGCGGCGTCAGCGCCTCGTCGGACATCGGCGAGGTGAGCGCCGCCTATCCGCTCATCGAGCTCGGCGTCCAGACGGCGCCGACCGGCGCGCCGTGGCACCACTGGGATGTGGCGTCCTGCTCCGCGGCCCCGATGGGCGTCAAGGGCATGCTCGTCGCGGCGAAGGTCCTCGGAGCGTCGATGGTCGACCTGCTCAGGGATCCCGCCGCGGTCGCGGCCGCGAAAGCCGAGTTCGCGAAGGCGACGGCTGGCAAACCCTACGTCACGCCGCTCGCGCCGGACGCCAAGCCGAAGACGTACTGACGGTCACGCCGCCGCGCGCGAGCCCTCAGGCCGCGACTCTCGCCGCGTGCGTCTCGAAGAAGTGCTCGACGGCGTCGAGGAAGGCCTGCGGCCCGTCGAGGCTCGCGATGCGCCGGCGCAGCTCCGAGCCGTTCGGCAGGCCGTGCGTGTACCACGACGTGAACGTGCGGAGCTTGGACATCATGGCCTTCGGCGCGTCGGACTGGTCCTTCTGGATGAGGCGGAAGTGCTCGAGAATGACCTCGCGCCGCTCGGCGAGCGTCGCCTCGCGCCACGGCCTGCCCGCGAGGAGCTCGGCCGCCTGCTTGAAGATCCACGGGTTCTTCATCGTCGCGCGGCCGCACATCACGGCGTCGCAGCCCGTCTGCCGGAACATCGCGAGGACGTCGTCGGCCGTGTTCACGTCGCCGTTTCCGACGACGGGGATCGAGACGGCCTCCTTGAGGCGCGCGATCTTCGACCAGTCCGCGCGGCCCGTGTACATCTGCTTCGCCGTGCGGGCGTGGAGCGCGACGGCCACGACGCCCTCGCCCTCGCAGATGCGCGCGAGCTCGAGGTAATTCTCCGTCTCGTCGTTGATCCCGAGCCGGAACTTCACCGTGAGCGGCGTCGTCGGGAGCGCCTTGACACACGCCGCGATGATCGCGCGCGCCTTGCCGAGGTCGCGCATGAGGCCGGCCCCGGAGCAGCCCTTGAGGATCTTGTTCGCGGGGCAGCCCATGTTGATGTCGCAGACGTCGACCTGCATCTCCTCGACGCGGGCCGCGGCGACCGCCATCCGTTCGGCGTCCGCTCCGTAGATCTGGACGGAGAGCGGGCGTTCGGCGGGGTCGAAGCGGAGGAGGCGCTCCGTCCGCTTGTTGCCGCGCGTGAGCCCCTCGGACGACACGAACTCCATCGTGACGAGGCCCACCCCTCCGATCCGGCGGAGCAGCAGCCGGTACGTCATGTCCGTGATCCCTGCCATGGGCGCGAGAACGAGAGGGGGGTCGACGGCGCAGGGCCGCGTCCCCGCGCCGCCGTACACGAGGCTCATCCGGGGGATTTTACTGGCCCGCGGCCTTCCCCATCGGCGCCGCGGCGGGCGCGGCGGGGTTGCCCGGGGCCTCGAGATCGAAGGAGCCCTGCACGAGCGTGAACGCCCCGGGCACGATCTTGTCGTCCTTCGTGATCCCGACGACGTACGCGTGCTTGCCGGGGGCGACGTTCTCGAGCCACACCGCTTCTTCCTTCGCGAGGGTGACTTCCTTTTCCGTGTCGACCTTGTAGCGCACGCGGCAGCTGTCGGGGGAGGCGGCCTTTTCGGCGATCGGGCAGCCCGTGACGAGGAAGTCGAGGAGGACCCTCCCCGTCTCGCCCTTCACCTTGCCGCGCGGCGAAACGACGGTGAGGATCGGCGCGCCGGGCTCGTTCACGTTCTTGCCGTCCTTCTCGCCGACGTGGAACGTGACGGACGCGAACGCGGCGTCGTCCTTGATGGACTCGCCCCACGGGCGCATCGGGAACGCGCGAAGCGTGTGCGTGCCCTTCGGGATCTTCTTGAAGACCCACGGCTTCGTGACGTCGGTGTAGGCGAAGACCGTCGCGAAGTTGTCGAGCATGAGGGCGACGTACTGCCCCTGCTTCGTCGCCGGATCCTGGAACGTCTCGTAGCCGAGGAGCTCGATCCGGACCTCGACGGGCGCGCCCGTCGCCGCCGGCTGGCCGGCCTCGGCGGGCGGGATCGCGATCACGTCGTCCGCCTTCGGGGACGTGAGCTTGAGCGTGACGGGGCCCGAAGGTCCGCGCCCGTCCGGGACTCCGGCGATCGGCGACTTCGGGTCCTTCGGCGTCTGGCCGGGCGCCGGGACGGCGAGCGCCAGGAGGGTGAGAGCGGCCGCGAGGTTTCGGGCGAGCTGCATCGGGAACACTCCTCTGGGGGATCCTCCGGCGCGCCGGAGGGCGCGGAGCATAGCAGCGACGCTGAGCCCGTGTCTCAGGAAGGCGGGGTGAAGAGCTTCGGCGGAGCCCCGACGCGCACGTCCGTGAGGTTGATTACGAACTTCGTCCCCTTGCCGCCCGGCGACGGGAGCTCCCGCTCCCACCGGACGACGAGACCGTCGAGGTCGTTCGCCGCCCAGTACGTCGTCGTCGGCGAGTTCAGCGCGGACGGGTCGTCGTCGAAACGCCAGATCGCGCACGCGTGGCCCGCGAACACCTCGTCGCCCTCGCGGTGGTAGAGCGTGAGGTTCCGGCGGGCCGCTTCCTTCTTCTCGTCGAAGCCGGTCGTGAGGGGGATGCCGGCGGGCATCTCCTTCTCCGCTTCGGAGAATTCCACGGGCGACGCGCTCTTCCCGTCCGCGGCGACGCGCCACGCCTTCTTCGCCTCCGTGTCGAGGATCAGCGCGGGTCCGTCGCCGAGGCCCTTGCGCCTCAGGCTTCCGCGCGCGGCGATCTCGTACGAAGCGGTCTCGAGCCCGTCCGTCTTGAACGTGACGCGGGCGCGGTAGCCGTGCGTCGCGGCGCGCTGGGGGCCGCCGACGGGGTCGGACGAGCAGCCGGCGAGAACGGCGAGCGTCGCCACGGCGCAGCAGGCGGCGGGGAGCGCGGAAGCGGAACGTCTCATTTCGACGTGGCCCTCCGGGCGGGAGCCGTGCTGGGGACGGCAAGCCCGCGAAAGTGCTGGAGGATCGTGAGCGCGCGCAGCGTGACCCAGCGCGACGGGTCGCCCGTGCGCTCGGGAGCGAGCGGCAGCCGCTCGGGCCGCGGGCGCTCGAGCTTCCAGCGCGCGCGGTGGTCCGCCTGGGAGGCCAGCTCCGCGAGGGCGCGCGCGACGTTCGGCTCGACGGGCCTTCCCGCGGGGCGCACGGCCTTCAGGGCGGCGAGCATTTCGAAGAGGTCCGTCTCGTCGGCGCACGGGTAGCCCGCCTTCAGGATCTCGGGCGTCGCGCCCGCGGCGAGCGCGGCTGGAATCTCCACCTCGACGAGCCGCGTCTCGAGGAACGCGATTGCGCCCCTGATCGCGTCCGTCCGCGCCTTCTCGGGCAGCTCTCCGAGAAGGAGAAGGTCCTTCACGGTGCGGCCCTTGCCGGCCCGGGAGCGCCGGGCGATCTCCTCGGCTCCCCCCACGACGCGCGGGTCACCGCCGCGGCCGGTCCGCGCCAGGACGCGGAGCGCCGCCGAGAACAGCGGGACGTCGAGGTTGCCGGTCCGGCCGCCGCGCTCGATCTCGACGAAGGTCTTCTCCCACCGCGCGAGGAGGACGTCGGCCGCGTGCTTGAGCGCGGGCTGCGCCTCGTCCACGCCGAACTCCGTGAGAAAGAGCGCGAGCCACATCCCGCCGTCGTACCGCCGCTCGAGCGGGACCTGCGGCGCCGGCACGAGGCGCGCGCGGACGAGCGCGAGGAGATCGCGGAGGAACGGGTCGCGGACGACCGCCTGCCGGGCGCGCCGGAGGTCGGGATCCCTGGGCGGGCGCCCGAGCAGGTCGCGCAGCGCGACGGCCCTGACGCCCGGATTCTCGCGCGAGACGAGCCAGTCGATCGTCGCGAGCGGGACCGGGAACGGACCGTCGGCGGGGGGACGCGGAGCGCGAGGCATGGGAGGCGAGGATAATCCCTCCGATGAACTTCTTCGCGAGCGGCGTCACGCGCGTCGTCGGGCACCGCGGCTCCCCGACGAAAGCGCTTGAAAACACCTTCGAAAGCTTCGACCGGGCCGAGGCCGACGGTGCCGACGCCTTCGAGCTCGACGTCCGCCTCACGCTGGACGGCGAGGCCGTCGTCCAGCACGACCCGGAGATCGTCCTCCGCGGGCGCCGCGTCCCGCTGGCGACCGTCACGATCCCCGAGCTCACCGAGCTGCCCGTCGAGCGCGGCGGATTCCGGGGCTTCGTCCCGACGCTCCGCGACCTCTTCCTGCGCTACGGCGCGACCGGCCGGTATCTCGTCGAGCTCAAGGCGGGCCCGTCACCGCGGCCCGGCCTCCTCGAATTCCGCGTCGCAGCCCTCATCGCCCAGACGCACCTCCTCGACCGCGCGCTCGTGCTCTCCTTCTCGGGCGACATGCTTCGGAAGATCCGCGAGATCGAGCCGCGCATCGAGACGTGCCTCAACTACGACGCGACGGCGCGCCGCCCCGAAGGCGCTCTCTGGCCCGATCTTCCGAAGGGCTGCCACGCGATCGGCCCGCAGGCCGGCCTCGTCACGGACGAGCTCTTCACCCGGGCGAAGGCCGAAGGCCTCGGCGTCCACTGCTGGACCGTCAACGACCCGGCTTTCGCCGCGCAGCTCGCGCGGCTCGGCGCCGCCAGCGTGATCAGCGACGACGTGTCCGTCGTCGGCCCCGCGATCCGGGAAGTCACGGGCGCTCCCCTGCCACTCAGCCTCCTGAAGACCTGAGGGCAAAACTGGTCGGGGCGGCCGGGGTCGAACCGGCGACCTGTTGCTCCCAAAGCAGCCGCGCTACCGCTGCGCTACGCCCCGATTCCGTTAGCATTCTCCGCGATGGCCGCCAAGAAGTCGAAACCCGTCCTCGTCCTCCTCCACGGTCTCGGCGGCTGCGCGGCCGACTGGGCCGACGCCGGCGTCCCGCTCGCGAAGACTTTCGCGATCCAGGCGCTCGACCTGCCGGGCTCCTTCCGCGGCCCGAGATCCGAAAGCGGGTACGACCCGGCGGCGCTCGCGAAATGGGTCCTCGGCGTGCTGCCGAAGGAGCCCGTCTTCCTCGCGGGCCACTCCCTCGGCGGGCGCGTCGCCGGCGAAGTCGCCGCCCTCGCGCCCGGGCGCGTGGCCGCCGTCGCGCTCGTCTCCCCCCTCGGCGCTGCGTCCTACGGCTTCACCGACACGCTCAAGTGGAAGGCGATGTCGCGCCGTGCCGTCCTCGAGAGCGTCCCCGAGTCGTCCCTTCGAAGCGCCGCGGCGTACGGGTTCGAGGGCGACGCGCCCGGCAAGAAGGCGTTCGTCACACGCGCGGTCGAGGCGCGGACCGGCCCGTCCGGCAAGGACGTCGCGTTCGCGACCGAGAAATCCGTGGACGGCGTCCTCGGAGCGCCCCCGCTCGCCGAGCGCCTCAGGGGAACGACGATGCCGCTCCTCGTCGTGACCGGCGAGCGCGATCCGCTCGTTCCGCCGAAGGACGCGAGCGCGATCCTGAAGGCCCGGCCGGACGCGACGTTCCTCGAGCTCCCCGGCCGGGGGCACTACGCTCTTCTGGAAGATCCGGGCCGGCTCGCCGAGGTCTTGCGCGGGTTCTTCACGCGGGCCTGAGGCAGGTCCGGCAACCACGTGTCGGGCACGCGCCCCTCGAGCGCCGCGCACTGGACGCGGAAGAGCTCGGACAGGCCGCGCCGCGCGGCGGCGAGCAGCTCGCCGAGCATCGCCTCGTCGAACGGCTCCTTCTCCGCCGTGCCCTGGATCTCGACGAAGCGTCCCGACGACGTCCCGACGACGTTCAGGTCGACCTCGGCGGTCGAGTCCTCTGCGTAGTCGAGGTCGAGGAGAATCGTGCGCGAGTCCGGATCGGCCCCGGCCGTGACGCCGAGGGAGATCGCGGCGACGGCCTCGCGCAGCGGGTTCCCGCGGATTGCCCGCGCCTTGAAGAGCGTGCCGGCGGCGAGCATGAGCGCGACGTACGCGCCCGTCACCGACGCACAGCGAGTCCCCGCGTCGGCCACGAGGACGTCGCAGTCGAGCGTGATCGTCCGGTCCGCGAGGATCGAGCGGTCCGCGACGCCGCGCAGCGCGCGCCCGATGAGGCGCTGGATCTCGAGCGTGCGGCCCGTTTGCTTTCCGCGCGCGGCCTCGCGCGCCGTGCGCTCGTGCGTCGCGCGCGGGAGCATTCCGTACTCGGCCGTGATCCAGCCGAGGCCGGTCTTCTGGAGGAACGGCGGTACCTTCGCTTCGACGGTCGCCGTGACGAGCACCTGGGTCTTGCCCTGCGTGATGAGGCACGAGCCCTCCGCGTGGGGCACGGCGTCGCAGACGATCGAGACGGGACGCAGCGAAAGCGCGGCTCGGCCACCGGCACGGGAGAGAGCGTTGGGGTTCTTCACGCGAGGATTGTCCTCCATCGGGCCCCGCGTGCCGTGTCGGCGGTCACATCGGCAGGTCGACGAGGGCGAGGTCGGCCGCGGGCCGGCCGAGGAAGCGGCCCGCGACGCGGCGGAGCCGTTCCGACGCATCCGTGACGAGGATGCGCGTCTCGCCGGGCTCGCTCCCGTCGCGGCGGGCGGCCGGCGGAAGCGCCGCCTCGAGAGCGTCCGCCGCGGCGTGCGCCGAGTCGACGAGCTCCGTTCCGGGCGGGAGAGCCGAAGCGATGGTCCCCGCGAGGAGCGGGTAGTGCGTGCAGCCGAGGACGACGACGCGCGCGCCCGAGGCGCCCACGGGCCCGAGGTACCGCACCGCGGCCGCGCGGGCGACCTCGTTCTCCGTCCAGCCCTCCTCGGCGAGCGGCACGAAGAGCGGGCAGGCCGTGTGAAGCACGTCGCGGTCCGGGTCGAGCGCGCGGATCGCGCGGCCGTAGGCGTCGGACGCCACGGTCGCCTCGGTCGCGAGGACGGCGATCGGCCCGCGCGGCTCCCCCGCCGCCTCGCGCGCCCGCGCGGCGGCGACGGCGGCGACGGCCCCTGGCGCGACGACGCCGATCACCGGCACGGGCGACATCTCGACGATCGCGTCGAGCGCGAGCGCCGAGGCCGTGTTGCAGGCGACGACGACGGCCTTCACGCCGTGGTCGAGGAGGAAACCGACCGCGCGGCGGGCGTAGCGACGGACAGTCTCGGCGGACTTCGTCCCGTACGGAAGGCGCGCCGTGTCGCCGAGATAGAGGAGCCGCTCGTGCGGGAGCCGGCGGGCGATCGCGTCGAGGACGGTCAGCCCGCCCACGCCCGAGTCGAAGAGGCCGATGGGCCGTTCGTCGCTCACGTGGTCTCCCCCTTCGGCCTCGCGGGCGGCTTCGTCTGCTTCGGCGGCCGCGGCGCAGGCGTCGACGTCGCGGTCGGCGTCGGTTCCGGCGTCGGTTCCGGCGTCGGCGTCGCCGCCGGCGGCGGCTGCGCGGGGCGCGGCGCCTCCGCGGCGGCGCGCGTGAAGTCCGGCGCGATCGGGTGCGCGAGGTCCACGTGCCCCGCGAGCGTGTCGGCGGGCTCCCCCGCCACGAGGAGGACGACGCGCGTCACGCCTGTCATGTTCTTGCCGACCGTCACGGCGAGCGCCTGCACGGCGGCGTCCTCCTCGTGCGCCCCCGCCTGCCATTTCACGAGAGCGGGCGGCGCGACGTCGAGGACGGCCACGCCGTCGCGCAGGAGGTACGCCCCGCGTAGCGTCCAGCCCTCGGGAAAGGGCCGCAGGAGGTCGGCGCTGCGCGGCCCCTCGACGACCCCGGCCGCGACCGATCGCAGGAACGCGACGTCGTCCGCCGCCACGGGCACGTCGCGCGCCTCGGGGTGGAGCACGCCGTCGCCCTCCTTCGACTCGAAGAACAGCGTCACGTTGCGCGCGGGGATCGGCGTCGGCGGCACGACGGCCGTCGGGCGCGGGGCGGGCGCGGGCGGCGCGCCGGCCTTCGGGGCCCTGACGCTCCGCATCACGAGGAACGCGCCGAGGAGCAGGGCGAGGAGCGCGACGAGCGCGAGCGCGAAGCGGCGCGCCACGGAACTCAGCTCTTGCCGTTCTTCGGCGCGTACGGCACGGGCGCGGCGCCGTCGGCGGACCGGAAGTACGTCTCGAGGCTGCCCGCGAGCGTGTCCGCGACCTGCCGGCGGAACTCCTCGGAATTGATCTTCATCTCCTCGTCGGGGTTCGTGATGAACGACACCTCGACGAGGACGGCCGGCGCGTTCACGCCGATGAGGACGCGGAAGGGCGCCTGCTTTACGCCGCGCGTCGTGATCCCGAGCAGGCGGTTGAAGTCGGCCTGCACGATCTCAGCGAGCCGCGCGGACGCGCCGAGGTGCTGGTTCTGCGCGAGGTCCCACAGGATGAGGTCGAGGTCGCGCACCGCGGCGTTCTTCTCGGCGCTGGCCGCCCCGGGCGCGGCGCGGTTCTCGCTCTCGGCGAGCGCGGCCGCAGCGCGGTCCGACGCGTCGAGCGAGAGGTAGTAGACCTCGGTCCCGTGCGCGGAGGCCGCACGCGACGCGTTGCAGTGGATGGAGAGAAAGACGTCCGCCTTCGCGGCGTTCGCGGCCGCGGCGCGGTCGTCGAGCCCCACCGTCGCGTCCGTCGTCCGGGTCAGGAGGACGCGGTAGCCGCGGCGCTGGAGCGTCTCGGCAACCGTCTTGCCGAGCGCGAGCGTCGCGTCCTTCTCCAGCGAGCCGCTCGGGCCCTTCGCCCCTTCCTCGGTCCCGCCGTGGCCGGGGTCGACGACGATCGTCTTCACGTTCTTCGCGGCGGCGGGCGCCGGAACCGGCACGGCGGGCGCGGCGGAAGGCGCGGCTCCGGCCTTGCGCGCGACATCCACGACGAGGCGGGGCGGCGTCCCGAGCGCATAGACGTTCGCGGCGAGGCCCTTTTCGCGAAAGACGATCGTCACCTCACCGCCGCGCACGAGGAGCCGCACGACGCGCGGCGAGTCGAGGACGCGCTCGGGCGACGGCGCCGTGAGGCGTGTGCCCGGGAAGTGCAGGACGACCTGCTCCGCCGTCGCCTCCACCGCGTACGACGGCGACTGCGAGAACCGGAGGACGATCTTCGTCACATCGCCGAGCTCCGCGACGGAAGGCTCCACACCGACTTCGACGAAATCCGACTTCTTCGCCGAGAGCGTGCGCGTCGCCTTGTCCCACGCGAGCGCCTGGCCCGTGAGCGGGCCGAGCACCTTGACGAAGAACTCCGGCTCGGCCCACGCGCCGAGGCTCGACACCCGCACGGGCGACGCGAGATTCACGACCTTCGTGTCCACGACGGCAATCGGCGACTCGGCGCCGAAGACGGCCGTGCGGCCCTTGACCTTCACCTCGTACGAGCGCGTGCGTTCGTCCCACACGATCGTCCCGTCGAGGGCGGAGACGGCGTCGTTGACGAGAAGGAACGTCCGCCCGTCGCGCTCCTCGGCGCGGATCGACGCGGGCGGCTTGACGTCGCGGGCAAGCGAGGCGTCCTGGGCGTCGGCCGCGTCGACGCCGAAGAAAGAGGACAAGGCCGCGGCGGCGAGAAGGACGAGGATCCGGGCCGTCGCGCGCGTCACCCGCGAATTATGGCGACTCCCGGGTCTTTTCGCCCGGGTGCCGATCTGTTATCCTCATCGACCACGATTGGGGGCGTCCCGGTTTCGACGGGGCATTCAGCGATCGAGGAGCACGCCGAGCACGGCCGTTCGCTCGTAAAAACGACGGTCAAATTCAATCGCCAACAGCGATTACGCTCTCGCGGCTTAATTAGCCGTGACGGGCGCCGGGGAGCCTGTCCGGGGCGCCTCGGCGTTTGACGCGAAATCCGGACTGGGGATCATCTCCGCCGCCTGAAGAGATGGCCCGAGAAGCTCAGGATCGCTGCCGCGCCCGGTCGTCCGGACCTGAAGACGCGGTGGCTAAAAAAACAAGTCCGGACTGAGCGTGGAGAATCTCGACGTTCGGGCGCTTCGGACGGGGGTTCGACTCCCCCCGCCTCCACCACCTGAATGAACTTGAACCCGCTTCCGCAGGGT
>Ga0315270_10000395_pt1 | contig 24338 bp, 18 predicted proteins | sample C1_bottom_MG_FD_204932 | JGI IMG/M metagenome (GOLD analysis project Ga0315270, IMG submission 204932) | Sediment microbial communities from Yellowstone Lake, YNP, Wyoming, USA - C1_bottom | ecosystem: Environmental > Aquatic > Freshwater > Lake > Sediment | place: USA: Wyoming | collected...
TCGCCGCGCGCGCCCAGCCGGCCATCGCCTCGAGGAACGCGAGCTTCGCGGCGTAGTCCTTGCCGCCGTTCGGGACGTACACGGACGCGACGGAGAACTTCGGCGTCGCGGCCTCGACGATGCGCGTTTCGTGGTCGAAGTCCGGATGCGAGAAGCCGGCCGTCTCGCCGAACGTCGCGGTCTTCAGGAGGAGCCCGACGCCGGAGTAACCCTTGTGGCCGTGCCAGTACGAGGCGTAACCCGCGGGCGCGGCGAGGGAGATCGGCATCTGCTCGGGCGCGGCCTTCAGCTCCTGCAGACAGACGACGTCGGGCGCGTGCGAGTCGAGGAATTCCAGTACCTGCAGCTCGCGCGCGCGGATGCCGTTGACGTTCCAGGTGGCGACCTTCATGAGATGAGGTCCGCGAAGCGCCGGGCGAGGGCCGGGGCGGCGCCCTCCTCCTCGTGCTTGAAGAAGACGTACGCCTCGGACCACCCGGCGCCATGGACACGCGCGGCCCACGCGGCGAGGTCGGCCTCCGTGTAGTCCTCGCGCCGCAGCCGGACGTATCCCCACGGCGCCGTCGCCTCGAGCGGCGTCGTGCCCTTCGCGTCGTCGGCGACGCAGAGCGCGGCGCCGGCCGACTTCAGGAGCGCGTAGACCTCGGCGTCGAGCCACGTGGGGTTGCGGAACTCGAACGCGGCCTTCACGTCGGATGGCAGGAGCGCGAGGAACGCCGCGAGGCGCGGGACGTCTTTCTTGAGGTTCGGCGGCAGGCCGTAGAGGACCGGCCCGAGCTTGTCGCCAAGCTGGAGCGCGGCGCCGAGGAGGAACTTGACCTCGCCGTCGGCCTCCTTGAGGCGCTTGATGTGCGTGATGCGCTGGGAGGCCTTGAGCGCAAACCGGAAATTCGCGGGAACCTGGGCGGCCCAGTTCGCGAGGAGCTCGGGCTTCGGCATCCGGTAGAACGTGTTGTTGATCTCGACCGCGGGGAGCTGCGTCGCGTAGTACGCGAGCCGCCCGTCGGTGGGCGTGTCCTCGGGATAGAACGTCCCCGTCCATTCGTCGTAGCTGAACCCGCTCGTGCCCGCGAAGAGCTTCACGCGCGGTCCTTCTTCCGCGGGAGCTCCGGCTTGTGGACGACGACGACCGAGACGTTGTCGGGCGCCCCGGCCTCGTGCGCGGCCTTGACGAGAGCCTTCACGGCGACGTCGGGCGGACGCGACGCGAGGATCGTCTCCATCTCGAGCTCCTCCACGCATCCGTGCAGGCCGTCCGTGGCGAGGAGCAGAGTCGAACCTTCGGGCCACGGTCGCCAGAACAGGTCGACTTCCACTTCGTCCTTCGTCCCGAGCGAGCGCGTGATGAGGTGCCGGAATGGCGACGTCTCCGCGGCGTCGGGCGGCACGAGGCCGCGCCGGATCTCCTCGGCGAGGTATGAATGGTCGCGGCTGACCTGTTCGAGGCGGCCGTCGTTCATGAGGTAGGCGCGGCTGTCTCCGATGTTCCCGATGAGGACCCATCGGCCGAGGACGAGCGCAGCCACGAGCGTCGTGCCCATTCGCGGCAGCGTCCGGGCGCCCTCGCCGTCCCCGACCGTCTCGGGCCTCGCGAGGACGCCCGCGCGGCGCACGGCGGTGTTCGCCGTGAGGATCGCCTTCTTGAACATCTCCACGGGGTCGCCGGGGGAGTTGTAGAACGTCGCGTAGAGGACGTCGATCGCGAGCTTGCTCGCAATCTCGCCGCGCGCGTGGCCGCCCATCCCGTCCGCCACGGCGAAGAGCGAGCCGCGCGCGGCAAGTCGGGGGGCGCCGCCGACGAGCGGGGCGAGCCGTTCGGGGTCTCCGACGTAGTCTTCGTTCGCGGGCCGGACCCGGCCGACGTCCGAGAGGCTCGCCCACGCGAGGGGGGCCGGTTCGACGCGCGCGTTCTCCATCGGGCCCCCGATCCTAGCGCCCGGCGGGGGCCGCGTCGCGGGGAGGGTCGATCCCGAGCGCCCGCGCGGCGCGCGCGGCGACCTCGAGGAGGGAAATGGTCTCGGGGCGGGCGGGAGCGATGCCGGGGCCGATCGCGCCGAACGACGCGTCGAGGACGGGGAAGGTCGCGCGGTAGCCGTGCCCTCCGCGGTTGCCGGGCTTGCCGAGGACCTGCGCGCCGCCGCGCCAGAAATCCGTTCCCGGCGCCAGGAGGACGACGACGTCGCCCGAGCGCGGATGGTCGAGGCCGAGGCGCGCGAGGTCGGCGTGCGGGACGACGTCGTCGACGAGGCCGTCCTTCAGCGCGGCGAGCCCCTCGAGGTCGGAGAGGAGCGCGGCTGCGGCCGCCTTGCGCGCGGCGGGAGCGAGGGCGGGATCGAGGTAGACGTGCGCGATGCCGCTCGTCGCGCAGATCTGCACGCGCCTCTCGCCGTCCTTCGGGCCCTTCGGGCCGACTGGCGTCCAGCCCTTGTCGACGAGGTACTTCTCGATGTTCACGCCCGTTTCGAGCGAGACGATTCCGTGGTCGCTGAAGAAGAGGAACGAGTCGCGCGGGGTGAGCGCCGCGAGGATCGCGGCGGCCGTGCGGTCGGCCGTCCGGAAGGCGCGGACGACGGCGTCCTTCGAGCCCCCGTACGGCCCCGGCTCGAACGCGTGCTCGATCTCGTCCACGAGCGGCTGGTAGCCGACGAGAAGGTCGAAGCGCTCGCTCTTGATCGTGAAGAGGATCGCCTTCGTGAGGTACTCGGCGAGGCGCGCGGCCTGCTCCTCGTGCGCGGCATAGTCCCCGCGGGGAGGGCGCACGAGCGCGTAGTCGGGAGCGCCCGGCCAGCCGCCGACCGCCTCCTCGAGGCGGCGCCGGTAGTCTTCCGGGTAGCCTGGGACGGCGTTGAACGCGCCGACGTAGAGCTCCGCGCGCGCGAGCGACGGGTCGAGCTCGTCGAGGCGGCACCATGCCGTGAAGGACCCGCCCGCGCCCGCCACGGCGAGCGAGAACCACCCGTGCGCGGCGACGGCACCGAGCCGGGCGGACGACGCGCCGTCCTCGCGGGACACGGAAACGAGGTCGTAGTTCGCGGTGGCGTCGTCCGTCGTGTCGGTCGCGACGAGGCGCAGCGTCGCCGCGCCCCCGGGAGTCTGCACGGCGACCCGTGCCGCGCGCGGGGGTGAAAACGACTTCGGCGCACCGGCCGCGTCGGTCCAGGCGTCGCCCGGAACGCTCACGAACGCCGACTCGCGCGCGGGCTTCTCGGGCCAGACCAGGCCGAAGTCGCCCTTGCGCGCCTCGGACGTGCCGTCCGCGCCGGGGTAGGTGATGACGCCGACCCGGCGCCCCTGCCGGCGCGCGGCTTCCCACAGCGTCTCGCTGCCGATCGAGGCCGTGAACCCGCTCGTCTGCGTCCCGAACGGGGAGCCGGGCTCGCGGAACTGGTTCGCGACGATGCCCGTCTTCGCGGGCGGCGCGCCCGTGATCGCGGCGATGTGCGCGACGGGCGTCAGCGACGGCGTCACGTCCACGGCGCGCCCCGCGAGGACGCCGCGCGCGGCGAAGGCCGCGAAGCCGCCGGCGTCGAGCGTCCCGGCGGCGAGGAACTCGTTCAGCCGCACGCCCCCCAGGCCGTCGAACGAGACCGCGACGACGCGGCCGGACGGCGCCGGCCGCGTCGTTTCACACCGCGCGAGGACGACGAGCGCCAGGCCGAGGATGGCGGAGCGGGCGACGCGGCGGGTCACCGGGCGACGCCCTCGATCTTCCGGATCCGGTAATTCCGCGCGTCGATCACGTAGAGGTTGCCCTTTCCGTCGAGGCCGAGGCCCAGCGGGTCCGAAAGGGCGGCCGCGGCCGCCGGGCCGCCGTCGCCCGTGAACGCCTCGTCGCCCGTGCCCGCGACGCGCGTGATGATTCCGGTTTTCGCGTCGACCCGCCGGATCACGTTGTTCGCGGTGTCCGCGATGAAGACGTTCCCGGCGCCGTCGACTGCGAGCGCGGCGGGTCCGTTCAGGACGGCCTGCGTCGCCGGGCCTCCGTCCCCCTTCAGGCCCACGAGTCCGTTGCCGGCGAAGGCCGTGAGGGTCTCGCCCTTCGGGTCGAGCCTGAGCACCTGGTTGTTCCCGGACGCCGCGAAGAAGAGCGCTCCGCTGCCGTTGTAGCGCGGGCCGTTCGGCCACGTGAAGCCAGTCGCGAGAGCGGGTCCCGCGGTGAACATCAGGTCGTTCTTTCCGGCGATCGTCTCGGTCTTCCCGGTCTCGAGGTCGAGGCGGCGGATCCGCGAACCGAACACCTCCGCGATCACGAGGCGCCCCTTCCGGTCGAAGACGAGGCCGCTCGGCCGCCCGATCGCGACCTCGGTCGCGACCCCGTCCCCGGCGTAGTTCGGGAGCCGGTTGCCCGCGACCGTCGTGATGACGCCGGTCTTCCGGTCGACGCGGCGGACGAGGTTGTTTCCGGCGTCCGCGACGAAGAGGTTGCCCTTTCCGTCGAACGCGATTTCCGCCGGGGCCTTCAGGCGGGCCTCCTTCGCGGGGCCGCCGTCTCCCGAGTAGCCGCAGACGCCGCTGCCGGCGACGGTCTCGAGAAGGCCCGTCTTCCGTACGATCCGGCGCACGCGACACACGCGGCTCTCTGAAAACGTCATGTTCCCGTCGGAGTCGAAGACGATGTTCGCGACGTTGTCGGTCGCGAGGGCGAGCGACGACGTCGCCGCGGGCGAGCCGTCCGGGGAGAACGCGGGGTCGCCCGTGCCCGCGACCGTCGTGATGGTCTGCGCGAACGCGGGTGACGTCGCGAGGACGGCCGCGGCGGCGAGGAGGAAGAGCAGGCGTCTCATGCCCCGATGATAGGCAAGGTCAGAGCAGGGGCGAGAGCATTCGCGCGAGCGCGTCGCCCGCCTTGTGGGCCCGCGTGCGGTGGTCCCACTCCGCGAGCGTGATTTCTGCCGCGTCCGCGAGGTCGGCCGTGAACCGCTCCTCGAGGGTCTTCGCGACCCCGGCGTCGAGCGCGACGACGTTGCACTCGGCGTTGAAGTGGAACGAACGGAAGTCCATGTTCGTCGAGCCGACCATCGAGAGGTATCCGTCCGCGACGAAGGACTTCGCGTGGAGGACGGACGCGCGGTACTCGAAGATCCTCACGCCACGCTTCAGGAGGTGCCGGTACGACCCGTGGCCCGCGTGCCGCACGAGCGGGACGTCGCTGACGCCGGGGAGCAGCAGGCGCACGTCGACGCCGCGCCCGGCCGCCGCCGCGAGCAGGGGGAGGGCGTCGCGCCGCGGGGCGAAGTACGCGTTCGTGAGCCAGAAGCGCTCGCGCGACGCCGCGATCGCGGCCGCGAGGACGGACGCCGTTTCTTCGTGCCCGCGGCCGGGCGCCGAGTCGAGGACGAGGAGGGACGCGCCCGGCGGAGCGGGCGCGCCGTCCGGCGGGAGGGCGAGCGGCGGGATCGCGAACGGCGCACCGCCGGCGCGGTCCCAGCCCTCACGAAACACGACGGCCATCTCCCAGGCGACGGGCCCCTCGAGGCGTGCGTGCGTGTCGCGCCACGTTCCGCCGTGGCGCGTGGGGCCGACCGACGAGCCGTACTCCTCTCCGATGTTCATGCCGCCCGTGAAGGCGACGCGGCGGTCCACCGCGAGGATCTTGCGGTGATCCCGGTAGGGCTGGTACCAGAGGAACGGGAAGAGCGGGTGGTAGAGGCGCACGCCGATGCCGCGCTCCTCCAGCTCCCGCCAGAACGAACGGTGCGTCGCGCTCGACCCGAACGCGTCGGCGAGGACGCGCACGGCGACGCCGCGGCGGGCCGCGCTCGCGAGGGCGTCGGCGAGCGCGCGACCGGCCGCGTCGTCCTTGAGGATGTAGGCCTCGAGGAGAACTTCCTCCCGCGCGTCCCCGATCGCCGCGCACATCGCCGCGAACGCCTGCGAGCCGTCGAAGTAGAGCTGGACCGCGTTTCCGGGGTGGATCGGCGAGGCGTCGATCCGCCGGAGCAGGACCTCGAACCCCGGGTCGCCGACGCCCCCGGGCAGCGCGGCGGCGAGGCGGCCTACGCGCCGGGGCCTGAGGTCGCGCGGGAGGACGCGAAACGCCATCGGGCGCAGCACCGGCCTCAGGAAACGCGGCGTCCGGCGCCGCGGTGTCTTGCGCTCGCGTCCGAACACGGCCGGCCTCCGCGTTATCCTCGCACGATGCCCCGCCCCGCGCGCTCCGTCCTCAGGGCCGAGATCGGCGAGCAGCCGCACGCCGTGGCGCGCGTCCTCGCACGGGAAGGGCGGCGGACGGCGGCGATCGCGGCGCGGCTCGCGAAGGCCGACCTCTCGTGGGTTCTCGTCGCGGCGCGCGGCACGTCGGACAACGCGGCTCGCTACGCGCAGTACGCGTTCGGGATCGTCCACCGGCTGCCCGTCGCGCTCGCGGCGCCGTCCCTCGTGACGCTCTACGGCCGGCCGCCGCGCGTGAAGGGCGCGCTCGTGATCGGGATCTCGCAGTCGGGCCGGTCGCCGGACGTCGTGGAGACCGTCGCCGCGGCCCGCCGAGCCGGGGCCCCGACGCTCGCGATCGTGAACGACGCGGAGAGCCCGCTCGCCCGCGCAGCCGAGTGGGTGCTCCCTCTCCACGCGGGCGTCGAGCGCAGCGTCGCCGCGACGAAGACCTACACGGCGCAGCTCGCGGCCGTGGCGCTCCTCGTCCTGTCGATGGGCGGAAGGAAGAAGGACCTCGCCGCTCTCGCGGCCGTCCCGGGAAGCATGGAAGAGGCCCTCGGCGTCGAGCCCGAGGCCGAGGCGGCCGCCGGATCGCTCGCGCACGCCCAGCGCGCGGTCGTGATCGGGCGCGGCCTGCACTACCCGACGGCCTGCGAGATCGCGCTCAAGCTCAAGGAGCTCGCGCTGCTGCTCGCCGAGCCCTATTCGGCCGCGGACTTTCAGCACGGCCCGATCGCGATGGCCGAGCGGGACCTGCCCGTCATCCTCGTCTCGCCGCCCGGCTCGCGCCCGGCGCGCGAGGTGGAGGCGCTCGGAAACGAGCTCCGGCGGCGGGGGAGCCCCGTCCTCGCGATCGGCCCGCGCCGTCGCGGGGCGCTCGGCGTGCCCCGGGTGCCCGAGCTTCTCGCGCCGCTCGTCTCGATCCTGCCCGGCCAGCTTCTCGCCTTCCACGCGGCGCGTGCGCGCGGCCTCGACCCGGACAGCCCGCGCGGCATCCGCAAGATCACCGAAACCCGATAGGAGCCGTCATGAAGAGGTCTCTGACCGTTTTCGCTCTCTGCCTCGCCGGCTGCGCGTCCACCAGCGGCGACATGTCCGGGCCGGTCGTCGGCGTTCCGTTCGATCCCCCGGACCACTTCATGGTGGCGCGCTCGGGCATCGGCAAGTACGACGAGCCGAAGGCGGACGGCGTCTGCCGAAACCCCATGGTCGACGCGCGCGACAAGACCGAGCTCCTCCTGCGCCGCTCCGCCGGCGGGAAGGGCGACTACGGGGTGGACCCGGGCGCCTTCGGCGGCGGGAAGTACGGCATGACGACGCAGCAGTTCCTGCGGATCGACTGCGCGACCGGCAAGGCGATCGGCATCGTCGCCCAGTGACGGCGTGACGTTCTCGAAGCTCTCCCACCTCGCCTGCACGAAGTGCGGCGCGACGTACGACGTCGGGCCGCTCCTGAACGTCTGTAAGGAGACGGGCTGCGCGGGCTCGCTCTTCGCGGAGTACGACCTCGCCCCGTTCCGCCGCGACGACGCGGACGCCCGGCCGCCCGGGATGTGGCGCTGGCACGAACTGATGCCGGCGCGCTCGGCCGCGGAGATCGTGACGCTCGGCGAAGGCGGAACGCCGCTCCTTCGGGCGGACCGGCTCGGCGCGGCGCACGGGATGTCGAACCTCTGGATCAAGGAAGAGGCCGGCAACCCGACGGGCTCCTTCAAGGCGCGCGGCCTCGGCGCGGCGGTGACGATGGCAAAGGCGCTCGGCGCGACGAAGATCGCGATCCCGACGGCGGGCAACGCCGGCGGCGCCGCGGCCGCGTACGCCGCGAAGGCGGGCCTCGAGTGCCACGTCTTCATGCCGAAGGACACGCCGAAGATCTTCCGGATCGAGTGCGAGGCCTACGGCGCGAAGGTCGGCCTCGTGGACGGCCTCATCGACGACTGCGGAAAGATCGTCGGGCAGCGGAAGGAAGCCGAGGGCTGGTTCGACGTCTCGACGCTGAAGGAGCCGTACCGCGTCGAGGGCAAGAAGACGATGGGCTACGAGATCGCCGAGCAGCTCGGCTGGACGCTGCCCGACGTCGTCGTCTACCCGACGGGCGGCGGCACGGGGCTCATCGGGATGTGGAAGGCGTTCGACGAGATGGAGAAGCTCGGCTGGATCGGCCCGAAGCGTCCGCGGATGGTGAGCGTGCAGGCCGAGGGCTGCGCGCCGATCCCGAAGGCGGTCGCCGAAGGGAAGGACGTCTCCGTCCGGTTCGAGAACGCGGCGACGTACGCGAGCGGCCTGCGCGTCCCGAAGGCGTACGCGGACTACCTGATCCTGAAGATCCTGCGCGCCTCGAAGGGCGAGGCCGTGACCGTCACGGACGACGAGATGCGCCGCGGCGTCCTCGAGCTCGCGTCGCACGAGGGCCTCTTCGCCGCGCCCGAGGGCGGTGCCGCGTGGGAGGCCGTGAAGAAGCTCGCCCTCGAGGGGAAGGTCGACCGCGGCGAGCGGATCGTCGTCTTCGACACGGGGACGGGCTACAAGTACGTGGAGTAGGGCGCGCCCTCAGCGCCTGGAGCGCGCGTCGAGGCCCGCGCCCTCGCGGATCCAGATCCGGCTCGCGGCAATCTCGGTGTCCGTGATTGCGAGGAAGCGCCCGTCCCTCGAGACGTCGAACGGCGCGTTTCTTCCCGTGACGGGCAGGACGTTCGGGAACGCCCGGGCCCGGGCCACGACCGGCGCGATCCGCACCCGCTGCTGGTCGTCGAATCCCAGCACCGAGTAGGCCACGCCCGTGCCGTCCGGCCACCAGTCGGGCCAGCCCCCGGTGTCGCTGATCCTCCGCTCGTCCTTGCCGTCGGGCGTCACGAGGAAGACCCCGGACGTGCCCGACCGGTCCGTGGCGTATGCGATCCACCTCCCGTCCGGGGACCACCGGGGCAAGGTCGAGGGACCCTTCGTGATTTGCCGCGCCTCGGCGGCGCCTATGTCCTGCACGACGATTCGCGTCTCCCCGTCGACGGTGCGAGCGAACGCGATCCGCCGCCCGTCGGGAGAAAAGTCCGCGTACTGGTCGTCGTCGGGGCCCCCGGGGGTCAGAGCCTCGGCTGGCCCGCCGCGCCGCGGGACGCGCCAGATCCGGTCCACTCCCGCGGTCCACGTGCAGTAGGCCACCCACTCGCCGTCAGCGGAGAAGCGCGGATAGACCTCGGGCAGCGGCGACGACGTCAGCTGGCGCGGCTCGCCCCCGCGCACCGGCGAGATCCAGACGTGCCAGGAGCCGTCCTCTTCGGCCCGACTGTAGGCGACGTCGAGGCCGTCCGGCGAGAACGCGGGCGCCCAGATCGGGCTCGAGTGCGAGAGGACCAGGCGGCGAGTCCCGGAGGCGAGGTCGTACAGCCAGAGGCCGCTGCGCTCGGGTGCGTTAAGGAAGGCGATCGCGCCGGTCGCCGAGACGCTGGGCCAGAAATCGGGGCCCGCGCCACTCGTGAGACGCGTCGGAGGTCTTCCGTCCGCGGGCAGGAGCCAGAGGTTCGTCGCTCCTCCGCGGTTCGAGACGTGCACGATCCCCCGACCGTTCGCGGCGAAGGCCGGGGACTTGCTGAAGATGCCCGGAGGGTCCGTCCAGAGGCGGCGGGAGACGCCGTCGGAGATGCGGACGGTCCACAGCTCGCTCGCGACGCCCCCGGCGCTTCGCGCCACCGCGAGGGAGGCGCCGTCCGGGGACCAGGCGAGGCGCTCGAAGAACGGGACCTTCGCGTCCGCCTCGAGGAGTACGTGCACGTTCGAGCCGTCGGCCCGCGCGACGGTGAGCTTCTGGCGCTCAGGCGGCCGCCACGTCACGCACGCGAGCGCGGCGCCGTCGGGAGACCAGACGGCCCGGATCGCGTCGGTGAGGACGGACGTCACGTGCCCTCCGAGGACCGGGACGACGCAGATCTCGGGCGCCGCGCCGGTCGCGGGGAACCGCGTGAACAGGATCCGCTCGCCGTCGGGCGAGAACTGCGGTTCGGCTGCGCGAGCGTTCTCGCTCATGAGGCGGATCCCGGCGCCGCCGGCGGCCCGACTCACCCAGAGCTCGCTCCGGCCGTCCTTCTCGAGGGCGTACGCGAGCATCTTGCCGTCGCCCGACAACGCCACGGAGTGGATGTGGCTTCCGGACGAGAGAACCTCGCGAAGCCGGCCTTCTCCGGCGGCGGGCGGCCGCACGCGTTCCTGGCGCGCAGCCGTCCAGACGAGCGCCGCGCCGGCCGTGGCGAGCCCGGCCACCGCGAGCGTCGCCATGAGACGCGTCCGGGACGACTCGGGCGGCGGGACGCGTAGCGCCGCTCCCCCATTGGCGTTCGCCGGCAGCACGAACGCGGGGCGCTCCCCGCCGCTCGAGCGCGCCCGGGTGCCTTCCGCGGGGAAGAGGTGCGCCCGGCAGTCGAGGAGCTGCTTCGCGAGGTCTTCGGTGGACTCGTAGCGGTCCCGCGGCTCCTTTGCGAGGCAGCGCTCGACGATCCAGGCCAGCGGTTCCGGGGCGGCCGGAGCGGTGGAGCCGAGCGGCTCCGGGGCGTCGCGAATGATCGACGCGAGCGTCTCGGCGGGCGACGAGCCCTTGAAGGGCCGGCGGCAGGCGAGCATTTCGTAGAGGAGAACCCCGAACGAGAACTGGTCGGACCGGTAATCGACGGCCTGTCCCTTCGCCTGCTCGGGCGACATGTAGGCGATGGTGCCGACGAGAGCTCCGCCCGTCGTGATCTTGTCGAGGGTCGGCGATTCGCCGTCCTCGTGGAGCGTCGGGAGGGGCGCGCGGTGCGCGAGGCCGAAGTCCAGCAGCTTCACGCGGCCCGTCTTCGTCAGGAAGACGTTTTCGGGCTTGAGGTCGCGGTGGACGAACCCCTTCACGTGGGCGGCCGAGAGCGCCTCGGCGATCTGCGCGGCGACGTCGAGGACGTGGCGCAGCGAGAGCGGACCGGTGCGGAGGGCGGCCCTGAGGTTGTCGCCGTCGAGCAGCTCCGTGACGATGAACGTGACGCCGCCGATGCAGCCGAAGTCGTGGATCGAGAGGATGTTCGGGTGGGCGAGGGCCGCGACGGCCTTGGCCTCCTGCTCGAAACGCGACCGGCTGTGCGGATCGGGGGCGATCGAGCCCGAAAGCACTTTGATCGCCACGAGCCGGTCGAGTTTGGTGTCCCGGCCCCGGAACACCTCGCCCATGCCGCCTCCGCCCAACGGGGCGAGGATCTCGTATGGGCCAAGGCGAGTGCCCGCGGGGAGCGCCATGGGGCATCTCCGAGCGGAATCTAGGTCCGGGGGGCCCCGCTTGGCCAGCGTCGTTTCGGCATTTCTGCGCCGGGGCCCCGGCTTATCGCAGGCCGAGTTTCGCCTTCGCGGACGAAAGGCGGTTGTCGACCTGCTCCTGGCGCAGAGCGCCCTGGAAACCGCCGGCTCCCTTCGCCGCGCTCGCGGCCTCGGAAAGCGAGGTTCTGACGAGGGAGATCGCCTCGCGCGCGTCGGCGAGGGCGGAGCGCTCGGCGTCCGTGTTCCCGCCCGAACAGGCGGACTCGGCGCGACCGATCGCCTGCGTCGCGCGGTTCTCGGCGTCGCTCCACGCGTTCGCGTCCACCGGAATGTTCGCGAGAAGGCGCGAGGCGTCGGCGACGAGGCGGCTCGCGTTTTCGGCTTCCTGGATGCAGCCCGGGCCCGCGGAGACGGCCGGGGAGGACTCGGACGTCGTGACCGGGTCGGCAGGTTTGTGCCGGAAGTACCAGATCGCGAAGATGACGGCGGCCGCGACGATGAGGATTCTTCCCATGGTGAGCCTCGGTCTCGGTCTCCAGCCTAGCACGCGCGCGCGGTCCTTTTTGCCGCGGCGATAGACTCGCGGCATGGCGCGCGACTTCGATACGGACTTTGCGGTTGTCGGCTCCGGCTTCGGCGGGAGCGTGTCGGCCCTGCGCCTCGCGGAGAAGGGCTGGCGCGTCGTCGTCCTCGAGAAGGGAACGCGCTTCTCTCCGGAGGACTTTCCGAAGACGAACTGGAACCTCCCGAAGTATTTCTGGCTGCCGGGCCTCGGCTTCCGCGGCCTGTTCAAGATGACGTTCCTCAAGCACGTCACGGCGCTCTCGGGCGTCGGCGTGGGCGGCGGCTCGCTCGTCTACGCGAACACGCTGCCGGTGCCCGGGGATTCGTTCTTCACGTCGCCGTCCTGGGCGTCCCTCGCGGACTGGAAGCGGGAGCTCGCGGCGCACTACGTGACGGCGAAGCGGATGCTCGGCACGACGCGCGTCCCGTTCACGTCGCCGCCGGACGAGGTGCTGCGGGACGTGGGACGGGATCTCGGCCTCGTGGACAAGTGGCAGTCCACAGACGTGGCCGTCTTCTTCGGCGAGCCTGGCGTGACGGTCCCGGATCCGTACTTCGGCGGTGAAGGCCCCGAGCGGACGGGCTGCCACTCCTGCGGCGCCTGCATGATCGGCTGCCGCCACGGCGCGAAGAACACGCTCGACAAGAACTACCTCTGGTTTGCCGAGAAGAAGGGCGTGCGGATCGAGTCCGACGCCGAGGTCACGTGGGTGAAGCCTCTTCCGGGCGGCGGCTACGAGCTGACGGTCCGTCACGGCCGCGAGCCGTTCCCGTTCCTGAGGAAGAAGACGATTATGACCGCGCGAAACGTCGTTTTCGCGGGCGGCGTGATCGGGACGGTCGAGCTCCTCCTGAAGCTCAAGGAGAGCCCGGAGGGCCTGCCGAAGATCTCGGACCGCATCGGCGATTTCGTGCGGACGAACTCCGAGGTCCTCATGGGCGTCGTGAGCGACAAGAACGAGGACCTCTCGAAGGGGATCGCGATCGGCTCGATCCTCGAGACGGACGAGCATTCGCACCTCGAGCCCGTCCGCTATCCGGCGGGCTCCGGCTTCTTCCGGCTTCTCGCGATGCCGCACGCGCCCGGCGACACGGTGGTCGAGCGCCTCGCGAACGCGCTCGGCCTCCTGTTCCGCCACCCCGGCAAGACGCTGAAGGCGTGGCTCACTCCCGACTGGGCGAAGCACACGATGATCCTCCTCTACATGCGCACGGTGGACGGCACGCTGCGCATGACGCTCGGCCGCGGCCTCCGCAACGGCTTCCGCCACGCGCTCGCGACGGCGCCGGGCACGGGCACGCCCGCGAAGGCGTGGGTGCCCGAGGCGACGGAGCTCGCGCGGCGCGTCGAGGAGAAGCTCGGCGGCTTCACGCAGAGCCTGCTGACGGAGACGCTGCTCGGCATCCCGACGACCGCGCACATTCTCGGCGGCTGCTGCATGGGAGAAACGCCCGCGGGCGGCGTCATCGACGCGCAGAACCGCGTCTTCGGGTACGACGGCCTCTGGGTCGTGGACGGCTCGGCGATCTCGGCGAACCCCGGCGTGAACCCCTCCCTCACGATCACGGCTCTCGCCGAGCGCGCGATGACGTTCGTGCCTGCGAGGTGACGATCTTGCCCCTGCTGTCTTTCATTCGAAGAGATCCTCTTCTCTTCGTTCTCCTGGCGAGGGCCGCGGCACCTGCGGCCGTCGCCGAGACGCTGCCGCCCATGCGCGAACAGCACGCGATCCGGCAGGAGTGGGTGAAGGAACGCCTCGAGAAGGTCGTGCCGGCGCTCATGAGGAAACACGGCGTCGCGATGTGGCTCGTCGTCTGCCGCGAGTACCACGAGGACCCGGTCTTCTTCTCGCTCGTCTCCCCGTCGACGATGGCCGCCCGCCGCCGGACGATCCTCGTCTTCTTCGACCGCGGCGGCGAGAAGGGCGTCGAGCGTCTCGCCCTCGGCGGCGGCTCGAACGGCGGCCTCTACACGGTCTACCGCGACCCCGAGGTCGAGAACCGCGAACTATGGGGCAACGCCCAGTGGGCGCTGCTCAGGAAGCTCGTCGACGAGAAAAAGCCCGCGAACATTGCGGTGGACATTTCCCGGACGCATGCGTTCTCGGACGGGCTCTCCGCGGGCGACCGCGAGGAGCTGGAGGAGGCCCTCGGGCCGTGGAGGGAAAAGATCGTCCGCGCCGAGCTGCTCCCGCTCGAGGTCATCGAGACGCGCGTGCCCGGCATGCTCCCCACGTACCGCCGGATGATGGGAATCGCGCACGGGATCATCGCGAAAGCGTTCTCGGCGGAAGTCATCACGCCGGGCGTCACAACGACCGAGGACGTCGTCTGGTGGATGCGCCAGCGCGTGAACGACCTGGGGCTCGGCGAGTGGTTCCCGCCCACCGTCGACGTCCAGCGCCCCGGCGTAACGGCGAAGAGCAGCCTCGCCGAGACGAAGCCCGTCGTGATCCAGAGGGGCGACCTTCTGCACTGCGACTTCGGCGTCCGGGCGATGGGGCTGAACACCGACACGCAGCACATGGCGTACGTCCTGAAGGACGGCGAGACGGATGCGCCCGAGGGCCTGCGGAACGCGCTCGCGAACTCGAACCGCCTGCAGGACCTCGTCCTCGCGCGGATGAAGCCGGGCCGCACGGGCAACGAGGTGCTGCTCGACGCGCTCGCCGCCGCGAAGGCGGCCGGGCTCGACGGCTCGGTCTACACGCACCCGATCGGCGACCACGGCCACGGCGCCGGGCCGATCGTCGGTCTCTGGGACCGCCAGCAGGCGATCCCGGGGCGCGGCGACGTGAAGCTGATCCCGTCGGCGTGGTTCTCGATCGAGCTGCAGGCGACGACGCCCGTGCCCGAGTGGAACGGCCAGCCCGTCTCGATGATGCAGGAGGAGGACGCGGCGATCGCCGCAGACGGGACGATGTCCTGGATTCTTCCGCGGCAGACGGCTCTGCACCTCGTGCGGTGAGGCCATGGAGGTCCGATCGGGCCGCTTCGCGATTCTCGGAGACATCCAGCGCACGTCGCATCTGGAGTTCTGGCGCGAGTCGAACACCGAGGAGACCCGGCGGCTCGTCGTGGAGATCGCGGCGCGCCGCCCGGACTTCGTCGTGGGACTCGGCGACTTCGTATTCCGGGGCACGTCGGGGCGCGACTGGGCGCGGGTCGACGCACTCCTGGCGCCGATCCGCGATTCGGACATTCCGATCCTGCCGATCCTCGGGAACCACGAGTACTGGCTCAGCTCTCGGATTGCCTTGCGGAATTTCTTCGAAAGTTTCCCGGCGCTCGCCGGACGGCACTGGCACGCCGACACGTACGGGGCTCTCGGGCTGCTGTTCCTCGATTCGAACGAGCGTGAGCTCGGAGGAGACGCCTGGAGGGAGCAGGAGGCGTGGCTCGGCGAGACGCTCGCGCGATTCGACGAGGACGCGTCTGTCGTCGGGATCCTCGCGTTTTCGCATCACCCTCCGTACACAAACAGCACGGTCAGCGGCGACGCCCTCCAGGTGCAGCGAGCGTTCGTTCCGCCGTTCGCGGCCGCGCCCAAGACGCTCGCGATGGTCTCCGGACACGTCCACAGCTTCGAGCGCTTCGTACGCGCTGATCGGACGTACCTCGTTGCCGGCGGCGGTGGAGGCCCGCGCGTGAGGCTCGCGCGCGGTGCGTCCGCCCGTCACGGAGACGACCTCTGCGAGGGGCCCGCCGTCCGCCCGTTTCACTTCCTCGTCTGCACACCCGCGGGTACCGGCGTCGAGGTGGAGGTTGTGAGTCTCGAGAAGAACGCGCGCGCGTTCGGCACGATAGCCCGATTCAATCTCCCGTGGCCGCGCGCTTCTTTTCTTCCCGCCCGAGGTTCCGCATGATGAGGATGAAGGCGACCGCCGCGACGCCGAGCAGCTCGAGACCGGTCGGGACGCGCCCGAAGACGATCTTGCCGATGCCGAAGAGCGCGGTGTAGACGAGGATGATTCCGAGCGCCCAGTTCATGAACGACATCGCCCCGCCCGGAATCGGCTCGCGTCCGAAGCCGAGCCGCGCCGAGACGCGCGCCCAGCCCGGGCCGCCGGGGCGCACGCGGAGGTAAAACGCGTCGAGCGTCGCGTCGGGCTCCGGCGCCGTCAGGAACGTGACCGCGAGCCAGACGACGGTCGTCGCCACGACCGTCACGAGCATCACGATCGCCTGCTGCTCGAACACAGCGCCCGGACCCGTTCCCGTCGGCACGAAGGCGAACGCCGCGAGCGAGACGACCATCGACGTCAGCATCGCTGCGATCTCGCTCCACGCGTTGATGCGCCACCAGTACCAGCGGAGGATCAGGACGAGGCCGGTGCCGCTCCCGAGCGCGAGGAGGAATCGCCACGCGCCCTCGATGGACGAGAGGTTCAGGGTGACGCCGATGGACAACAAGAAAAGCAGGACCGTGGTCCAGCGCGAAACCATCACGTAGTGGGCCTCGCTCGCACCCTTTCTAAGAAATCTCTTATAGACGTCTCCAACCAGGTACGAAGCCCCCCAGTTCAAGTGTGTCCCCACGGTCGACATGTACGCGGCCGCGAAGCCCGCGAGCATGAAGCCCTTCCAGCCGGCCGGCATGAGGTCGACCATCGCCTGGACGTACGCGGCTTCGTGGTCGGGCTTGCCGTTCACGAGGACGCCGGCGGGGTAGAGGAGGACGGTCGCGAGGCCCGTGAGGATCCATGGCCACGGCCGGAGCGCGTAATGGCCGACGTTGAAGAAGAGCGTCGCGAGGATGCCGTCGCGCTCGGTCTTCGCCGAGAAGATGCGCTGCGCGACGTAGCCGCCGCCGCCGGGCTCGGCGCCGGGGTACCACGCGGCCCACCACTGCACGCCGAGGAACGTGAAGAGCGCGATCGCGGGCATCCACGCCGAGCCCGCGGGCGGAAGGAACGAGATCGCGGCGTCGACGGAGCCGAAGTGCCTCGCGAGCCCCTCCTCGAGCGCGACGATGCCGCCGACTTTCTTCACGGCGAAGTACGCGAGGAGGATGACGGCGGTCATCTTGATGACGAGCTGGACGAGGTCGGTCCAGAGGACGGCCCACATCCCGGCGGCCGCCGAGTAGCCCACCGTGATCACGAAACAGAGGCCGACCGCCCACAGCGGCCGGATCCCCAGGGAGATCTGGAGGATCTTGACCATCGCGAGCGTGACCCAGCCGAGGATGATGAGGTTGATCGGGAGCGCGAGGTAGAGCGCGCGGAATCCGCGCAGGAACGTCGCGGGTCGGCCGCTGTAGCGGATCTCGGCAAATTCGACGTCCGTCATGACCTTCGCGCGGCGCCAGAGGCGCGCGTAGAGGAAGACCGTGAGCGTCCCCGACATCACGAAGTTCCACCAGATCCAGTTGCCCGCGACGCCGTGCGCCGCGACGAGGCCCGTCACGACGAGCGGCGTGTCCGCCGCGAACGTCGTCGCGATCATCGCGGCGCCCGCGAGCCACCACGGCACCTTGCGGCCGGCGACGAAGTACTCCTCGAGCGACTCGCCGCCCTTCTTCGTGAAGGCGAAGCCGATCCCGATCGAGAGAGCGAAGTACGCGACGACGATAGCCCAGTCGAGGAAGGTGAGGTTCATGACTTCGGCGCCCTCGGCGCGGCGACGGCCGGCACGGCGATGCTCCTCTTCCCGTTCTTTCCGACGCTCCGCGCCGCGAAGTAGTGGTTGTCGGTGGAGACCGAAGAGAGGACCGAAGAGCGAGATTCTTCGAGTGGTAAAGAGATGGGCGCGGTCGTGGTACTCGTTGGCGGCTGGGGCGCGGCCGCTGGCGCGTTCGCCTCGACGATCTTGGCGACGCTCCAGCGCGCCTCCGTCGTCTCTCGCCACAGGATCTCGTACCCCGCGCGCTCCGGGTCCTGATTACCTTCTAAGAGAATCTCCGAATTCGGCGTGACCGCACCTCCCAGCATGACTTTCCTGGGCGGGGCCGGGGCATTCGCCATTTCCCCGAGCGCCTTTACGACGACGTCCGCCGTCGCCGCGATCTGGTCGAAGTCCATGAACTTCACGAGGTCGCCGTACTCGACACCGTTTTCCGTGCGTGGGGTCTGGTGCTCGTGGCGGTAATCCTCGAGCGGCTCCGTGAAGCGCACCGCGGGAAGGCCCGCCTCGGTGAACGGCCGATGGTCGCCGCCGCGCCCGAACCGGTCGAGCCGGAAGATCAGGCGGACCTTGTCCTTCCCAGTCACGTCCTCGACGAGGCGCGCCATCTGCCGCCCGGGCGAGTCGATCCCTTCGGGTCCGCCTTCGGAGAAGACGCGGATCCGCTTGTCGGCGCTCCCGTTCGTCGCTCCGACGATGTCGCACGTGATCATCCCGCCGACCGCGTAGCCGTGCGTCCCGAGCCACTCGAGCATCCGCTTCGCCCCGAGGAGGCCCTGCTCCTCTCCGGCGATGGCCGCGAAGATCAGCGTGGCGCGCGCGGGCGTCGCGGCGAGGGCGTGGGCCGCGAGGATCGAGGCCGCCGTGCCCGACGCGTCGTCGTCGGCGCCCGGAGCATTCGTCTCTGCGTCCATGACGCTCGACGGCATCGAGTCGTAGTGGCCGGACACGACGAACGCCGTCTTCGCGACGACGGGATCGGTCCCGCCCAGGATCGCATAGACGTTCTCCATGTGGACGGGGGCGTTCTTCGTCCGCGGCCCCGTGGTCTCGTAGGAGTCGACGACGACGCGGAGCCTGCCTCCCGTCGCCTTCTCGACGGCGTCGAAGCGCCGCACGACGGCGTCGCGCCCGCAGCCGATCCCGTGCTTCGGGTCGGTCCAAGAGGAGAGCGAGTGGCGCGTCCCGCAGGCGACGAGCTCCTCGACGATCGCCTTCGCTTCGGCGGGCGAGGATCCCGCCGCCGCCGGCTCCGCCGTGAGGAGGAAGGGCGCCGCGAGGAATGCCACGAGCGTTCGATTCATGCGCGACCTCCGAGGATTGACCGCGATGCTACGACAGGGTGGACGAGGGGCCCCCGCGCTCCGCCGGGGGCATAAGATCGCCGCGGTGATGAGCTACGTTGCAAAGAACCTGATGCCCGGCGAACAGGTGCTCTACGCGCCGAAGTATCACTGGGTGCGGTTCCTGTCCGGCGCCGGGATCGCGGCCCTCGGCCTCGCACTCGCGGGCGCTGGCTTCGGGCTCGCGCCGGAGGCCGCGGCGAGGCCGTTCCTGCTCTGGACGGCTCTCGTGCTCGTCCTCGCCGGGTTTCTCGGCGTGCTGTGGCGCGCTTTCGTGGATTCATTCGCGGAGTTCGCGATCACGCAGCATCGCGTGATCAAGAAGACCGGCTTCCTCACGCGCGACGTCCGCCAGATTCCACTGGACAAGATCCAGGATGTGAACGTCAGGGCGACGCTCTGGGGAAGGTGGCTCGCGTACGGCGACGTCGAGCTCCAGACGGCCGGCTCCGACTCCACGGTCGTCTTCCCGCGCATCGTCGACCCCGACCAGTTCCGGAACGTGCTCTTCTCGCATCTGCAGCCGGGCGGCCCGGTGCCGTCCGCGAGCATGGAGGCGCGGCTGAAGGAGGCCGAGCGTCTGCTGCGGAGCGGCGTGATCACCGAGGAGGAGTACCTGAGGAAGCGGGCAGCCCTCCTCGACGCTCTCTGAGCACGGGACTCTGTCGCGGACGCCGTTTTCGCATTACGATGGACGTGAGAGATGACCGTCCCGCCGTGAAAGACCTCTCCGAAGTCCTCGCAACCGAAGGCGAGATCGTCCGCCTCGACCCCGACCATCCGGGATTCAAGGACCCCGTGTATCGCGTGCGGCGCAACGAGATCGCCCGTCACGCCCTGAGCTACAAGGACGGAGACCCAATTCCGCGCGTGGAATACACGCCGGAGGAGCAGGCCGTCTGGCGGCTCACGTGGGAGCGGCTCGGGCCGCTCCACGAGCGGTACGCGTGCCGCGAGTGGATCGAGAGCTCCAAGGTGCTGTCCCTCGACCGAATGGCGGTCCCGCAGCTGGCGGACGTGAACGTCACGCTCGTGCGCTCGGGCTTTCGCATGCTCCCGGTCGCGGGCCTGATCCAGGGGCGCGGGTTCCTCTCGGCCATGGCGCAGGGCGTATTCCTGTCGACGCAGTACATGCGCCACCACTCCGTGCCGTTCTACACGCCGGAGCCGGACGTCATCCACGAGCTCGTCGGCCACGCGGCGAGCCTCTTCCACCCCGACATCGTCCGGCTCTCGCGCCTCTTTGGCGAGGCGGCCGCGCGCGCGAGCGACGAGGGGATGAAGCGCCTCGAGCTCGTCTACTGGTACACGCTCGAGTTCGGGCTCGTCGAGGATGGCGGCGCGCTCCGGACCTACGGCGCGGGCGTGCTCTCGTCGTTCGGGGAGATGGAGCGCATGACGGCGGAGGCCGAGCTGCGTCCGCTGGACTTCGCGGACGCGTCGAAGCGGCCGTACGACCCGACGCAGTACCAGCCGGTGCTCTACGTCTCGCCTTCGTGGGACCGGATGGTCGGCGACGTCTCGGACTGGCTGAAGACGATCTGACCCGCCGCCCGTAGACTCCCCCCGTGCCCCCGCCTCCGCGCCCGTACGACGCGCTGAAGCACCACGACTTCCGTCGCCTCGCGATCACGCAGCTCCTGTCGCTCGTCGGGTCGCAGATGCAGAACGTCGCGATCGACTGGCACGTGTGGGTCCTCACGCGCTCGCCGCTCGCGCTCGGCCTCGTGGGCCTCGTGCGCGTCGTCCCGATCGTGACGCTCTCGCTTGTCGGAGGCCTCGTCGCCGACCGCCACGACCGCCGCCGCGTGATGATCGCGACGCAATCCGCAATGACGCTCGTCGCGCTCGCCCTCGGCGCCGTGACGCTCCTCGGCCGCGACACCGTCGGCCTCGTCTACGCCCTGACGGCGCTCACGTCCGCGGCGGGCGCGTTCGACAACCCGGCCCGCCAGTCGCTCGTCCCGCGCCTCGTTCCCGAGCGGGATCTTCCGGGCGCGCTCGCGATCCTCCTCTCGGCCTTCCAGCTCGCGGCGATCGGCGGACCCGCCCTCACGGGTCTCATCCTCGCGGGCTCGGCGCACGCGTCGCCGGCCGCGGGAAGCGCCCACGCGCACACCGCGGGCCTCGCGCTCGTCTACTTCCTGAACGCGGCGTCCTTCGCGGGCGTGCTCGTCACGCTCGCGACGCTCCGCGCGTCGGGCCGAGTCGAGCGCGCCGAGGGCGCGCCGGCGCACCCGATCGAGTCGCTGCGCGAGGGTCTGCGCTTCGTGTTCACGACGCCGATCCTCGTCTGGACGATGACGCTCGACTTCTTCGCGACGTTCTTCGCGGGCTCGATGTCCCTGCTGCCGATCTTCGCGGACCGGATTCTCCTCGTCGGGCCGGCAGGCTACGGCTGGCTGCGCGCCGCCCCCGGCATTGGGGCGCTCGTCTCGTCCGTGTGGACGTCCGTCGTCGGCCTGCCGCGGCGCCAGGGGCGCGTCTTCCTGTGGGCGGTCGCGGCGTACGGCGCCGTCACGATCGTGTTCGGTCTCTCGAGGAGCTTCGCGCTCACGTTCGCGGCCCTCGCGCTCGTCGGGCTGACGGACACGATCTCCACGGTCGTGCGGCAGACCGTGCGGCAGCTCGTCACGCCCGACGCGCTCCGCGGCCGGATGACGGGCGTGAACATGATCTTCTTCATGGGCGGCCCGCAGCTCGGCGAGCTGGAGGCGGGCTTCGTCGCGAGCCTCTTCGTCTCGGCCGCGGCCGGCGCCTCGTTCGCCGTCGTCTCGGGCGGCGTCGGCACGATCCTCGTCGCGGCGTTCGTCGCGTGGCGCGCGCGCGCCGTCCGCGACTACGAGTGGCGCGCGGCAGAGGGCTGATATGTTCGAAGAAACACGAAGAGGATTTTCTTAGAAAGAGAAGAGAAGAACCGGGGATTCGGATTCTCTTTGAAGGGGGAAGAGGGATGCGGCTCTCGAACTTGTGCGCGGCTGCGCTTCTGGCATGCATTGCGGCTTCGGCGGCGGGGGCGGACGAGCCCTCCTTTTCTTCTCTCTCCGACAAGCTCCAGGGCCTGCAATTCCGCAACATCGGCCCGTTCCGCGGCGGGCGCGTCACGGCCGTTGCCGGCGTGCCCGGGCAGCCGCTCACGTTCTACTTCGGCGGCACGGGCGGCGGCGTTTGGAAGACGACGGACGGCGGCTCGAGCTGGGAGGCCGTCTCCGACAAGTTCTTCAGGACGGGCTCCGTCGGCGCGCTCGCGGTCGCTCCCTCCGATCCGAACGTGATCTATGCCGGCATGGGCGAAGGCTGCATCCGCGGCAACACGTCGGCCGGCGACGGCGTCTGGAAGTCGACGGACGGAGGAAAGACGTGGGCGTCCGCCGGCCTCGCGGACACGCAGCAGATCCCGCGCGTGCGCGTCCACCCGGCGAACCCGGACCTCGTTTACGCGGCGGCCCTCGGCCACACGTGGGGCCCGAACCCCGACCGCGGGATCTTCCGTTCGGCGGACGGCGGGAGGACTTGGAAGAAGGTCCTCTACTTCGACGAGAAGACCGGCGCGTCCGACCTCGTGATGGACGCGACGAACCCGCGCATTCTCTGGGCGGGCTTCTGGCAGGTGGGCAGGAAGCCGTGGTCGCTCGAGAGCGGCGGCCCGGGCGGCGGCGTCTGGAAAACCACGGACGGCGGCGACACGTGGAAGAAGCTCGCGGGCGGCCTGCCCGAGGGCGTCGTCGGCCGGGTCGGGATCGCGGTGTCGCCCGCGCGGCCGGAGCGCGCGTGGGCCGTCGTCGAGGCCGCGAAGGGCGGCGTCTTCCGCACGGATGACGGCGGCGAGACGTGGAAGAAGCTCAACGACGAAAACAAGCTCCGCCAGCGGGCCTGGTACTACTCTCACGTCTACGCCGACCCGAGGAACGCGGACGCCGTCTACGTCCTGAACGTCGGGTTCTTCCGCTCGGGCGACGGCGGCAAGACGTTCGACGCGATCCGCACGCCGCACGGCGACAACCACGACCTCTGGATCGACCCGAACGACCCGCAGCGGATGATCGAGGGCAACGACGGTGGCGCGGCCGTCACGTTCAACGGCGGCAGGAGCTGGTCCTCGGTGCTGAACCAGCCCACGGCGCAGTTCTACCGCGTCGTGACGGACAGCCGTTTCCCGTACCGCGTCTACGGCGCGCAGCAGGACAACACGACGGTCGAGATCCTCTCCCGCACGCGCGGCGGCGGCATCGGGCCGTCCGACTGGCATCCGGTCGGCGGCTGCGAGAGCGGCTGGATCGCTCCGAAGCCGGACGACCCCGACGTGTCCTTCGCGGGCTGCTACGGCGGTGCGATAGACCGCTTCGACGGCCGGACGGGCGAGGACCGCAACGTCGTCGCGTGGCCGCAGCTCGCGATCGGGCAGGCGCCGAAGGACCTGAAGTACCGGTTCCAGTGGAACGCGCCGATCCTGATCTCGCGGCACGACGCCAGGACCCTGTATCACGCTCCGCAAACCCTCCTGAAGAGCACGGACGAGGGCGCGACGTGGACCGAGATCAGCCCCGACCTCACGCGGAACGAGAGGGCGACGCAGGGGTACTCCGGCGGACCGATCACGTTCGACAACACGGGCGTCGAGGTCTACGGCACGATCTTCGCGCTCGCGGAATCGCCGACGGAGGCCGGGACGATCTGGGCGGGGACCGACGACGGGCTCGTGCAGCTCACGCGCGACGGCGGGAAGAGCTGGGCGAACGTGACGCCGAAAGGCCTCCCGGAGCGCATCCAGGTCAACTCCATCGAGGTTTCCCCGCTCGACGCCGGCGCCGCGTGGATCGCCGCGACGATGTACAAGCACGACGACGCCCGGCCGTACCTCTACCGCACGGCGGACTACGGAAAGACGTGGACGAAGCTCGTGAACGGGATCCCCGACGGCGCGTTCACGCGCGCCGTGCGCGAGGACGCCGTGCGGAAAGGGTTGGTCTTCGCGGGCACCGAGCGCGGCCTCTACGTGTCCTTTGACGGCGGCGCCGCGTGGCAGCCGTTCCAGCGGAACCTCCCCGTCGTCCCGATCACGGACCTCACGATCAAGGACGGCGACCTCGTCGTCGCGACTCAGGGCCGCGCGTTCTGGATCCTCGACGACCTCTCCCCGCTCCGGCAGTGGGCCGACGGCGTCGAGAAGGAGGCGGTCCACGTCTTCAAGCCGCGCCCCGCCGTCCGCTTCGGATCGGCCGGCCGCGGCGAGGGTGGCGGCCCGCGCGGCGTCGGGCAGAACCCGCCCGCGGGAGCGATCCTCGACGTCTGGCTGAAGGACGCGCCGCCGAAGAAGCCGGGGCCGAAGGATGCGCTCACGCTCGAGATCCTCGACGGCGAGACCTTGCTCCGGGCGTTCAC
>Ga0315270_10000396_pt1 | contig 24277 bp, 22 predicted proteins | sample C1_bottom_MG_FD_204932 | JGI IMG/M metagenome (GOLD analysis project Ga0315270, IMG submission 204932) | Sediment microbial communities from Yellowstone Lake, YNP, Wyoming, USA - C1_bottom | ecosystem: Environmental > Aquatic > Freshwater > Lake > Sediment | place: USA: Wyoming | collected...
ATTGAAACTTCCGGATGGCGCACGTTTCATGCCCGAGCACGACGCGCGGGCAGAATTGGCGCCGCGCGACGTGGTGGCGCGTGCTATCGACTTTGAAATGAAAAAACGTGGCCTGGATTGCGTATACCTGGATATTTCGCATCAACCAGCGGTCTTCGTCCGCGAACATTTTCCAACCATCTACGAACGCTGCCTGGGCTTAGGCATCGACATTACCAAGCAAGCGATTCCCGTGGTGCCCGCGGCACATTACAGTTGTGGCGGCGTACTGACCGATCTCGATGGCCGCACCGCCGTGGATCGCCTCTATGCCGTCGGCGAAGTTTCCTGCACCGGCTTGCATGGAGCCAATCGGCTAGCCAGTAATTCTTTGCTCGAATGTTTAGTGTTCGGCCGTGCTGCAGCCCAGGATATTTTGCGCCATTCACCAAGCGTGCTGCCCACCCTGCCGGACTGGGATGAAAGCCGGGTAACGGATGCCGATGAGGAAATTGTTATTTCACACAACTGGGATGAATTACGGCGGTTCATGTGGGATTACGTCGGCATCGTGCGCACCAACAAGCGCCTGGAGCGAGCGCTGCATCGGATCCAATTGCTGACTGGGGAGATCAATGAGTATTACAGCAATTTCCGCGTCAGTAATGACCTTCTGGAATTACGCAACCTAGTACTGACAGCAGAGTTGATCGTGCGTTGCGCGATGTTACGTCATGAAAGCCGCGGCCTGCATTTCAGCCGCGACTATCCGAACACTCTAGCGAATGCAGCCAATACAGTGCTAACGCCGTCAATTTAGGTAGAGCCCGTCCAATCCATATTCGCATCCGGCACAACGTCCCGTCCTAAGCGCCACTTGAGCCAAACGCGCAAGGTTCGGAACAAAGCTGGAACAAGCATATCCGGCAATACCAACACACTCCTCACAAACCATGCACGCTTGGGCTTAAGCCGAACAATGGTGAGGTAAGGCGAGACAAAGCTATTACCCAACACCTGCGCTTCTAATAGTTTGCCATTGCGCAAGTGCATCAGCGCACCACCTTCGCGCCGGAACTCCAAGGCGACGACGCTAAAGGGCAAGGCGTGCCATGTCTGGTCAGCCAAGGTGTAAGTCAAATTCAACAATAGTAATAGCAGCAATATACTGCGAAGCCAAAGCGGCAAGGCGACGCTGAAAACGCAGCCTGCTGCCATGCCATGCGCAAGCAGCAGAAATGCTGCTAGGCGACGTGAAGATAAAATGTTTAGCCTTAACATGCGCGCAATTGATTTATCACGCTATCCCACTCTGGAACAGGCGAAGCAAGCTCACCACCAATAAAGGCCCAAAGCGCTTCATCGCCACTCTCCAGTAGATCTTCAAAAGCTTTTTTGCCGGCGTCATCAAGCGCAACGTAGTCGCGCTCTAAAAATTGTTGCAACACCAGATCCAGTTCAAGCATGCCGCGCCGGCATTTCCAGCGTAGACGGTTGATGTCACTCATACGCTACGGTCAACCAGTAATTTCTTGATATTGCCAATGGCGGCGGTGGGGTTGAGTCCTTTGGGACAGACCGCTACGCAATTCATAATGCTGTGGCATCGGAACAAGCGGTAAGGATCCTCGAGGTAGTCCAAGCGCTCATTGGTTGCTTGGTCACGGCTATCCGCAATAAAACGATACGCTTGCAACAACCCGGCTGGACCGACAAATTTATCCGGGTTCCACCAAAACGATGGACAAGCGGTGGAGCAACAGGCGCACAACATACATTCGTAAAGTCCATCTAACTCAGCGCGCTCTGTTGGCGATTGCAGGCGTTCTATCTCAGGCTCTGGATCCTGATTCAAAAGGAATGGTTGGATAGCACGATATTGTTGATAAAACTGCGTGAGATCGACGATCAAATCCCGGATTACCGGCAAGCCCGGCAAGGGACGCAAGGTAATCGGCTGTTTGAGATCGGCCAGTGGGGTAATGCAAGCCAACCCATTCTGCCCATTGATATTCATGGCATCCGAACCGCACACGCCTTCTCTGCAAGAACGTCGCACTGACAGCGTAGGGTCGAGTTCTTTTAGCGCAAGAATGGCATCCAGCAACATCTTGCCTTCGGGCTGAAATTCCAGCTCGAAGTCTTGCATAATGGGTTTTTGTTCCGTTTCCGGGTTGTAGCGGTAAATCGAGAAGCGCATCTAATTCCCCTCTTGGTTGGGGAATTGTACTAGTAACCCCACATGCGATGCACATCCAGCTTTACTGCACGGTCGCGCACCACCATTTCTGTAATCGTATATTCAGCATTAGACGAATCACGTTTGATTGATGCAGGGAGCGGCGCACCACGCGGTCCAACCACGGCATGCACGATCGGTTTCATGGCATTTTCACCGCGCCGGGTAACGATTCCAATTTCGCCATTTTGAAGTTTGACAAAAGTGCCAGGTGGAAACACGCCCAGCACTTTAATGAACAGTTGCGCCAATTCCGCATCCATCTCCCCGCCCCGCTTCAAAAAAATATCGCGCAAAGCATCGCGCGCCAAGATGGGGGTTCGGTAAACCCGTGGAGTGACCATCGCACTATAGGTGTCAGCCAATGCAAGAATGCGCACCGGAAGTGAAATGGCATCGCCACGTTGCGCACCAGGATAGCCGGAGCCATCGATTTTTTCATGGTGATGCAGCACCGCTGCAATCCACGGCTCGTCTTGTACGCCAATCGCCAATAACATATCCACCGCTTTTACCGGATGCAAGCGCATTTCGGCTTTTTGCATATCGCTCAGCGGCCCATCCTGCTTTTGCAATTGCTCCTGTAACTCAATGATAGAAATATTGGCGGTCAGCGCCGCAGCCAATAATGGCAGTCGTTCCTCAGGAGAAAGGTTTTTGACCCGGGCAATCTGCTCCGACAGAATCGCAACATATAAGGGGTGCATAATGGTGTAGCGGCTCTCGGTATCAAGATGCATCATGCCCAGCACTGCATCCGCATCCAGGTCACACACGCCCTGTAAATCTCGCGCCAGCTTCATGACCCGCTCCGGAACATCGCTGGCTTGGGCAGAGCTAATGGCTTCAAAAATGCCACGTAGTCGGCGTTTGAATTCCTCGACAACATAAAAGGGTGAAGATTTTTCCACCGGACGCGGTATATTTACCTCTGGCACCGCAGCCTTCAGCGTAATGAACAGACCGCGCGCAATTAACCCCTCGATCTGGCGTTCGCTAGCGACCAAGACCCCTTTGCGCAGAAGCAAAGTGCCTGAGGCATCATAGCAATCCCATTGAATGGGTTCGCCAATACGTATATCTGAGGCTGATAGCCGATTCATTCAAAATCCATGGGAATAGAGTGATTATGCTAGACAGGATATCGACCAAAACAACCAATAGTTTAGGCTCAGTACACGCGCGCCTGTGGCGGAAAGGAGTCGACGGTCAAAGGTTTCAAGCGTACCGGTTTGTAATCGAGGCGTTGGTCGTGCTGGAAATATAGGCTGTGTTTCAGCCAATGGTCATCGTCCCGTTGCGGGAAATCGACGCGCGAATGCGCTCCCCTACTCTCTTCTCTTGCACTGGCAGAAACGATGCTGGCAAGCGCTGTCTCCAGCATGTTTTCTAATTCCAACGCTTCAATGCGCGCCGTATTGAAAATTTTACTTTGATCTTGCAATACAGCAAATGCCAAACGTTCGCGCAGTTGTAGCATTTTCGCTACGCCCTCGCGCAAGCTATCCCCAGTGCGGAATACGCCGCAATGATCTTCCATGATACGGCGCATGCTGTCGCGGATTTCTGGAATGCTCTCGCCCGGCCCCTTTTTCTCCCAACGCGCAAGCCGCCCCAGTGCAAAATCAAGTGCGGTTTTCGAAATTGGCTGCGGGTAAGGGTTTTCCTGCAAATACTGCTGCATATGACTACCGGCTGCACGCCCAAACACCACGATATCCAGCAATGAATTCCCGCCCAAACGATTAGCGCCATGCACCGAGACGCAGGCGCATTCGCCCACCGCATACAAACCTGGTACGGCCTCTTCCGGCCCGGTAGCGGTCGGCGTTACCACTTGTCCATGGCGATTACTGGGAATACCGCCCATCATGTAATGCGCCGTGGGGAAAACCGGGATTGGATTTTCAATCGGATCGACATGTGCAAAACGACGCGCCAAATCCCGAATACCCGGCAGACGAGACATAATTTTTTCCGCGCCCAAATGATCCATTTTCAACAACACATGATCAGCCTCAGCGCCGCAGCCATTGCCCGCGCGCACCTCGGTCAGGATAGCTCGACTAACAACGTCGCGGCTGGCCAAATCCTGGTTGTGCGGTGCATAACGCTGCATAAATCGTTCGCCATGGCGGTTCACCAAATAACCGCCCTCGCCGCGCGCCGCTTCCGAAATCAAATTGCCTACGCCGGCAATGCCGGTCGGATGAAATTGAAAAAACTCCATGTCCTGCAGCGGCAGTCCGGCACGCAAGGCCATGCCCAAGCCGTCGCCAGTATTGATCAAGGCATTGGTCGAAGTGCGGAAGATACGTGCCGCCCCACCAGTAGCAAGCAAGGTGGTGCGCGATTCGATCAAGATCGGCTCGCCAGTCTCGATTTCCAGCGCCACCACGCCCAACACATAACCTTCTTCGTTCTTGATCAAGTCAATGGCGAAAAATTCGTCGAAGAAATGTGTCTTGGCGCGGATGTTTTGTTGGTACAAGGTGTGCAGCATGGCGTGTCCGGTGCGATCCGCCGCCGCACAGGCGCGCACCGCTTGGCCCACACCGAAATCGGTGGATTGGCCGCCGAAGGGGCGCTGATAAATCTTGCCGCTATCGAGGCGAGAAAATGGCAAGCCATAATGCTCTAGTTCATATACCGTCTGCGCCGCTGCGCGGCACATAAATTCGATCGCATCCTGATCGCCTAGGTAGTCCGAGCCCTTCACCGTGTCATACATGTGCCAATGCCAATTGTCCGGCGTGACATTGCCCAAGGCAGCATTGATCCCACCTTGCGCAGCTACCGTATGTGAGCGCGTCGGGAACACTTTGGACACCACCGCGACCTTAAGATCAGCCTGTGCCAATTGCAGTGCCGCGCGCAAACCACCACCGCCAGCGCCAATCACCAAGGCATCGAATGTACGTTTAGGCAAGCTCATCGTAATTCCCACAGAATGGTCACAGCCCACATGAAATACACGATCAATGCGGCAATTGTTGCGACTTGTAAGGATAAACGTAACCAACTTGTATGCACATAATCCATCAACACATCGCGCACCCCAACCCAAGCATGCACAAACAAACTTAGCACGAATAGCAAGGTGAAGAAGCGTACTGCTTGGTGCTGAAATAGGCCATGCCAATCGACGTAGCGTAAAGGTTGATGCGTCAGCAAAAATCCGAACAAGGCCAAGCTATAGACCAGCATGATCACTGCGCTCAAACGCTGCGCCAGCCAATCACGCAGACCGTAATGCGCGCCGCTGATAGCACGCCTCACCATAAGCACACACCTAGAAAAACCGCGAATAGTAATGACGAGCAGAGCACGACCCAGGATGAAAAGCGTGCTGACTTAAGCGATACGCCCCAGTGTAAATCCAGCAAAAGAAAGCGCAGTCCGGCAATTAAATGATATGCATAGGCCAAGCATAAGAAAAATAGAACAAACTTTAAAACCAGTCCGTCCTGTAATAAGGCACGAAAGCTTTCCGGGTTCGCCAGCGAAGCCTGCCAAGTCTTTAGGAAAAAAGGGATGGACAAGAACAACAACAGCCCGCTGATGCGATGTGCGATTGAAATCAGGGCCGGCAGCGGTTGGCGTATGCTCAGCAAATCGAGAAAGATGGGGCGGGATTGTTTCATGTAAACTTGTAAAACAGTGCGATCGCCATTATGTTAGCACTCTGACGCAAGCTACTTTTTAACCCTATTTTTCTTAGGTTTCTCTTGTTTTCACGCATATAGGAACACGACATGATCGCTAGTTGGCAACATGCACTAGAAGCGCACGGGGCAAATGTATCAAACGACACCGTCATCGATTTTGGCAACCCAGAATCCGAGTGCCAGTACGCTACGCATGGTGCTATTGTAGCCGATCTGTCGTCGCTGAACTTGATTCAGTTTTCCGGTGAAGATGCACAATCCTTCCTGCAAGGCCAGCTCTCCAACGATGTGCGTCTGCTGGACGAAAACAATACACAATACACTAGCTACAACTCCCCCAAAGGGCGCATGCTAGCCAATGGCTTATTGTGGCAAAGCGCAACCAACACCTATATTTTTCAGCTTCCATCCAGCTTGCGCGAGGCCATTCAAAAACGCCTTAGCATGTTCGTAATGCGCTCAAAAGTGCACGTCAGCAATATCAGCGATGATTGGATTCGAGTCGGTATTGGCGGCATGGGTGCGGCCAATGCGTTATCGCAATTAGTCGAAGATTTACCCGCCACGTTACATGGTCGTACCGCATTCCAACATGGCTACGTAATGCACCTACCCGGGGAAATGTTTGAAGTATTGCTGGAGCCAGGACAAGCACAGATTTTTTTGGAGAAACTGTTGCCGCTTGCCAAACTTGTCGGCAACGCTTGCTGGGATGCCCTACTGATTCACGCCGGCATTCCCACCATATTACCCGCCACGCAAGAACAATTCGTGGCACAGATGCTCAACTACGAACTCATTGGCGGCGTGAATTTCAAAAAAGGATGTTACCCCGGCCAAGAGATCGTGGCGCGTACCCAATATCTAGGTAAGCCCAAGCGTCGCATGTACCTTGCGCATATCGAAACCAGTCAGGCTCCCCAAGCGGGTGATGCGCTTTTTAGCGACGACCTGCCGGATCAAATCACCGGCATGATCGTCAACATGGCACCAGCCAACAATAGTGGTTTTGACGTGTTGGCCGTTATCCAGATTACTAGCGCAGAAGCTTATACCCTGCACTTGAAGTCCATGTCCGGGCCCCAGTTGCGCTTGCAAGCATTACCTTATGCCATTACTTAAATATGCGGCATTACTATATCTACTACCGTATTGCTCCCGCTCAAGCTAAGCTTATCGCAGGGGCAGTTCGGTTAATTCAGCAACAACTCGCGGCACAACTCGACATTCATGGTCGCTTGCTTACAAAGTGTGATGAGCCGAATCTGTGGATGGAAATTTATGAAGGTATTACTGCGAGTGTGGAATTTGAAACGGCCTTACTTGCTGCAGAAATTCAATCCGGAATCGCTGGCCTGTTAGGCCCTGACGAGACGAGGCATATCGAATGTTTTGAAGAATAATTAGGGCGACTCTGCTAGAGCCACCCCTTTTATTTATGCGAAAGGATGCCGCATTACAATGGTTTCTTCGCGATCCGGGCCAGTCGAAATAATATCAACCGGTACTTCACATAACTCTTCCACGCGCTTCAAATAATTCCGCGCAGCAGCCGGCAGTTTGTCGTATTGCTTGATGCCCACTGTGCTATCGCTCCACCCCGGCATTTCTTCGTAAATTGGTTCGCATGCGGCCAGGGTTTCTGCACCCACTGGCAGGATATCACTATGGCCACCGGCCAATTTATATCCTGTACATAAGCGCAAGGTTTCCATGCCATCCAACACATCGAGCTTGGTTACACATAAACCGGACACGCCGTTGATCTGGATCGAGCGTTTCAGGGCGGCTGCATCGAACCACCCACAGCGCCGCGCACGGCCCGTCGTTGAACCAAATTCGTGGCCACGCTCCGCTAAGAATTTTCCGACATCATCGAATAACTCGGTCGGAAATGGGCCGGAACCGACGCGTGTGGTATAGGCCTTGGTAATACCCAATACATAATGCAAGGTATGTGGGCCGACACCAGCGCCGGTAGCAGCACCGCCTGCGGTGCAATTGGATGAAGTCACGAAGGGGTAAGTTCCGTGGTCGATGTCGAGTAGCGTGCCCTGCGCGCCCTCGAACAACAGATTCTTGCCGGCCTTGTTGGCTTCATATAATTGGCGCGGCACATCACCCAACATCGGCTTGATTCTTTCCGCCAAAACCATGGTTTCATCTAGAGTCTTGTTGAAATCGACGATCGGCGCATTGAAATAATTCTTCAGTACGAAGTTGTGATAATCGAGCACCTCACCCAGTTTGGCAGCAAAGCGTTCGCGGTGAAATAGCTCCTGCATACGAATTGCACGTCGTGCAACCTTGTCCTCATAAGCTGGGCCGATACCACGTCCAGTGGTACCGATCTTGCCTGCGCCCTTGGCAGCTTCGCGCGCATGATCCAAGGCAACGTGATGTGCCAGAATCAAGGGGCAAGCCTCGGAAATAATAAGACGATCGCGCACGGCTACGCCAGCCTGTTCCAGCATGTCGACTTCTTCCATCAACGCTTGCGGCGATACCACGACGCCGTTACCGATGTAGCATTTAACGCTATCACGCAGGATGCCGGAGGGAATAAGGTGCAACACAGTTTTTTTGCCGGCCACCACTAAGGTATGTCCCGCATTATGCCCACCTTGGAAACGCACCACGCCTTGTGCGTGATCGGTCAACCAATCAACGATTTTCCCCTTGCCCTCGTCACCCCATTGTGTGCCGATAACAACTACATTCTTTGTCATTTTGCTCTACCCTGTTTTACTGAATTAATTTTGTTCAATTTCCCAAATACCATTTTTCAGCACTAGACGCCGATCGCACCGCGCCTCTGCGCGATACGCTTCCTGCCCCGGAAACTCCACCACCACGACTTGTCCAGCGTGGCGCAAGGCTGCAATTTTATCGACCAATGCCGGATCAGCGCTATAGGGTGCCAGAATGCCACCCGCGATAGTTTGCGGCTGCAAGTGCGGTACTAATGCTCGCAAATCTAGAGAGAAACCAGTTGCACAACGCGCGCGGCCAAATTGTTGCCCGACATTGTCGTAGCGACCGCCATGGGCAAGTGCATATGCACTGCCTTGCGCGTAGGCAGCAAACACGACGCCATTGTGATAGTGATAACCGCGCAATTCCGCCAGGTCGAAATACAGTTCCGCGCCGCTGTGCGCCAAGTCATCAGCCAAGGTTTCCAATGCATCCAGTGCACGACCTATTTCCGGCAACTTGGGCAAAACAAGCGCTGCGCGCGCCAAAATATCACGTGGCCCATATAAAGTTGGCAAGGCCAATAATGCAGCACGTAAATCAGCTTGCATATGGGTAGTCAAATCCGCAATCGCAGGAATGTCCTTGGCCTGGAGTGCGTGAAAAAGTTCGCTTTCCAATTGCTGCTCAGCCTGCGCCGCATTCATCAAGGCGTGAAAAATTCCAACATGCCCAAGATCCAAGTGCAGCGCTGATATGCCCAAAGATTTCAGCGTGCTAAGCAACAACTTCTGGACTTCCAAATCGGCTTCCAGTCCGGCATGGCCGAACAACTCGGCTCCTACTTGTAGTGGTTCACGGCTGGTTTGTAAATTGCCCGGGCGTGTGTGCAGCACCGGCCCGGCATAGCATAAACGGGTCACGCCGAGTCGATTCAGCAAATGCGCATCAATGCGCGCCACTTGCGGCGTAATGTCTGCGCGTACGCCCATCAATCGCCCGCTAAGCTGATCCACCAACTTGAAGGTATCGATCTCCATATCGCGCCCGGTACCGGTCAGCAAGGACTCCAGGTACTCGATCATCGGCGGTATCACCAACTCATAACCTTGGCTGGCGAACGCATCCAAGGCCATGCGTCGTGCGCGCTCAATGGCAGCAGCCTGCGGCGGTAAAATGTCTTCTAAATATTCGGGTAATAGCCAAGTATGCATGATCAACGTACCATCAACACGACGCCGACGCCTGCCAGCATGGATAGCAAACCCATGAAGCGCAATTGGCCGTCATTTAATTCGAGTATTTTGCGGAAGGCCTCACGCCATAAGCGCGGGGCGAGAAAAGGCATGATGCCCTCCAGCACGAGCATCAGCCCGAAGGCTGCAAACAGGCTACTCATGGTGACTTACTTGCCGCCTTTACCGGAATGTTTAAAGTAGCGGAAGAACTCAGAGTTCTGGTCAACTACCAGCACGTCTTCCTTACCTTTGAAGCTTTCCTTATAGGCATCCAAGCTACGGTAGAAGGCATAAAATTCCGGATTCAAGGAATAGGCTTGAGCATAAATCGCTGCGGCTTTGGCATCGCCCTCACCCTTGATTCGCTGCGCATCGCGATAGGCTTGCGACACCAGAATGTCGCGCTGCTTCTCGGCATCGGCCTGAATCTGTTCTTTCACCGCTGCACCAATCGAACGACGCTCATTGGCCACGCGGGTACGTTCCGAACGCATACGCTCAAACACCGAACTTTCGGCATCCTCGGAATAATCGACACGCTTCAAGCGCACGTCCACCACTTGTACGCCAATCAAGCGCGCATCCTTGTCGACGTTTTGGCGCAGACTTTCCATGACTTGCTCGCGCTGACCAGTAACTACGTCATCCACGGTGCGTTTGTTAAACTCGGCGCTCAATCCTTTACGCAAATTATTAATCAAGCGCTGTTCGGCAATCCGTTCATCATCCTTAACACTTAAAAAATAGCGCTGCGGATCAATAACCCTCCACTTTACAAATGAATCCACCGACATATTGATTTTTTCACTGGTAATGATACGAACCGGGTCTGGCGTATCCAAGGTCCGCACACGGGTATCGATATACACCACGTTTTGCAGCATGGGAATCTTAAGATATAGGCCTGGCTGCTTTTTCACCGACGTAATTTCACCTAACTGCCACACAATCGCCTGCTGGCGCTGATCCACCGAGAAAAAAGTAAAATTAAGAGCTAGTAGCAGCAGAATGGTGCCGATTAGAACAAAAGCAAAGCTGCGGTTCATGGCCGGCCCTCCCGGTTGCGCAACATATCGCGCCCTTGCTCAAATTCACTGGCACGTGGGGTATCGCCGACTGTTGGCTTGACCGGTGCTGTTACGTGACCTTCACTCATTTTTTGCATTAACTTGTCCAAGGGCAGATAGAGCATGTTGCCGCCACTCTTTTGATCCACCATGATCTTGGTGGTATTGGAAAATATCTGCTGCATCGCATCAATGTATAAACGGTCGCGGGTGACGCCGGGCGCCTTATTGTATTCCGCTACCATGAGCTTGAAGCGAGAGGCATCACCCTCAGCGCGAGCGATGATGCTCTGCTTATAACCCTCAGCCTCTTGCAGCAGGCGAGCTGCGCCGCCCTTAGCCTTGGGTACGATATCGTTGAAATAAGCTTCGCCTTCATTTTTTTGCCGTTCACGGTCTTGATCGGCCTTGATTGCATCATTGAATGCAGCCTGAACCTGCTCCGGCGGCTGCACTTGGCGGATGGCGACGTTTGCCACGGCAATTCCAACTTGATAGCGATCCAACATGTCTTGCATAAGAACGCTAGCTTTGTTAGCCACCGTAGCGCTATCGCCCAACACTGCATCGACTTTGGATTTACCTACAACTTCGCGCATCGCACTTTCCGCTATTTGACGCACGAAGATTTGATCGTCACCAACATTGTTATTGAACAAATATTGTTTTGCATCGGTAATAGTGTACTGCACGGTAAACAACACATTAATAATGTTCTTATCGCTGGTCAGCATGGCCGCTTCACTGGCCTGTTTGCTCTTTTCATTCTGACGGAAGCCAATTTCGGTCAACCGGTTTTGTGCGATGTCCACTACTTCTACCGCTTCAATTGGATATGGCAGATGCCAATGCGGACCCGATTGGGTGACGGTTTCGACTAATTTACCAAAGCGCAACACCAAGCCACGCTTGCCTTCGCTCACGATATAAAAACCGCTACCGACCCAGATGATGCCAATAATCGCAAGCAATACGATTGCACCATTGATCGGATTGCCGCCTTTCCCGCCTGAAGGCCCGACTGGCGTAGGCCCACCGTGACCTTTACCACCGAACAATTCAGATAACTTTGCATTGAAGCGCCGCCATAATTCGTCCAGATCGGGCGGGCCACTGTTATTTCCTTTTTTGCCCCAATTGGGATCGTTCCAGGCCATAAATTTTCCTGTGTTCTTGTCTTTTAAATAAGGTCTAAGCAGTAAGTTCGGTTTTTTCGGCTCTTTGTGCCTGCGTCGTTTCGCTCAAAGCTAAACGTAGCAAATCCATGCCGCCACCCGTCGCGGCACTTAGCCAAATCCGAGTGATTTTACCATACTCATTGCGATCCACGCGGGGCTCCAAGCCGGTCATATCAATCTTATTCATGACCAGCACTTGTGGCAGGTGTGCCGCCCCGATCTCGGCCAACACCAAGTTAACTTGCTCGATTTGTTGGTCGCGCATGGTACTTGCGGCATCCACCACATGCAGCAACAGATCGGCCTGGACAGCTTCTTCTAGTGTGGCGCGAAACGCTTCCACCAAACCGTGCGGGAGTTGCTTGATGAAACCGACAGTATCTGAAACGACCACTTGCCCAACATCTGGCAAGAAAACGCGGCGCGAAGTCGTGTCCAAGGTCGCAAACAATTGATCTGCGGCATAAGCGTTAGCATGGGTCAGGCGATTAAATAAGGTCGATTTACCTGCATTGGTATAGCCGACGATTGAAACCGAAAATACAGCGTTGCGCACGCGGGCACGGCGTTGGGTATGGCGTTGCCGACTGAGTTTTTTCAGGCGTTCCTTAAGCGATTTAACGCGCGTACCAATCAAACGTCGATCAGTTTCCAACTGCGTTTCGCCCGGGCCGCGCAAACCAACGCCCCCCTTTTGCCGTTCCAAGTGGGTCCAACCCCGCACTAAGCGTGTCGCCAGCCGTTCCAATTGCGCCAGTTCGACTTGGACTTTACCCTCGTGGGACTGTGCGCGCTGGGCAAAAATATCCAGTATCAGGGTAGTTCGATCGACCACGCGGCACTTAAGTTGCTGCTCTAAATTGCGCTGCTGCGCAGGGGATAGATCATGATTGAAAATGACTAAGGCAGTTTGCCGTTCACGTACTGCGACACCAATTTCTTCAACTTTTCCCGTGCCCGCGAAATAAGCGGCATCCGGTCGGGTACGCTTTCCTTGAATGACGCCCACAGGAAATATACCGGCACTTTCAGTCAAGCGCCGTAATTCTTCCAAGCTTTCCTCGGCATCAGGGTCACCAAAATCAAGGGCAACCAAGATGGCCGTATTGTCGTGAAGCAAATCCCCTGTCGGGGCTTCTTCAAGCATCCGGCATATCGACGGAAATATTTACCGCACGTGCCGGTACTACCGTTGAAATTGCATGCTTATACACCATTTGCGTCACGGTGTTCTTCAGCAGGACGACGTATTGGTCGAACGACTCGACTTGACCTTGAAGCTTAATCCCGTTGACCAGGTAAATTGACACGGGAATGTGTTCTTTACGCAGGGTATTCAAAAACGGGTCTTGTAGTAATTGCCCTTTCCCGCTCATAGCTTCTCCATATTTTTTGTGAGGTTGAGAAATAACTGAGTCAGTATATTCCAATGGCAAGTCCGCTGCCAGCGGTCAAAACTGAGTAATTTGTAAGCATAAAGGGAATATAGGCGAATTGTGAAAAAACAAGCCCCTTTATGCACGCAATAAATCATTATTTTTTTCTGCGCTTTCTAGGGTAGGGTAACCAAAATGGTAGCCTTGGCCCCAATCGACGCCCATATCACGCAAAATATCTGCTGTCCGGGCATCCTCAACACACTCGGCGATGGTGGTCATCCCCAACGTCTGGGCCAGCATGACCACGCTTTTCACCATACTCAAGATGCGATCGTTGTGTTGCATATTGCGCACCATCCAGCCCTCGATCTTAAGGAAACTGATCGGCAGCTCTGCTAGATACAAGAATGAGGAATAGCCACTACCAAAATCATCAAGCGCGAGTTGGAAACCGTAATCCAGCAAGTGCTTTAAATTCTCGCGCATGGAACCGAAGTCTTCCATTAATTGACGTTCGGTGATCTCGAACACAATCGGGCGTTGTCGAATGAGGTTTTGCCCTGCACGTTCCGTTAATTTTTTGGCATCTTCCAGCAGCGCATCCAACAGATCACGCCGCGCCAAAAATTGCGGTGAAAGATTGATAAAGTGCGTAAGCTCGCCTGGTACATCTCCTGAAATCCGCCTGCCATAGCGTTCGATGGCACTGCGCGCAATAATTTCATCCACTTGATGAATCAGGTTAATGCCTTCTGCCGCCTCAACGAATTCGGCTGCCGGAAAGATCTTGCCATCAGCCTGAATCAAGCGCGCCAATGCCTCATCTGCCACCACCGCGCCGGTGCTTAAGTTCACCATCACTTGATACGCGGCAACGATGCGGTTTTCCTGCAGAGCATGCTGCAGCATGCCTGCTTGCCATAAACGTCCTTTGTTATCTGACTCGCTTAGCACCACCCGATCGCGGCCACAACGTTTGGCTTCATACAGGCAACCATCGGCCTCGGATAAGACTTGGAGGAGATCGCCGGATGTATGATGGAACACGCCAATACCAAAGCTGGCAGTTAGGGCCAAATTGCCATGCGGGGTTTCCAAGGGGCGCGCCTTGATTTCTTCACGCAAGCGTTCCATGACATTGAAGGCTTCCTGTCCACTGGAGTGATGTAAAAAAACGATAAACTCTTCGCCACCCCAACGCGCCACCCAGTCACCCTCGCGTAATGCGCCACGCATGATCATACTGACATGTTGCAAGACCTTATCCCCAACGCCATGGCCAAAATGGTCGTTGATCAATTTAAAACGATCCAGGTCGCAAATCACTACGGCAAATTCTTCGGCGGTGCGTTTTGCTCGCGCCGATTCACTCGCCAACAAGGACTCGGCAGCGCGGCGATTCGGTAAGCTAGTCAAGCTATCCGTCATTGCCATGGCTTCTAGTATTTTGTGTTGCCGCTGTTCAAATAGAACCTTACCGAACCAAGCGGCCAGCAACTCCACAAACACTTTGTCTTCTTCGGTGAACGGATACTGGTGCAACTTTCGATCATAAAAGGTCAATGTCCCATAAATTTCAGACCCAACCCAGATCGGCGCGCTCACAAAAGCGCGCAACTTCCATTCATCGATTAACTGACTGCCTTTATATTCTGGATAGGCACTAAAATTATCGATAAATTGACTACGCCTATTTTGTAGAGTTTTACCGCACAAGCTATCTTTCAAAGGAGCCTTTTGCCCTTCCTCGAATAACATTGCCAAGCCAACTTTGAAACGTACATGTAACGTTCCGTTGTCATGCTCGGTCAGCACGCTGGTCTCCATTCCCAACGTATCTAACCCCAGGCGCAGCATTTGCCGCAGCTTATCCATGTCCGGCGTTTCACGATCGGTGGCCAATTGCCATAGCGCGCGTAAGCGATCTGAGTGCAATTGAACTTTGGCCAACAACTCTTCGCGTTGGCTAACATTGATTGCCAGTCCCTGACGCAAGGGTTCACCTTGTGCAGTATCGATGTATTCCGCCAAAGAAAGCCACACAGAACGGCCCTGTTTATGTCTAAACCGCAGCACGCGTAGTGATAATTCTTGGCTCGGATATTGTCCAGAGAGCGCTCCATCCGTGCCATCGCCAACCTCGAACAAAGTAGCCCAAGGACGGTTAACCACTTCTTCACGGCTTAGGCCAAGCATGCTCAAAAAAGCATTATTTGCCTCCATCACCATGCCATCTCGCAAACGCAAGGTATAGGTGCCGGCATCTGCCGCCGACAATAATTGATGTTCGCGAGTCTTTGCCGAAACCTTCAGCTTTTGCTGGATATCGGCAAGCGCCATGCATAAATCGTCAATTTCAAGCACCCCGCTGCTCGGAAAGCGTGCAGGATCGCTCAAGCAGCCCTGCGCAAGTGCAGCTTGGATCATTTGCATACGCTGCCTGAAGCGCCGCGCCATCAAGCTATAGACTGATGCCCCTAATACAAACAACAGCAAAAATGTGTAAATAGGGACTTGGATGGTTTTCCACCACAGATCAAAAATGAATCCGTTGGGCACCGATAAAAATGTATATACCGGGTAAACGCGTAAACGTTGATAAACGCCCTCGCGTTGATCGCGCCAGTTTTTATTAGGCGTCGTGAAAAATCCATTGGTCAAACTTGATGAAATCGCTTCGAGTAGGGGTTTATTACTCAGCGTCCTCGGATCGAATTTGGCGCCGGGTAATGGCCACATAGATAGCATCACACCATCCTCGCGCAATAAGCCGATTTGCGCGCCGGGCTGCAAACCAAGATTGGCCCACAGGGACTGTTGCCGCTCCATTAAAATAGAGGTTTGGATCAAAAACTGTACGTGCCCCTGCGAATCTCTCACTGTAAAACGGAGTGGCATCAGCCAAGTGTCCAACAGATAGCCTCGCTGCGGCTTATTCAATGACAAGCCAGTCGACTGTAGATTTTGCTGAAAATCGGCCCGCCATTCTGGGTTTTCCATTACGTTTGGCAAGCGTGAACCTAATTTTCGTGCAGTCGAGGCCAGCATCTGCCCAGAAGGCGCAATGAGCGATACCCCGCCCAAATCGAGATGTTTGGATTTAAATTCCTGAAGCAACTCATTGGCAATATTGGATTGATTCAGCGCATCGCGTTGGATCAACTGGCTTGCAAGGTTGTCCAAATGACTGCCGACAGTTTCAAAATAACTTTGCGAATGATGCGCGGCAAGCGAGGACGCAATTGTCATGCGCTGTAACTGCAATTGACGAAGATTTTTCCAAGACAACCACATCCATAAACTGATAAGAATCAGCGCTAACAAGCCCATTACCAGTACGGTACGGCGACCCAGTTGAATCAGGGAGGGGCTTTTCTGGATAGATTCCGTGTGAGGCTTTGGGGTCATAAAAACAGAGCGTATTTGTCTATCTGTGACTTATCGACGCAAAACACAAAAAATTTAAGTACCGCGCCCAGATAAACTCAAGTATGCCTTGAATTACATATACGCAGAAACACTAAACCCATTCAACGGATTGATAAATATAGATATATATTAACGCCCATATTTGCGTACAGAGGCGCGCTTCGCCCGGCGCCGCTGATTCTCTTCGCCCTGGGTTGGCGCTGCTGGCTTCCTTCCTTCAAAAGGATTTGCACCCTGCTTGAACTGCACTCGCAATGGGGTACCCTCAAGTTTAAAGGCCTCGCGGAAGGTATTTTCCAGATAACGTTTATAGCTGTCTGAAATAGCCGTCACACTCGTGCCATGCACCACAATAATTGGCGGGTTGCTACCACCTTGATGCGCAAAGCGTGGTTTGGGCCGAAATGGTCCATTTTTCGGCGGTTGATGCGCGCTAACCGCCTCCTGCAGCACACGTGTCAGACGTGGCGTCGGTAATTTGGCCATCGCCGCTTTATAAGCCAAATCCACGGACTTCAACAAGGGCGTCAAGCCCGTACCTTCTAGAGCCGAAATGAAGTGGAACTTGGCAAATGAAAGGAAATCAAGTTTGCGTAGCAGATCGCCTTTAACCCGGTCACGTCCATATTGATCCAGACCGTCCCACTTATTCACCGCAACAACTAACGCACGCCCCGCTTCCAGAATGAAGCCCGCAATGTGTGCGTCCTGCTCCGAAATATCCAGCTTTGCATCCACCACCAAGATCACCACATTGGCATCCTCAATGGCTTGCAAAGTCTTAATCACGGAAAATTTTTCCACCGACTCAAAAACCTTGCCGCGCCGCCGAACACCTGCCGTATCGATCAACGTATAGGATTTTCCATCGCGTTCAAACTCGACGTGAATGCTATCGCGCGTCGTACCCGGCTGATCAAAGGCAATCACCCGCTCTTCACCCATCAAGCTATTCAGCAAAGTGCTCTTGCCCACATTCGGGCGACCAACAATAGCAATCTTGGGATGATCCGGCTCTGGCCCGTCGCCCGCCTCTTCGGGAAAGCCTTCCAACACCAGTTCCATCAATTCGCGCACACCTTCGCCGTGACTGGAGGAAATCGCCAGCGGGTCGCCCAGGCCTAATTCGTGAAACTCGGCCGACACAACATCGCGCCGCATGCCCTCGGCCTTATTTACCACCAGCCACAAAGGCCGTCCGGACTTACGCAAGGTATCGGCAATGGTCTTATCCTGCGCCGTCAAGCCTTGGCGCGCATCGACCAAATACAAAATGGCATCTGCCTCATCGATCGCCAACAGCGTTTGGCGCGCCATTTCATGCAAGATGCCATCCTTCGCTACCGGCTCGAAACCGCCCGTATCAACCACCAGATAGGGTTTATTGCCGACCACGCCGTGGCCGTAATGACGGTCACGCGTTAAACCCGGTAAATCGGCCACCAAAGCATTGCGCGTCTTGGTGAGACGATTGAACAAGGTGGATTTGCCTACATTAGGGCGACCGACGATGACGATAGTGGGTTTCATTGGGGGCTACGAAAGCGCAGAAAATGTGAATCTTCGCGACAAAGTCCGCAGTATACCGATTCAAGGCTAGGCTGCGCGAGAAAGATTCAAACCCATTACTAAACCGTGCCGTGTTTGGTCTCGATCAAAATGCCGATTTCTTTCAAGAAAGGGGTTGGCAAAATACCACCGGCGCAAACGATAATCGCATCGTTATGCAATTCCAAGACTTCGTCTTCCTGCGCCAAGGTGACGCCTTCCGGGGAAATATCTTTGACGCCCGATTTAAGCATCACTTTGACGCGACCATTTGCCTCGGCCTGTTGCAGGCGTTCCCGGTTTTTTTGTTTTACGCGTCCGAAAGCGTCACTTCGGTAGGAAATTGTGACCGAGGTGCCAGGTTCATCGGCAATTGCCAGGGCTGCTTCCAGTGCGCTATCCCCCCCACCAACAACGAGTACATGCTGATTCCGATATTGCTCCGCATCCACCAGACGATAAACCACTTTAGATTGCTCTTCACCCGGTACACCTAACTTACGCGGGGTACCCCGCCGACCGATTGCAAGCAATACATTTTTTGTTTCATAAGAAGCTTTACTGGTTGTTACGGTGAATCCTTTGTCATGCGATAAAATTTTTTCCATACGCTCATTGAAATTGATCTTGAGCCCGGTCTGACTGACCACCCCCTGCCAAAACTCCAGTAAGGATTCTTTACTGATTTCCCCCATTTTTACTTGGCCAATGATGGGTAATTTGACCGGCGCAGTCATCACAATCTTGTTGCGCGGATAGTGATATACCGTACCGCCGAGGGAGTCTTCTTGTTCCACCGTCACAAATTTCATTTTCTTTTCCATCGCACCGAGAGCAGCGGAAATACCCGCCGGGCCGGCACCGACAATCACCACATCCAATTGTTTACTTGTCCCACGAGACTTGGCGATGGACTCTAATGCTTGTTTTCCTTGCTCCACCGCTTTGCGAATTAAGCCCATTCCACCCAATTCGCCAGCGATGTAGATACCATCCACATTTGTCTCGAAGTTCGGCTTCAATTTGGGAATATCCATACCGCGCTTCTCGGTTCCGAATACCAGAGTAATCGCATCATGCGGACAAGAAATTTGGCAAGCTCCATGGCCAATACATAGAGTGGGATTAATCAAATACCCTTTGCCTTTAATGATCCCAATCGCTTCTTCTGGACAAGCATAAACGCAAGAACCTGAGCCAATGCATTTGTTGAGATCAAAGATCGGATACATCGACGGTGGCTCTGTCAACCCTGCCGCAACAGCAGTGCCAAATTCCTCAACGCTCTGTTTTTCCATACGCCTCTGGCGCCGCAGATAGAAAAAAAAGACTAGGGACAAGGGAAGAATATAAAGTAGGAATGTCCACATAATGAATAATATTTTTAACGGATTGTCATTTTAAATCAATGAAAACAAGCAGCGTTGAATCAAGCACATGACTCAGTTAAACTGCCAAGAGGCCATCTAAATTTAGTTTATACTTTATCTTATCGAACTGGATTATGAAAAAGTTGTAAGCACGCAAACTAAAAAATTCCTATAAAACATTTGCCTGATGATCACCCCAATTCGAGTGCGAGTATGAACCCCTTATCCACCCCAGTGCCGCCCATGAGCCGCACCCCAGGAATTCTGGCCCAAGCCAAACAACATGCGTGGATGTTGTTTTTTGTATTCATGTTCAGCATTCTCAGCTTTGGCTTGTATGTAGCCCGGCACCAGTATTACACCTCCGGCGATGATTTTGGTTATTACCTTGGATTGGTTGGCGCCTTGCTGATGCTATCGCTCCTGCTATTCCCGCTGCGCAAACGAATTCGCTTCATGCAAAAACTGGGTAAGCTCCCCAATTGGTTTCGCGTCCACATGATGATCGGCATTCTGGGGCCGCTAATGATTCTATTTCATTCAAATTTTCACTTTGGATCAATTAATGCGGGTGTCGCGCTCATCAGCATGTTGCTGGTAGCGATCAGTGGTGTCCTGGGACGCTTCGTATATACCAAAATTCACCATGGGCTTTATGGCCGCAGTGCCAACTTAAAAGAAATAAGAGCGCACTTTATTGCGCAAGCAGAAGACGTGAAGACCAAGTTTCATTTTGCGCCGCATGTGGAAGAATCACTACGCAATTTTGAAACTTATGCCCTCGATAATTCGTTCTCGATTTCGAGAAAAACTTGGCGCTTTGTTTCAATTGGCTTTAAAGCCGACCGGTTACATCGAAAGTCCATGCGCGAGATCAAGCGGTTACTGGAACAGCGTGCACACGAGCGCCACTGGGATGAAGCCAAGCTTACATATCGCTTGGCTGTTGCCAACAAGATGGCTCTGGCCTATTTAAATGAAGCTCAAGCCGTTGCCCAATTCGCCACTTACGAGCGTATTTTCGCGCTTTGGCATGTGCTGCATATTCCCCTCGTCTATATGCTTGTCCTCAGCACCGTGTTTCATATCGTCGCGGTGCATATGTATTAATGCGACGCCCACTCTTCCTTCTGGCGCTATTATTATTTTTTTGCACAAGCGTTCTTGCCGATAGCTTCGAAGGCATGCTCATGCCGGGTAACGTTATTACTGGTCATGCCAAGCTGGAAAACGATTGCGGCAAGTGCCATGCCAAATTCAACAAGGCAGGTCAATCCAAACTGTGCCTGGATTGTCATAAAGAAACGGCGAAAGACATACAGAATAAAACGGGATTCCACGGCCGCTTAAAAGAATCCGACTGCCGCACTTGCCATACCGAACACAAAGGCCGCAATGCTATCGTCTCCGCAGTCGACGAAAAAAATTTCAATCACAATCAAACCGACTTCACCCTAAAAGGTGGGCACAAAGCCGTAAAAGTAACTTGCAAGAGTTGCCACAAGTCGGGCGTTAAATACCGAAAAGCCCCCCACGAATGCTATGGCTGCCACAAAACCGACGACAAGCATAAAGGCTCCCTTGGCACCAAATGCGAAACCTGCCATAACGAAAAAGATTGGAAGGACGCTACATTTGATCATTCCAAGACCAAATTTCCACTTTTGGGAAAACATGATGCCGTTAAATGTAAGGAGTGCCATAAAGACACAAATTACAAAGAAACCCCCACCACTTGTATTGCCTGCCACCGCAAGGATGATGAACATAAAGGGCGTTTTGGCGAAAAATGCCAAACCTGCCATACCGAGCGCGACTGGAAAACCATCCTATTCAATCACGACAAGAACACCAAGTTTGCCTTGCATGGCAAGCATAAAATCGCCGAATGCGAAAGCTGCCATACGGCACCACTCTATAAAGAAAAACTTAGGACTACTTGTATCGCCTGCCACCGCACCGATGACGTGCATAAGGGCAGCCTAGGCGAAAAGTGCGAGACTTGTCATAACGAACGCGCTTGGACCGGCACTTCTTTCGACCACGACAAGGACACCAAATTTGCTTTGCGCGACAAGCATAAAAGCGCTAAGTGCCAAAGCTGCCATAGCGGCGCTAATTACAAGGAAAAACTCCCTTTAAACTGTTACGGCTGCCACAAAAAGCAGGATGAGCATAAAGGCAAATATGGCGAAAAATGCGAGACATGTCATGGAGAGAAAGCTTGGAAACCATCAAGTTTTAACCATGATCGCGATACTAAATACAGCTTACGTGGCAAGCATATTAAAGCGAAATGCGAATCCTGCCATAAAGGCACCTTATATAAGGAAAAGCTAAGCGCCACTTGTTTTGCATGCCATCAGACCGACGATAAGCATAAAGGGCAAGAAGGAAAGAAATGCGAACAATGCCATTCAGAAAAGGACTGGAAAGAAACGACTTTCGACCATGCAACATCGAAATTTCCTCTACTCGGCAAACATTACAAATTGGAATGCAAGAAGTGCCATTTGAGCCCGCAATTCAAAGATGCGCCATCGGATTGTTATTCCTGCCACAAAATGGAAGACGTGCATAAACGCACTCTGGGTACGGAATGCGCACGTTGCCACAATAGTCGCGACTGGAAAATTTGGGATTTTAATCACGACAAGGACACCAAATTTATACTTGATGGTGCTCATAAACCCCTGGAGTGCATGGCTTGCCACAATCGACCAATGGACAAAAAAACAAGAAAATTAATGACTTGCTACGATTGTCACGCTGGAGATGACGTTCACGACAATAACTTTGGGCAACAATGCCAACGTTGCCATCTAACCACCTCTTTCAAAAAAATTAAGGCTGGAATCAACATTAACTTTTAATAATATTAAGGCTTTATCTTGCAAGTATAATGGCATACATGCAATATGCGCAAAATAAAGCTTTTTTCATGTCATCAAAATAATATTAAAGCTAGCTGAACAGCCTAGAATAAAACGAAATTAAGCCGTAATGCACTGATCAACATTCATTTTGATCGTGCTTCACTGTGCCAGGGGTGGCTAAGAATATGAAGAATATGATGGCTTGCAGATTCAGGTTTCCTGCTAAGTTGATGCAACAAATTACCGTAGTGGTATTTATGGTAATTGCTGCATTTGCCTTCAATTCTGCGATTGCCGCAACGAATACCAGCAATGCGTCTTTTAACCACAACACTACGAATTTTTCGCTTACAGGCGCACATGTCCGTGTTAGCTGTGAATCTTGCCATGTAAAAGGCGTATTCCGCGGCACTCCCAAAGATTGCGCCTCATGCCACCGCGAAGGCGGCCGTGCGCCAGGGAAACCCGCTACACACGTCACTACAAGCGTTGCATGCGATAGCTGTCATTTACCTTCCAGCTGGACGCCTGTCAGCTTTAATCACTCTGCCACGCAAGGTGTCGTGAAAGGTCAATGCAATACTTGCCACAATAATGGTGCGATTAAAGGCAAACCTGCAGCCCACCTTCGCACATCGGCCTCATGCGATACTTGTCACAGCGCACTGGCTTGGTTGCCAGCCATTTTCGACCATGCGCTAATCATTCCAAATGTCAAAGGGCGTTGTGCAACTTGTCATGATGGTAAAACCGCCGTAGGTCTACCCACCACTCATATTCCAACAGCTGCGGCCCAGTGTGACACTTGCCATAGCAACACGTCCGCCTTCAAACCGGCGAAGATGAACCATAATGCGACCACGGCGGTCTGCTCCACGTGCCACAGTGGTTCTTATATAGCAGCGGGCGCGCAAGGTAAAACTGCCAATCACGTTGCCACCGGAACACTTGAGTGTAATGCCTGCCATACCAGCGGATTCAGCTCCTTTGCCGGTGCCGGATTCAATCACAGCACCGTTACCCCGCCGGTCGCCGGCCGTTGCGATTCTTGCCATGGCGTGTCCCCTGGCGTTAAAGCCAAGTCGACGGCGCATATCCCGACCTCCGCGCAGTGCGATACTTGCCATAAGAACACCAGCAATTTTGTGCCATCGACGATGGATCATGCCAACACCAAGGGCCCGGTCGCTGCCGGTAATTGCAGCACTTGCCACGGTGTCAGCGCCGGCGTGAAGGCCAAGTCCTCCGCGCATATCCCAACTACCGCGCAGTGCGATACCTGCCATAAGAACACCACGACCTTTACCCCGGCTACCATGAGCCATAGCGGTACCACGGGCCCGCTCGCTGCCGGTAATTGCATCACTTGCCATAGCGGTACCTTCAAGGCCATCAATGCCCTGGCCAAACCCGCTAACCACGTCTCAACCACCGCCCAGTGCGATGTCTGCCATAACTCCACCACCACCTTTGTCGGTGCGGTGTTCGACCATGCTTCAGCTACCCCGCCGGTCGCCGGCCGTTGCGATTCTTGCCATGGCGTGTCCCCTGGCGTTAAAGCCAAGTCGACGGCGCATATCCCGACCTCCGCGCAGTGCGATACTTGCCATAA
>Ga0315270_10000398_pt1 | contig 24156 bp, 19 predicted proteins | sample C1_bottom_MG_FD_204932 | JGI IMG/M metagenome (GOLD analysis project Ga0315270, IMG submission 204932) | Sediment microbial communities from Yellowstone Lake, YNP, Wyoming, USA - C1_bottom | ecosystem: Environmental > Aquatic > Freshwater > Lake > Sediment | place: USA: Wyoming | collected...
TTTATGTTTTCCTATTACAGGATCATATCCAAATTCACTAAAACAAAGTTTGAAAAATCGATGATATTTATTAATTCCAACATTAATCATTTGACCGGGTAAACCATATTGTACAGAAGATATATTGTCAATCTGATCAAAAACAAAAACTTTTCCACGGAATATATTTTCAACTATATTAATATTGTTATCTTGAGAAATAACATTTAAAAAATTAGCTATTGATTTTTGATTGATCGATTCAGTAATTTTTTTCTGCTGTTCTTCTACTAAAGAAAGGGTATTTGTAGCATAATCTATTTCTTCAATTCCATATGCTATTCCATATATAGGTTCTTTTAAAAATGCCATATGAGTTTTTTCTAACCATGATTGTCTTGAATAATTTTCAATTGGATAAACAACGGAAACACAGCCACAAACAGCAGCTAATGTATTTAAAAATGAAATTGGATCATAGCAAATAAAATATTTGTAAGTATTAAATATTTGTGCCAAATCATTATGACTTGTTTGAGATTTAATTTCAAACGAATCTAACGGATGAAGAATATTTATTTTATTATGAATTCGTGCCCCCTTTCTAAAAGAATGACACCATCCTTGTCGAGGGAAATTTAAATTTTTAAAAAATGGTGCAATATATAAAAAATTCATTAATTGATATAATGTTCCAATATGAGAAGAATCATTTTTAAAACATACTTCTGATCCATAGAAAAAAACAAGTTCTTTTGGATTCCAAGTAAAAATATCTACATAAGGAACATTTTGACCCAATTCTGAAAGAACCCATCTAATTATTTTTTTTGTTTTTATTGGCACCCCTAATGTTCCTTCACAATATATTATAACAAAGTCTTCATCAACTTCATCTTCCGGAATGAAATCATTATATATATCGTTTAAATAAAATCCAATATTTTTTCGCTTAACTATTTTTGATTCATAACCCGCATTATGTAAAAATTTAGCTAATAAAATTAATACCAATTCACCACCACCATTTTTATCACCTGATTCTCCATATAACATATGTGGAAAAATAGCAAATTTCATCTTTTGTTTAAAAAATCTTTTAAACAAAAGATGAACAATTATATCCCTTTTAACAAACCTTTTTTTTCCGAAGATTGTCTTACCAATATAAGAGAAACTTATTCAAATGTTATCCAATCTGGTGATGGAATATTTTCGAGACGTATTTATGATTTTTTTTCATCTACTTATGGATTTAATAAATCACTACTGACACCATCATGTACAGCATCCCTCGAAATGATGGCAATGTTATTAAATATTACTCCTGATGATGAAATTATTATTCCGTCATTTACTTTTGTTAGTACAGCAAATGCTTTTGTTAAATTTGGAGCAAAAATAGTTTTTGTTGATTCTTGTAGTGATAATCCTAATATTGATCCTGAAAAAATCCAACAATGTATTACATCAAAAACTAAAGCATTATGCATTGTTCATTATGCCGGTATAGGTTGTGATATGGATAAAATTGTTGAAATATGTTCTTTAAATAATATTATTCTTCTTGAAGATGCAGCTCAAGCAATTCATTCTTTTTATAAAGGAAAACCTCTAGGTTCATTTGGAGATCTTAGCGCATTTTCATTTCATGAAACTAAGAATATTAATTGTGGAGAAGGAGGGTTATTAGTTATTAATAATCCAAAATATATTGAAAGAGCCGAAATTATTCGTGAAAAAGGGACTAATAGAACAGCATTTTTTGGCGGAAAAGTTGATAAATATCAATGGATTGATATAGGTTCTTCTTACCTTTTATCTGATATTAATGCAGCTTATTTGTATCCTCAATGTAAAAATATTATTAATATTATTGATAAAAGACAAAAATTATGGTTTCGATATCGAAAAAATCTTTTTGTTTCGAATGATTTAGGGCAAAATATTTACCCTTTTAAAATTATTCAACCAGAAGACAATAACTGTGGCAACTATCATATATTTTATATTTTATTAGATAATATTGATATAGTTCATCAATTAAGAGCTTTCCTTGAACATTCATTTATTCGTACATCTACACATTATGTACCGTTACATCAAAGTAAATACTACCTTTCGTTAGGTAATGAAAATGAAATAGAACAATTTAAAAATTCAATTCGATTTTCCGAAACATTATTACGTTTACCACTTTATTACGATTTAGAATTGTCACAAGTTGATTATATTTGTCAATTAATATTATCTTTTTTTAATCATTAAATTTTAAAATTAAGGTGCTGAGAACGAAGAATATATTATAACATAATTATGTTATAATGATACTAAATACTTAAAATTTCAATCTTGGTCTTGTAAATTGATAACAACTAACTTGTTGATTTAAACATTGCAACACAGACAGGCAATTTACTTCCAAATCGTCAACGAAAATAACTTTTTCAATATTTGTATATTTGTTATTTAATAAAGTTCTTAATAAATCACCTTTACTTCCACGATTACCTCTATCAGTAAAATATATAGTAGGATTGAATATACCAATATCATTTAGTTGTGAAATGGTTATTTCTTTATCTTCATGTTTTCTAGCTGTACAAAAAATAAAATCAATTCGTAATGTGAGACATTTATTTAATAATGAAAGTAAATTTTCATTATCTATATCATTTGGGACAGAGGCTATACTTTTTAATACCCAATTAATTCTATTCATTTGTTGTTTAATATCATAGATACTTTCTTTATTTACTGATACATTATTTCCATATTTTTCTTCGATGATTTTTTTCGATAATCTATTATGTATTTTATTTAACCATGAAGAAGGTAAATTAATATGCATTAAAACTGTTTCGTCGATGTCTAAAACAAGGAGAGATTTTTCATTATGATTAGTTAGGTCAATTTCATTGAAAGAATTGATATGATAAAAAGAAGAAATTTGTATACCATCTATACCATCTATATCAGTATAATCGTCAGGAATATTCATAATATCTGATATTTTTTTAACCGTTTGATTCGAATGATTTATTTGATTTGATTGATTTACTTGATCTATTTGATTCATCTGATCCATTTTTACATATAAAAAATACTTTTTTTTCGGTTTATCTTTTCTGGAAAAGTTATTTTTTCCAGAAATTTTATCCACTGTATACTACTACACAAATGCTATTTTTGATCTTTTTTTCGTTCCAAGTTAGGCTTGTAACAAGCCTAATTTAAACGATCAATTTGCTATTTTCGTTAATTTTTTGGTTTTTTTCGGTCAAATTTTTTCCAATTTTCCAATTTTTTCTCTGAAATTATAGGTATTATTTTTTATTTTTAAAAAAACTTTTAAAATTGATGAAGCATGATAGTGAATTTTATTTAGGTTGTTGTTGTGGGAGTATATCAGGTATGTTTTTTAGTATAGGGTATAGTATTGAACAATTTTTTTACAATATAACATGTTGTGGGAATGATTTTTATCGAGGTTATTATGATGGGTTTAAAGAAGTTGTCGATTAAATATCAAATTTGATATTTAGTTAACAGATAGATGTACTAAATTAAATTCATTATCATTCTTTATTCTCCATCCGAAAACATTAGCATATACAGAATAAGATCCAATTTTGGCCGAGTAGAAAAATTTTTTAACATCAAAAGGTGGTACGCCATTAGTTGTATTAATTTCAACAACTAAAGTTCTATCTTTTGTTTCTTGGGATTGTTCGAAAGCAGCATAATATTGTTGATGAATTTGACTATATTTAACGGTTAAAGTGTCGGTATTTAAAAGATATACTTGAAAAGAACCTTCAGGGAAAAGTTTTGATAAATCATCAGTTACTTGTTTAGCAACTAAATCAGGAACTCCAGATGGGGTAGGTATAATTGCTTCAGTGAGATTTGGATCGGATATGAATAAATTAGAACTATATATTTTATGATTGAAAAAGACGTAAATGGACATTTTTAAATAAAATTAAAATAAAAATTTTTTAAAATATTGGTAACATGGCTCCATATATATTAATATTATATTGTATAATTTGTAAATAAGGAGGTGTATAGCCAATAAAACTATCAACCGGAAAAATATTTCCCTTCTGATCAAGAATATAAAGAACATATTTTTCTCTATCAACTCTTGGATTATCCTCTTCAATAAAATAACTATGTCCAGGGTTACGCGAATTATCTCTCCAATATCTTGCTATTTGTAACGATGATATTAAACCATTATTTGGAATAGTTGAATTTTGAATAATATATATTTTTCCATAATCATCTTTAAACAGAAAAGGTTCTTTACTTTGTGTTAATTGACTATCAATATAAGTATAAATAATGTTCATATTTTTGAGTGATGGGCGGCTAAAAATTTCATTATGTGTAAAGTACAGCCATTCTTTAATAGAATCATTATTGTCAAAAATAATATCACTATAAATTTTAAAATCGCTACTGGTTGGTATCAGATCTGTAATAAATGGAGGAGGTGCAATTAATAAATTGTCACTTTTTAATCCATATGTTAATATTTCTTCTCTAGTAAAATAATTTGATATTCTATTGAATAACTCAGGACTAACATGTATTTTTTGTTGGTAAAAGAAAAAAGGCCACCATGCTGCTATTTGTTTAATACGTGTAGAAAAATCATTCCCCTCTGGAAACCCTCGATTATTACATGAAACTGATGGCATAGGAATATATGTAAATATTTCAGGTGTATCAATTGAAGTATGATCCGACCACCATGATTTAAACTTAACTGAATTATTATTTATAAAATCACTACGCCATAACCAATTAATAATTTGCATTAATATAGATGCTTTATTTTTATTATCAGTAATATCAGTTAAACTAGATAAAATATTAAAATTTTCATATGGTTTATCAGTTAAACAGTATATTTTAATACCTTTATTATTTCCATTATACGGTAACCATATACCATCTTCATCGGAAAGAAATTTATCAAGATTAAATACCTGTGTAACTTTACAAATATCGAAATAACTTGGTCTATCTATAATTGGTAAATTCATTGGTTGTGCTGGCGGAATACCAATAGTCCATTCATTAAAAATTAAGGAAACCATTTTTCCATATCCATCTATTTCTTGACCTTTTAACGGACCCAATATTTGTAACATATTATCTAAATATAACGACCAATTTGTATCATATGGATCATCATAACAATTAGATGAAATTGGTGAACCGATGGTAGTTTTATCCCATTCGATTGGATGAGCAATTTCTTTTGAATGTTTATATAATGTTTCATTAAATGAAAAATCTGAAAATGCAGATATATATTCACCTTTTGACGGTGAACATTTTATTAATTCACAAACTGGGATGATAGATTTACTTCTTTCTGTACCATAATTTTTATATATACAAACAGTATAACCTGTTTTAGGATATCTAATATGCATATATCGACATCTTGGTATTTCTAAAATGGGAAAAGATACGTTTTTTTCATTAAATGAAATTGGATGTGAATAAGAAGAATCTTCTATTTTCCCAAAAACATAAATAGAGATACCAAATAACTCTTCAAGACCTCTGTAAAATAAATATGGATCAATAAAATTTTTTTCATTTAACAGATAATCTTTAATATGTTCATTTGTCCAATCGTATAATTCTTGACGATATATATTTAAATCAAGATATGTGTTTGTATATGGATTTATTTTTATACCAGCCATTATTTGTCTAATACTATAAACATCAATGATACCATTTTGACTCACTTGACTTGGTTGATTTGGTTGACTAAATTGATTTAGCTGGTTCATTTGAGCCATCTGAGCCATCTGATTGATTAATGATGGAAAAGCGTGCATGACAGCGAGTATAAAAGAATTTGGATCGTAATTTTTATTAATGACACCAGTTCGATAAAATTTTGTTTCTATATTACCTCCAAATGCTTGTTTTAAAAAAGATGACAAATAATCATTTAATAAACCAATTGATCCGTATGATAGGACTGCTTCTGAAATAAGTTCTCGATTATTTTTTGATTTTTTATCTTGATTTTCAACATTTTCAAAATTTTTGTATAAAGTCAGTTCGGAATATTTTTTGGTTTTCTTACTACAACAAGGTACATAAGGATATTTAGATGATGATCTTTGTTTATTATCTTGAAGATATACAGATGGATATTTATCAAGAGGGCATACAAAAAATAAACGATCTTCGCTTGGAATATGTCTTGGTGGAAATTCAGCTACTTCCCTTCCATACGCTTCCCATTCAGGTATTTCTTCAGGTTCAATAATAGTTGGTAGATGATAACATGTTTCGGAATAATTTTTTGTATCTTCAATTTCTTTCTCTTGTCCTTTTCTTTTTCTTAAATGTGTAAAAAGTATTTTACCTTTATCTTTAACTTCTTCAGATGATTTAACATACACTTTAAAAGACGTTCCAAGAGTTGATGAAGTATTGACTGATACATTATTTAAATTATTTGAGGGATATTGTTGAAAATAATACGATAACAAATGAGAAAATCGATATGCAAAATTAGATAATTCAAATTCTGTTACAGCTGTAAATTTAAATGATAAACCAATATCTTTTTCATTAACATTAACTGGAATATCAAAATATGCATCTGGACTGACTGAATAACGAGTTGTAAAATCAGACATATTATTTTTCACATATTCTGTTTGGATAAGTAAAGAAGGGTTATAATCTCTAAAATTAACTTTATATTTTGACGGTTTACCAGCCCATGGAGTTCCATTTTCGTCAATGTAAAAGAAAAAAGAAAACCATGGGTCAATTAAAATTAATTTATAAAGTATATTAACATCAATTCGAGTGTCGAACGATATTTTACCAATAATTTTATCTCTTTTTAATAATTGCTCAAACTGCAAGTAAGGAAAAAGTTTATCAAATGGAAAATTTTTTTCCATCCATAATACTCTTAATGTTTCATCCTGTTTTGAATCAACAGTAATTGAAAAAGATGAAGTTAATGTATTCAAAGTAATGATTTGTTTATCAACAAAAAAAGAAACAGAATTTAGAGGGAAAGATTCATCAAATAATTCTTTTGGAAATTTTTCAATATCAGGTGCAACTCTGGTGTATTTTTTACCTTTTGAATTTGTAAAAATAATAATTGGTATTCGCTTATTAACAGGAGTTTGGTTAAAAATCATATAAGCATCTTTTGAATTAAGATGTAGTCCAGTTGATTTAAGTGTTATTTTATAATTAATAGTATGTTTCGTATCTGTTATTTCATATGGTATTTCCCCAAATGATTGAATATTTGTATCAAAATAAAGAATTCTCTGACCTATTTCCATATAACTAGTTGTAAGTTTATCATAACGAGATTTTAAATCAGTAATACCATTTCTAAAAGCATCATTGGATGAATTAGAACTATTACGAAAACCTAATTTTTGTGATAGAGAATTGATTTCACTTTCTGTAAAATTTATCGATTTTTCTGTGTTTGAAATTATAGCATAGGCAATTAATTCATCAGCGTTACCTGTTGATTGAAAAAAATGACTATATTTTAAATATGCTGATGTAAATGAGTTTTCTTGTTGTATTTCACGAAAAATATTCCTATTTTCTCTTAAAAAAACAGGTAACACTTGTTCTCGAGCCACTTCGACATATTTTTTAGCAAAATTATTCCAATATTTATCCATAACGCGTAGTATTTAAAAATACTTTATTTTTTCGAAAATTTTTTTCTCATAAATAAAGCGATTCTAAGTATTTTTGTTAAATTTAACAAAAATTTTTAATTTGCCATTGTCTTATTCAAAAGTAAATTCTTCTTCACTATTCTCACTATTCTCACTAGCAGAATCTTCTTCAAAAGTAAAAGGTTCTTCTTCTTGAGGGATTAAATATGGTCCATTAGGATTAGATAAAACATTAATAATTTCAGGACGATCTGCTAAATTAGTCACAACTACATCACCATTTAACTCTGAACTGAAATCGTTGGCAACATATTCCTTTGTAACAATTGGGCTTTGAGGAGCACGTGCTATGAAAGGTGAAAATGCTGGAGGTGTAGGTAAAATAGATTCCTGGGTAGCAATAGTTGAACCTTTTCGTAAACGTTCTTCCATTTGTCTAAGAAAGAAATCGCCAGATTTATTGTTAGATGTAAAATTAACTGATATTTTATTTTCCCTACTTTCTAAAGTAGAAGGTGATTTATTGCCTAAAACAGGTGATGTTGCATTGGTTCTTGAAAACTTTTGCATTTTGGAATTAAAAATAGAAGGACTTGTGCTTCTTGATGTTGTATTTGAAGTGTTTGACACATTTGATATGGAAGTATTTGATATAGGTGAGTTTAGTTCTTGTGAAGGATATTTAGAAAGAAATGTATCAAAGCGTGGTCTTTCTTCATTTGGACCTCTTGGTAAAGGACGTCTTTGAATACCTTTTGCTGTAACCTGTCCATAATTAGCCGAAAAATTTTTATTGTTATATCTGTTAAATCTACCTTCATTACTTCCATTACTTCCCTGTTTATAATTTCTAACATCCTGTGATTTTCCAGGGATAAATCTTTCTTTTTCTGGTGTATATCGTCCAGAAAACATTTTTTGAGGTGTAGGAGTTCTCTGTACATTATTAAAACGATTAGGAGTGTTAAAACGATTAGGAGTGTTAAAACGATTAGGAGTTGCTCGGAATTCGCGATTTTGATTATTAAAACCCCTATTTGGAGTTGATCGGAATTCACGGTTAGGTGTATTATTAAAGCGAGTTGGTGTAAAATTTCTACGTACAAATTTACCTGGCGTTTGTTGTCTTTCTTGACCATGTTGACCATTCTGACTGTTCTGGTTAAATTGACTGTTCTGGTTATTCTGGTTAAATTGTTCAAATCTACCATCTTTATTTCTTTGTTTTCTTGGAACAACAATGGTAAAGTTATCTTCTTTTAAAGATTCTAAAATAACATTGCCTGGGATTGATGGTAATAATGATGCTTGTCTTCTTATATCTTCACGAGTTACATTGTTAATTTTATTAACTTCACCTTTTTGTTCATCCTGTTCTTCATCAAAAAGATTAGAAAATCTGTTTCCAAATGAAATACCCTTCTTTACATTTTCAGGTAAAGCTCTTCTAAGAGGAGCTCTATTTGAACTTTGTTGATTTGTTTGATCTTGAACAAAAGGTGTTCTCTCTTGGAATTTTGTTAGAGAGCGTGTATCCCCAACACCCCTCATACCCCTTGTATCTCGAGGTTCAGGTTCAGCCCGAACAAAACTATTTGTGGAAGGTCCAGATGGTGAAATATCTCTACCCCCTGTAAATACTTCTCTAAATTTACTTTTATATAGATTAAACCCTTCTGATTTAACAGCTTTAACTCTCTCTGATAACGTAGGTAATCCTGGAAAAAATGATTCTCCATATTCGTTTGCTTGACCTTGTTGACCTGGTCGAGTTGAAGAATTAATATTTGATGAACGAAAATCCAATTCATTATTAATATCTCTGATAGTATTTGTAAAATAATCATTTAAAATAGTTTCATAAGTATTATCAACAAAAGGATAATTTAATCTTAAACCTTCAGATTCTTTGTATAACTTGTTGGTCTTTTCATTATTTGGTCCAGATATAATTTCCCCCTGACTTTTACTTTTAAACCAAGAAACCATATATTCTTTCATATTTTCACCCATTGGAATATTTTGGCGAACTGCAAAATATGTTCTAAATTTAGTTGCATCATATGCATCATCATTGTTATCATAATTAACTTCTAACATAATAGCTCGTTTACTTTGTCCATAAAGTTCTAAATCAGCTAAATTAATTTTAACATTGAAACCAGGAGTTACGAAAGGTGTAAAAAATGTGGTAAAAAATTTAATAATGTAATTACTTTCACCTCGATAAAATAATTCAAAACATGGTATATAAGCTGTTGCAGATGTTGATGATGTTGGTGATGGTATTTTAGTTAAAGAAATATTATATTGGAGTTTACCTAATATAGCAATTTGAGATTTTACTTCAAATTTATCAAACTTAAATGTAAATGAGTCTTTTGGAAAAGAATCTAAACCAGCCTGTAATGAAGCAAGTTCATTTGGGTTGTTATTGTTTTTGGCTTCTTCAATTCGATATGTCACTTCTTTTTTAGCATTTTCAATCCATTCCTGTTCTGTATTATTTAAAGTAAATGATGGGATAGGAATAAAAGATTGAGTTTCTAAATTACCAAACATACTATCAATTTTACTTTTTAAAATATCCTCCTCTCGTCTGTTTTCTAAACGAACATTAATGGTTTTAGATAAATATTCGCTAAATGGAACCTTGTTTTGATCTATCTTTGCATTTTTAAAAATATTTGATAATAACGAAGATAGAGTTCCAAATTCAAAATAAACATTAGGGGGTATTTGTGGAGGTGCAAATGATTCGATAGAATTTACCACGTTTGCCTGGTTTAATCGTTTTTCTTTCTTATTGGTTTTTCGATCAAACCAGAGGATTAACTTTTGAATAAAATCAATTGCCGATTCATCATCAGAAAAGTAGTCACTATTGGTTCTTTGAAGATAAAATGTTCCTTCATTACCGTCAATATCGGTAAACCACTCAGATTTATAACTAACCTTTGGAAGAGAACGATTTTTTCTTACTGATATATCAAGAAGAGATTTTTTTAAACTATTGGTTAAATTTAATAGAATAAGATCATAACCTCGAGGAACATCATTTTTTTTCGCATAAAAATGAACCAAACTGGATAATTCATTAAAATCGAAGGCTACCGTTTTCAATAAAAGATCAACTTCAACTTCAGGACTATCTAAAAACTCATCACCTTCTAAAACACGAATAAATAAAGAGTTTAATAAATTATGAACTAGTATACGAGAATCATCAAATTGATTTTGAATTTCTTCCGGGTTTTCTGAAGAAAACGAATTTTCTAAATGATCCTTAAAATTAAAGAAAAGTGGATATTGTTCCGGTTCCATTGGGATGAATTCAAGATTAATCTTTATTAATTCAGGTATAGCATTTAAAAGTTTAAATGCTTGTACATCATCTTCTGTATATAATAAACCTGTTTCTTCATTGGTTAAAAATGAACGAACTTTATAATCATTTCCATCTAAATCTTTATTGAGTAAAATATTGATAATCTTTTCATCATTAAAATAAACATATGCTAAACCAGAATATTTTTTATGTTTGGTCCCTCTTACTCGTCTTGATAATTCATTTTCCCCACCAAATGAAGCGTAAAGTCGTTTAAAAAGTTGAGTTTCAAATCGAGACTGAAATTTTACTAATTGATTTGGTGTTAAACCTTCTTTAAATTTATTAATCTGATTCAAAATAAAATTCATTAAATATTTTTGCTTTTCAACCGAACCATTATCGCCTGGGATATCTACATCAATTAATGATATTGGTAACATATTAACGATGTATTTAATATTACTACCATTAAGTTCAGTGATTTCTTCAAGTGCAGGTTTTAATAACGTATCCAAATATTCAACTACTCTTTCCTGAGTAAAAAAATCAGTACGCATTCTAACAATATTCTTATTGGGTCTCTTTTCAGGTCCAGTAGACATTTATTTTTAAAAAAGGAAATTTTTTTTCATTTTTCATTTTTTTCATGAGTTTTTCGATTTTTTCCAATAAACTGAAAAAAAATAGACAAAATAACAGAAAAAAATGTCGGTGGTCCAAATTTTAATTTTTGAAAGTATTTTTTATGAAATCTCTGATCTTAATTTTGATAAAGGGGAAGTAAAATCAAGTTCAGAAAAATTTATTTCAACAGTTGATTTTAATAGATTAGAAGATTGTATACTTGAAACTAAAAAATCTTTTTCTAACAATGGTGAAAATAATGTTGATGTTAATGTTCATATCATTGATAAGAACTTACGTATCGATTATTTTTACACTCCTGAAGGTCAACAAGAATATCAAAATTTTAGGTTGTTGGTAGAAACGTTATCAAAAACTGAAAATATTTTTCTTCATTGTTCAGATTGGGAAGATTTTAGTAAGACATTTACCTTTTCATTTGACGAAATTTATATTTTGACAACCATTAAATCTTTTCGTAATAAATATGAAATGTCAGGATATTGTGAATGTTTTGTAGATAAAAATTATTTTTATCTACCAAATATGCAATCATTGGATGATATTAATGACACTAAAAAATGCGCGTCCCCATTAAATGTTTATGAAAATTTAACAAGTATTGTGTTAAGTGATAATTTAACAGCAAGAGGAGACCCTCAAGAAATAGATACAAATGGAATTTTGTGGTTATTTGATTCGGGTATAACACATACCCAATATTGTGTTGCTGCCGGTTTTTTAAGAAAAGAAAGATTTCCTCAAATAAAAATTCCTTCATGGGTTCTCAATACAGAATCTTTCTTTATGAAAGGTATCATTCTTCATCGAACTTTCAAATTAAATGTTATTGATTATTCTAATACTTCCAATAAACAAACAAGTATTAAAGAAGTACGATTAATTCCTAAAAAACCGGATTTTGGACCAGATGACCATTCAATAGGAAAAACAATTCAAGAACTTTTTATCGAATCGGCCGAGTATAGATATCGTATTGTTTTCAATATGTGTGAAGTATTATATTATTATTCTTTTTTCAAATCCCCGGGATTTTTACAAATTCAGGATATATCAGCTTTTGAAGATCCAACTATTTTTGATAAAATAAGAGATGTCATAATTAATCAAAAGTAAATAATTGTGATAAAATTAGACGTCTAATTTTAATGAAATAAACGAAATAAAAATCTTTAATTAAAGATTTTTATTATAAAAATGAATTTAGTACGTGGTGATTTATTAAGATTAAATTATAAAATTTCTAATTTTCATGCTACATACTCAAATAGTATATTACATTCGAATACACGAAAAAAAACAAAATCTAACAAGTATTCGGAAAAATATCCAAAAAGCGTTAAGAATTTACTGAAACAAAATAAAGTTTTAGAAGAAGAAATTATAAATACATCTCAAAAAAATAATAAGAAATATTCAGATTTTCAAAATAAACTTGATGATCTTTGTATTATTTATGATCAATTAAGTAATGTTCCTGAACATCATAATTGGCATAAATATCGATCTAATGTTGAAAAAGTTCCTATTTTTGTTAGAACTAATGCAATTTATGAATGCAATGTTACTATCCATTCATCAAGAGATATATTACCAGAAGTTAATGTATTTTATGAACTTCAGGAAAGAAGTGATCAAGAATGTAATGAAGAAGGATCTCATCAAAAATCTTTTGTGCCACTGTCATCAAAAAATGGATGCTTAATTAATATATTTTGGGAGGAATGTGAATGGGTAGTTAAAATATATACAGGGACAGAATCTGTTGCGGTGTCATTTGATATAGATAGAAATTTAAAATTTTTTCGTGAAGGTATCTATTTAGTTATTATCCGTTAAAAATCATTTGATTTTTAATTAAGAGATCAGGTATATTAACATATTAAACCATCTTGTGAAAATGATTTAATAAATTCTTCGAAACCTGATTCTCTACAAATAGCTATTCTTGCTAATACCCAACCAAAAAAGAAAAATAAATTAATAATAAGTCGATCAAAAATTTTTACTGTTGGTGAATAACATGTAGTAATAGCAAAAACATATAATTCAAATAAAACAACAAAAGCTAAAGTATATTCTAGCCCGTAAGATAACGGAGCCAATAACAATCCTAAAACAAATGAAAAAATAGCTTGAAATTCAATATCTTCCGTACAACTTTTGGTTAAAATCATTTTTAAAACGGGCGAAAAAAATATTCTGCTAATTTTTGGAAAATTGAAAAATTCTTATTATTTTTTTCAAAAAAACATGAACGTTAATAAACTTTTTATTTTCATCCGTAAATCTTCAGACTTATCTGATTATTCCACTGCTTCTCAAGAAGAATCAATCAATGGTTATATTCGAAACGAACTCAATCTTAATCCAGATCAAGTTGCCCATAAATTTTCAACTGTTGGATCGGCTTACAAAACTAACACAACTCATAAAGAAATATTGTCTTTCATTGAGCAAAATAAAGATATCTTTCTTATTGTTTTTGATGTAAGTCGTCTTTCACGTAATCCTGATTTCTTCAAAGATATACTTCCTCGACTTAAGAAAAATAATGTTACTATCTGTGTCACCATCAATCAACATAGTACAAAGAAACAATTTGTTATGAGTAATCCAGCAGATGTGATTGTGTTAACCGGTTTAATTCAACGCACTTATCAAGAAAGTTTAGATAAATCAAACACCACAAAACGAACAGCTGACGCTTTAAGAAAAGTAAAAGCCGCCAAAAACAAAGGTCTTGCGATCGATAAAATTTATGATCTGACTCTTGGTAGAGTTCGTTCTGTTAAAGAAGGATATTATCGTAGTGTTGTTACCAATTATGAACGTAAACTAAAGGATGGTCATGGTATCGTAGATGGTAAAATTGTCAAAGTCGAAAAAACTGCTTCAACAGAATCGGCTGGTAGTTATGATATGGCTGACAGCGATTATGATAGCGAATTTGATGATCTCGAGAATGAGATTGACGAAGATATGAATCAGGAAGAGATTGAATATCAAGATAAATTAAATTCTCTCTTAATTCATCTTAAGACAAAGAATTCTTCGATCCAAGTTATCGCTGAACTACTCAAGGAATTATGTTTATTTCCTACTGAGCATCCAATCCATAGAACCAACTCTTATACCTTGAAGAAAATTTTAACTGCGGCTAAAATCAAACAAAGTTATGGTGATATTGATTACTTACCAAGAATATTAACTTCTACACAAATTGATAATATTTTTGACAGATACGGTATTTATTTCTCAACTGATCTTACACCTTGGTCGGTTAAAAGAATCAAGGATTTTGTTACTAGACCTTGTGATATCATTCGAGGTACTCAATGCACTCCACTAACAGGAAGTATATCAATTCAGGAAAGACGCCAAGATATGATGGATATAGCCGACAATTTAAATAAACTTGGAGTATCAAATGATGATGACGATTTAAGTAGTATCGATGATGACGATTTAAGTAGTATCGATGATGATGATTCGGTCATTTTTCGCAAACGAGGATTCTCACCTGTCAACAAACCACTAAAAACACCAAAACGATCTAACATATCCAAGACGTCAAAAATATCTAGCACACCTTTCGAATATCCAAATATCCCAACAGCTTATGAAAACAGAAGAGATACATCATCTCAATATGATCATTCTGAACATGGATCAGTTAGAAGTTATGGATATCCTCCCCAATATCCAGGATATCCTCCTCAATATCCAGGATATCCTCCTCAATATCCAGGATATCCTAGTTATACACCTTATCCTCAATATCCAGGATATCCTCCACAATACCCTAACTATCCTCCTCAATATTATAATCAACAACTTCAATATCCAGGTTTTGTGCCTCCACATCAACAATCTTATTCATCTAAATTTGATCATATTCCAATACCTGATTTTACTAGACCTCCACAGCAATCTTCATCATCATCTCAACATTCACAACAATATTCATTCCCACCATCTTCACCATTTCAATTTCCTCAATTCCAATCATCTTTTAAACCCGTTCAAGAGGAGGTGAAAAAAACATCCTCAAAGCCTCAAAAGAAAAATTCAAAGAAATAAAACTCTTATTACTATAACCCTTTATTTATTAACTGTAAAATTTTACAGTTAATATTAAAATTTTAAATTCCATCACAACGATATTTACCACATAATTGTCTTGGATTATTTGGACCCATATTAGTACCACATGTCATACAATGCCAATTACCAGTATTGGTATCTAGACCATAGATTTTACTATTTTGTTCGTTAATCTTCTTTAATAAAGATCTTAATATATTTGTTTCATCGGTACAAATATAGTGTTGATGATATCTATTGATATAAAAATCTAAAAAATCATTATAACTAATTTGACCAAATTGACTATTTTGATAATCATTATATGATACAGCAGTATATTTTTGTGTATAATTGTAAATTAAACTTTTAATGTCTTCTGTTAATAAATCTATATCTTCTTCAATTAAATGATAGAGTAAAGATATAAAATGAAATGATAAGTGAGATAATGATTCATCTAAAAGTGATGTAGCATAGTATAAAACTAATTCCGGTTTTAAGGGTGGCATTTTAAGGAAAAAATAACTTTATTTTTTTTCATTTTTATCGGTTAGTGAATCGGGCAAACTATTTATTTATCCACTTCATCCCATTGTTGTAGTTCAAATATTTCATTATTAACAGATTCATTAATAGCATTTTCTAAAGTATCGACATCTTTTCGTAGCGATTGATTTTCAGCTAGTAAGAAATTGGCATAATAAAATAATGCATCAATAATATTTTCGCAGGTTAATATCTTGGGAAAGAAACTTGATCTTATAAAATTACTTTCGATAGTGGAAAATTTGTTGAGAGAATCAATTATTCTTATGACTTCTCTCCTTTTTATTAAGTCTAAATCTTCATTTTTTATTTGTTGATAATTAATAGCGTAAAAATCTGTATTTCCTAACGCTAATATTTGATCTATTTCAACGATGGGTAATTGAAGAATTGATATTATGGTAACCATTTTTATAGAGTTGAAAAAATAATTTTTCAAAAAATTTTAATTTGGAAAAGCCTGGCTATCGAAACATTTACGATAAAATATTCTATACATGGAACGAAATGAGGTTTTTGACCAAGATCTCACCATGAGAAATTCATTGAAAAGAGTCATTATTTGTGAAGGTGTTAAAAGATGATTATATTCATCAGGCATTTCATATAAACCTGGACGATATATACAATAATGAATAGCTATTTTTTCAAGAACTTGCTTTTCAAAATTAAAAATCCAAGAATCAAGCTCCAATTCAAATTTTTCCCTTTCAACAGGATTGGTCGGATTGGGACAAAATCCGAAGAAAAATTCCGGTATTTCTGGATACCGCAAAGTGGAAAAATATTTGTTGTAAAAATAAAGAGATCCAAGTACTATTTTCTCAACATCGATAGTTTCTGGGTATTTATTAAAATACCGATTAGTGAGATCAAGAGCATGAAAAACAATTCTCATTCCCACATTTGATAGTCTTGATGATCGAATAAATTGATTAAAAATATTAATTTTCTTTTCGTAAACATTTTCATTTTCTATAATCAATACGGGATCGAGTGTTTGTACACAACTATTTTTTGATTTTAAATTTGATATATATTCAAATTCGGATGTAAATAATGGCGATAACAAACAAAGTGTTGACGATTTTCTTGTTCGATAATTAAGATCAAAAATATCCATCAATAAATTATCAAGATATCTCCACGAAGATGATGGTAAAGATGAATATTCTGGTAAAATATTAAAATGGTTTATTAAAGATGTAGGTGTATGACCAGTTCTATTAAATTTCATTGTCACTTGCCCTTTACTCCTGTACAAATTAATAATATCATTGTTAATTTGTACAGGTATTCTATTTAAAATTGCTGTAAAAAGATCATAGTTGCTAGATCCTGCATTTTCTAACAAAATACGACCGGTAAACATTTCATAAATTGCACAGCCTACAGACCAAATATCACTGGTATATCCATATTGTGGAATAGACCAACAAACTTCTGGTGGGCGATACCATGCAGTCGAAATTTCAGGTGTAGATACTTCACCATTACAAAGAAAGGCTGCAAATCCAAAATCACATAATTTTAAATGTGGTCCATCAGACTGAAAAGTAATTAACATATTTCCTGGTTTAATATCGCGATGTGTAATTCGATGAGAATGTAAAAATTCAATAGCTACTAAAAGTTCAGCTGATAAACGTATTGAAATTTTTGGTGTACATTTATTTCTTTCCCTAAAAAATCTTTCACCATCCATATCAGCCAATTCAGTTACAAAAATAATACCTTCCATTTTTGAACTTCGGTCACGAGGTTTTCGTTCTTCATTAATAATAATATCAAGTAATTTAGGAACTAAGGTGGAAAAGGATAGCCGTGCTAAAACATCTAGTTCTTTTAAGTTTCCAAAACCAGAAATAATATGTTCATAGTAATGTTCTTTAAGAGCCACTTTTCTACCATTGCTATCCCTCGCAACATAACATTTTCCATAAGTACCATTTTTTATAAAATCTTCTCGATAGAAAATCATTGACCCTTTTTTAAAAGCACTAAAAATAATTTTTTTCAATTTTTATTTTCGGTAAAATTCCCTATTTAATATAAGAATGGGTATCAAGATAATATATTGTATAAATAGCAATAAAAATAAGAATAACCATTACAATACAAATAAAAATCCAAGAATAAAATGAATCTTCACATTCCATAAGAGGATATGTTGGTTTACATGTTCTATTACATAATAAAAGATGGTTTGTATTTATATTTTCTCCACATAAATGTAGAACTAAATCTTTTTTAATTTCATAAGGATCCTCAGAAATAAAAAGATTAATGTCTGAAGGAAGGTTACCTTCTTCTATTTTGATGACATCGTGACATTCTTTGAATACTCTAAACCAATTTGGGAATTTTCTACATAAATAAGTATAAGTAACAACCCCTACACAATTCATAATCATATCATCTGTGATACTTTTATCTTTGTAAAAAGAAACTCTTTTGTTAACATATAGAGACATTTTTAAAATTTAAATATAAATTTTAAAATTAATTTTTCCCAAAATTACAATAAATCGAAATTATCGTTATTTGTAACATTATTAATATTATTTTCTTGCTTTTTTTTCTCTTTTCGGACAAAAAGATTGGTGCTTTGTGTGATTTTAAACGGTGAATTATTTACTGCTGTTGATACTGATCTAGCTGTTGATTGTGCTGGTCTGGTTGTTTGTGGTGGTCTAGCTGTTTGGTTTGTTGCTGGTGGTCTAGCTGTTTGTGTCGGTCTAGCTGTTTGATTTGTTGCTGGTGGTCTAGTCGTTTGTGTCGGTCTAGCTGTTTGTGGTGGTCTAGCCGATGCTGTTGAACTACCTTCTTGATTAAGTTCCTGCATCTCAAGATATCTGTTTTTTCTTACTGGTTGACCAGTACGATTTTTTTCCCTTTTATTATCTTGTAATCTGGTATGAAAAGTACGAACATCTTCATTTTGTCCATTTTGTTCGGTTAATTCTCTTATTTCTTCTTTACTTTCGATAAATCTTGTTTCATTTTTTCTTGCAAATGACGTATTACCTATTGATGAATTTAATTTTCTTACTTCTTCCGAGTCAATATATAAATATATGTTACCTGATTTACTAGCTGAGCTTTTAATGGTAAAAATCTTATCCAAATCCAAACGAGATAGTATAATATTTTTTGTATGTTTAGCACTGTTATATTTTCCATAAAAAAATTCTGGAAATGATAACGGAAAATAAATAGAGAATGTTTGATAAATCTCTTTAATATGAGGTTTATTATTAACATTAAATAGTTTACAAGATTCAATTAATTTTTCCGAAAAAGGATAATATAATGCCATAAATAATTGTTTTGGTGGTACTATGACAAGATCATTTGGTTGTCTTATTACATCATTAATTGTAAAATTAGGATTTGGATTTCGGGATAAATAAGTATAAATGTGTTTAATACAAGGTGCTAACGATTGTTTATAATACCAATTATTAATAGAATAACCCAAATAATATGCTAAATTCCATTGAAGTCCATTTAAATAATCAGAAACAATAAAATCAAGATCATCATTCTGATAGTTTGAAATAAATTGGTAACATTTATTACGATAAGCTAATGTAAGTTGATTAACAGGTGATCTTTGATTGTTAATAACAAATTTACTTGGATAGTAGTCTAGTAAAAGTGAAGGGGATATAATAATTTCGACCCATTCTTTACAAAAATCATCATAGTCATAATTATAAAGAGGTGACGGTGTATATGTCCCTTTTTTTCCATTTTCTTTTCGTATATTTTCTAAACCTGATTTTTGTGGAAGTATCTTTTCTATTTTTTGAATTTCGAGAAAATAATCATTTCCATCTTCAGATGAAGATCCTTGACTATAAGGAGTATAACTATCAATGATATTTTCCAATTGATAATTAACTTCTGATTGTTGTATAAAATCATTATCATTGATTATTTCATTTAAAACATCGTTGGTGTGTCCTTGAGAAGTCAAAAAATATTGGTAGGTTATTAAAATATCTTTAATACTATTACTAATTTCAGCCTCTTCTGATTGGATTAATTTTCGATAAGAATAGAAAACATTTTCATAAGGATAAAATGCGTCAATAAAAAATTTAAATAATTGCCATGAAATTTGACCATTTGCTTGAACAATCCAATATCTTTGTCCATATGTTTCAGCAATTTTATCAAATGTCAATCGATAAGTTTCCATAATTGTAACTAATGTATGACCATTATTCAAATCAAGTGTTGGTACAGCAGGAACAAAATCGTCACCAATCAAAAAACCAAGAAGAATAAAATCAAGCATATAGAAATGTTTTTCGCTCGTGGAAAATTGATCTGGATCTTTATTGGTCATTCGATAAATAATAAAGTTTCGTATAGTTTCAATTGATACATATGCATCTAATCGAAACATAGAATAAGGATATCTATCAGAAGATTCACGTATCCAAATAAAATTATAATCTTGAATGGCGGATAAAAAACATAAATCCGAATCTTTACCATAAATAGCATGAATTTGTTCTTTAAAAATTTCGTGATTAATTTTTCCTTCCGAATCTTCGATAATTTTCTTTTCCAAATCTTTCAATAATGCAAATATTTTATGTTCACCTTCTCCTGGAACTTCATGCGATGAATATAAAAAATAAGGAGGTAATTTTGATTTATTTTTTGTAAACCAAAGTTTAATTGTTTTGTTAACTTTTTCCATTAATGGTGTACCTGCAGTAATTGAAGCTGTATCAAATAATAGAATTGGACGATCTTGTACGATATCCTCACGAACCCTTTTTTCTTTTTCAATTTCCTTTCTCGATTTAAGGGAATTGCTAGTATTATAAGCAGAAATAGCATCAGATTCCTGCCATCTCTTTTGTAAGTTAAGGTTATCTTGAACAGTTCCAAATCTTCTACTTCTTTGTTGATTAATTTTAGCAAAAGGGGCAACTCCGTCAATGGTTAAAATTAAATAATGAGAAGGTCTTAAAATATTAATAAAAACATGTGTCAGTGTGCTGTCAATTTTATCTAAAAATTCTGTTTCGAGAGAAGCGTAATCATTTTGAAATTTATTTCTTATAATTGCTTTTTCTTGTACAGTTAATGGGCTACCATCAAGTTTTGTCCCATAACCAAAAACTTGAGCTGCTACACGATGAATGAGGCCATTACAATCGATTGATATACCATAAATGTCATTTGGAATATGACCTTCAACGATTGATTCTCTAACTACACCTTTAACAAATAATTTAAAAAATTCAGCAATACCCATAAAAAGTAATTTTTAATAATTTAAAAGAAAAAAAATCATTTTCTTTTCTAAATTATACCGTATAAAACAGATATGTCTGTTTTATATAATTGCTTCAATATCTATATCATTTTTATCATCTTTATTTTTATCACCTCTATTACCTCTATCACTTTTATTCTGAAAATTATTATTTTCTGAACTAACAGTAGAATAATTTTGTGATATATCTATTAAATTATAATTGATATTTAATTTTTTCATAATTTCATTGACTTCAATAGTTGATATATGATCTTGTAAATTGGCATAGGCTGCAAATTGACTAAACACAATTGATAATACACCAGATAAACCAGCATAAATATTTAAATTTTCTGAATATGTACCAGCCAAAAATGAAAGAATTGTACCAGCAACGACGGATAATTTTGAAAACGTTTCACAAATTACGGATACTCGAGACCATATTAATCTATTTCTTATCGTGTAAGAAATATCATCTTTAATTGAAGTAATAATTTCATTAATAATATGTGTTTTAACTGGTTCTGGAATATTCATAATTTTGTTGGTTATATTCTTTAAACTTTTAACTTAATAATAAAGCAGGTGTGGATGCTATAGCCTGTCCGGCAGTTTGTGCAGCTATACTAGCAGCATAGAGAGCATTTACACCAGCACTTGTTAAGGTGGAATTTACTTCGCTAGTTAAATTTGAATCGATAACAGCAACTGCTTCGGTAAATGAAGCAAATTTAATTTTATCATCTGGTTTATTAGGATCTTCCGGATTAAATCTTTCAGCATATGCATTTAATTTTTCACAATCTTTAAATAGTCTACCATAACTTGCAATTAAATAAATAGCTAACATAAGACCTATAATAACTGTAATTTCGGTGAGTAATTCTCCTAAACCTCCGTTAGAACCTGAACAATTACCATATATGTTAAGAGAAGAAGGTATACCTGATTGATAAGCCAATAAACATATTAATACAATGATAAAAAATATTAATATAAAAAATCCTATATACCAAGCTTTACCTCTTGATACAGATAATTGTTTATATGATGATGAGAAAAAATTTGAGAAATTTGAATAATCAGTTGAATAACCAGTTGAATAACCAGTTGAATAACCAGTTGAATAATTTGGAGGAGAAGAAGAAGTTAATAAACTTGACATATCAGTTGACATATTTTATTAATTAATAAAATATTCGGAAAAAAATTACAAAATTTCTAGTTTTGATATCATATTGATATCCTATTGATATCCTATTGAATTGTAGGCTGCAGAACTAGCGTTAGGTAATATAGATCTTAATTTTGGATCGAGAATACCTATTGCACTTGCAACATTTGGATCACTAGGTAAATCATTACCCAATTGTTCTAAAATTTTATATAATCTTCCATAACTTGCAAATAAATAAACACCAATGATAAATCCAATCACTACAATAATTTCAGTGATTAACTCACCTAAATTTCCACCTGATGTGGAACATGGACCATATGTTGCTACACATGAAGGAATTCCGGATTGGTAAAGTAATAATGGTAAAAATATAGCAAATAAAACTGCAACAATAATAATTACTCCAAAATACCAAGCTCCGGCTCTTTTAACTTCTGAAGAATTAAAATTTATTTGACTTGCATCAATTGAAGACATTTTAAGAGAAAAAATAAAAAAACTAAAAATTTAAAAAATTTATTCTTCATCATCTTCATCATCAGATAAGAAAGTTTCTGTTACAGCTACTCTTGTTTTTTTTGGTTTAGCGCGTCGTGTTTCTTCAACAACTGATATTTTAGCTGATATTACAGGTTGTGTTATTTCACATTTATTTTCCTGTTTTCTTTTTAAACATTCTTGGTAACAAGGATCTTTAAGTATTTTTTGTTGAACACGTTGTAATTGGGTAGCATATTTTTTAAAATCCGTTCCTTCTTGCATCATGGTAAAAATTAGATAAGCTCCAATGAGAACAAATAAAAATAAAAGTATTTCAAATGTAATTGCTACAAAGGCATTTGTGTAGGACCCTATAAAACCACTACTGCCTGTTGTTGAACCACTAAAATAAGCTCCGAGACTTACTAAAATTAAAATAGCTAATATCCAGAGAAATATTCCAAAAGCAAATGCACCATTATTTCTTTTATATTCGAAAGTTGACATGATATATTTTAAGAAGAAAAATAATTTTCTAAAAAGAAAATTAATAATTTTTGGCAATAATTTTATTATGAAAAAGTTACTGTTTCTTCATCACCTAAAGCATTATCATCACTGTCATCTTCATCAATAGTAACTTTTACAATTTTATCATCAATAGGTATTCTTAAAGTTTTACCTGTTTTTTTAGTACTTTTAATAGCAGGAATATCTGATTTTTTAGTTATTTTCGTTACTACTGGATTTGAATCCGGGAAAGAATAAGGTGAATATGGAATAGAATAAGCCGAATTATATGGTGGATAAGGGTATGGCGGATAACCATATTGAGGGTATTGGGGGTATTGAGAATATGGAACACTATTAGATGAAATTACTGTTGGATTGCTTGGATTGCTTG
>Ga0315270_10000400_pt1 | contig 24138 bp, 22 predicted proteins | sample C1_bottom_MG_FD_204932 | JGI IMG/M metagenome (GOLD analysis project Ga0315270, IMG submission 204932) | Sediment microbial communities from Yellowstone Lake, YNP, Wyoming, USA - C1_bottom | ecosystem: Environmental > Aquatic > Freshwater > Lake > Sediment | place: USA: Wyoming | collected...
CGCCAATGCCCTGACCATGGTGGTGATTCTGGCGATGGGCTGGATTGCGCAGGCGCTGCCCTCGCCGGCGGCAGCGCGCGGCAGCAGGCTGGCATAGCAGGATGAACGATCGGCTTGCGGCACGTCTGCTGCAGATTCAGGTGCTGCTGCTGTTTGTCGGCACGCAGATGCCCGGTGCCTGGCGCGAGGCCGTGGAAGCGCGCCTGCATTCTCCCTGGGGCCTTTCTTCGTGGGCGCATTTTGTGCTGTTTGTCGGCATGGCCGCTGTGGCCCATGCCCGCCCCCTGGGCTGGCCTTGGTACCGTGTGCTGCTGGCGGCGCTGCTCCTGGCGCTGCTGACGGAGGGCCTGCAGTTCTTTGCCATCGACCGGCATCCGCGCTGGCTGGACGTGGGCATAGACATGGCCGGCGCGATGGCGGGCTTGCTTCTGGTGGCGGCTGTGCGCGTGTTCAGAAAGAGCGCCCGATAAGAGATTCGCCCAGCCTTGCCCGCTGCTTCGCTTTTCTTGTTCAGTGGTAACACTCTGTTACCACTGAAACGCCCTGACACCGTGCGGGCGCACAATCCGGTGCTAGATTGCAGGCGGGCGTGATGAACCCACAGCGTTTGATCTTCCATATGGCGCTGTTCCAATGAAGCATTCACCCAGCCTGATCCGTTGGGTTTTTTTTAGCTATTACCGCCGCAATGTCGATAAACTGTTCATCATGCAATGCGCTCGTCGAGCGCCAGGTCTGCCATAAGAATCGGTATGGCGAATACATCTGCAAGAAATGCCAGGACGCGGGCGTACGGTTCACGCGAGCGCATCGCTTGCTCTACCTGCAATCGTGGTGGGAGCCTCGCCACCTTTTTTGGTTGACGGTCACGGTGGTCGCCGTCCTGGTTTTATTGTGGTTCTACTTCCTGCTGCCCGAGTTGCGCATTTACGATTTCATTCCAGCGATATTCAGGTAGCTCAGGCCCGGTTGCCGATGCCTGACCGCGCTGCTGGCCGGTAACGCCTTGTTACCGTTTTGCGGGTTTTCCTTATGCCGGTGCAGCCAGACACGGTGCTAAGATAAATTTGTCACGTATTTCATTGGCGTGATTCCCTAAGGCAACGATTGACCCAGCTTTATCCGCTGGGTCTTTTTTTTGCCTGATGCTGGCCGCAACATGACAATTCTCAAATCGCAGCCGCGCAGAGTTGTGTATTCTGCGAACCGGTGCACATCGATCCGTTCCTTTTGATGCATTTCAACTGGTTCGAAGTCAGATGGCCCCTAGACCCGGCTTGATGCCGGGTCTCTTTTTGTCTGGCGCGTTCGACATGATGTGCACTGCCAGTTTTGGAAAATTGCGTCAGCGCCGGCACCGACTCCAGTTTCCCAAAAAACCTATACAATGCCGCGCGTTTCACGGTAACTGAAACCGCACTCTGAGACATCCACGTTTGATTGTGGAAGCGTCGATTCGTAACTTATAACCTTGAAAAGAATCCACATGAAGAACGCTTTGAGACTATTGGCACTAACCACCCTTGCCGCTGCAGGCACCGCCCAGGCCGCCAGCGCCACCAACACCTTGAGTGTCACGGCCACCGTCACCGCAAATTGCACAATCACCACAACACCGGTAGCGTTCGGCACTTACGACCCGGCGTCGAGCAGCAATGTGAGCGCGGCCGGCGCAGTCAGCGTGGCTTGCGCCAAGGGCGCAACTGGCCTGTCCGTCGGCTTGGCCAATGGCTCGAATTATGCGAATTTACAGCGCAACATGAAGGGCGCGGTATCGACGGACCTGCTAGCCTACAAGCTGGTGCAGCCCGCATCCAATGCTCAACCTGCTGCCGCTTGCCCGGCTTATGGCTCAGGCACTGAGTGGACCGATGTGGCCAGCCTTGGCCTGACCACATCTCCCGGCAAGGCTGCGCGGACCTATAACGTCTGCGGTCAACTCGCCCCGGCACAGGACGTCTCGGTGGACAATTACTCCGACACGGTGGTGGCAACGATCAATTTTTAACCACTGAGCGGCGAAGTCGGTCTGGGCAGAGCCGATCGTGAATGCACATTCCTTTGTCCCCGAATTTGGCGAGATTCTCGCCGGATTAGGGGTCAAGAATGGTGCCGAGCTTGCGCGCGCGCTTGGCGTTCACACGCACCTTGAGCGCGGCCATGAGGTGGTTCGCCTTGCAGCGGGTCATCGCCAGCCCGTTGGTGAATTGCTGCTTCAAGCTCGCCGGATAAAGCAGTGGCAGCTCGATGAGGCGCTCGCGCAGCAAAAGCTCGTCAAGAAGCCATTCGGTCAAGTCCTGATCGACAACCAGTGGATCGGCCCCGTCGAACTGGAGGTGGCGCTGGAGGTGCAGCGCCATCAGGACCATCCCGACAAAGGGGCATCCCCCCTGGCGCTTGGCAACGTGCTGCGCGCGACCGGTGCCATAACCGCCGCGCAATTGACACATGCCCTGGAGCTGGGTCGCAGTAGCGGGTCCCGATTGGGCGAGGCCCTGGTTGCTGCCGGCTACCTGGTCGAGGCCGAAGTTCACCACGGTCTGGAGTTGCAGCGCAAGCTTGTCGCAGCGGTGTTGATCAGCTCACTGGTCCTGGCCCTGGCGGGCACCGTCGCCCCCGCCCAGGCCGATGACCACATGGCTGCCTTGCAGGTGTCGGCGGTGGTCTGCCCGAGCGCGCACATCGAAGCCAGCTTTCAGGCCAGCAGCCTGACCGTGACCCCGGCCGACGTTGCGCGCGGCTATGTGGATGTGCCAGAGGCATCCCAATTTACGGTGGTCACCCCCAAGGGCGGCAACTATGCGGTCGATTTTCATGCGCAGAGCAACTTGTTTCGCTCGGTCAGCGTTGACGGCCTGGGCGCACCGGTCACGCTCGGTGCGGATGGCGGGACTGTTTCGCAGGCCGGCGCCGGCCTCGGCGGTGTGGCGAGCACGCTGAGCTATCGTTTCGAACTCGATCCCGGTGTGCAGCCTGGCGTTTACGAGTGGCCGCTGATGCTGGCCGTGCGCGCCAGATAGGTTCAACACTTCCAACAGCCCATGCTGCCTCGATTCCTGACCTTCACGCTCAAGCTTGTCGCTGGCATTTGTTGCGCCTTCTTGCTGGCCGGCGCCCATGCGGGATCTTTCCAGATCGATCCGGTGCGCGTTGAGCTCGCCCCGAACCGATTGAGCGCGACCCTGGTGGTGCACAACGATGGCAGTGATCCGGCCGTCATCAGGATCGAGGCCCGCTCCTGGCGGCAAAGCAATGGCGAAGATCTGTTCGAGTCCACCAAGGAAGTTCTGGTGACACCGCCGATCATTACCATAGCGCCCGGCGCCGAGCAGATTGTCCGTGTCGCCTTGCGCCAGCCGATTGATCCTCAAAGGGAGTTGAGCTACCGGATCTTCCTGCAGGAAGTGCCGCCTCCGCCACGGCCGGGCTTTAGCGGCTTGCAAGTGGCATTGCGCATCAGCATTCCGGTGTTTGCCAAACCCGGTCCTGCCGCGAAACCCAATGTGGGTTGGAAGGCGTCGTATGACGCCAAGGCACGTGCGCTGCGACTGAATGCCAGCAACGAGGGCAACGCACACCTTCAGATCCAGGAGTTCAAATTCCTGCAGCCCGACAGTGACACTGTGGTGGCCAGGCATTCTGTCGCATCCTATTTGCTGCCGGGGCAGGGGCGCGAATGGAACATCAAGCTCGACCCAACGGTGCACCCGGGCAGGGTCTTGCGCCTGAAGGCGGCAACCGATGCGGGTGATCTGGACCAAGAAATCAGTATCGATGCGCCGTAGAACTCTCGCAACCCAGATGCTGTTTCTCAGTCTCGCCAACAACGGAAGTTCTATCGCTCAATCCCTGGCGCCCGAGACTGTCCGGATGGCGGCGCTGGCTGGCGCGGCGGACATGAGCGAACTGCTGGTAGGCGTTGAGGTCAACGGACAGCCCTTTGCCGAGCCGGCGCTGCTTCTGCAGGATGCGCAGGGCAACTTGTGGGCGGGTGCGGATGAATTTCGAAGGTGGCGCTTGCGTCCACCTTCCATCGCGCCATTTCGCCACGAAGGCGCGGACTACTATCCGCTGAGCGGCAGCAGTGCATGGCGCTACACCTTCAATCCGCTCAAACAGGAACTTGCCATCAGTGCCGATGCGCAAGCCTTCTTGCCATCCACCCAGGCCCTGTCCGATCAGCGCGCAGCAAGCCCTGAGGCCCTGCAATTGGGCGGCTTCTTCAACTATGACTTGCTGGGCACCCGATCCGAGGGCGACACGCAGGGCGCCGGGCAGTTCGAGGTCGGTGTTTTCGGCAGTGCCGGGGTCGGCACCATAGGGCTGGTGGCGCCGGCGCTGGTTTCGAGTTCCCAGTTGGTGCGACTTGACACGACCTGGACCATGGACGATCCGGGCAAGCGCCAAAGCTTGCGCCTGGGCGACGTGGTCAGCCGTGTCGGGGCCTGGGGCTACGCGGCGCGCATTGGGGGCGTCCAGTGGGCCAGCAACTTTTCTACGCAACCCGGCTTTATCAGCTATCCGGTGCAACAGGCCATAGGACAAGCCACCTTGCCGTCGACCGTGGATGTTTACGTGAACAACGCACTGGCAGCCAGCAAGGACGTGCCGCCCGGGCCGTTTTCCATTACCAACCTGCCCGTGGTCAGCGGCAGCGGGGACGTGCGGCTGGTGGTGCGCGACATGCTCGGGCGCGAACAAGTCATCAGCCAGCCTTTCTATGCCAGTTCCAACCTGCTGGCCAGGGGTATCAGCGAATTCAGCTATGAAGCGGGCCTTGTCCGTCAGAACTACGGCATCGCCAGCAGCGACTATGGCGACTGGGCCGCTTCGGCGATCCACCGTTTGGGCTTGAGCGACAGTTTGACCGGTGAAGCTCGTCTTGAGCTGCAAGCCCGGCAGAGGGCCGTCGGGGTCGGCGGCATGTACCTGATCCCGCGCACCGGGGTTGTGAATGCCACGCTGGCTGCCAGTCAGGGCAGCTATGGACTGGCAGGCGACCAGGGGGGCAGCCTGTTTGCGCTTGGTTTTGAGCGCCAGACTCAGACCTTGAGTTTCGCCGTGCATTCGCAATGGACGAGTCGAGGCTTCAGGGAAATTGGCAGTGACCTTGCAGCGCTGCCAATGGCACAGCAGCTCACGGCCAATGCCGGCTACGTCACTCAGGACATGGGCTCGTTCGGCATGTCGTACACGAAGCTCCTGGCGTATGCGGGTGAGCGGGCTGGACTTGATGTTTCAACCATCAGTTACTCGCGTTCACTGCGCAACTACGGCACCTTGTCGCTGTCGGCCATTCGCTCCAGAACCACCGACAACAACACGCAACTGGCCTTGCTCTGGACCTTGCCATTGAGCGCCGATCACAGCGTCACGCTGTCTCGCACGAACTGGCGCAGCGACTCCCAAGGCAATTCGCACGATACGCAGGCCGTATTGCAGAAGAACTACACGCCCGAAGACCAGTACGGCTACCAGATTCTGGCCCATGAGAGCGGCGATGCGCAGGCCAGCTTCCAGTACGAGAACAACAGGGGCGCCTACTATGCCGAAGCCGCCCGGTTTGGCGGGACAGGTTCCGTGCGCGCCGGTGTCATGGGTGGTGTCGTGTTTCTCGACGGGCACGCCTACACCAGCCGTTGGCTGAACGACAGCTTTGGCGTGGCGAATGTGGCCAATTTCGCAGGCGTGCGGGTCTACGCCGACAACCAGCTGGTGGGGCTCACTGACGAGTCGGGCAATATCGTGCTGCCGCGTCTGCGCCCGTACGAAAACAACAAGATCAGCATTGAGGCGCGCGATCTGCCGCTCAACGCGCAGATCGACTCTGTCAACATTGCGGCGACGCCGTATTTTCGGGCCGGGGTGCTGGCGGAGTTTCCGGTTCGGACGGCCCATGGCGCTCTCTTTCGCATCGTGCTCGACAGTGGGCAGGTCATGCCGGCGGGAAGCACGGTCGAGCTCAACGAGGGGAAGACGCTGTTTCCGGTGGCCAACGATGGTGCGGTTTATGTGACCGGGCTCGTGAAGCAAAACCGCCTCGTGGGACGCTGGAAGGGTCAAAGCTGCAAGTTCGATCTTGGCTTCGAGCCTTCCAATGATCCGCTGCCCGATCTGGGTCAAGTCACTTGCCACGGGGTCGCACCGTGAAGCGGCCACCCATGCCTCAAACCTTGTCCTGCGGGCTGATCGCAGCGGTCCTGACGCTGGGCCCTGCGCGGGCCAACGCTGCTTGCAGCATTCAAATCGTCGCGCCGGTGGCGTTCGGGAATTACAATGTTTTTGCGTCGAACCCCACCACTGCAGTCGGGTCGTTCACCGTAAATAAATGTACGCCGGCTGCGCCGTATGTGGCCACCTTCAGCGCCGGCAGCAGCGGCAACGTCAATGCCCGCACGATGCTCAGCGGGGCCAACGTGCTGTCCTACAACCTGTACAGCAGTGCGGCCTATACATCGGTCTTGGGCGGGATTGGCGTCGGCGTTTCGATATCGGGAAACGGTGTAGCCAGTAACGGCGGCACGATCGTCTCGATCTATGGCCGCATCCTGGCGGGGCAGGATGTGGCAGCTTCGGCGACGCCTTATTCCGACAATGTGACGATAACGATCACGTTCTGACCAAAATCAGCATTGGGCGGATGGTGGGCCGCGGCTCGACCATGACGACACTGAAGCGGTGCGGGATATTCGAGCGTGCCACGCTGCAATCGGGCATGAGCCTTCACGCTTCTTGATGGGCGTGACCAACCAACGCATGTGCGCTCCGATTGGGAGTTGCCAAGCTTTACACCGACTTTCACAGAGCCTTGCGAATTGTCAATCGCATCGTGAACTTTCGGCGACATCATTGCCATCCCAAAGGCGCCATATTGGCAGCCAAGCGCGATTGAAAATCAACGGAAAGACCATGACCACCATTGACCCGACCACACTGCCTGCGGCCGAACGTAAGCAACTACGGATTGGCCCTGTGGGCCTCATCGCCGGCCAGGAGGCGGACCAGTTGGATGTCGATGCCTTCTGCGACGATGTGTATGCGCTGGCCAGCCGGCAAGGAATCACGATGGCGGACTCGATACGTGCTCTATTGGCAGCGAAGAACGTCAACTAGGGTAGTTTCAGGATGGGAGCGAGCCCAACGCGAGCTACCGCACAGATCATGCGCCGCCGCGCAACCTAACATCGAACCATATGAGCATCACCATCGCAATCATTGTCGTAATCCTCACTCTTGCATGCATCGTCGCAGCCAATGCCTTGATGAGCCTGTTCGATGTGAAGGACGCCACCGCAGAGCAGTCTCAAGCCCAGGCCGAGAAGCTGTTGGCGTAGCTGACCCCATAAGGGAAGATGCCCGCCGGGTGCGGGCGTGCAGGCGGACATTGATGCCCTGCTGCGGCGCGCCGCGCAACTTGAATTGCGGCGGTTACGACTTGGAGATTCCCCACCAGAGCACGATGGCCAGGCAGAGAAAGATCAGTTCAATGATTCGGCGCATTGGTGCCAAGTTATGCCCCTTTGATGGTGACCGCATTTGACGTTATCCGCACCCACTTTGGGAAACGGGAAAACCCTGATATCTTGGCAAATAGGCATAGCCGCACCGGCCATGTGAACTCAATGCCTGAACCATAGGAGCAAGAGCAAAAGAACGATGCCAATCGGGACAATCTTCCAGAACAGTCGAGTACTTTTCGGCTGCTCTGGTTCGGGGGCGTCGTCCGTCCCATGATAGCTCGATGGGTATGTATCTTGGAAGTCTTGATGCATGCAAAAAAGTCCAACAGATAACCCCCATTTGATTTGCTCTTTGGCAAATTTCGAACAGTGTTAAGTATAAGGTCGAGTCCGCTGATCCGGTGACAGAGTTGGCGCTGATTTCTACACGGTACAGACTGATGTGTTGTTGTCTGCATGAACGGAAAAGAACAGGGGTTGCAGGCCGCTTGGTATGGATGCCTTGAGGCCGTACCCTGAAAAAATCGACGCGTGGATTCTGGAGCAAGCCGGGATTGAGTTCGATGCCAAAGTAGAGGCGGGTAAGCTGCTATTGGTGGTCGGGTGGCACTTCACCACTGGAGGAATTTGACTACTTGTTCCCAATTGAAATACAGGATTACTGGCAGTCCCACCGCCATCACCACCGATGCCCAGATGATGACCCGGTTTTGCGTTTCCTCTGCCTTATCCATTTGCTTCCTTGTGTCGTAGTTTGACTTATGTTCAACCGCTGCGGGATGTTCGAGGTTCGATTGTTGCACAGCAACAATCGAACCCGGTTCCTTCCTCACCTCTCAAAGCTCAATGCTGGCCGAGGCTTTCGCATCAAAAGCCTGCTCAAGGTCTCCGTATGATGACGCTGCCCGCCAAGTTCTGGCTTGAATCGTAGGACAGGTCGCTGCCGGAAATTCCGGTCACCGTAAATGTCGTCGACGTAATGCTCTTGCTTAACCTGGCGCTCATCGTGCAACTGCTGGCGCTGTTGGTCACGCAACTCGCGGTACCACCGGGCTCGAAGCTGCCTTGGACGGTGGCATGGGCCACGGCTGTGCCAGGATTGCCAGGCTCCCAGATTGTCACGGTAGCAGAGGCTTGCCAGGCGTTGCCATTCGGCTTGCTCGCCCCCACGATGGACTTGACGGCAACTGTCCCTGTTGATGGCTCGGTTGGCGCCCCTGGTGCCAGCGAATACAACAGCCGGTTCGGTGAACCCGTGCCGATGGCACTGAGCTGGCCCATCGTGGCATTGCCGATCAGAAACAATGCCACAGCTGCTGGCTTTGCGTCTGGGTTAGCCTCCAGCGCCAGCGCAGCGACCCCGGCGACATGGGGTGACGCCATCGAGGTGCCGCTGATGGTATTGGTGGCCGTAGTACTGGTATTCCAGTCTGACGTAATGCTGCTCCCAGGCGCAAAGATATCCACGCAGGTGCCATAGTTAGACCACGACGCACGTGCATCGCTGCTGGTCGTGGCCCCCACCGTGATGGCGCTCGGCTCGCCGGAGGGCGAATACCTGCAGGCGTCCTTGTTGTTGTTGCCCGCGGCCACCACCATGGTGACACCTTTGGCCACAGCCCCCGCCACGGCTGCATTGACTGACGTCGAGGCGCCGCCACCGAGGGACATATTGGCGACAGCCGGCCGCAAGGTGCTGCCAGCGACCCATTCGATACCGGCGATCACGCCGCTCCAGGTGCCCGACCCCTGGCAATTCAGGACGCGCACCGGAATCAGCTTGACCTCCTTGGCAACGCCATAGGTTGTACCGCCGACTGTGCCTGCAACGTGAGTGCCATGACCATCGCAGTCATTGGTGCCATTGCCGTCGTTCACGAAGTCTTGGCCAGGCAATACGCGACCAAAGAAGTCACCGTGATCTGAGCGGAGCCCAGTGTCAATGATGAAGGCGTAGACACCCGCTCCGGTGTAGTTGTATTGATACGTGTTGTTCAGAGGCAGATCGGCCTGGTCGATGCGGTCCAACCCCCATGTCGCTCCACTCTGAGCGGTTTGCACCCGTTTTAGCGAGACGGTCTGGTCCTGCTCGATGTAGTCCACGTTGGGGTTGCGCAGGATGCCCGGCAGGGCTGCCTCGGGCAATGTTGCTGCGAAGCCTTTGATGGCGTGCGAGTAGGTATGGTGCAGTTCGCCGCCCTGGCCGCTTATGACACTCCTGGCCTCTTGGGCAGGGTCGCTCACGCTGCTCTTGAAGACGACGATGTAGCGTCCCGGAATCGTCTGCGACTGCGAGAACGGGTAAGTTGCTGGCGGATCGTTGCTCTGGGCGGGGGCCGCTGTGGGAGACAGGCCGAGCATTGCTGCGCACAAGCCAAGTGCCAATGCGCCGGATTTGAAAGACTGTTTCATAGCCGCTCCTGAAGTGAAGCAGGATGCCTCACGGACCGCCAATCGAGCCATGCCCTGCAGACGATGGCCACACGCTACGGCGTTGTGACTGCGCCCAGACGAAGCACCCTGCAAGCCTCAATTCAATTCGAAGGTCTCAGATCGGAATGTGCGAAATATCAAAAACCGGTTGTTTTTTTGTGATCGCACGAGGCGGTACGACCCTGATGTCGTGGACATTTGGTGGCGCCGGGTCGTCGATCTGATCGCAGCGACAGATGCCGGCGGAATCCCCTTGAATCCGTCCCGCGTCAACGACATCGCGCGAAGGAGCTGCCGGCGAACCTTTCGATCTTTTCATCATTGATGACAGCCCGCATTGTCATGATCTACGTCAGTCTCAATAGAATCGGTCCCAGCTCGAAAGAAACGTAAACGGAGATTGCATGAGAACGATGCGTATCGGGGCGATCTTGCTGGTCGCGCTAAGCATGAACTGGGCCGCCGCAGTCGAACCGCCCCCCCGGCCAACCGCAGCAGGTCCCAGCGCACCGACTGTGACAGCATCAAATCCCCAATTCCATATCCGCCCGGTGGACGACGCCTGGCGTACAAGTTTGCCGCGCAGCGCCGAGGCCGCCACGAAGGCCTACATGGACCGCTTGCCACCGGAGATTGTGGCTCGAGCGAACTCATATTTTGAAGGTGGCTACTGGCTGCAGTTGTGGAACTTCCTTCTGGGTCTGGCGATCTCGCTGGTCTTGTTGGCCAGGCAAAGATCAGCCCGGGTACGCAACTGGGCCCAGCGCGCCGGGCGAAAGGCCTTCTTTCGTGATGCAATCTACGGAGGCTTCTTCGCAGTCGCCGGTTGGCTGCTCTCCCTGCCTCTGACGATCTACCAGGGCTACTTCCGTGAACACGCGTACGGCATGGCGACCCAGACCTTCGGGCCCTGGCTGGGCGAGCAACTGGTCGCTCTGGCGGTGAGCACTGTGATCACTGCACTGGCCGTGGGCACGCTCTACGCAGTGATCCGAAGAACCGGGGACCGCTGGTGGCTGTGGGGCACTGTGACCTCGGTCGGCATGCTTACACTGATGCTGCTGATTGCCCCGGTCTGGATCGACCCGCTGTTCAATACCTACAAGCCTGTTGAGGACGGCGCAGTCAAGAGCGCGGTGCTGGCCATGGCTCAGGCTGACGGCGTGCCGGTTGACAACGTCTACGAGTTTGACGCGTCGCGCCAGACGACCCGCGTGAGCGCCAATGTGTCGGGCATCTTCGGCTCGGCCGCCGTAAGGCTGAACGACAACCTCCTGCGCCGCACCTCCCTGCCAGAGATTCGTGCGGTGATGGGGCACGAACTGGGCCACTACGTGATGAACCACGTCTACAAGATGATCGCCGAGTATGCACTTCTCATGCTTGCGGCCTTCCTGTTTGCGAAATGGGCCATGGACGACCTGCTCACGCGATATGGTGTTCGCCTCGGGCTGCAGGGAACGGCTGACGTTGCCAGTCTGCCGGTGCTTGCAGCGGTGTTCTCCACTTTTCTGTTCTTCGCCACACCGTTCACCAACACGGTAATTCGAACTCAGGAAATTGAGGCTGACCGTTTCGGCCTCAATCTTGCCCGTGAACCGCATGGCGAGGCCGAGGTTGACCTGAAATTGACCGAGTACCGCAAGCCAGACCCGGGACCCGTCGAGGAATTCATCTTCTTCGATCATCCCAGCACGCGCTTTCGCGTCCACGACGCCATGCGCTGGCGTGAAGCCATGGGAACGCCCTGATTCAATCCCCGATGCTGTGCGAGAGGGCATCAGGGGAGGGGCCATCACTGCGCCTTCCTTCGCCATTTCAACGCCCTTGATCAGCACGTCTGTTTGATTCATGGCTGGGTACATACAACTGGGCCAGCGATGAGTAGCTGGCGAAACCATGAGCCAATCTTGGCAATCCGTCAACCGTGCCCTCATTGTCTCCCGGCGGTCCAATAAGCCGGAGACAGAGCCCCGGTGTCGGCCCTTGACAGGTTCGGGTGCCAAAGTGCCTGCATTACTCAAGATATCCCGTTGAGCAAGAGGGGTATGGAATTTACGGCTCTGCGCAGGAGTTCCTTGGCGCGTATATTGAATCTTCCAAATCACTCATGTGAAGGAGACGTTCATGTTCAAAGCTGCTTTCAGGTCCATTTTGACGCTGCTTGTCTTGGTCGTGTTGTCGGGGCCTGCATGGTGCCAGTCAGGTCAAACCGCCTTCGGACAAGCCACGGTCGAAGCCGCCATCGACTACGCGAGCGGAAACACCATCTTCCTGCTCACTCCAGACAAGGTGCAAATTCCCACCAAGGCCAACCCAAGGGCCACGGCGCCGCTGTACCTGGTTGCCTATCCGCAGGGGTCCTCGGTCAGTCCTTCGGTGCTTAACTGTCAACCCCACAACTGCAATCACGTCAACGTCCTGCCGTTCCCGGCTCCGGGCTATCCGAACGGTGGAGCTGAGTGCGTGAACTGGGGGCTGCCCGCGAACGGGTGCTCGCTCCTGAACGGGCACGACCATCTGGTCGGTGTACCCCATACCGGCGACTTCAATGTCGCGTGGAACGTCGTTCTGGTTGTGTTCACTCCTGCTGGAATCGCTGCCGGCGCGGCCAACAGTCGAGTGCTGACCCTGGTGGACATGGCCAATCTCATCGCGCATGGCTGGGCCTTCGAGTCCTCGACACCAATCGTCTTCAATTGCTCTGTCGTGTCGTCCACCGTTTACTACCGCGGCACGCCACAGACGTTCTGACAGAGGTCTCGGCCACCTGCATTAGTGGCAACGGATTGTTGGCGGCATCGCAGGGGGCTGCGTGCCCAACATCTCTCGGAATCCAAGTGTCGGCCCTGGGCAGGTCCGCGTGCCCACGCACCTGTTCCAGCTCGTCTGTGACCATGGCAAGAACCGCGCATGGGCGTACTGGCAGGAGAACAGCGATGCCACACGGGCGTCAAAGCCGATCAGCTACGGCGAGCTGGTGAAGCGGACGGGTGTTGACTTCCTGCCTCGGGTGACGCCGGGCGATTGGAGTTGATGAAACAAACGGCCAGTTCGTATCCTGATAAAGTCGCACGGCGCCCACAAACGCCTCTAAGAACTGATAGGCAGCCATATCTGAAAGTATTTCTGGATCGCGTTGCCCACTTGTCACTCAATCGAAGCACAATTCTGTACGCAGCAGCGTAACTCAAGGAGTCTCTATGCAACAAAAATCCATAACTGGAGCAGTGGTTCTTATTGTTCTTGGTGTTCTCTTCCTGTTCTCAAATCTCGGCTGGATACCGAACCTGGGGCCTCTCTTCGCTACATGGTGGCCGCTCATCCTGATCATTGTTGGCGCCTCCAGCCTTGTTCGGCGACGGTGAAGGCTGTCTCCGACAGCGACGTCTAACCCGCCAGTCAACCGGACCCGCCACAGTCGGCTTCGCCTCGCTGCACGGGCCGGTCACCACTTCTTAGGTGGTGCCCGGATGCAGTCTCAGAGGTCACGGCACAGATATGGCCTTGTCCGTCAGGGTAGCGTCAAATACGATCTTCTTTGGCCATGTCGGCCAGGTCACCCCAAGGGCTGCATCGTTGGGGTCGCCATTCTTTGCAAAGGCTGCAATGCTTTTCATCATCGCGTTGGACAACGCCAGGCGGCCCGCCTTGTTGGCACTGCCACCAATCACGTTGCCAAACAGCGAGGGTCCGAAATTGCCAAAGACAAAGGGTAGATCAAAGGCATGGGCGGCGCCGTAAACGTCATTCCAGGGGGCTGGCTCATTGGCCCAGTTGAACTGGTAATACCAGACGTTATCCTGTTGTGACTTCAAGGCCCCAAGCACATTGTCACGGCTGGCGATGAAGAAGATGGCGTTCAACAAGTCGGTTCTTGCGTTGTAGCCGGTAACCGGAGTCGATACAGGCAGATAGGCAGCATTGATAAAGTCAGCCGCCGTCAACGTGGTTGGCGCGTCCGGGTTGAAATTGAACATGGTGGCGAAGCGGCTGGCATCCGTCACGATCATGCCCGGCACCCCACCCAAGGCGGGTGACAGCGCAAGATAGGCTGAAAAGAGCTTGGCTTCCTCGCGTGTATTGCTCGCCAGCACGGGGACTTTCAGATAGTTGCCAGCCTGGATAGCCGCTATTGGATCAGGTGGCAGCACTATGCCCTCAGGAATCGGACCGGATCCGGACAAACCCAGAGCAGCGAGCTTGGTCAACAACACGGTGAGCAAGGTGCTGCCGTCCTTGGAGCGCATATAGCTCGCAATTTGCGCATTGGTTTGGGTTGCTGCGTACGCCTGGGCCGATGCGTTGTCTACGGCCTTGCCGTCGGCAATCAACAAATTGTTGAGCAGAGCATTACCCTGCGCCAAGTAGACTGCAGGCGGGTTGAGTGTGGGAATGCTGCCAGCAGGGAGGTTCGTTGCCAGGGAAATACCGCCGCTGATGGGGATGGCTTTGTGAATCAGTTTGGGGTTGGCGTTGACGACCAGGGGGGATGTCAGCAACGCATAGACATTGATTGCGCCGGCGGACTGCCCCATGACCGTCACATTGCCTGGGTCGCCACCGAAGGAAGCGATGTTCTTGTTGATGAACTGCAGGGTCTTGATGGTGTCGAGCGTTCCAAAGTTGCCGGAGTCGTCGTTGGCGTTAGCACCACTCTTTAGCTGGGGCAGATTGAACCAGCCGAACAAACCAACCCGGTAATTGGCGGTAACAACGACGGCATTTGCTGTCTTGGCCAACGTCGCGCCGTCATACACAGGGTCGGCGGAGTAGCCAGAAACGTCGCTTCCACCGTAGATGAAATAAATCACCGGCAAGTTGGTGTCTGCGCTGGCTGGTCGCCAGATGTTGAGTGTCAAACAGTCTTCGCTGCCGACGGCGGTATTGAGTGTGGTGCCAATCGTGGCGTCATAGGTATTGTTGGAACCTGGTCCGTAGATACGACCATACTGGATACAGGCATTGCCAAACGTCTTGGTCGAAAGAACGCCGCTCCATGCATCAGGCTCGACGGGTGCCATCCAGCGCAGGGAGCCAACAGGGGGCTTGGCAAAGGGGATGCCCTTCCACAAGTAAGTTCCTGAGTTCGCCGAATCATTCACTCCCTGAACCTGCCCATACGTCGTTGTGCGTAGTTCAGGGGGGATTGGAGTGCTTGAACTCCCGCCGCATCCGGCAATACCGGCAACCATTAAAGCGCCTGTCCAAAGCAGGCCTCTGGCCGTAATCGTCATTTTTGTCTCCTTGTTGGGGTAAGTCTTGACTTGCGTCGCATGGCAAACCGGAAGAAACTCACGGCACGCGCATCGCGCACAAACATTCTAGGAACGGGTGTGATCAATGGCACTATCTGAAGCACGCCAATCTACTGACTTTGCAGCGCATTGCGTTGATCGCCTCCATGCGGCAAACGAGAGGCTCTTTGGTGGATAGGGATTTGTGAAACATGATTGAACGCACCAGTTCGGCGGCGTGGTTAAGGGGAGTCGCTGGAATGTTTGAGGCTGAGGGACTCGATCCAACGGCGCTCTTCAACGCGGCAAAATTGGATCCAGGGTCCCTTGCCGATCCGAACGCCCGCTACCCCGCAGATGCTGTCAGTGTCTTGTGGGAAATGGCCGTGGCACGGTCAGGAAAGCCAAATCTGGGATTGACCCGCGAGTTGGCGGCACGGTTCGGGAACACTGATCTGGTCGGCTATGCCATGGCGTCAAGTCCGACATTGTTGTCTGGACTGCAGGCGATGGCCAAAGCCATGGCCCTGGTGTCAAACGCTGCCACATTCTCGGTTGAAAAATCTGATCATGGCCACCTTTTGTCGTTGGGCCATGTTGGCAACAAGCGTCCTGTACCCCGCCAGCGAACCGAATTCGGACTGTTGACCTTGCTCATGTTATGCAACTGGCTAACGAGGCGGGAATTGAAACCCCTGGTCGCGGGGTTTGCGTTTCCTTTGCCGCAAAATCTTGGACCTTATCGGGACGCCTTTCAGTGCGAAGTGCGATTCAATCAGGCCACGACGTTCCTGCTGCTCAAAGAAGAAGACCTGACGATGGCCTTGCCGAGCCACAACCCAACGATGCTGGCAATGCACGAACAAGTCATTGCGGATCGACTGCACGACATGGGTGCGCAAGGCGTTGCCGAGCAGGTGCGAAGGCACCTGATGGCAAGATTGAAGGACGGCGAACCCAGACGTGAAGAGATTGCGAGTTTGCTGCATTTGACGGATCGAACTTTGCAGCGGCGACTGAACGCCGAACAGGTGTCTTTCAAGAACCTGCTGGATGAAGTCCGGGTCGAAGCAGCCCAGAAATACCTGGCGGACAACCGCCTTTCTCTGGCGCAGGTCGCAGACTTGCTCGGGTTTGTCGAGCAGAGCAATTTCTTTCGTGCCTGCAGGCGGTGGTTTGGCATGCCGCCTGGCATGTATCGCAGCCATATGCAGGACCAGTGACATTGAATCCTCATCAAGGCTCGGCCAATCGGGCCAATTGCTCAAAACTCAGCGTGCAAGCGCATCCCCCATATTGATACGGGTCCCCGATCGGCGTTGTAGGCAGGATTCCTGACGTATTGGAAGTCTCCCGTCAAAGTCAGCGCCTTGTTCATCTTTACCGCGTAATAGCTCTCCAGTATTTGTTCTGTCGAGTAGTGCGGCAATTGCCCGTCACCAATCAGAATGCCCATGCCGCCTGCAGCAAAGAAGGCTTTCGCCTCATTGGACAAGCCGTTGACCGCCAGTGCGGTTCCAAACGAGTGCGCAGGCTGATTCCAGTAGCTGCCCTTCAGGGAAAGACCGGCGGACAGCGACTGGTTGACATCGGTGAAGTCATAGGCTTCGGTGTTGCCGCTGTTCTTGCTGAAACGAATGAACGCACCGATGTCTCTCGCCAATTCCTGCTCCGCATTGATCGCCAAACCCGACTTGCTGGCGGTCCTGCGGACCTGGTTCACGTCCGCCGGTTGATCGCGGGCCTGCGCCAACGCCACGGCTTCGTCGTAGTAGGCCATGAGCGCCTGATTCAGAAAAACGAGCAGGCGGACGGCGCCTTTATGTTCGCGCCATTCATGACGATGCTCCAGCTCAGCCACCCACTCACGCTGGCCGAACGTCTTATCGATGGTTTCCGCATTGGGCTCGGTTGACATCGCAAAGACACCGCCTCGCAAGGTCCAGTCCTGCTGTGTCCATTCGGCTGCCAGGCCATAGGTGTAGCCCCAGGAGTCGGCGGCGTAGTCGAAGGCAGCACTGTCGATCACGGCCCAGTTCATGAAATCGGCACGCGGATCGTGGGCATAGCTGTTGGCGTCGAAAATATCGACCACCGAGAACTTGCCAAGCGTCAGTGTGACATTGTTGCTCGCCTTGGGGCCCGCCAGCGCGTTGGCTCCGGACTCCACCATGCTAACGTCCTCATTCAGCGCGAAGGTCTGCCGCAAGAAAGCCCGTTGCAGACGGCCATAGGGAGAATTGCGGCCTACCTTGTAGGCGGCGCCGCTGGCGAAACCGGCCATTCCGGTCGTGTCGGACAAGCCAAAGCCCTGATCAAGCTCCGGATTCAGATAGAGTTCCCCGCTGCGCCATACATTCAGCCCCAGAAACAAGGTGGCATCGACCGTCTCTTTGGCACCTTCATCGGGCCGCAGACTGTTGGGGCCGACGTAGGGCGAGGTAAAGGTTCCGTGCTTCTGCGTCACCAGGGTGAGCTGGCCGCGTGCATTCCATGGTTCTGACACCGGTGCCTGCGAAGCCTCCTGTGAGTCGACTGCCCCCGATGAAATCAGCCCTGATGCCGGTGAGGTTGGTGCTGCTTGAGCACTGGCTGCCTGCGAGAGGATGAAGCACGCGAGAAGAACCAGAAGGCGATGATTGTTCTTCAAGTGACCCTGCTCAGCGATCCTCATGGTGACGTGCCGAGGCTTATACGGAAGAGGTCGCCAACATCACCAGCTTGACGACCAGCAAACCTGCAGCGATCACCAGGTAGCCGCGCAGAACAAGCATCCACATGCGGTTGGAAATGCTCAGACGCGCCGGTGCCAGCGATTCCAGGGGCGGCATGCGCCACTGTTCGCGCACCGCTTGCGAAACTTGATGGACTTCTTCAGGCATCACCTCAAGACCCCTGCGCCTTTCGTAGACCTTGACGCCAACGGCCAACACGGTACCCGCGACACAACCACCAACCAACACACCCAGAATCTGCGCGTCGCTGATGTCGGGGAACAGTACAGCAGCCGTCAGAATCACAGACAGCATCACCAAAACAGCGATGATTACCGCTGTGAACCAATTGAGTCTGCGCGAGTTGACCCAGGGACCGAGCACCGCCTTGTCATTGCAAAGCAACAACAGGAATACGGTTGCACTGGGCAGCAGAACGCCAGCCAGAGTTTGAACTAAATTGGTCAGCAATCCCAGAGGCGTACCCGGCGTCAGCACCAAGGCCGCCGCCACGACGATCAAGCCAATATAGACAGCATAGAAGGCCTTTGCCTCACCGGGCTTGCGATGCAGCGAATGACGCACCGCAAATACGTCGCCAATCGCGTAGGCCGTTGACAACGAGACCGCCAATGCGCCGATGATGGAAGCGTCGATCAATGCGATCGCAAAGAAGACGCCCGGTACCCGGCCAAAATAATTCTCCAGGCCACTTGCCACAGCCGCGGCATCGGTGAAGTTGCCGTACTCGGGACGACCCGCAAACGTCTCGGCTGCAAAAGCCATCATGGCCACGCCGCCGATCACGACCAGCACGATGCCAACCCAAAGATCAATGCGCTGGTAAGGAATGAAGCGCGGGGTAATGCGTTTGTCGATCACATAGCTTTGCTGAAAGAACAACTGCCACGGCGCCACGGTTGTTCCAACAATGCCGATGATGAGCAGCATGACTTCGCTGAGCTTGCTGTCCTTGGGTAACTGTGGAATCAGAAAATCATGGGCGATCTGTCCTGGCGCGGGGTGCACCATCACCACAATCGGTACCAACAACAGGCTGGCGAATACCAGGAACAGTGAGAATCGCTCAAAGCGCCGAAAGTCACCCGTGCTGGCCGCCGCAATGATGATGACGGCGGAGATGCCCACGCCCCACAGTCTGGACACGCCCAGATAGTCCAGACCCAGGCTGATGCCGATGAACTCGGTCACGATGGTCAGGGCATTGAGCAAAAAGAGATCGATGACGCTGAACGCGCCCCAGAACTTGCCAAAGCGTTCAAAAATCAGTCGAGCATGGCCGACACCGGTGACAGCCCCGAGACGCAAGACCATTTCCTGGTTCACATAGAGCACGGGAACCAGCAGCAACAGGGTCCAGAGCAGCGAAGTGCCGTAGTTCTGTCCTGCCTGGGTGTAGGTGCCAAAAGCTCCTGCATCGTTGTCCCCGACCATCACGATCAGGCCCGGCCCAAGGATGGCCAACAGGGTTTGCCAGCGCTGCTTCCAGTTGGTGCGGGCTTCGGTATCGCTGTGCTTGATCGTGCCAAAGGCTCCGAGAATGTCGCCGATGTGTGCGCTATCCAGCACAGCGCGGCCGGCACAATTCACTTTCAAAGTGTCGTGCCTTGCATTGAGTTGCGTCACGGTCTTTCTCCCTGAATGTCTTGGTGAGAAAGGCGGATCAGCGAATGCTGACCAGCGTGCCCAAAAGGTAAGCTGGGGAAGTCGCGGCTCCAGGGCCGCAGTGCTGGGCAGCAGGGGCGCGCTCAGCGAGTTTCATGCGTGCCCAGGCACATCCTTTGTGCAGCGAGTCCTGAACTGCGGATGCAAATAATTGAATTCTGAATGTCATGGCAACACCTCTTGAAGGTCAATCCCTTTTTGGGATTTGACTTACAAGCGCAAGACAGGGCTCAATGCCTGAAACGCCTCAAATAGACGCACCAGTACAAGAAAGCCTGTGCTCACGCAATTGAATTGGGAGATGTGTTCCGATGCCAAGAACTGGCACCAGGTGAGAACTGACTACAACACACCGTCCTGCTGGTAACAGCGAGACGGTGACAGGAAAAGGGCTGCCTACGTACTCGCAGATCAGTTCGCCAAGGGCGAACAGGTACTAGGGCCAGATTCCATGGATTGCTCCGTTGTTGAGATGCGCAAATTGTCTTATTGACCGTGGGTCGGAGTCAAGCAAAAGCTGAAACTTTACGTATCTTTGTAGTCAGGGCCACATCGCGGACGAGGTACATCTGGACGGCTAACATCGCTCCAAATGAACGAATGCGGACTGATCATCGAACATCCTGCAGTATGAGCGACTGCTTGGGCTTCCAGGACCGTGTTCGCCCACAGCAGCGATATGGCAGGCCACTTGCACCGGGCGTCAATGCCGATCGGCGCATTGATCGGTTAGAGGTCATCGGGCGAATCAGATGCGCTGAAGGGTGAGCCGGCCGATCCGCCTCAAAGTTGCCAGCGTGCAGAATAAGGACTTCGCTTCCCCTATATCGAGATTCCATGCCTATGCCATCCATCTCCCGTCGTCAACTGGTATTGGGCAGCAGTGTCGCCATGTTGGGCGCCGCGGGTGTTGGTGCGTACTTTGTCAAACACCCCATGCCTGCCCCCATCGGGTTTGATGTCACGGCAGAGGAACTCGCCCAGGCGCGTGCCTTGCTGACACGCCATATGTCTGTCGATGCCCATGCTCACCCTGGGCGCACCTTCGTAGACGGGGCGCAGAATCTGTCGGGGCTGGTCTGGGTGTACGCCAAGCTGGGCACTTTTGAAGAACGCACCATTGCCGACATGCACGCGGGCGGGTTGACGGCGGCGTCCTTTGCCGCCGTGGCAGACTTTCAGGTGCTGGGCGCGGAGGGCGAGAGCCTCACCGCGCGGCGCGACTTTGCGCCTGGCGAGGCATGGGAAAGCTACAAGCGCCAGATCAACAACATCAAGGCACTGTCCACGCAGGGACTGGTGTACCCTGTCAAGTCGCTGGGCGACTTTGCCGCCGCCAAGGCGGCCGGCAAGCCCGGCGCGTTGCTGACGGTGGAAGGCGGCGACTTTCTGGAAGGCCGACCCGACCGGGTGGCCGAGGCCTATGCCGACGGGGTGCGTTCTATCACGCTCATGCACTACCGCAACAACGAGCTGGGCGACATCATCACCGGCAAACCGGTGCACGCCAAGCTCACATCCGCTGGCGTCGCTGTGGTCAAGGCGATGAACGCTGTGGGCATGCTGATCGACGTGGCCCATGCGTCCGAGCTCACGGCGCTGGGGGCCATTCAGGCATCCACCAAACCCGTGATGGCGTCGCATGTGCATGTGCAAACCGAGCACTTGCGCAACCCGCGTTTCATCTCATTAGACCTGGCACGGGCCGTGGCCCAAACCGGAGGCGGAGTATTGGGGGCCTGGCCCGCAGGCATTGGAATCACGGACCTGAATGGTTTTGTAGATCGCACCTTCGAGATGGTGGACCACGTGGGCATTGACCATGTCTGCCTGGGCACCGACATGGACGCCAACTACAAGCCCAAGTTCGACACCTATGCCAACCTGCCCCTGTACGTGGCCGGCTTGCTGAAGCGCGGAATGCATGAGCCCGAGGTGGCTCAACTCATCGGCGGCAACTTTCTGCGGGTTTTTGCGGCGGTGCAATCTACTCTGTAGAGGTGTCAAAAGAAGGCGTTGCTTGCACATATTCCACGAGGATCGGCGCAAGTTTCGCCTCTGGCAATTTGTCGCAAGACCAACATTGGCCTGCGTGCCGCGGGTTGAACGATAGGAGCGAGGAGAGGAAGATGCCGCAGCACAACACCCTTGAGCAGAGCATCAAGCTGAGGACTATCGTTGCGACCCTTCGCGCCAGATATGCCACGGTCCACAAACGTCTTGACCACCTTCCATCCGAGTCGCGCAGCAGCCTGGCGCAGTTCACGCAACTGATTTTCAGTCGATTGACGGTCAGCCGAGACAGGGGCATGGAGAGCGGCACGAAGCGGTTGTGCAGTACCGGTCATGTGGGCTCCTGTATGTGATATTTCTTATGATGCCGCAAAAGCCATACGTCAAACAACTGGTTAACGTATGACTGAAATCAGCCTTAACATCAGAGTGAAATTCGACGCGAATTTGCAGCAGGGTTTCCGAATGGTCTGAACCAAAGCGATTCTCGGAGCGAAGATGAGTCATAACCGCTATGCGCCGCGTATGCCACGCCTGACCCAAGCTCCCAATCCGGTCATGGCCTCGCTATGGATGGATTGGCTCAAGGCAGAGGGTATTGGCGCCAGCGTCCAGCGCGACTACCTCCGATGTGCGGCTGGCGAACTGCCACCCGACCGGTGTCTTCAAGAAATATGGATTGATGACCCCAGCCAAGAAGTTCAGGCGAATGAGCTATTGCATAGCCTTCGCCATGGTCCACTTCGACGCTGGCGTTGCACTTGCGGTGAACGTGTCGCAGGCGGCTTTGAACGGTGCGAGAGCTGCGACGCAATGATGCGGTCGAAATGAGGCATATTCCGCTGTAAGCGTTTTCCATTGAAGGGTTTCCAAATTGAAGACTGTTCTGATCACCGGCGCGAACCGAGGCATTGGCCTTGAACACACAAGGGCGTTTGCCGCCCGAGGTATCCGTGTATTCGCTGCTGCACGTTCTCCAGACGATGCCGATGCACTCAATGCGCTTGCCACCATCCATGCAGACATGGTCAGCGTTCTCGGCTATGACGCAGACGATCCCGAATCACCTGCGTTGCTGAAGGCAGTTTTGGGGGACACACCCATTGATCTTCTTCTTGCGAATGCTGGTGCTATGGGTGGCAGTAATCAGTCATTTGGTTCTGTTGACATTGACGACGTACTGCAACTTGTCCGCGTCAACTCGCTTGCACCCTTGAAACTGGTGGAAGCGCTGGCGGAAAACGTCGCACGGTCAGCCAGAAAGCTCATCGCATTTCAGTCCAGCAAGATGGGTTCGATTGGGGACAACGCTTCTGGCGGGTACTACGCCTACCGCATCTCCAAGGCCGCAGTGAACATGGTCGCCAAAGGTATATCCAGCGATCTTGGGTCACGCGGTGTGATTGTGGTTGCGCTTCATCCGGGATGGGTGAAGACGCGCATGGGTGGTCAAAGCGCACCAGTTTCCGTGGAGCAGTGCGTCGCCGGTGAGCAGCGTTTGTTTGACAAACTAGCGATGTCAGACAGTGGTCATTTCTTCAACTACGACGGCACCGAATTGCCGTGGTGATAGGCTTGGCGGATGAATGACGATACGAAACCCTGTCCGGTATGCGGCGAAACCATCAAGACGGTGGCTATCAAGTGCCGGTTCTGCAACACCGATCTGCTTGCCTTTGCCGCCACGAAAGAAGTCGAGACCGAAAAAGTCTTGTTCACGGGTCATCCGGTTGTGATCTACACATTTTGGCAGTGGTTGGCTGTCATCGTCACGCTTGGGATAGCGTACATAGTCTACTGGGTGCGAAGTATCTCGACAAGCTACGAAATCACGACTCAGCGGGTCAGGATCGAGCGGGGCATCCTGTCCAAGTCGAAAGAGAGCGTCGAGCTTTTCCGTCTTGATCACTTCGATGTTCTCAAGCCCTTGGGTATGCGGCTTATCGGTCAGTGCCTGATACATCTTCGTTCGTCGGATACCAATTTTCCGAGCGTGGTGATCTTCGGCATACCGAATCTGGAAACGTTGGCCGACACCTTGCGTGAATGTTCGCTGCGTGAGAGAAGCAGGCGGCGTGTGACGACATTTGTTCAAGCCTAGCGACACCAATTCCAGCCCCCATGCAGCGCTGCAAGGCGACGAATCGGATAACCCTGTCTCATCCCTCAGCAGAAGCTGCAACACCTTGTAGAGTCACCCTCATAAAGGGTCCCTGAGCGGGCGCCTTGATGCGTGACAGCAAATAGGCATTGCCCCGGACACAGTGCCGGGGTTTTTTTTGGTCTGGTGCTGACTGCCACATGACAATTCTCAACGCTGACCCGCTCTGGTTCTGTACGCTACGAGCCGGGATGGAAATCCCTATGATGATTACTCCAACAAGAAGCACCGCATCATGCGGATTCACCCGGTCCAGGCCGGGTTCTTTTTGGTAGGTGACGTTAACGTATCCCCCATTTGTGGGATATGCAACCATTCGCTTGATAAGGATAATCGAGCCAGTGCTGTCACACACACCAAGCGAATCGACCCGGCCGTTGTGCTGGGTCTTTTTTCGACTCTTGCTGGCAGCAATCGGCAGGAATATGAGAATT
>Ga0315270_10000401_pt1 | contig 24134 bp, 24 predicted proteins | sample C1_bottom_MG_FD_204932 | JGI IMG/M metagenome (GOLD analysis project Ga0315270, IMG submission 204932) | Sediment microbial communities from Yellowstone Lake, YNP, Wyoming, USA - C1_bottom | ecosystem: Environmental > Aquatic > Freshwater > Lake > Sediment | place: USA: Wyoming | collected...
CGGCCGACGACCGACATGCGGGCGTGGTCGGCATCGACACGTTCGGCGAGTCCGCGCCGGCGCCTGCGCTGTTCAAGCACTTCGGGTTCACCGTCGACAACGTCGTCGCCGCCATCCGGCGCGTGCTGTAAGCGCACATGGCCGATACATTCATCCGCCCTGCAACGCCCGCCGACGCGGCAGCCATAGCGCAGGTGCGCGTCGACGCGTGGCGCACGACGTACAAGGGAATGATTCCGGCGGCCTACCTGGCGGCGATGAAGGTCGAGGACAGCGCTGCGCTCTGGGCGAAGATCCTCACCGCCGGCCCCAATGCGACCAGCGTGTTCGTCGCGGTCGAAGGCGGCACCGTCGTCGGCTTCGCCTCCGGCCACATGCTGCCGGAACCGAAGCACGGCCTCGACGCAGAATTGTCGGCCGTATACCTGGTCGACGGCGTGCAGCGCGCCGGCGTCGGGCGGCGCCTTGTCGCCGCCGTGGCCGCCGCCCAGCGCGCGCACGGCGCCCATGGCCTCATCGTCTGGGTCATCGCCGGCAACAAGGCCGCGCGCGCGTTCTACGAAAAACTGGGCGCCGACCTGCTGATCGAGCAGCCGTTCACATGGGACGGCATGGAGCTCGTCGAAGCCGGCTACGGCTGGCGCAACCTCGATCCACTTGTGGCAGCCGCCGATCTTCCGGCGATCCTGCACTGATTTTCGCCATTTCTCACTGGAGAGCACGATGACCATCAAAGTCGCCATCAACGGTTACGGCCGCATCGGTCGCAACATCCTGCGCGCGCATTACGAAGGCAACAGGAAGCACGATATCGCGATCGTCGCGATCAACGACCTCGGCAGTCCCGAGACCAACGCCCACCTGACGCGCTACGACACGGCGCACGGAAAGTTCCCGGGCAAAGTCGAGGTCGACGGCACCGCGATGGTCGTCAACGGCGACCGGATCAACGTCTACGCGCAGCGCGACCCGGCCACGCTGCCGTGGGCTTCGCTCGGCGTCGACGTCGTCCTCGAATGCACCGGCCTGTTCACCACCAAGGAAAAGGCCGGCGCCCATCTCAAGGGCGGGGCGAAGAAGGTCATCATCAGCGCGCCCGGCGGCAAGGACGTCGACGCCACCATCGTGTACGGCGTCAACCACGGCGTGCTCAAGTCCACCGACACCGTCATTTCGAATGCGTCGTGCACCACCAACTGCCTGGCCCCACTGGTCAAGCCGCTGCACGATGCGATCGGCCTGGTCAACGGCCTCATGACCACCGTGCATTCCTACACCAACGACCAGGTGCTCACCGACGTCTATCACGAGGACCTGCGCCGCGCGCGCTCCGCGACGATGAGCATGATCCCGACCAAGACCGGCGCCGCCGCCGCCGTCGGCCTGGTGCTGCCGGAGCTGAACGGCAAACTCGACGGCTACGCCATCCGCGTTCCGACGATCAACGTGTCGCTGGTCGACCTGTCGTTCATCGCCGCGCGCGACACGACGGTCGACGAGGTCAACGCGATCATGAAGTCGGCGTCCGAGTCCGGACCGCTGAAGGGAATCCTGAACTACAACAAGGCGCCGCTGGTCTCGATTGATTTTAACCACGATCCGGCGTCGTCGACGTTCGACTCGACGCTGACCAAGGTGTCGGGCCGGCTGGTCAAGGTCTCCAGCTGGTACGACAACGAGTGGGGCTTCTCCAACCGCATGCTCGACACCACCGTCGCGCTGATGAACGCGAAGTGAACGCCGCGAGCGTCGTCGTCCGCGCCATCACGCTCGCCGACGTCGCGGGCTATCGCGCGTGCGTCGGCGCCGTGATGCACGAACGCAAGTACCTCGCGTATCTCGAGCCGTTTTCGCTGGCCGAGACCGCGAGCTTCGTCGCCGGGAACATCGACAAGGGCAATCCCCACTTCGTCGCGGAGGACGCCGGCCGCATCGTCGGCTGGTGCGACGTGTCGCGCGAGCGCGTGCCGACCTATGCGCACGAAGGCATGCTGGGCATGGGCGTGCTGGCAGACTACCGCGGGCGGGGCCTGGGCGAGCGCCTGATCCGGGCGGCGCTTGCCGCGGCGGCCGGCGCCGGGTTCGAGCGCATCTCGCTTTCCGTCTATGGCAGCAACACCCAGGCGGCAGCGCTCTATCGCAAGGTCGGCTTTGTCCTGGAGGGCACGCGCGTTCGCGGCAGGAAGCTCGATGGCGTCTACGACGACGTCCACATGATGGCGTTGTTCACCCGTCCCGGGAGCGTTTCGTCATGAACCCGTTCACGGCGCATCCGGCTTCGGTCGGCGAGACCTATCTGCAGCACCTCCGCTTCGCGTTCCGCTTCGGCGCGAAGATGACGGCCGGCGGCCTGGCCGCCCTCGTGCATTCCGTGCTGCCCTTCTGCTTCGTGACGACGGCCTCACGCTGCAGCGACGAGCTCGTGGCCATGCGCGCGGCGTCGCGCGGGCGCACGGTGCGCGTCGTCGACGTCGAAACGATGCAACCACTCGATTACCACATCTGAACTTCCACCTCAGCTGCCACCTCAGCTGCCACCTCGTCTACCAACACCGATCGCCATGACCATCAAACGCCTCTCCGACATCGACGTGCGCGGCAAGCGCGTGTTCATCCGCGCCGACCTGAACGTGCCGCAGGACGACGCCGGCACGATCACCGACGACACGCGGATCCGCGCCTCGGTCCCCGCGATTCGCGACGCGCTCGCGCGCGGCGCCGCGGTGATGGTCACCTCGCACCTGGGCCGCCCGGCCGAAGGACAATGGTCGGCCGCCGACTCGCTTGCACCGATTGCGGCGCGCCTTTCGGCGCTGCTCGGCGTCAACGTGCCGCTGATCCGCGACTGGGTCGACGGCGGCGCGTGGCACGCGGCGCTCGCGCCGGGACAGGTCGTGCTGCTCGAGAATTGCCGGATGAACAAGGGCGAGAAGAAGAATGCCGACGAGTTGGCACAGCGAATGGCGAAACTGTGCGACGTCTATGTCAACGATGCGTTCGGCACCGCGCACCGCGCGGAGGCGACGACGCATGGGCTCGCGAAATTCGCCGCCGTGGCCTGCGCCGGACCGCTGCTGGCGGCGGAACTCGATGCGCTGGGAAAGGCCCTGGCACACCCGAAGCGCCCCTTGGTGGCGATCGTGGCCGGATCCAAGGTCTCGACCAAGCTCACGATCCTGCGCGCGCTTGCCGCGAAGGTCGACAGCCTGATCGTCGGCGGCGGCATCGCCAACACGTTCGTCCTGGCCGCGGGCGGCAAGATCGGCAAGTCGCTCGCGGAACCGGACTTGGTTGGCGAAGCGAAGGCGATCCTTGCCGAATTTCCCGGCAAGGTGCCGGTGCCGACAGATGCCGTCGTCGCGCAGGAATTCTCGGCGACGGCCAAGCCCGAAACGAAGGCGATCGCGGACATCCTTCCCGGCGATCTCATCCTCGACATCGGTCCGGCCACCGTCGCCGCGCTGAAGTCCGTGATTGCGCGCGCGGGAACCATCGTCTGGAATGGCCCGGTCGGCGTGTTCGAATTCGACGCCTTCGCCGGCGGCACCCGAGCCATCGGTGAGGCGATCGCCGCGTCGCCGGCATTCTCGATCGCCGGCGGCGGCGACACGCTCGCCGCCATCGCCAAGTACGGCCTCGAGAAGAAGATCGGCTACATCTCGACCGGCGGCGGCGCCTTCCTCGAATTCCTCGAGGGCAGGACGCTGCCGGCCGTGGCGATGCTCGAGACGCGCGCGAACGCCTGACGCCGGCCTAGCGCGCGAGGAATGCGCGGATCGCCTCGCCCTGCTTCGCCACGTTGAAGACGCCGTCGAGGTGCCCGCCGTCGCCGTCGATGATCGCCACGTCCGCGACGCCGCCCTGCGCTCGGTAGCGTTCGGCGGCGCGCTGCGAGAATTCCGGCGGAAACACATTGTCCGACGCCGCTGGAACGAACAGCAGCTTCGCCTTGATCTTTCTGACGTCGTCGCCCAGGTTGTAGAGCTGGTTGGCCTTGACCATGTAGAGCAGAGAATTCGCATCGACCGACTTCGCGCGCGCGGCGCCCGACTTGTCGAGCGCGTCCTCGATCGCGAACCGACTGTTCATCGCGAGCGCGGGATCCTTCGCCGGATCCGCCCACTTGTAGCCATAGTTCTTCTCGGCCCAGCCCGGCGCGCGGCTCGACAAGGCGACGATCTTGAGCGACTGGGCCAGCCCGTCGAGCGGCTCGTCGCGACCGTAGTAGTCCCCATTGTTCCACTTGGGGTCGAGCCTTATCGGCAGCGCCCACACGTCGAGCATTTCGAGCACGTAGGGATGGATGTCGAAACCGGGGCCGATGACCTGCACGACGCGTTCGACGAATTCGGGATATTGCGCCGCCCACAGCATCGCCTGGATGGACCCGCCGGACGCGCCGGCGGTCGCATGCAACTTCTTCACTCCGAGTGAATCGAGCAGCGCCTTGTGCACGCGGACGGAGTCAACGTACGACACGACGGGAAACGACATGCCATAAGGCTTGCCGGTGTCCGGATTGGTCGACGCCGGACCGGTGGTCGCCGTGTTCGGGTCCCGGGTATTGAGGTTGACCAGCGTGTCCGCGCTGACCACGAAGTACTTGTCCGTGTCGATAGGCCGGCCGGAGCCGATGATCGGGTCCCAGTAGCCGAACGCCGCGTCGGTATCCTTGTACTTGCCCGCGGCGTGCGAATTGCCGGAGAAGAAGTGCGGAACGAAGATCGCGTTATCGCCCGCGGCATTGAGCTTGCCATAGGTTTCATAGCCGACCCTGACGTCCTTGATCGTGGCGCCGCCGACCGTCGCGTAGGACGGCAGCGTGAAGACTTTCTTCTCCACCGGACCATCGTACGCAGCGGCGGAGCCGCCGACCAACAGGGCCATCGCGGCCACGGCCGCCAGTACGCATTGTGTCAATCGCATGCCATCGCTCCCGGGAAGTCGCTTTTCGTTCGGTCCTGGACCGGACCTGCATCGCAGGGACATATTCTAGCGGCACATTGCGAGGGCGGAGTTCCCGGCTCGCGGTGATTCCGCGTAACATTGCGCGCGGATAGTCAACATCAAGCCAACATCGAGTCAACAACGACAGGGGTTCACCGTGCCACGCAATACCAAGATCGTCGCGACCCTGGGTCCGGCGTGCAGCGACCCGGACGTCTTGCTGCGAATGCTCGCCGCGGGCGTGGACGTCGTCCGCCTCAATTTCTCGCACGGCCGCGCCTCCGACCACGTCGAACACGCGAAGGCCGTCCGCGAATGCGCGAAGAAGCTGGGCCGCGAGGTTGCCGTCATGGCGGACCTGCAGGGCCCCAAGATCCGCATCGGCAAGTTCGCCGAAGGCAAGATCCGCCTCGAGGCCGGACAGGCGTTCATCCTCGATGCCGAGTGCGAACACGGCGACGCCACGCGCGTCGGCCTCGACTACAAGGAGCTGCCGCAGGACGTCGCGCCCGGCGCGGTGCTGCTGCTGGACGACGGGCTGATCCGCCTCAGCGTCGAATCCGTGGAAGGCCCGCGCATCAATACCCGCGTCGTGCTGGGCGGGACGCTCTCCAACAACAAGGGAATCAACCGGTTGGGCGGCGGCCTCACCGCTCCCGCGTTGACGTCCAAGGACATGGACGACGTCAAGACGGCCGCGATGATGGAGGCCGACTATCTCGCGGTGTCGTTTCCCAAGACCAAGGAAGACATGTACATGGCGCGGCAGCTGCTGCGCGCGGCCGGCGGCCGGGCGCTGCTGATCGCCAAGATCGAGCGCGCCGAAGCCATCACCTACCTCGAGGAGATCATCGACGCGTCGGACGGCATCATGGTCGCGCGCGGCGACCTGGCCGTGGAAGTCGGCAATGCGGCCGTCCCGGGCCTGCAGAAGCGGATGATCCGGATCGCGCGCGAGCGCAACAAGCTCACGATCACGGCGACGCAGATGATGGAGTCGATGATCCACGCCCCGGTGCCGACGCGCGCCGAGGTATCCGACGTGGCCAATGCCGTGCTCGACGGCACGGACGCCGTCATGCTGTCGGCCGAGACCGCGGCAGGCAAATATCCGGTCGAGACGGTGGAGGCCATGGCCCAGATCTGCGTCGAGGCGGAGAAGTCGGATACCGTGCAGCTCGACCGCGACTTCCTCAACCGGACGTTCACCCGCGTCGACCAGTCGATCGCGATGGCCACGCTGTTCACCGCCTTCCATCTCAAGGTGAAGGCGATCGCCTCGCTGACGGACACCGGCTCCACCGCGCTGTGGATGTCGCGGCACAATTGCGGCTGCCCGATCTACGCGCTGACGCCGAAGGTAGAGACGCAGCGCAAGATGGCGCTCTACCGCAACGTGCGGCCGCTCTACCTTGAACAGAGCGCCGACCGCGACAGCGTCCTGCTGGCCGCGGAGGATCTGCTGGTCGACAAGGGACAGGTCAGGCCCGGCGACCTGATCGTGCTGACGATCGGCGAGCCCATGGGCAAGTCCGGCGGGACCAACACGATGAAGATCGTCAAGGTCGGCGAACACCGGTCCTGACCATTCCGGCCGTCGCGGCGCGCGCGCCGCGCGCCCGTGGTCCGCTCCCGATCCTGTAAAATGGTGGGACAGTCAACCTTGACCCGCCGTTAGGAGCTTGCGATGGCACTGGTATCGATGCGCCAACTTCTGGACCACGCCGCGGAGCACGGCTATGGCCTGCCCGCCTTCAACGTCAACAACCTGGAGCAGGTACAGGCGATCATGGCGGCGGCGTCCGAGACGGACAGCCCGGTGATCATGCAGGCGTCGGCTGGCGCGCGCAAATATGCCGGCGAGATTTTCCTGCGCCACCTGATCGAGGCGGCCGTGGAAAGCTACCCGAACATCCCCGTCGTGATGCACCAGGACCACGGGCAGTCGCCGGCGGTATGCCAGTCCGCGATGAACCTGGGCTTCTCGTCGGTGATGATGGACGGTTCGCTGAAGGAAGACGGCAAGACCATTGCCGACTACGCGTACAACGTCGACGTCACGAAGAAGGTCGTGGCGATGGCGCACGCGATCGGCGTCACCGTGGAAGGCGAACTGGGCTGCCTGGGCTCGCTCGAGACGATGCAGGGCGACAAGGAGGATGGCCACGGCGCGGAAGGCGTGATGACGCGCGAGATGCTGCTGACCGATCCGGACGAGGCGGCCGATTTCGTGAAGTCCACGCAGCTCGACGCGCTGGCCATCGCCATCGGCACCTCGCACGGCGCGTACAAGTTCACGCGCAAGCCCACAGGAGACATCCTCGCGATCGACCGCATCAAGGCCATCCATGCCCGCATCCCGAACACGCATCTTGTGATGCACGGAAGCTCGTCGGTGCCGCAAGACCTCCTGCAGATCATCCGCGAGAACGGCGGCGACATGAAGGAAACCTACGGCGTGCCGGTCGAGGAAATCCAGGAAGGCATCAAGCACGGCGTGCGCAAGGTCAACATCGACACCGACATCCGGCTGGCGATGACTGCGGCGATCCGCAAGTACCTGCATGAGAATCCCGGCAAGTTCGATCCGCGCGATTACCTGAAGCCCGCCATGCTCGCGGCGAAGGCCATCTGTGTCGAACGCTACCAGCAGTTCGGCTGCGCCGGCATGGCATCAAAGATCAAGCCAATGTCGCTGTCGTCGGTTGCATCCAGGTACAAGTCGGGCGAGCTGGCGCAGCTCGTCCGCTGATTTCCCGCGGCCGCCCGCGCGGGCGGCCGCAGCAACCCGCGAGGACCGCCATGGTGCCCAATCTGCCGGAATGGAAGCGCATCCACCGCGTTTTCCAGCGCGGGCTGACGTTGGTCGAATACGCAGGCCTGGTCGTCATCGGGTTTGCGACGACCTATGCGATGTTCGAGGAAGTCGCGGCCATGGTCCAAGCGGCGAGAGTAACGCTGGCGGACCTGCTGCTGATGTTCCTCTACCTCGAGGTGCTGGCGATGATCGGCCAGTATTTCAACTCCGGCCAGCTCCCCGTGCGTTTCCCGCTGTACATCGCGATGGTCGCCATGGCGCGCTACATCATCCTCGACATCAAGGACCTGACCGAGCTGCGCATGCTCGCGGTGTCGGCGGCCATCCTGCTGCTGACAATCGCGGTGCTGGTGATCCGCTACGGGCACACGCGATTCCCGTACCGCGAGGGCGAGGAAAAAATCAGCCACGGCGACCAGTCCCCGGGCGGGCGTTGACGCGCGGCGCCCTGCCCGCGGCTATCCGGCCACGAACATCGCGACGACGGCCGCCGCCATCGTCCACGTCGCGAGCCACCCCAGCGCCTTCAGCCGGCGGGTCACGGTGAAGGCACCCATCACCTTCGGGTCGTCGGCCAGCAGCATCATCACGACCATGATCGGCACGGCGATGACGCCGTTGATCACGGCGCTCCAGAACAGCGCCTTGATGGGGTCGATCGGCGTGAAGTCGAGCAGGACGCCGCCCAGCGTCGCGAAGGCGATGATCCCGTAGAACTCGCGCGCCTCGAGCAGCTTCAGGTCGAGCCCGCTCTTCCACTCGAACGTCTCCGCCACGGCGTACGCCGCCGATCCCGCGAGCACCGGCACGGCGAGCATCCCGGTGCCGATGATCCCCAGGCTGAACAGCAGGAACGCGGCGTCGCCGGCGAGCGGCCGCAGCGCCTCGGCCGCCTGCGCCGACGTCGCAATGTCGGTGATGCCGTTCCGGTGCAGCGTCGCCGCGCAGCTGATGATGATGAACAGCGCGATGAGGTTCGAGAAACCCATGCCGAAGTACGTGTCGAACTTGATCCGGTTGAGGTGCGACCGCGCGTCGGCGGGGTCGAGCCTCAGGGCGGTCGCGGCCGGATCGGCATTGAGCTCCTCGACTTCCTGCGCCGCCTGCCAGAAGAACAGGTACGGGCTGATCGTCGTGCCGAAAACGGCGACGATCACCGTGAGCGCTTCCGAAGTGAGCTTGATCTTCGGCCAGACCAGACCAAGCAGCACCTCCCGCCACGGAACGGCGATCGTGAACACGACGGCAACGTAGGCGAGCAGCGCAAGCGTGAGCCACTTGAGGTAGCGGACATAGACCTGGTAGCGCAGGAACACCTGCAAGCCCAGGCAGACGACGCCGAACAGGATTGCGTAAACGAGCATCGGCCCGCCGGCGACCAGCCGCAGCGCTTCGCCCATGGCGGCAATGTCCGCCGCGATGTTGATCGTGTTGGCGACGACGAGCATGACCACGACCGCATAGAGCACAGGCCGCGGAAAGTGGCTGCGGACGTTGGATGCGAGCCCGTGGCCGGTGACGCGTCCCATGCGCGCGCTGACCATCTGGATGCCGACCATCAGCGGATAGGTCAGCACGAGCGTCCAGCCCAGCTGATAGCCGAACTGCGCGCCGGCCTGCGAGTACGTGGCGATGCCCGACGGATCGTCGTCCGCCGCGCCGGTGATGAGTCCCGGCCCGAGTTGCTGCAACCAGCGGTTCGACTTCGCGATCACCGGGAATCCTCAGCAGGCGTGACGCACATTGTCCCGCAATCGCGTCCGGCGCAGGAAAAAGGAAACGCCCCGTTACCTTTCGGCCAACGGGGCGCTTCTCCGGCCCGGGAATGGCGCCGGCGTGGTCGGGACAACGGCTACAGCGAGCGTTCCGCGTGCAGGTCGATGTCCTTGTTGTCCTTCAGGAACAGGAAGCCCACGACCACCGTCATCATCGCGACGACGATTGGATACCACAGGCCGAAGTAGATGTCCCCGCTCGCCGCGACCATCGCAGTCGCCAGCAACGGCAGCATGCCGCCGAACCAGCCGTTGCCGATGTGATACGGCAGCGACATGGACGTGTAGCGGATCCGCGTCGGGAACAATTCCACCAGGAACGCCGCGATCGGGCCGTACACCATCGTCACGTAGATCAGCATGATGAAGAGGATGCCCAGCGTCATCGTCCAGTTGATCGCCGCCTTGTCCGCGGCCTTGGACACGAACGACACCACGCCCTTGTCATCGGTCTTCTTGGCCAGCCCCGGGTAGCCGGCGTCGAACAGCACCGCCGACATCGTGGCTTCGTTCCAGCCGGGCTTGCCGTCCTTGTCGACGAACCTGACTTCCTTGTCGCCGATCGTGACGATCACGTTCTCGGTCGAGCCCGCCGGCAGGTCGATCGACTTGAACGACAGTCCCGACTTGGTCAGGAAGTCCTTTGCGCGGTCGCAGTCCGTGTACTTGGTGAACGGGGTCACGAAAATATGGAAACCGCACTCCCTGGCCGCGACCGTGATCGCGTTCTTCTGCTGGAACGATTCCAGCGCCGGGTTCACATAGTGCGTGAGCCCCTGGAACAGCGGGAAGTACGTCAGCGCCGCAAGCAGGCAACCCGCGAGGATGATCTTCAGTCGGCCGATCTTGTCGGAGATGGCGCCGAAGAAGATGAAGAACGGCGTGCCCAGCAGCAGCGAGATCGCGATCAGCGTGTACGCGGTCTGGCCGTCCACCTTGAGGGTGATGGTCAGGAAGAACAGCGCATAGAACTGGCCCGTGTACCAGACGACGCCCTGGCCGGCCGTCGCGCCGAGCAGCGCCAGCAGCACGTACTTGTTGTTCGGGTAGCGCAGGAAGCTGTCGGTCAGCGGCGCCTTGGAACCCTTGCCCTCAGCCTTCATCTTCTGGAAGATCGGCGACTCGTTCAGCTTGAGCCGGATGTAGACCGAGAAGATCAGCAGGATCAGGGAAACGAGGAACGGAATCCGCCATCCCCATTGCGCGAAATCGGCGGGCGTCATCACGTTGCCGAACCGGCAGACGCCGATCACCGCCAGCGACAGGAAGAAGCCCAGCGTGGCCGTGGTCTGGATCCAGGCGGTGTCGTAGCCGCGTCGGCCCGGTTGCGCATGCTCGGCAACGTACGTCGCCGCGCCGCCGTATTCACCGCCCAACGCCAGGCCCTGCAGCAACCGCAGGCTGACCAGCAGGATCGGGGCGAGCCAGCCGACCGTTGCAAACGTCGGCAGCAGGCCGACGGCGAACGTCGAGAAGCCCATGACCAGGATGGTGACGAGGAACGTGTATTTGCGGCCGACGATGTCGCCCAGGCGCCCGAAGACCAGTGCGCCGAACGGGCGGACCAGGAAGCCGGCGGCGTAGGTCGCGAAAGCGGAAAGCAGCGCCGCCGTGTCGTTACCCTTGGGGAAGAACAGCGCCGCGAAGAATGGCGCGAGCGTGGCGTAAAGGTAGAAGTCGTACCACTCGAAGACGGTTCCGAGCGATGAGGCAAAGATGACACGTCGTTCTTCCTTGCCGAGCGTTTGATTCGCCCCTCCCGCAGCTACATTCGTGGCCATATCTTTGGTTCCTCCGATGGGATTCCGATCCGCCGGCAGCGAAAACCGGCGCCGGCAATGCGACTGCGAAGGCCTTGTACCGGCCTTTCAAGCAGCTTTATACATGAGGAATGGAATTTAGCGCTAGGGGATGCGGAGGCCGAATCAACCCCTTTGGTCGCCGCGAACGAATGCTGCACTGCAATCGGTCATTCCGAAAAGACCTTGCTGGCGTCACCGGCAATTCCGCAACGCGATCGCCTGCAGCACATCGCCGCTGCGGTTGTCCTGCACGAACGCGACGACCGTGGGCGCCGAACCCGGCTGCTCCGGCAATGGAAGCAGCAGCGTCGCCGCGCCATTGCCGCGCGCGTCGAGACGAAACGGACCTTCCAGCGAACGCACGACATTGTCGTGCTGCAGTCGCACTCCGCGATTCTCGCCCGCCCCGACTTCTGTCACATGACCGCTGTCGGCGAACGCAATCCACAATGACGCGTTCTTGCGCAGCGCCGGATCGGCGACGCTGGCCGTTGCGCGAACATGCAGCACGCCTTCACCCGGCGAGATGTCGAGCGCGACGTCGGCGCGCGGTGGCCGCCGTTCCGCCGCGGCGATCGCATCCATTGCCCCGCCGCGATCCCAGCCCCGCGTTTCGCGGCCCTGCACCAAGACTTGCGGCGTATAGACAATCGCGCCTGCGCCGGCACTCGCTTCGTCCCGCTGCCGGTGCGTGAATTGCGCTTTTGCGAAGCGGTCGCGCCACCCTAGCCGGTCCCAGTAGTCGACGTGATACGCCAGCGCTATCCCGGGCGCCGCCGCGGACTGGGGCGGGAATTGCGCGGAAAGCCAGCGGTCGGCCGGCGGGCAGCTGTCGCAGCCCTCGGACGTGAAAAGTTCGACCAGCGGCACCGTGCGCGGGCCGCTGACCGCGCGACACGTATCAGCGGCGAGCGCCGGAAGCGATGCCGCCACTGCGAGCAGAACTGCCGCAAGCACGACCCGCGCTGCAGGGAAATGTCGGTTCGATTGCATGGGAATGAGTCGCCGCCGCGCCGCGTCCGCTTACAGTTCCAGCGTGCAAGCATTGTTCCGGCGCGATGCGGAATACGCCGCATCCGAACACCGCAGGGGCAATGAGGAGGGGGCGCAATGGGAATCATGGGCATCATCTGGATGATCGTGGTCGGCTTCGTCGTCGGCCTGCTCGCACGCTTCTTCTATCCGGGCGCGGTCGACCTCGGATTCTGGATGACCACGCTGCTGGGCATCGGCGGGTCCCTGGTCGGCGGCGTGATCGGCGGCCTCATCTGGAAGTCCCCGGAAGGCAAGTTCCATCCGGCCGGGATCATCCTTTCGGTCATCGGCTCGATGATCCTGATCTGGGTCTACCTCAAGTTCCTGAAGTAGCCGTCGGGCGGCGTCGCGCCCTCAGCGACGAACCTGGTTTGCTCGCCGTGCGCTCCTCTTCGCGCGGTCGACGTTCGCATTGCCCAGGGACGTCGGCATAACAAATGGGCGACAGACGCACAATATGTCGATAACCGCCCTTGACGGCCAAAATGCCCGAGCTTAGCCTTCGTGCGTCGATCGCACATCATTCAAGCGTTTACCGAACAAGGTCGCGAAAACGCGATCGCAATCGAGTTCAAAAAATCGCAGTCAAAGGAGGAGTCACAATGAAGAACATCGTCCGGACGCTTGCTGCCACGTTGGCGCTGGCCGTTCCGCTCGCCGTGTCCGCGCAGGGCGGCCCGATCAAGATCTACGACATCGTCGAACTGTCGGGTGGCGGCGCCACCGCCGGCACCAACTTCGACAACGGCGTCAAGCTGGCGGTCAAGGAAATCAACGCGAACGGCGGCATTCTCGGCCGCAAGATCGACCTGCAGTCGCTCGACACCCAGACCAATCCCGGCGTCGCCAAGGCATTGTCCCAGAAGGCGGTCGACGACGGTGCCTATGTCGTGATGGGTCCGGTGTTCTCGGGCTCGATCAACGTGAGCATGGCCGAAACCAAAAAGGCCGAGGTGACCAACTTCACCGGCGGCGAGGCGGCCAACATCACGCAGCAGGGCAACCCGTACATCTTCCGCACGTCGTTCACGCAGTCCACCGCCATGCCCAAGCTGGTGCGCTACATCAAGGACACGCTGAAGGCCAAGTCGGTCGCGATCATCTACGGCAACAACGACTTCGGCAAGGGCGGCCGCGACGTGATGGTCAAGGCGCTCGAGGCCCAGGGCATCAAGGTGGCGGCGGACATCTCCACCGATCCGGGCCAAGTTGATTTTTCCGGCGCCGTGCTGAAGGCGAAGCAGTCCAACGCCGACGCGCTGTTCGTCTACACCAACGAGGAAGAGTCGGCGCGCGCGCTGCGCGAACTGAAGAAGCAGGGCTACGACAAGCCGATCGTCGGCGAGACCACGTTGACAGGGCAGAAGGTGATCGAACTGGCCGGCGACGCCGCCAACGGGGTCATCGCGCACGTCGGGCTCACCGTCGACGCGCCGCAGCCGGCGATCCGCGCGTTCGACGACAAGTTCCAGAAGGAATACAAGTACAAGAGCGACCACAACGGCATGAAGGGCTACAGCGCCATGTACGTCGTCAAGGCCCTCACCGAAAGGAACGGCAAGGTCGACTCCAAGCTGCTGGCCAAGTCGCTGCACGGCGCAAAGATCTCTGCCAAGGACAGCCCGGGCGTCCTGCTCGACGTGACGTTCGACGACAACGGCGACCTCGACCGCGAGAGCTTCCTGGTCAAGGTCGTCAATGGCAAGCAGGTCGTCACCGAAACGCTGCCGCCCGCCTCCGCGAAGTAGGTCCACCGCAACCGTTGGTTCCACCGGGCGCCCCGTGCAAGGGGTTCCCCGGCATACCGACGGCCAAGAAGGGGGTTCGCGATGGGTGACTTCATCCAGCTCGTCTTCTCCGGCACCGCGACCGGCGCGATCTACGCGCTCGCGGCGCTGGGCTTCACGCTGCTGTGGCAGGCCGCCGGCGTCATCAATTTCGCGCAGGGCGAGTTCGTCATGCTCCCTGCCTTCGGCATGCTGTTCTTCATGGCGATGGGCGCGCCGATGTGGCTTGCGTTCCTGCTGACCTGCGTGCTGTCGATGCTGATCCTGGGCTACGGCTTCAAGCGCGTCATCGTCGATCCTCTCATCAAGCACGGCGTGATCCCGCTGGTGATCGCCACGCTGGGCGTATCGATCGCGGTCAAGGCGATGGTCCGCGCCGGCTACAGCGCGGAAGCGCACCCGTTCCCGAGCCCGTATCCGGACGGCCAGTTCGCGCTCGCAGGGATCAACATTTCATATGCCGACGTCGGCACGCTGGTCATGGCCGGAATTATCGTGGTCGTACTGCAAAGCTTCCTCAACAAGACGGTCACCGGCCGCGCGATGCAGGCCGTGGCGCAGAACTCCGACGCGGCGCGGGTGCTGGGCATCAACGTCAAGCGCATGGTCCTCTACGTCTTCCTGATCAACGCGATGCTGGCGGTGGTCGCGGCGCTGCTGGTGGCGCCGACGTACCTGGCCAAGTTCGACATGGGCGACTCGATCGGGCAGAAGGCATTCTTTGCCGCGATCATCGGCGGCTTCAACCAGACGCGCGGCGCGCTGCTGGGCGGCGTGCTGATCGGCATTCTCGAGAACGTCGTCGGCTTCTACGTCTCCCCTGCCTACAAGGAAGGCGTGGCGCTGGTGCTCTTCCTCGCGGTGATCCTCTTCCGGCCCGAAGGATTGCTGGGCAGGTCCGAGGAGCGCAAGGTATGAACACGCAGCGCAAATCCCTTCTGCTGGCTGCAGGTCTCGTGCTCATCGCCGTCGTGGCGCTGTTCGCCAAGCGCAGCGAGGTTTACCTGCTCACGCTGACCTGTGTCTACCTGATGGCCACGTTCGGCCTCAACCTGACCGTCGGCTATGCGGGCCAGATGTCGCTGGGCCAGGCGGCATTCTTCGGCATCGGCGCCTATATCGCGGCCATCGCGATGAAGGCCGGCGTCCCGTTCCTGGTGGTGGTGCCGCTGGCCGCGGTCGCCTGCTTCGCCGTCGGGCTGGCACTCGGGTTCCCGGCGCTGCGCGTTCAGCACCACTACCTCGCGTTCGCAACACTGGGCTTCAACGTGCTGGTCTTCCTCATCATGCGCAACGAGGAGAAGATCACCGGCGGCACGTTCGGCATCTCGGCGATTCCCCGGCCGTCGTTCTTCGGCCACGAACTCAGTGGGGCCGTGCCGTTCTTCTACTTCACGTTCATCTCGCTGATCGTCGTTGCGGCGCTGCTGTGGTGGCTGCTGCGTTCGCCGTGGGGACGCGCGTTCGCGGCACTGCGCGACAACCCGATCCGCGCCGAGAGCCTGGGCGTCAACATCACCGCGTACACGCTGCTGGCGTTCGCGATCGGCGCGGCGTGCGCGGGCATCGGCGGCGTCTACTATGCGTCGCTGGTGGAGTTCATCGAACCCGGCCCGTTCCATTTCTCGACTTCGCTGCTGATGCTGCTGGCGGTCATCGTCGGCGGCTCGGGCCGCTTCATGGGGCCCGTCGTCGGCACGGTGATCATCATTCTGCTGCCCGAGTTCCTGCGCTCCTCGAACGTGGAGTGGCTCAAGTTCATGCAGAAGTGGTATCTGGCCTTCTTCGGCATGGCGGTGATCGCGCTGATGATCTGGCTGCCGGGCGGTATCCTTTCCTTCGCTGACCGCTTCAAGGCCAAGGGAGCGGCGAAATGAGCGCGTTCCTCGAGGTCAAGGACGTGCGCAAGGCCTACGGCGCGATCAAGGCCGTCGACGGCGTCAGCTTCGACGTCGGTCCCGGCGAAATCGTCGGCGTGATCGGCCCCAACGGCTCGGGCAAGACCACGCTGTTCAACAGCATCCTGGGCCAGATCAAGCCGACGTCGGGCAGCGTGTCGTTCTGCGCCGAGGACATCACCGGCAAGACGCCGCTGGAACTGTCGCGCCGTGGCGTGGGACGGACGTTCCAGACGCTGCAGGTGTTCGTCAAGCTGTCGGTGCGCGACAATCTGATCGCGGCGGCCCAGGAGTTCAAGGGGACGCTGATGTCGCGCCTGCTGGCCAGCCCGGACGCGGGATTGGGTGAACAGGCGGACCGGATGATCGAGCTGTTCCGCCTGCAGCACGTCGCGCACCTGCCGGCGGGCAGCCTCTCCTACGGGCAGCAAAAGCTCATCGACATCGCGATGGCGTTCATGCCGGCCCCAAGGCTGGTACTTCTCGACGAGCCGTGCGCGGGTGTCAATCCCAGCCTGGTCGACCAGCTCCACGACCTGCTGGTCGAGCTGAACAAGGCGCAGGGCGGAAGCTTCGTCGTGATCGAGCACAACATGGACTTCATCATGAAGCTCTGCCCGCACGTCGTCTGCATGGTCGAGGGCAAGGTGCTCGCGGAAGGTCCGCCGGCGGCCGTCCAGGCGAATCGGCAGGTGCTCGACGCGTATCTAGGTAACTGAGTTGGCAACTGAGTAGGCAACTGAGCTGGAAACTGAGTCGGGGACAACCATGGGTGCAGACAAAATCATCGAATTCGACCGCGTTGTTGCCGGCTACTCGCCCAGCCTGACGATCCTGAATGAGACGACGCTGGACGCGCGCCGCGGAGAGATCACGCTGCTGATCGGCCCCAACGGTGCCGGCAAGTCGACCGTGCTGAAGACGCTGTTCGGCATGCTGGTGCCGCGCTCCGGCGAAGTCCGCTTCGAAGGCAAGCGCGTCAACGGCAAGTCGCAGCGCGAGCTGCTCGCCGACGGCATCGCGTTCGTTCCCCAGGGCCGCAACCTGTTCGGGTCGCTGTCCGTTCGCCACAACCTCGAACTGGGCGGCATCACGCTGCCTCGCGGCGAATTGGGAGGCAGGATCGAGGAAGTACTGACGCGGTTTCCGCGCATCCGGGAGCGCCTCGACAACCAGGCGTCGACGATGTCCGGCGGCGAGCAGAAGCAGCTCGAAGTCGGTCGCGCGCTGCTCTTGCGTCCGCGCGTGATATTGATCGACGAGCCGTCGATCGGCCTGTCCCCCAAGCTCGTGCAGGAGGTGATGGCGCTGCTGCGCGCGCTGGCCGACGGCGGCACGACGGTGCTGATGGTGGAACAGAACGTCCGCACCGCGCTAAAGTACTCGAACCGCGCGCTGGTGCTCGAAATGGGTCGCCTGGCGCTGGACCGGCCAGCAGACGAGCTGCTGAAGGATCCCGATCTCAACCGGCTGTTCCTGGGCGGCCACGCGGAAAAGAAAAGCGCCTGAACGCGCCGCAGGCTCGTGGATAATCGACAATACCGCACCCACGCCGCCCGCCGCGGGCGGCGACTGCCGCCTCCGCAACCACGGATAGTCCCATGCCCAACGCATTCATCTGCGACGCCATCCGAACCCCGGTCGGCCGATACGGCGGCGCTCTCGCCCACGTTCGCACCGACGATTTAGGCGCCATCCCGCTGCGCGCGCTGATCGAGCGCAACGCGCGCGTCGACTGGGCCGCCGTGGAGGATGTCGTCTATGGCTGCGCCAACCAGGCCGGCGAGGACAACCGCAACGTCGGGCGGATGGCGCTGCTGCTGGCCGGACTCCCGGTCGACGTGCCGGGCACGACGGTCAATCGCCTCTGCGGATCGAGCATGGACGCCATCGCGATGGCCGCGCGCGCGATCAAGAGCGGCGAGGCGTCGCTGATGATCGCCGGCGGCGTGGAAAGCATGTCGCGCGCGCCGTTCGTCATGGGCAAGGCCGACAGCGCGTTCTCGCGCGCCGCCAAGATCGAGGACACGACGATCGGCTGGCGTTTCATCAACCCGCTCATGAAGGCGAAGTACGGCATCGATTCGATGCCCGAGACCGCCGAGAACGTGGCCGCGGAGTTCCAGGTTTCGCGCGCCGACCAGGATGCCTTTGCGCTCCGCAGCCAGCAGCGTGCCGCCGCGGCGATCGCCGCAGGACGCTTGGCCGAGGAAATCGTCCCGGTAACGCTGCCCGCAAAAAAGGGCGATCCGGTTGTCATGATTCGCGACGAGCATCCGCGCGAAACCACCGCGGAATCGCTGGCGAAGCTCCCGGGCATCGTGCGCCCAGACGGCACGGTCACCGCGGGCAACGCCTCCGGCGTGAACGACGGCGCCTGCGCGCTGCTGCTCGCGTCGGAGGACGCAATTCCACGCCATGGCCTGACGCCGAAGGCACGCGTCGTCGCAGCAGCGGCGGCTGGCGTTGCGCCGCGCATCATGGGCTTCGGTCCCGCGCCGGCGACGCGCAAGGTGCTCGCGAAAGCAGGTCTCACACTGGCCGATATCGACGTCATCGAGCTGAACGAGGCCTTCGCGGCGCAGGCGCTCGCCGTCACCCGCGACCTGGGACTTGCCGACGACGCGGCGCACGTCAACCCGAACGGCGGCGCGATCGCGCTGGGTCATCCGCTCGGTGCCAGCGGCGCGCGGCTGGTGACGACGGCGCTCTATCAATTGCAAAGAACCGGCGGACGCTACGCACTGTGCACGATGTGCATTGGCGTGGGCCAGGGCATCGCCATGATCATCGAACGCGTCTAGCCCGAACGCAGCGGAACGGGGAAGGCATTGGACATGCGAACACAGGTCGGCATCGTCGGCGCAGGTCCCTCGGGGCTGCTGCTCTCCCACCTGTTGCACCAGGAAGGCATCGAGTCGGTGGTCATCGAGTCGAGGAGCCGCAACTACGTCGAGCATCGCGTGCGCGCCGGCGTCCTCGAGCAGGGCGCGGTGGACCTGCTCGTGCAGTCCGGCGTGGGCGAAAGGCTGCAGCGCGAGGGCCTGGTCCACCACGGCATCGAGCTGCGTTTCGGAGGCCGCGGACATCGCATCGACCTGACGGAGCTCACCGGCGGCCGCGCCATCACCGTCTACGGCCAGCAGGAGGTGGTAAAGGACCTGATCCGCGCGCGCCTCGATGCCGGCGGCCAGGTTCTGTTCGACGTCGCCGACGTCAGCGTGCACGCGCTCGAATCGACGCGCCCCCGCATCCGCTTCCGGCGCGGCGACGAAGACGTCGAGCTGCAATGCGACGCGATCGCTGGCTGCGATGGCTTCCACGGCATTTGCCGGCCTTCCGTTCCGCCCGGCGTGCTGAAGGCCTTCGAGCGCGCCTATCCGTTTGCGTGGCTCGGCATCCTGGCCGAGGCCGCGCCGTCGCACGAGGAACTGATCTACGCGTATCACGAACGCGGCTTCGCGCTTTTTTCGATGCGCTCGCCGTCGATCACGCGCCTGTACCTCCAGGTCGCGCCGGACGAGGACATCGGCAAGTGGTCGGACGACCGCATCTGGGGGGAGTTGCACACGCGCCTCGAGACCGACGACGGCTGGAAGCTGAACGAGGGGCCTGTGCTGGAGAAGGGCATCACCGGCATGCGCAGCTACGTCACCGAACCGATGCAGCATGGCCGACTGTTCCTGGCCGGCGATTCCGCGCACATCGTGCCGCCCACCGGCGCCAAGGGCATGAACCTGGCCGTGGCCGACGTCCACGTCCTTTCCCGCGCGCTGACCGCGTTCTTCAGGTCGCGCCGCGAGGACCTGCTCGCCGCGTACTCGCAGACGTGCCTGACGCGCGTGTGGCGCGCCGAGCATTTTTCGTGGTGGATGACATCGATGCTCCACCGCTTCCCCGGCGACGACGCATTCGGACACCGGCTGCAGCGCTCGCAGCTCGACTATGTCGTCGGATCGCGCGCCGCGGCCGCGTCGCTCGCCGAGAACTACGTCGGCCTTCCGCTCGACTGACCCAGGCGAAGGCGGTAGCGCAACGGCTCCGACGAGGGCCGGGCCTTGCGAATTGCGTGCCCGAATTCCGGCGGCGGGGTCCCGCGAAAGTTCTAGAATCCGCCTCATGACGAACCTCCCCGCTCCCGCGACGATGTACCGCGCGCTGCTGCGCCACGACCCGACCTACGAAGGCGTGTTCTGGCTCGGCGTGCGCACGACCGGCATCTTCTGCCGCCCGACCTGCCGTGCCCGCACGCCGAAGCGAGAAAACGTCGAGTTCTTCGGCGCTCCCTCGGAAGCTCTTCACGCAGGCTATCGGCCCTGCATGAAGTGCCGGCCGCTCGACCACGGCCGCAAGCCGCCGGAACTCGTGGCGCGCCTGCTGGTCGCCGTCGAGCGTGACCCGATGCGGCGCTATCGCGATGCCGAACTGGCCGATCTCGGCATCGATGCGTCGACCGCGCGCCGCCAGTTCAAGCGCTATTGCGGCATGACGTTCCAGGCGTATCACCGCGCGCGGCGCATGGGCCTGGCCCTGGCCGACATCAGGAAAGGAAAACCCGTGATCGATTCGCAACTGGACCAGGGCTTCGAATCCGGCAGCGGATTCCGCGAGGCGTTTACACGCATCGTCGGCACCGCGCCGTCGCGCGCCCGCGACATCACCGTGCTCCACGCCAAGTGGCTCGAAACGCCGCTGGGGTCGATGCTGGCATTGGCCGACGACCGCGGTTTGCACCTGCTCGACTTCGTCGACCGCCGCGGCCTCGAGCGCGCGCTCGCCGTCCTGCAGAAGCGGCTGAACGCTCGCGTGCTGCCGGGAGAACATCCGGTGCTCGCGCAGATCGCGCGCGAACTCGCCGAATACTTCGCCGGCACGCGGATGCAGTTCGCAACAAAGGTGGTGCTGACCGGTTCGGCGTTCCAGTCGATGGTATGGCGCGCGCTGCAGACAATTCCCGCGGGCGCCACGAACTCCTATGGCGAGCTGGCCTCCAGGATCGGCAAACCCGCGGCGGTGCGTGCAGTCGGCCGCGCCAATGGCGACAACCGCCTTTCGATCATCGTGCCGTGCCACCGCGTGATCGGCGCCGACGGCGCGCTGACCGGCTACGGCGGCGGACTGTGGCGCAAGCAGAAGCTGCTGGACCACGAGAGGGAAGCGACGACCAGGGGCTGACGCAGGCGCGAGTGCGCCGCGGAGAAACCAGAATCTAGACCAGGTCGCCGGCCGGACCGAGGATCTGCTCGCGCAACTCGCGATAGCGCGGCAGCTGCGGCGGATAGACGCACAGGTATTTCACCTGCGCGGCCTGCAGGCAGCGCTGCTTGATCACTTCGAGCTTCTGGTCGCGCGGATTGATCACCTGGTCGGGTTCCTTCGCGTCGACGATCGCGACGATCGTCATGTCGCGGTCGCACACGACGAAGCCGACATGCTGGTTGGCGATCTTGCGGAACGCACGCAGGCGCTCCATGCCCTGCGGACCGATCTTGACCTGCAGCACATCGGCCAGGCGGATGCGCGCGAAGATCTCATGGCGCGGAAAGGCCGCCTTCAGCAGCAGGTAGACGACGCTTTCGGCACGGGTGAGGAAGCGCGGCCGCAACAAATAGAGGCCGGGCAGTTCGGCCGACGACAACAGCCGCGTCGTCTCGCCTTCCGTCCACTGCGCGACGGTATTGGGCGAATCCGCGTTGCTGTGCGACGCGCCGCCCGAGGCGCGGTTGCGCCGCACCAGGCCATAGATGATCGCGATCGCGAACGCGGCCATCGCCAATGCAAACAGAACACCCTGCGTCATTGCACCATCGTCCCTGAACCGGTCAACCCGCCCGAGACTTCAGGACCGGGTCATATGCGTTGTAGTTTTGCAAGTCTACCCGTTAACGCGTTGTAGTCTAAAGCATTTTATGAACCGGAAGCCACCATTCCCCCATTGTGGCGGACTGGGGATGAGGATTTCCCGTTCCGGCCCCAAAAACAAAGCCCGGCGCGAGGCCGGGCTTTGCACTGCATGCTGCGACTAAGCAACCTGGGTTACATGTCCATGTCGCCCATGCCGCCCATGCCACCCATGCCGCCGCCACCGCCGCCACCACCGCCCTTTTCGTCCTTGGGCAGCTCGGCCACCATGGCTTCCGTCGTCAACAGCAGCGACGCCACCGATGCCGCATTCTGCAGCGCGAAGCGGGTCACCTTGGTCGGATCGAGCACGCCCATTTCGACCATGTCGCCGTATTCGCCGGTCGCCGCGTTGAAGCCGAAATTGCCCTTGCCTTCGACAACCTTGTTGACGACCACCGACGGCTCGTCGCCGGCGTTGGCGACGATCTGCCGCAACGGCTCTTCCAGCGCGCGCAGCACGATCTTGATGCCGGCGTCCTGGTCGTGGTTGTCGCCCTTCAGGTTCTTGAGGTTGGAGCGGGCACGCAGGTAGGCCACGCCGCCGCCGGCGACGATGCCTTCCTCGACGGCCGCACGCGTCGCGTGCAGCGCATCTTCGACGCGCGCCTTCTTTTCCTTCATCTCGACTTCAGTCGCGGCGCCGACCTTGATCACCGCAACGCCGCCGGCCAGCTTGGCCACGCGTTCCTGCAGCTTTTCCTTGTCGTAGTCGCTCGTCGCGTCCTCGACCTGCTTGCGGATGTTCTTCACGCGCGCTTCGATCGCGGCCTTTTCGCCGTGACCGTCGATGATCGTCGTGTCTTCCTTGCCCACTTCGATCTTCTTCGCGCGGCCGAGATCCTTCAGCGTCGCGTTCTCGAGCTTGAGGCCCAGTTCTTCCGCAATGACCGTGCCGCCCGTGAGGATGGCGATGTCTTCGAGCATGGCCTTGCGACGGTCACCGAAGCCCGGCGCCTTGACGGCGGTGGTCTTCAGGATGCCGCGGATGTTGTTGACGACCAGCGTCGCCAGGGCTTCGCCGTCGACGTCCTCGGCGATGATCAGCAGCGGCTTGCCGGCCTTGGCCACCTGCTCCAGCAGCGGCAGAAGGTCGCGGATGTTGCTGATCTTCTTGTCGTGCAGCAGGATGTACGGGTCTTCGAGCAGCGAGACCTGCTTGTCCGGATTGTTGATGAAGTACGGCGAGATGTAGCCGCGGTCGAACTGCATGCCTTCGACCAGGTCGAGCTCGTTCTCGAGGCCCTTGCCGTCCTCGACGGTGATCACGCCTTCCTTGCCGACCTTGTCCATCGCCTCGGCGATCGTCTTGCCGATCGACACGTCCGCGTTGGCCGAGATGGCGCCGACCTGCGCGATTTCCTTGCTGGTCGTGCACGGCTTGCTGATCTTCTTCAGCTCTTCGACAACGGCAATGACCGCACGGTCGATGCCGCGCTTCAGGTCCATCGGGTTCATGCCGGCAGCAACATACTTGAAGCCTTCGTTGCAGATCGACTGCGCCAGGACCGTGGCCGTCGTCGTGCCGTCACCGGCGACGTCGGAGGTCTTGGACGCGACTTCCTTCACCATCTGCGCGCCCATGTTCTCGAAACGGTCCTTCAGTTCGATTTCCTTGGCGACCGATACGCCGTCCTTGGTGATCGTCGGCGCGCCGAAGCTGCGCTCGAGCACGACGTTGCGGCCCTTGGGGCCGAGCGTGACCTTGACTGCGTTGGCCAGCACGTTCACGCCGACCATCATCTTGTTGCGCACGCCTTCGCCGAAGCGGACGTCTTTTGCTGCCATGATTTATTCTCCTGGTGCTTTGTTCGGTGGACGCTCAGTTGGGTATCGGTTGGCTATCAGCCGACGATGCCGATGATGTCGTCTTCGCGCATGTGCAGAAGTTCGGCGTTGTCCATCTTGAATTCCTGGCCGGAGTACTTGCCGAAGAGGATCTTGTCGCCGGCCTTCACGCCCATGGGCTGAAGCTTGCCGTTTTCATCGGTCTTGCCGGGGCCTACGGCCACGACTTCGCCCATCGAGGGCTTTTCCGCGGCGGTGTCCGGGATGACGATGCCGCCGGCCGATTTACGCTCTTCCTCGAGGCGCTTGACGATCACGCGATCGTGCAGGGGACGCAGTTTCATGGTTAGCACTCACTCCTGAGAATTTCGATTGAAATTACA
>Ga0315270_10000402_pt1 | contig 24090 bp, 24 predicted proteins | sample C1_bottom_MG_FD_204932 | JGI IMG/M metagenome (GOLD analysis project Ga0315270, IMG submission 204932) | Sediment microbial communities from Yellowstone Lake, YNP, Wyoming, USA - C1_bottom | ecosystem: Environmental > Aquatic > Freshwater > Lake > Sediment | place: USA: Wyoming | collected...
AACTGATGGATTTCGAAACCGAAATCGAGGGCCGTGAGCAACGCAAGGGCAATATCTACAAGGCCGTGGTGACACGGGTCGAGCCCTCGCTGGAAGCCTGCTTCGTCGATTACGGCGAAGACCGCCATGGCTTCCTGCCGTTCAAGGAAATCTCGCGCCAGTTCTTCCGTGAAGGCACCGACGTGCGCACCGCGCGCATCCAGGACGCCATCAAGGACGGCCAGGAACTGCTGGTCCAGGTGGAAAAGGAAGAACGCGGCAACAAGGGCGCTGCGCTCACCACTTTCGTCTCGCTGGCGGGTCGCTATCTGGTGCTGATGCCCAACAATCCGCGCGGCGGTGGCGTGAGCCGTCGCATTGAGGGCGAAGACCGCGAAGAGCTGAAAGAAAACCTCGACCAGCTCGAGTATCCCAAGGGCATGAGCCTGATCGCTCGCACGGCCGGCATCGGCCGTACCGCGCCCGAGCTGCAATGGGACCTGAACTACATGCTCAAGCTGTGGAGCGCCATCGACGGCGCGTCCAAGACCGGCAAGGGTGCTTTCCTGATCTATCAGGAGTCGTCGCTGGTGATTCGCGCGATCCGCGACTATTTCACCGCCGATATTGGCGAAATCCTGATCGATACCGACGACATCTTCGAGCAGGCCCAGCAGTTCATGAACCACGTGATGCCCGAAACGGCGAATCGCGTGAAGCGCTACCGTGACGACGCGCCGCTGTTCAGCCGCTTCCAGATCGAGCACCAGATCGAAACGGCCTTCAGCCGCACCGTGAACCTGCCTTCGGGCGGTGCCATCGTGATCGACCATACCGAGGCCTTGGTCTCGGTGGACGTGAACTCGGCGCGCTCGACACGTGGCAGCGACATCGAAGAAACCGCGACCCGCACCAATCTGGAAGCGGCCGACGAGATCGCACGCCAGATGCGCTTGCGCGACCTCGGTGGCCTGATCGTTGTCGACTTCATCGACATGGAAGAGAGCAAGAACCGCCGCGAAGTCGAGCAGCGTCTGCGCGACGCCTTGCGCTCGGACCGTGCCCGCGTGCAGTTCAGCTCGATCAGCAAATTCGGCCTGCTTGAACTGAGCCGTCAGCGCTTGCGCCCGGCTTTGAGCGAAGGCAGCCACATCACTTGCCCGCGTTGCAACGGCACCGGCCATATCCGCGACACCGAGTCCAGCGCGCTGCAAATCCTGCGCATGGTGCAAGAAGAGTCGATGAAGGACAACACCGCCGCCGTGCATGTGCAAGTGCCGGTGGAAGTGACCTCGTTCTTGTTGAACGAGAAGCGCACCGAGATCACCAAGATCGAGATGAAGCAGCGCATCACCGTGCTGCTGGTGCCCAACAAGCACCTCGAGACGCCCAACTACAAGTTGGAGCGCCTGCGCCACGACGACCCGCGTCTGGAGAATCTGCAGGCCAGCTACACGATGATGGAAGAGCCCGAGGACGAAGTGGGCATCACGCGCCGTGAAAAGGCCAAGGCCAAACAAGAGCCGGTCATCAAGGGTCTGTTGCCCGAGACGCCTGCGCCTGTCGCTGTGCCCAAGCCCGTCGCTGCTGAGCCGGCCCCCGCCCCTCGTGCAGTCGCGGCAGCGCCTGCCAAGGCCGGCGGCGGTTTCTTCGGCTGGATCAAGACCCTGTTCGCCGGCGCTGAAGCTGCACCGGCGACAACACCTGCCAAGTCGGCGCAACCCAGCACCGACGGCAAGCCCGCCCGCGAAGGCCGTGACGGTCAACGCGGCGGACGTGGCGATCGAGGTGGCCGTGGTGGCCGTGGCGGTCGCGACGGTGCCCGCGAGGCCAAGCCCGAGGGCGCTGGTCGCGAGGGGCAGCAGCGTGAAGGCGGCCGAGGTGGTCGCGACGCACGCCCGGAAAACCGCGAAGGCCGCGAGGCTGGTCGCGCTAACCCGCGCCGCAACGAGCGAAGCGACAAGCTCGATGTCGGCGTCAGCGCCGAGCGCAGCGAGGAAACTCGCGCCCCGCGCGGCGAAGGTCGCCGTGGTCCGCGCGCTGAGCGTGGTCCGCGTCCCGATGTTCAAGTGCAGGGTATTGAGGCCGCGCCCGAACTGAGCGCAGCAGCCACTCAGCCCGCCTTTGTCGACACCGTACCTGGTGCCGAAACTTCCGAGCGACCTGAAGAGGCGCAGAGCGGCGAGCAAGGCGAACGTCAAGGCGCACGCCGTCGTCGCCGCCGTGGCGGACGTGACCGCGACGAAGCCCGCACCGGTCAGGATGGCGTGGCAACTGATGCCGACGGCATGCTGCTGGGCGATAGCAGCGCCGCGCCGCAAATCGAAGCACAAGCGCAGGAAGCTGCACCCGGCGAAGCCGCGGAAGGTACCGAGGGTCAGGCCCGCGAAGGTCGTCGCAACCGCGGCGGCCGTGGTCGCGTGCGTCGTGATCAGCCTGAAGGTGAAGCAGTTGAAGGCGGCGCACCCGCCGCTGAAAGCCCGGTTCAAGGCACGTTCGACGTGGCTCAGGCATCCAGCATCCAGGCTGAGGCTCAACCGCATGTCGCCAGCACGGTGGTCGCGTTGGCCAACCTTGAACCCGCACCTTTGGAAGTGATGGTGGCCAAACCGATCGAAGCCAGCGCTTTTGTCGCTCAGCCCCAAGCTGCGCCGGTGGCAGAACCTGCCCCCATGCCAGCGCCTGTTGCTGCACCTGCTCCGGTAGTCGTACCCGTGCCGGCACCTGCCCCTGCGCCAGCGCCAGTAGCAGCGGCACCCATTGAGAGCTATGCGCTACCCATGCAGGACTTGCAAGCGGTCGCCGAGGGCGCCGGACTGCAGTGGGTCAACTCCGATGCCGACAAGATCCGCGCCGTGCAAGAAGCCATGAGTGCGGAGATCAAGCCAGCGCAGGCGCCACGCGAGCCCAAGCCGGTCGAGAGCATCGATCAAGGCCCGCTGGTGCTGGTCGAAACACGCAAGGATCTGGCACAGACCAAGTTGCCCTTTGACCGGCAAGAGTAGTCCCACGCCAAGTACCAAAAAAAAGCCGCGCTGGCATGCCAGCGCGGCTTTTTTCATGCTCGGTTGGTGTCAATGCTCAGGGTAGGCGCTCCAGCGCATGTTGATAGCTTGGCTGATGCATCAACTCGTCCCAGGTCAGCGGCGCAGTTTGCGGCAGCAAGTCCAGTCGGCGCGCCTCGCTGTCAGCCTCAAGCTGCCAACGGCCGGTCTTCAAGGCTTGTTGCAGGCCGTCGAGCAAGGCATCGATCGGTGCGCCGTCGTCGACCACCGACTGATTGCACAAGAGCACCATATCGCAGCCGGCGTTCAGTGCGGCGATGGCGCCCTCAACCGAATTGCCCGCCACACGCGCGCCTTCCATGCTCAAGTCGTCGGTGAAAATGGCGCCATTGAAGTCGAGTTGGCCGCGCAAGATGTCTTTCATCCAGCGCGCCGAAAAACCGGCCGGCAAGGCATCGACCTTGGGATAGGTGACATGGGCCGGCATCACGCTGCTCAAGCTGGTGGACAACCAGTCGTAGGGTCTGGCGTCATCGGCAAGGATAGCTTTCAGCGAGCGTTTGTCGATGGCCGACGCCAGATGCGAATCGGCCTGCGCATATCCGTGCGCCGGAAAGTGCTTGCCGCAATTGGCCATGCCGGCTTGCAGCAGGCCATGCATCAGGCTCTTGGCCAACAACGACACGACACGCGGATCACGATGGAAGGAGCGGTTGCCGATCACATCGCTGCGTCCATGATCCAGATCGAGCACCGGCGTGAAGCTCAGATCAACGCCACAGGCGCGCAATTCGGCCCCGAGCACATAGCCTGCGGCGGTGGCAGCGTCGGTGGCCCGCATCGCGTCGCGCATCCACAGCTCGCCCAGCGAGCGCATCGCAGGCAGGTGCGTGAAACCGTCGCTGCGAAAGCGTTGCACGCGCCCGCCCTCATGATCGACAGTGATCAGCAAATCAGGCCGCAAGGCCTTGATCTCGGCCGTCAGCGCCGTCAGTTGCGCGCGGCATTGCCAGTTGCGGGCGAACAAGACCAAGCCGCCGGTCAAGGGATGCATCAATCGACGGCGGTCAGCGTCATTCAGACTCAGGCCCGCCACGTCCAATATCACAGGGGCGTGTTGAAATTCGCTCATTTTTGCTTGCTCATTTGGAAAGGGTTTCCACCACCACAAAGGCGGCGGCGTATTCGGTTTCGTCGCTGACGCTCACATGTACGCTCAATCGACGCGCGGCGAACCACTCGGCCAGTTCGCCATGCAGACGGATCTCGGGTTTGCCACTGGCCGCATTGACGATCTCGCAGGCGCGCCATGTCATCGGCATGCGCATGCCAAGCCCGATGGCTTTGGAAAACGCCTCCTTGGCCGAAAAACGGGTGGCCAGAAAACTCAGACCCCGCGCCTCGATGCGAGCACGGCGCGCGCGAAACACTTCGATCTCGTGCGGGCCCAGCACCCTTTCGGCAAAACGCTCGCCGCGCCGCTCCAGGGTTTGACGCATGCGACGCAAATCGCAAATGTCGGTGCCTATGCCGTAAATCATGGGTGCATCTTCAAGCTGAGAACGCGCGTTGAATGCAGCGCTGATAGTCGCGCACCGTTTCCGTGTAGCCCAGCTCGAGCGCATCGGCGATCAGCGCATGGCCGATCGAGACTTCCGACACGCCGGGAACCTCGCGCAGGAAGTCGGTCAGGTTGTCCCGATTCAGATCGTGGCCTGCGTTCACGCCCAGACCCACGGCGAGCGCCGCCTGCGTGGTGCGTGTGAAACGGCTCAAAACCTGACCCTGCTCCGACGTGCCGTGAGCTTTGGCATAGGGTTCGGTGTATAGCTCGATGCGTTCGGCGCCCAGCGCAGCCACCATGGGCATCGCTTCGGGAATCGGATCCATGAACAGGCTCACGCGCACGCCGAGCTGCTTGCATTCGGCAATCAGCGGCGCCAGACGATCCATATCGGCAGGCAGGCTCCAGCCATGGTCGGACGTGAACTGCCCCTCGCTGTCGGGCACGAAAGTGGCCTGATGCGGACGCAGCTCGCGGATGAAGTCCATCAGGTTGTGAAACGGATTGCCCTCGATGTTGTACTCGGCGTGCGGCCAGTCGTGCAACAAGGCCGCCAACTCGTGCACGTCGTGCGTGCGTATATGGCGTTGGTCGGGCCGCGGGTGCACGGTAATGCCTTGCGCACCTGCTTCCAGGCAAAGCTGGGCAGCCCGTTTCACGCTGGGGATGTCGAGATGCCGGGTGTTGCGCAACAAGGCCACCTTGTTGACGTTCACCGACAAGGCGGTGCGAGCGCTGCGCGAGCCGGCTTCGGGGGCGATCAAGGGGTTCATCGGGTTTGATCCATGAGTTTTTGCAGATCCAGCATCACTTGCCGCGTGCGCAGCGGTGTCTGGCCCAGGTGATGGTAAAGCAGACCGCGCAAGGCAGCTCTCAAGGCGGGCAAGTCTGTTGCGCAAGCTTGCATCAGGGCAGCGTGGCTGCCATGCTCGAGTGCAGCTTGAAGATGGATCAGCGTCGCGCCGCTGAGTGTGCAGTCGTCAGTGCCGGGATCAACCACTCCGGAGTTCGGTGACAAGGCATAGGGCTGCTGCGGCAACAAGGCCGCTTGCGTCAAGGTGGCGAGGCTCAGATCGGGCAACAAGCCGATTTCACGCAAGAGGACAAGCTCGAAGGCACGCAAAGCGGACTGGCTGGTGGCGTCGTCAGCAGCGTTGATTTGACGCAGCGCCAGCGCGTAGGCGTCAAACAACTGCGGATGCGGGTCTTGTCGCGCCAGCAGCTTGAGCAGCAGCTCGTTGAGGTAGTAGCCGGAGAATATGGCTGCACCGTCGGGCATGGTGGCCCCACCGGCCCATTCGGCGCCGCGCAGGGTCTGCACCTCAGCCACACCGTCTGCGCCTTTCGCTCCCTTGGACAGGCTGACGTTGATGAGCTGAAACGGCAACAGCACCGCACGCAATTGCGAGAAGGGGCGCTTGGCACCCTTGGCGACCACGGCGATACGGCCCAGCTCGCGCGTGAACAAGTCCAGCACCAGACTGGACTCGCTCCAGTTGTACTGGTGCAGCACAAAAGCAGCCTGCGTCGCCTGCGTACGCGTGGCCCTGGCGATGGCCCGACCGGGGTTCATGCCCGGCGCCGGACCGTCTCAAGACGGTTGACGCCCCTCGGAGGCAGGAGCGCAGCGACTGAGGGGCACATTCACTCGTATCCGTAAGAGCGCAAATGTTCTTCGCTGTCGGCCCAGCCCGAGCGCACCTTGACCCACAGTTCCAGAAACACCTTGGCGCCCATCAGCGTCTCGAGCTCCTGGCGTGCCTCGGACCCGATGCGTTTGAGGCGTTCGCCGCCGCTACCGATGATCATGCCCTTATGGGCGTCGCGCTCGACCACGATGGAGGCGGCAATGCGCTTCAAGTTGCCCTCTTCCTCGAACTTGTCGATCACCACCGTGCAGTTGTAGGGCAGTTCATCGCCCGTCAGGCGGAACAGTTTTTCGCGGATGATTTCGCTGGCCAGAAAACGGTCACTGCGGTCGGTCAGCGCATCTTCCTCGTAGAACCAGTCCTGCTCGGGCAAATAGGGTTTGAGGATGGCGAACAAACGCTGCACATCGCTCGGCTTTTGCGCCGACAGTGGCACGAATTCGCTGAAATTCCGACGCTCCTGCATGCTTTTGAGCCACGGAATCATGTCGGCGCGCCGGTTCACCGCGTCGAGCTTGTTGGCGATGAAAATGACTGGCTTGTGTTCGGGCAACAAAGACAGCACCTTGGCGTCATCCAGATTGAAGCGTCCCGCCTCGACCACGAACAGCACCACGTCGACGTCGGACAGCGAAGACACCACGGTGCGATTCAGGTTGCGGTTCAAGGCAGTGCCATGCTTGGTCTGAAAGCCAGGCGTGTCGACGAACACGAACTGCGTATCGTCAACCGTGCGCACGCCAGTGATGCGGTGGCGCGTGGTCTGCGCCTTCTTTGAGGTGATGCTGACTTTCTGTCCCACCAGGGCATTCAGCAGCGTTGACTTACCCACATTGGGTCGTCCCACGATGGCCAGCAGACCACAGCGGCGACCATTGCCGCCATCAGTTTCGGCCTGCGTGACAGGGGGCAATTCAGGAGATTCGTTCATGGGGAACCATTCAATCGTGCAGGCCGCTGCCGGGCCTGTCACGGGATTTCAATTCGTCCAGCACAAGCTTGGCAGCCATTTGCTCGGCAGTTCGGCGCGAGCGACCTTCACCACTCTTGCTGACCTCAAGTGCAGCCACCACGCATTCGACTTCAAAAGTCTGAGCATGCGCCTGGCCACGCGTCTCGACAATGCGGTAATCGGGTACGTGCAGTCGACGCGCCTGCAACCACTCCTGCAGTTCGGTCTTGGCGTCCTTGGCCCAATTGTCGACTCCGGTATTGGCAATCACGTCGGTAAACAGACCTTGCACCAGTCTTTGCGCTGCTTCATAGCCACCCTCCACAAAGGTGGCGCCAATCACGGCTTCGAGCGCGTCGGCCAGTATCGACGGGCGCTGCGCGCCGCCGCCTCGAGCCTCGCCCTCGCTGAGCAGCAGCACCTGCGGCAGATCCAAATTCAGCGCCACCCGGTGCAGACTTTCTTCGCGAACCAAGTGCGCGCGCACTCGCGTCAAATCGCCCTCGTCGGAACCGGCAAAACGCTCATACAAAAGACTGGACACAGCGAGGCTCAGCACAGCATCACCCAGAAATTCAAGCCGCTCGTTGTGGTCTGTGCCAAAGCTGCGGTGTGTGAGCGCACGCTTGAGAAGGTCCGGTTGCTTGAACCGGTATCCCAGCCTGGCTTGCAGTGTTTCCAGCAATCGACTCATGCAGTGTCGTGGTTCGAGCAACTACCGTCGCAGACGAGACGTCGCCCGTGCTCAGGTGCTAGTCGGACCGCCCTTCGTACTTGATCAATAGATAGACCGGCCCCATCAAGCCGATCTGCTTTTCATAGGCAAAGCTGATGACAACGCGATCGCCCTCTTTGCTGACTACCAGGTCTTGTCCGCTGATACTGCTAATGGAGTACTCGATTTGCCTTTGACGTTCGAAGTCTGCGCGCGCCGAAGCCACCGTGGGCGGATTGGTCTTGGCAATCTTGTTGATCGCGCTGAGTATGGTGTAGTACTCGTTCAGTGTGGGCAACACCTTGATGGTAACCAAGCCCACAAAGGCGATCAGAATGGCCCAGAACAACAAACCAATCAGTGAAAGTCCGCGCTGTTGATTCCTCATCGAGAACTGCTCCTATAGATTCATGCCACAGTCATTCAGCAGATCGACTGGCAAAGTCCGCTCAATTGAACGGGCCAATACGCTTGAGATTGCCGAAATTCATCCAGACAAAAAAGGCCCGCCCGATGATATTCTCGTCCGGCACAAAACCCCAATAACGCGAATCGCGTGAGTCATCACGGTTGTCGCCCATCATGTAATAGTAGCCGGCAGGCACTTTGCAGCTTACGCCTTCGGCGCTGTAGTGGCAGTTGTCCTGGTACGGGAACGGCCCGTCCCTGCGGTCAGGTCTGAACATCGATGGCCGCGCTGGGTCGACCAGGATTTCATGTTCTACCTTGCCCAGCTTCTCTGTAAACAGCGGCTTGTAGCGCATGCCGCTCTCATCGTAGAAATCGCCCTTGGGCTGCACCTCGGCGAGCTGGCCGTTGATATACAGGCGCTGGTTCAAGTAACTGATTTCGTCGCCAGGCAGACCGACCACACGTTTGATGAAATCGATGCTTGGGTCTTCCGGATAACGGAAGACCATCACGTCTCCGCGCTGCGGATCGTGGTTGGCGATGATCTTCTTGTTGATCACCGGGAGGCGCACACCGTATTGGAATTTGTTCACCAGGATCAGGTCTCCCACCATCAGCGTGGGCACCATTGATCCGGACGGAATCTTGAAGGGCTCGAACAAGAACGAGCGTAGCAAGAACACTGCCAAAATCACCGGGAACAATCCGGCCGTCCAGTCCAGCCACCAGGGCTGTCGCAGGATCTCGTCGCGGGCCGTCGCCACATCGCCATCGACCTGGGCGATGCCCATCCGGCGCAATTCTTCGCGGCGGGCCGCGTCTCGCGCTTGGAGCTCGGCGGCGGCCGCAATACGACGGGGCAGAAAGTAATAGCGCTCGGCCAGCCAGTAGACCATGGTGACGACGCTCATTACAAACAGCAGCAGCGAGAAATTGCCGCTCCACGATCCCATGTACCAGCCGCCTAGATAGGCGATCAGCACAGCATAAAAAATTCCGGTGATTGCACTCATCAATCTTCCACTTGGAGAATAGCCAGGAACGCTTCCTGCGGTACTTCGACAGAGCCGATTTGCTTCATGCGCTTTTTACCGGCCTTTTGTTTTTCGAGCAGCTTCTTCTTTCGAGAGATATCGCCACCGTAGCATTTTGCCAGCACGTTCTTGCGCAAGGCCTTGATGTCTTCGCGCGAAATGATGTTGGCGCCGATGGCAGCCTGGATCGCTACGTCATACATCTGGCGCGGAATGATCTCACGCATCTTGGCGGCCACTTGGCGGGCGCGGTATTGGGACTGCGAGCGATGCACGATCAGCGACAAGGCGTCAATACGCTCGCCGTTGATCAACATGTCGACCTTCACCACATCGGCCGCACGGTACTCCTTGAACTCGTAGTCCATTGAAGCATAGCCGCGCGAAACGCTTTTGAGCTTGTCGAAGAAGTCCAGCACGATCTCGGCCAGCGGCATCTCGTAGGTCAACTTCACCTGACGGCCGTGGTAGGCCATATTCAACTGCACGCCGCGCTTCAAATTGGCCAGTGTCATGATCGGACCGACATAGTCCTGCGGCATGAACAAGTGCACGGTGACGATGGGCTCGCGGATCTCGATGATCTTGCCCTGCTCCGGCACCTTGGACGGGTTGTCCACTTCCATGATCGTGCCGTCACCGATCTGCACCTGGTAGACCACGCTGGGCGCGGTGGTGATCAAATCCTGGTCGAACTCACGCTCCAGGCGCTCCTGCACGATTTCCATGTGCAGCAGCCCAAGGAAGCCGCAGCGAAATCCGAAACCCAGCGCCTGCGACACCTCGGGCTCGTAGTGCAGCGAAGCGTCATTCAGCTTGAGCTTCTCCAACGCGTCGCGCAGCGATTCGTACTCGCTGGACTCGGTCGGGTACAGGCCCGCGAACACCTGTGGCTGGACTTCCTTGAAACCAGGCAGCGCCTCACTGGCCGGACCCAGATTGTTGGGCAGTTTTTTGTCCAGGGTGACAGTGTCGCCGACCTTGGCTGCCTGCAGCTCCTTGATACCAGCGGTAATGAAACCCACCTCGCCGGCGCTGAGCCGATCGCGCGGTGTCGAGTGCGGCGTGAACACGCCCATCTGATCGATCGGGTAGCACGCGTTGGACGCCAGCATGCGGATGCGCTCGCCCTTCTTGAGCACCCCGTCCACCATGCGCACCAGCATCACTACGCCGACGTAGTTGTCGAACCAGCTGTCGATGATCATCGCGCGCGGCGGTGCTTCCAGCACACCGCGCGGCGCCGGCATGCGAGTGATCACCGCCTCCAGGATCTCGTCGATGCCCATGCCGGTCTTGGCGCTGCAGGGAATCGCATCGGTCGCGTCGATGCCGATCACGTCCTCGATTTCCGACTTGGCGTTTTCGGGATCGGCATTGGGCAGATCCATCTTGTTGAGCACGGGCACGACTTCCACGCCGAGTTCCAGGGCCGTGTAGCAATTGGCAACCGTTTGGGCTTCCACACCCTGGCTGGCATCGACGACCAGCAACGCACCTTCGCAGGCCGACAGGGATCGACTCACCTCATACGAGAAGTCGACATGCCCGGGCGTGTCGATCAAGTTCAGGTTGTAGATCTGGCCGTCGCGGGCCTTGTAGCTAAGCGCTGCCGTCTGGGCCTTGATGGTGATGCCGCGCTCTTTCTCGATATCCATCGAGTCGAGTACCTGCGCCTCCATCTCGCGATCGCTCAAGCCCCCACAGCGCTGAATAATGCGATCCGCGAGGGTGCTCTTGCCATGGTCAATGTGGGCAATGATGGAGAAATTGCGGATGTGATTCATGCTGATTCTTGCTGCGCTGAACAGGGAACACAACGGCGCAAGCCGTTGCAGCGCAAGCTCATATCGCGGAGCGATGTGACGGCGCGAAGCGCCGTGCTGAAGCTAAAAAAAAGGCACGTCGAATGGGTGACGCGCCTTCCAACAAATCGTATGGCAACTGCTTGTTGGGCGTTCATTGTAGCCAAAACAAGCGGTCCGGAAAGCTGCTTCGAGACGGGAAATTCATCGTTGCGGACCACCAACAGAATTCTTATCCACAGTTTATCAACAAGCGTTTGTGACTAACTTGGGGATAGATTTGGATAAGGTCTCGATCAAACTGAATTTGTGGCCAAAGTCAGCCGCAGAACATGGCATTCTATCCGAGATGCAGTTCAATCCCAAACATTCACAAACCGATGTGAGTGAGCGCCGACACCTTTTGGATGAAAATTGCCAAAAGAGAATGTCTGGCATGCGTTCAAATATTTTCCAATTTATTGCAATACGAAATACGCGAGCAACTGACTCGTTCGATTGAGCGAGCTCTGTGCTGATGGAGTTCAGACCGCAGCTCAGTGGCCTGGCTTCAGCAAAATGAAACTGTCCGTGTTTTCGCGCCGAACAAGCATCGTGATGACTTTGGACTTTTCCAGCTTGCCTACGACAACGCCAAACTGCTTCGCGCTGCCAATTTCCGTATTGCCCACCGACAGGATGATGTCTCCTTCGCGCAGGCCCGCACGGGCGGCAGCACCCTCTGCAACATCAACGCGCACACCCTGCTTGAGTTTCAGTTCGCGTCGCTGAGCATCGCTCAGATCGGACACCACCAATCCGATCGAACTGGCTTGCGCAGGCGCTGACTTGCTTTGCGCATCCGCCTGGAGACTCGCTCGCTCAGCCTCCATCTCACCCACGATCACGCTCAAATCTTTGTAGGCCCCGCGCCTGAACACCTGCAATGTTGCCTTGCTTCCGGGCTTGATGCTGCTGATCACGCGGGACAGGTCACCGAACTTCTCTATCTGCCTGCCGTCCACCTTGGTGATGATGTCGCCACCCTCGACGCCCGCCTTTTCGGCCGGGCCGCCCGGCTCGACCATGCCTACTGCGGCACCCATGGGCTTGCCCAGGCCGATGGCTTCGGCCACCTCCTTGCTCACCTCGCCAATGCGCACGCCGATGCGTCCGCGCACCACACGGCCAGTGCTGCGCAGCGAATCGGCCACGCGCATCGCCTCATCGATCGGAATCGCGAACGAGATGCCCATATAGCCACCCGACTGGCTGTAGATCTGCGAATTGATGCCCACCACTTCGCCACGCATATTGATCAAGGGGCCGCCTGAGTTGCCGGGATTGATCGCAACGTCGGTCTGGATGAAAGGCACCAGCTCACCAGTATCGCGCGCCTTGGCGCTGACGATACCGGCCGTCACGGTGTTGTCCAGGTTGAACGGCGAGCCGATTGCAATCACCCACTCGCCCACCTTGACCCGACCAACATCGCCGATTTTCACTGCTGGCAAACCACTGGCCTCAATCTTGAGCACGGCCACATCGGTGCGCTTGTCCGCACCGATGAGCTTGGCCTTGAACTCGCGCTTGTCCGTCATGGTCACGATGACTTCATCGGCGCCATCGACCACATGTGCGTTGGTCATCACAAAGCCATTGGCGCTGAGAATGAACCCCGACCCCACGCCACGACGCTGAGGCATGTCCTCTTCATTGCGCGGTTGGCCACGCCGCTGGTTCGGTATGGGAATTCCGAACCGTTTGAAGAACTCCTGCATCTGCTCGTCCATTTCGGGCAAGCCGTGCGGACCGCTACGCACTCTCTCGGTCGTGCGAATGTTCACCACAGAAGGGCCGGCACGCTCGACCAGTTCGGTGAAATCGGGCAACTCCTTGCCCTGCGCATAGCTCGCGCCAGGTGCCAGCGTCAGTGCCGTCGTGACTACCAAGCCCGCGGCAAGAGCCATGCCCCAGCGCCGCAAGCCAGTTACGCCGATGATGTAGTTCATCTTCAACCTCAAAGAGTTCATTCGTTTGACAAGAAGCGGGAAATATCTTCACACCAAAGCACTGCACCCCGCCTGAATCAGTGCTTTCGTTCAAGTGCCGCGTAAAAGCGCTGCAAGGTGACTATTGGCACGTCACCCATGACGGTGATCCACCAATCCCCCTGGCGCTGCATCAGCGTTTGGGTTGCACCCATTGAAGTCTGCAGGGGCTGTTGGTCCTTGCTTGCATCGATGGGCTCAATAAAGATCGACACATAGGTCATGCCGTCCGAGAACACAACTTGCAGCATGCTGCGGCTCGGAGCGCCTTCCTGCCCATCACCGGGCACAGGCCGCTTGACGCTGCTCACCTGTTTGAATCCCGGCACCAAAGCTCGCAACGCCCAACCTTCATCTTGAAGCTTTATCGGCTTGGCCAGCTTGCGTATCACCCGCATGCCATCCACCTTCGGCATGCTCTTGATCAGGCCTTTCTCGCTGAGCCCTGCGCCCAGCACAAGCTCTGAGAACGCAGATGACTCCAGAACCTCTTCGCGAGCGCCCAGAATTTCGGCGCGTAACAGCAAGCCGGTCTTCCGTTCGGCCCACAAACGGTGCGCATAGCGCGCATCGTCACGCGGTGCAAGCAACAGCACGTCGGCCTCAAGGCCGGCCACACGATCGATCCCGAGGCTTCTCAGCTCGTAATATGCGGCGATGCGATCTGCTCCACCCTGGACCAGGGCCGGAAAGTCTGGCAGCTCATCACGTTGTTCAATCTGCACTACGCGCAGATCGGGCCAAAACGTATGCACGACATGTCGCTGACGAAAGATCTGCCGGGTCTGACCATCGAGCGTGTCAATGCGCTCGTAGCGCTCACCGCCATTGCCGACATTCACGATATGAGCACTGTGCACGCCTCCCCCGGCGCTGACGACGAGCGTGCCATGGAAGTCATAGCGGCCGGCCGCATCTTGAATACGCGATAGCCATGTGCGCACCGAACTTGCAGCCAACTCCGATGTTTGACCCGCATTCACACCAGCTTGCGTGACGTTCTGGCTCCGCCCGTAGGTTGGCACCGCGCCAAGAGCGAGGATAAGCAAGAGCGATGTGAACGAACTCACACGCATGTTCAACCTAGGGCTGGAGCGCATCGAAGCTGGCGTTGCGCAGATACCCGGTCGACAAACCCAACGCAGCGCCGGCAGCAAACTCCTTGTGCGCCTGCAAATAGCGCTCGAGTCGCGCATCGCGCAGTAACCGACCGTTGGCCGCATAGCTGGTCGCCTGGGAGGCCTTGGCGCCGCCGCTCTGATTGCTGTTCATTCCGGTGGACGCTGTCAAGCTATCCGGCGCGCGCACCGCCACCGCCACGTCTGCTGTGCTGGCCGGAGCAGGCACCGTCTTCTCAGAGGCATTCGCCTGAACAAGTTGGCGTGCTCCGCCATCCTGATCCCAGACGCCGTTGTTATTCAGCACCAGCAGAGATCCCGCCACCAGCAGGAACCCGGCGGCGATCGTCATCGGTGTCGCCCAACGGCTGTTTCTTGCTCGAGCGACGGCTTCATCGGACTTGGATTCAGATGAAGCTTGCGGCGCCAGCACCACTGGCTCCAGCGCCAGCCGCGCGCTGAGCCGATTCAAAAATTTTCTGTCATGAGCAGGTGCCTGGGCCAATTCGTCAGAACGCAGGGTGTCGCCAATCAGTTGGTACAAGTGCCATTGCCTTCGCACCTTGTCGTCTTGTCCCCAGATTTCGCAGAGTGCTTTGGCTTCGCCCGCGCCCGCGTCGCCATCCATCAGGGCCGACAGACCCGCTGCGTGTTCAGACTGCATTTCTTGCGATGACATGTCTCACTCCAATGTTCACATGACCGAGGTCATTACCAGCGCGCGCCGTCACGAGTATCCAGCAAGGGCCGCAGTCGAGTGGCGATCGCCTCACGCGCCCGGAAAATACGCGACCTGACAGTCCCAATCGGACAGTTCATGGCCTCAGCAATCTCTTCGTAAGTCAGGCCTTCAATCTCGCGCAGCACGATGGCTTGGCGCAAATCTTCCGACAACGCCTCCACGGCAGCATTCACAGCCGCTGCAATTTCCTTGCTTGCCAGCAGTGCGTCCGGAGTGCCACTATCACTTGGTTCGCTTTCTGTGCGAGAAGTTTCGTCATCTTCATCGCTGAATCTCAGGGAAGACTCTGAGACTGTCGGGTCGCGCTTGAGTTCCAGCAAGAACTTCTTGGCTGTGTTCACCGCAATGCGGTATAGCCATGTGTAGAAAGCACTCTCAAAGCGAAACTTCGGCATCGCGCGGTAGGCGCGTATGAAGGTCTCCTGTGCGATGTCCTCGACCAAATCCACGTCGCGCACCATGCGTCCTATCAAACGTTGGATGCGGCGCTGGTACTTGACGACCAGCATCTCGAACGCTTTGACGTCGCCACGCTGCACACGCTCAACCAGCAGGGCATCGGAGTCTTCAGTGGTCATCGGGGGTCGAATCTACCGGTCAGTGAGTTCCAGCGTCACAGACGCCCAGCGCTGGCATGATCTGGCGTTGAATATAACGTGCCGCGCAAGACATTCCATTGCGGAGGCAAGTCGGCACGCGACAGCGCCAGATAACTGGTTCCGCGCATGAGTCGGCGTGGCGCCAGATCTGTATGGCGCAACAGCATCCAGTCGCCCAAGTCGAGCATGACCCGCAACTCACCCTGCCGCTTTTCACTGCCACGGTTTGCGACTGAGCCCAGCAGCCAGATCTGGCCGTCCCAGCGCAGGCTGCGTGGCGTTTGTCTACGCAAACCGCGTCCGGAAAAATAGGCCGCCAGCACTGACAGGCTGCCCGCCAACAGGGCCTGCAGAATTGGCGGTACATCGCGGGGAGACAACAGAGACATCAGCCACCACAGCAGGTTCGCGGTCGACAGAACCGTCAACATCGACAGCGCCCAGCACCAAGCGCGGCCCACCCTCACATCGATTTGAAATGTCGGTGGGTGGCGCATCGCCTGCCCGGGTGAGACGCTGTCTCAGACGCGCTTGAACAGCAAGGTGCCGTTGGTGCCGCCAAAACCGAAGTTGTTCTTGGCAGCGATCTCTATCTTCATGTCACGTGCGGTGTTCGCGCAGTAGTCCAAATCGCACGCTGGATCTTGATTGAAGATATTGATGGTGGGCGGCGCCACCTGGTCGCGCAAAGCCAGCACCGTAAACACTGACTCGGCACCACCCGCACCACCGAGCAGGTGCCCGGTCATCGATTTTGTCGAGCTGACCACTAGGTTCTTGGCATGGTCGCCAAAAGCGAGCTTGATGGCATTGCTTTCGTTCACGTCACCCAGAGGTGTAGAGGTGCCGTGCGCGTTCATGTATTGCACCTGGTCGGCGTTGACGCCGGCGTTGCGCAACGCGGCCCGCATCGACCGCTTCGGGCCATCGACATTGGGTGCGGTCATGTGATACGCGTCCGACCCCATGCCAAAGCCGATGATTTCGGCGTAGATATTGGCGCCGCGCTTCTTGGCGTGTTCGTACTCCTCGAGCACCATCACGCCAGCGCCCTCGCCCAGTACGAAGCCGTCACGGTCTTTATCCCAGGGACGCGAGGCCGTCTTGGGGTCTTCGTTGCGCGTGGACAAGGCGCGTGCCGATGCGAATCCACCCAGCCCCAGCGGCGAGATCGTCGCCTCGGAGCCGCCTGCCACCATGGCATCGACATCGCCGTGCTCGATCATCCGAGCGGCCATGCCTATGCAATGCAGGCCCGTCGTGCAAGCCGTGACGATGGCCAGGTTCGGGCCCTGAAAGCCGTACTTGATCGACACATGACCAGAGATCATGTTGATGATGGAAGCCGGCACGAAGAACGGCGACACGCGGCGCGGGCCGCGTGCAACCAGTTCGGCGTGCATGTCTTCAATCAGCGGCAAGCCGCCGATACCCGAGCCGACCAGACAGCCGATGCGTTCGGCCATCTCTTCGCTGAGTTGGTCGCCTGTCGGCAGCCCGGAATCCTGGACCGCCTGCATGGATGCCGCCATCCCGAAATGGATGAAGGTGTCCATGTGGCGGGCTTCTTTGCCCGGGATGTAGTCTTCAATATTGAAGCCCTTGACCTCCCCAGCGATGTGGCAGGAAAAGCCCGACGCATCAAACTTGGTGATGCGATCAATGCCGGGCTTGCCGGCAACAATATTGGCCCAGCCCTCTGCCACCGTATTGCCCACGGGACAGATGAGGCCAAGCCCGGTAACGACAACGCGACGACGGGTCATGCGGCAGGTGTATCAGTGATTGGACGCAATCTCAGACGCTGAAATTGCAGAATTGCGATCAGCTCTTTTGGCTCTTGACTGCGTAGTCAATCGCCAATTGCACGGTGGTGATCTTTTCGGCTTCTTCATCTGGAATTTCGATGCCAAACTCGTCTTCGAGTGCCATCACCAGTTCCACTGTGTCCAGCGAGTCGGCGCCGAGATCGGCCACGAAGGCTTTCTCATTGGTCACATCGGACTCAGGCACGCCGAGTTGCTCGGCAATGATTTTCTTGACACGTGTTTCGATATCGCTCATGACTCCTCCAGGAGTGGATGCTAGGTACAGCCCGGGATTCTAAGGCCTGTATCACGATTCCTCTAGAACTGCCGAACCGAAAGGGTAGCAGCCAAGGGTTTCGCTTGACAAACCATACCGGTCGGGCGGGACCGGCGGGCGAAGGCGGGATTGCCTTCGCCTCAATTCATAAACATGCCTCCGTTGACATGCAATTCGGTGCCGGTAATGTAGCCAGCCTGGGGTGAAGCCAGAAAGACCACAGCCCCCGCGATTTCTTCAGGCGCTCCCAGCCGGCCCAGCGGAATTTGTGCAAGCAGTGCGGTCTTCTGAGCCTCGGGCAGGCCCTCGGTCATGTCGGTGGCGATGAAGCCCGGCGCCACGCAATTGACGGTAATGCCGCGACTGCCCAGTTCACGCGCCAGCGAGCGCGACATGCCCGCGACGCCGGCCTTGGCTGCTGCGTAGTTGGCCTGTCCCGCATTGCCGGAGGCGCCTACCACCGAGGTGATGCTGACGATGCGGCCATAGCGCTGCTTCATCATGGGCCGAATCACGGCGCGGCTCATGCGAAAAACCGCTTTCAGATTGGTATCGAGCACGGCATCCCAGTCCTCGTCCTTCATGCGCATCGACAAAGTATCGCGCGTGATGCCGGCATTGTTGACCAACACATGAAGGGCGCCGTGGGTCTTGGTGATGTCGTCGAGCACAGCGTCGATCGCGGCCACGTCATTCACGTTCAGTACCACGCCACGCCCGCCATGGGCTGCCAGCGCTTCGTTGATGCCGGCTGCGCCCGCTGCGCTGGTGGCCGTGCCGACGACCGTCAGGCCCTGCCGGGCAAGCGCCAGCGCAATGGCGCGGCCAATACCGCGGCTGGCGCCGGTCACCAGGGCCACCTGGCCATTGAATGATGTTTCGTTCATGTCTATTTTGTTCAGGCCAGCAGTTTCTTGGTTTCGTGCAATGAAGCCGGATCCAACACCATAGCGCTTTGCAGGTCAACGTCAATGCGCTTGACCATGCCCGCCAGCACCTTGCCAGGTCCGCATTCAATCACATAGCTGACGCCGCGCGCCTTCAATGCTTGCACGACCTCGACCCATCGTACCGGGCCGAAGGCTTGTCGATAGAGGGCATCGCGCAAACCGTCGGCATCGACTGACACGGCGACGTCAATATTATTCACCACGGGAAACTGCCCTTCGGCAAACTCGGTCGTGACCAATCTTTCCTTGAGCCGCTCGGCAGCCGGTCGCATCAGGCTGGAGTGAAATGGTGCCGACACCGGCAGTGGCAAGGTGCGCTTGGCGCCAGCCACCTTGAGCAGTTCGCAAGCCTTTGCAACCGCATCCTTGGTCCCTGCGATGACCGTCTGTTTAGGGTCATTGAAGTTGGCTGCTTCCACCGCTTCACCACATTCGGCCGCGGCTTGCTGGCAAACCTCACGCACCACCTGCGCATCCAGACCCAGAATGGCCGCCATGGCGCCCACACCCACCGGCACGGCCTCTTGCATGGCCTGGGCGCGAAAATGCACCAGCGGCACCGCCTGCGCCAGGCTCAGCGCCCCGGAGGCCACCAAGGCCGTGTATTCACCCAACGAATGGCCTGCGGCCGCGGCCGGCAGCAAGCCGGTTTCGTGAATCCAGGCCCGGTAACAAGCAATGCCTGCGGTCAGCATCACGGGCTGGGTGTTGGTGGTGAGGTCCAATTGTTCTTTGGGACCTTCGTGAATCAAGCGGCCCAAGTCTTGGCCGAGCGCGGTCGACGCCTCCTCCAGCGTCGCTCGCACGACGGGGTGATCGCCCCAGGCGTCCAGCATGCCTACGGCTTGCGAGCCTTGGCCTGGAAATACAAATGCAAATTTGCTCATCTTCGGGTTCTATTTTCTGTCGGTCAGCCTACATGTCAAGCAAGACGGCACCCCAGGTGAAGCCACCGCCTACACCTTCGAGCAGCACAGTTTGCCCTGGCTTGATGCGACCGCTGCGCACGCCATGGTCAAGCGCCAACGGAATCGATGCCGCCGAGGTATTGCCATGCTCATCGACCGTAACAATCACCTTGTCCATGGACAGCTTCAGCTTCTTGGCGGTGCTCACCATGATGCGGATATTGGCCTGATGCGGAATCAGCCAATCGATGTCAGCCTCTACCTTGCCTGCTTTGACCAGCACGGCCCGTGCCACGGACTCCAGCACACCGACCGCGAGTTTGAACACGGCCTGGCCATCCATCTTGAGCAGAGGATCACCGAGAATTTGACCGCCTGCCACCGTGCCGGGAGTGCACAAAATGTCAGCGTGGCGACCGTCGGCATGCAATTCGCTGGCCAGAATGCCGGGTGTCTCGCTGGCTTCAAGCACCACGGCGCCGGCGCCGTCACCAAACAGCACGCAAGTCGTGCGATCCTTGAAATCGAGGATGCGCGAAAATGTTTCTGCGCCAATCACCAATGCCTTGCTGGCCGCGCCCGACCGGATCATCGCGTCGGCAATCGTCAACGCATAGACGAAGCCTGAGCACACCGCTTGCACATCAAACGCCGGGCAGCCATGCACGCCCAGCTTTTGCTGAAGCAAGCATGCCGTGGACGGAAACACCATGTCTGGCGTGGAAGTGGCGACGATGATCAAGTCAATCTGCGCGGCCTTGATACCCGCCGCTTTCAGCGCGGCGCGCGATGCCTGCAAGGCCAGATCGCTGGAGGTCACGTCGCTCTCTGCAAAGTGACGTGCGCGTATACCGGTGCGCTCGACGATCCACTCGTCAGAAGTCTCGACGCCATCTTTCGCAAGCTCTGCCGCCAGTTGGGCATTGCTCAGCCGCTTGGGTGGAAGGAAACTGCCCGTGCCAGTAATGCGGGAGTAGCGTGAAGTTTGGCTTTTCATGCAGTTCCAGAGATTTGCGCCGGCCCGGACACATCATCCACTGCCACACCAGGCAGCGAGGCAAGCGTGGAAAGAATGCTGTCGTGTGCGAGTTCCAGCAGGCCGTGGCTGGCCGCCTCAAAGGCGCGGTTGAGCGCCTGTTCAAAGGCAAACGCATCGGACGAACCATGCGCCTTGAACACCAGCCCACGCAAGCCCAGCAGTGCGCCGCCACCGTAGCGCCGAGGATCCATGCGCGCCTTGAAGTGCTTGAGCACTGGCATGGCAATCAGAGCTGCCATGCGCGTGAAGACGTTGCGAGTGAACTCTTGCTTGATGATGTTGGACATCATGGACGCCACGCCTTCGGCCGTCTTGAGCGCCACATTGCCGACAAAGCCATCGCACACCACCAAGTCGGTGGTGCCCTTGAAGATATCGTTGCCTTCGACGTTGCCGTAGAAGTTGATATGCCCGGACGTCGAAGCAGCGCGCAGCAATTCGCCGGCACGCTTGATCGTTTCACTGCCCTTGATGGCTTCCTCGCCAATATTGAGCAAGCCGACGCTTGGGTTTTCCTTGCCATCGACAGCCGCTACCAACGCGCTGCCCATCACGGCAAACTGCAGCAAGTGCTCGGCCGTGCAATCCACATTGGCGCCCAGGTCGAGCACCGTTGTGAAAGTGCCCAACTGATTGGGCAAGACCGCGGCAATCGCGGGCCGATCAATTCCTTCCAATGTCTTGAGCACATAGCGCGCCACGGCCATCAACGCGCCGGTGTTGCCCGCAGACACACAGGCATGCGCTGCAGCAGCCACGTCGGCGCCTGGCTTGACCTGGGCAATCGCCACGCGCATCGATGAGTCCTTCTTGCGACGCAGCGCCACCTCCACAGAGTCACCCATGCTGACCACCTCGGAGGCGGGCAACAAATGACAGCGCGGCCAGCCGACGGCGGGTTTCAACGCATCAGGCAAGCCGATCAAAATCACTTCCGCCCGCGGGTGTGCGGCCAAGAAGGCCTTCGCGGCCGGCAAGGTCACCGAGGGTCCGTGGTCACCGCCCATGCAGTCGATGGCAAGACGGATCACGCTGGCGCCAGTGCTTGTCGAGCTCATAGGGATAGGAGTTGGCATCCGCAGGAATGTAGTGAGACGCTGCACAAGACGCAGTCCTCTTGAAGAAACACCGAAGGTACGCCAGCCACAAGCCAAGAGCAAGCGGGACGACCACGACCCTCAATCAAGAGTTCTGCATCCACAAAGCAAGAACCCGGCACTGCAGCAATTGCAGGCCGGGACTCTGTGTTCAACAAACCTTGTACCGACAAGGTTGCGAGTGCAGGGCACCCACAGCCCATGCCACGCCTGAATCAGGCGTCGGCCTTGGTCTTGAGAACCTTGCGCCCACGGTAGAAGCCGTTGGGGCTGATGTGGTGGCGCAAGTGCAACTCGCCCGTGGTGGGCTCAATCGCGGTGCCCGGAGTATTCAGGGCATTGTGCGAGCGGTGCATACCGCGCTTGGAAGGCGACTTTTTGTTTTGCTGAACGGCCATGGTTTTCTCCTAACGTTCCGGTGTAACAAGCTCGGGCGACAAGCCATCTTCAACTTAGCACCGGCTACCGGCATCCCGGCCGAGCATTCGCTGCAACTTTGCGACGAATATTTCGTACCGGGGAAAGCCGATTATTCTAGCACGATGCATCAAGCTGACAGCTGCATCGGCCACCCAAACTTCAATCATTGGGCTCTTTTTGCTTCAAAGCCGCCAACGCAGCGAAGGGATGCTTGCGCACTTCACCCTCAATCGACACCTCTTTGTCGAGATCGTCCGCCGGTGTCGGCAGGGGTTGGGGGCATGTCTTGTGGCGCGGCACGAGGGGCAAAGCCAGCAACAATTCATCTTCGATCAGTTCGCGCAGATCAAGATGCCTGGGCAAGGCCAGCACGTCCTCGACGCTCTCGGCATCGAGCTCAGCCGCGATCCGCTCGTCTCGCACGAAGCGAAAATCACGTTGTAAATTGATAGCGGCGCGCACGGGCTGCAGGCAGCGCTGGCAGGTCAAGGCCACCGTCGCGCTAGCCTGCAAGTGCAACCAGATTTGCGGCTCGCTTCCGCGCGATTCGCCACGCGCCAACCAACTGATTTCGGGCCAGCCGCTCGCCGGCGCTTCGGGAGCGGCGTCGGCGGCCAAACGCTGCAACTCAGCCGCGGGCCAGACGCCCTTCAACTCGGCGCCATCGCGGGCAAATACTTCGACATCCAGCTTGGCCGGATCAAATGCTCTGACTTTCATGTCGAGAGTGTACGTGGGCCTGTGCGCAACCGCTTCGGGTTCGGCACTGCCTGCCGATGGGACAATGCTGGCATGTTTACCCGCCCCACCCTTATTCTTGGCTCCACCTCGCGCTACCGACGCGAATTGCTGGAACGTTTGCGGCTTCCCTTTGAGTTGGCTTCGCCCGATGTGGACGAAACCCCGCTGCCTGGCGAAGCGCCGGTGGTCATGGCGCAGCGCTTGGCGTTGGCCAAAGCCCGAGCGGTGGCAACTCTGTACCCGGACGCCATCGTGATCGGTTCGGATCAGGTCGCCGACTTGAAGGGCCAGCCCTTGGGCAAACCCGGCACGCATGAACGCGCCACCGAGCAACTGCGCGCCATGCGTGGCCAATCGGTGGTATTTCATACTGCAGTGGCAGTCGTCTGCCAGGCCGCAGGCTTTGAGGCGCAAGACCTGGCCCCGGTGACGGTGCGCTTCCGCGATTACAGCGATGCCGAGATCGAGGCCTATCTGCGCGCCGAAGCGCCGTACGACTGCGCGGGCAGCGCCAAGTCGGAGGCGCTGGGCATTGCCATGGTGAGCAGCATGGAGTCGGACGACCCAACAGCCTTGGTCGGACTGCCGCTGATACGCTTGTGCACAATGCTGCGCGCGGCCGGTCTTGATCCGCTGCTGACGAAGCGTTCCACATGAGCGGCCGGCTGATTCTGATCCCCAACACGCTGGATTTCGGCGTCGATGGCGCTGCCGTCGATTTGCACGAGGTACTGCCGCTGGAGGTGATACGCATGGCGGCCGGTTTGACGCATTGGGTGGCCGAGAACGCCAAGACCACACGCGCATTCCTGAAACGGGTGGATGCGATCGTGCCCCTGGCGCAGCCCGTCCAGACCCTGAACATCGTCGAGATGCCACGCCCTCCCAAGGGACGGACACCGGTTGTTGATCAGACTGCTCGCAACAATGCCTGGCCTGCCCTACTGGCGCCCGCGCGTGCCGGTCACGACATCGGCTTGATCTCGGAAGCGGGCCTGCCGGCGATTGCCGATCCCGGCGCGCTGCTGGTGGCCGCGGCCCATGCCGAAGGCATCAAGGTGCTCCCCTTGAGCGGCCCCAGCTCGCTGCTGCTGGCCTTGAGCGCGAGCGGCCTGAATGGTCAGAGCTTTGCCTTCGTCGGCTATCTACCGGTAGATGCTGCCGCGCGCGCCAGCCGCATGCGCGAGCTCGAAGCCTTGTCGCGGCGCCTGGGTCAGACCCAGCTGATGATAGAGACGCCCTACCGC
>Ga0315270_10000404_pt1 | contig 24024 bp, 26 predicted proteins | sample C1_bottom_MG_FD_204932 | JGI IMG/M metagenome (GOLD analysis project Ga0315270, IMG submission 204932) | Sediment microbial communities from Yellowstone Lake, YNP, Wyoming, USA - C1_bottom | ecosystem: Environmental > Aquatic > Freshwater > Lake > Sediment | place: USA: Wyoming | collected...
TTTCTGGAAGCGCCGGCCTGCGAGCGTCGCGGGTTTATCGAAACAATATCCCCAGTCGCAAGCGTTGCCGGGGTCCTTGATGGTCATGCCGTCGTCCTTGAACCAAAGCTGAAGTTTGCAAATTTTTGCTGCATAAGGCGGCTTCTCCAGAAATTCCAAGTGATCGCCGGACCAGAACATCACACCTTTAAGAGTACAGTTGTGGCCGTGGTCGCGGAGTATCCGGATCGACAGACGGGCATCGGTTTTTTTAATGCCCATAGACTCCCTGATCTGTTGTTCTATGTCATCCTCCGGTTTTACGAATGATTCGATAAAGACGTTGTCCATTGCACCTGTGTCGGTACAAATCTTGGGGGAGCCGGGCGGGCATTTGCCCGCCCCAAAATAATTGCCGAAAACGCTGGCGGGCGTGGGTTCGGTGATCACCGGCTCTGCTGTCTGGAAGTTCGGCGTGTCGAACGACAACTGTCCACTGGCAGGCGGAGGTTCGGCGAACAGCGGTGGTGCAATAACCAACCCCAGCACTGCCGTCAGCAAGAACATATATTTCTTACTGCATTTAAATACACTGACTGGATATTTTGTTTTTGTCATGTCACTTCTCCGCAGAATGTAATTCTTGTTGTCCCGATTTCCCGAGCCGATTGCAGCGTATGCGGTCGAGCCAACCCCATGGGCACCACTGGCCGTCGAGCATGCTGGAAATATTACAAATTCAGAAAGATAGGGGGGCTTAATTGCAAAAGTCCGCACAGGGCGGACTTTAAGCGTAATGCGGTACAAATTAATCAGCGCAAGGGTATGCCATTCAACGCCTTCTCAAGTTCCGAGGAAGGCAGGAATCCGGGTATCAGCGTGCCGTCGGCAAAGATGATGGTGGGTGTGCCGCTAACTTTCAATTTTTCTCCCAGTGCCAATACCTTGTCTGCGGATGCAGTGCATGTGGCCGCAGCGGCAGAAGGCTGCACGCCGTTCTGCATCATGTCTTCCCATGCCTTGAGAGGGTCTTTGCTGCATGAAACGTTATGCACTTTTACGTCCGAGCCGGGAAATACCGGGTACAGGAACATGTACATGGTGACGTTGTCGACTTTGGCCAGTTCGCCTTCCAGGCGCTTGCAGAAGCTGCAGTTCGGATCGGTGAAAAAGGCCATCTTGCGTTTGCCGTTGCCCTTGACTTTTTTTAGCGCCAGATCGAGCGGCAGGGTGTTGAAGTCGACGGCAAACAGTTTGCGCGAGCGCTCCTCGCTCAGGTTGTGCATGCTTTTGAGTTCAATAATATTGCCGATGATCAGGTACTGCCCTTTCGCATCGGTGTAGAGCAGCTGATCAGGAGTGACTATTTCGTACAGGCCGAGGAACGGTGCCTTGTTGACCTGATCGATCTTGCCGATCTGCGGGTATTTTTGCTGCAAGGTTTTCATGAGCGCGGCAGTATCCGCAGTCGCAGCCGACTTGGCTGCAGCCGGTTTCGCGGGGGCAGGCTTGGCTTCTTCGGCCGAGGCAAAGTTGCAGGACAGCGCGGCGAGCAGTAACAGCAATGGTTTGATCATTTTGAATCCTGACAGAAGTGAAGTTAATGAAGCGCGTGGCGTGCCAGCATTTTTTTCAGCGGCACGATATGGTTGGTAGTAGACAAGCCGAAGTTGCGTAAGGTTCGCAGCAGCGGGTTGTCATTGTTGAAAAATTTCTTCAGTGCATCGGTGGTGAGCTGCATAGCAACGATGTCTTCCTTGCGCGCGCGCTCGTAGCGGCGCAACAGCTGAATGTTGCCGCAGTCGGGCTGCGGGCCGCGTTGCAGCAGCACTTGCGCCAGTTGGCGCGCATCGCGGAAGCCCAGGTTGACGCCTTGCCCGGCCAGCGGGTGGACGTTGTGCGCGGCATCGCCCACCAGCGCCAGGCGCGGCTTGACGATGTGCGGCAGGTGCAGCAGGCGCAGTGGGAAAGCCGCAGGCGGGGTGATCAGTTGCAGGTCGCCCAGCGTGTGCTGCGATGCCTGCGCCACCTGCGCGCACAGTTCGTCGTGCGGCAGCTGCAACAGCCTGTCCGATTTCTCCGGACTGACCGACCACACCATCGAAACCCTCTGCTGCGGTAGTGGTAGCAGCGCGAGGATGCCGTCTGGCTGGAACCATTGAAAGGCTGTGCCACGGTGCGGCTTGTCGGCGCGGAAGTTCGCCACCACGCCGTGCTGCTGATACAGCGTGGGCGGCTCGATGATCGCGGCCTGCCGCCGCACCCAGGAATCGTTCCCATCTGCGCCGACGATTAATTTTGCCTCGATTTCGCGCCCGTCTTCCAGTGTCAGGCGAGCGGCGTCGGGATGCCAAGTCAGGTCGGCGCAGCGCGCCGGATTGAATAGCTTGAGGTTGTCCTGTTGTTGCAGTCCGTCCCACAGCGCCTGCTGCAGTAAACGGTTTTCCAGGATGAAGGCAAGCTCCGGCGCGCCCAGTTGATAGGCGGAAAAGTCCAGTTCGGATTTGTCGTCCCCGAATACGCGCATCTGCTCGACTTGCTGTACGCGGCTCATGTCCAGCCGCTGCCAGGTGCCGCTGGCGGCAAGAAAGGCGGCGCTGCCGGGGCTGATGGCATAGATGCGGCTGTCCCAGTTTTTGTCGGAAGCCGGGGTCGCATGGCTGCTCGTCACGGCCTGGGCTTCCACCAGCGCCACGGACAGCCCGCTGGGCTTGAGTGCGGCGGCCAAGCTGGCGCCCACTAACCCGCCGCCGATAATCAGAACATCAAAGGTCATCAGGTATATTTCGTAAGATAGAAATTAGCCACGGATTAACACGGATGATCACGGATAAAACCCTTTGTTCAAGGGCGTTATCAGCACCCGCAAGGGGTAGACCGTGGTTGTACAGCCGTTAAAGCGGCAACAACCACGCTCTGTAAATCCGTATTCATCTGTGGCTAATTCGCCTTTAGCATTGCAATGAGCGGAATAATAGCACGCGGAGGTTGATTAATTTATAATCACCGCCCTTCGCGGAAAACATCATGCAAATCGGTCCCTACAAACTTAAAAACAACCTCATCGTCGCGCCCATGGCCGGCGTGACGGATCGCCCATTTCGCATGCTGTGCAAGAGCCTGGGCGCGGGCATGGCGGTGAGCGAGATGGTGGCTTCCAATTCGCTGCTGTATGGCTCGGAGAAGACCAAGCGGCGCGCCAATCACGAGGGCGAGGTCGATCCGATTTCGGTGCAGATTGTCGGTGCCGACCCGAGTATGCTGGCGCAGGCCGCACGCTACAACGTGGATGAGGGCGCGCAGATCATCGACATCAACATGGGCTGCCCGGCGAAGAAAATCTGCAATGTGATGGCCGGCTCCGCGCTGCTGCAGAATGAAAAGCTGGTGGCGGAGATACTCGAAACGGTGGTCGGGGCAGTGAATGTGCCGGTGACGCTGAAGATACGCACCGGTTGGGACAAGAGTAATCGCAACGCGGTGCGCATCGCGCAGATCGCCGAAGCCAGCGGCATCCAGGCGCTAGCCATACATGGCCGCACACGCGCCTGCGCCTACACCGGCGATGCGGAATACGACATCATCGCGGCGGTGAAGGCCAGCGTGAACATCCCCATCATCGCCAACGGCGACATCACCACCGCAGAAAAAGCGCAGTTCGTGCTGCAGCACACCGGCGCGGATGCGGTGATGATAGGCCGTGCTGCGCAGGGGCGGCCATGGTTGTTCCGCGAGATTGAGCATTTTCTTGCCACGGGTGAGCATATGCCCGCGCCGCAGGTGGATGAGATTCAGCGTGTGCTGGTGGCGCATGTGCAGGACTTGTACGAGTTCTATGGCGAACGCACCGGCCACCGTGTGGCGCGCAAGCATATCGCCTGGTACACCAAGGGGCTGGCCGGTTCGGCGCAATTCCGCCATTACATGAACCAGCTGGAAAGCAGCGCGGAGCAATTGGTAGCAGTGAGGGAGTTTTTTGATGAGCAGTTGCAGCGCGGGGAGCGCCTGCATTATGCCGAAGAACTTGCTGCATAAGATGTGATTGATGCATAAAAAATAAAAAAGCAAAAAGGGGATGGCAGCGTGTTGAACGAGAACGATATTGCACGGTATGTGCGCAAAGCGGTGGACGACTATTTCAAGGATCTGGACGGCGAAGAGCCCTCCTGTGCGGTGTACGACATGGTGATGAATTGTGTCGAGAAACCGCTGATCGAAACCGTGCTTCATCACGCCGGCGGCAACCAGACGCGAACAGCAGAATTGCTGGGCCTGAACCGCAACACGCTGCGCAAGAAAATCCAGGCGCACGGCATCAAAAACTAACTCACGAAAACGGAACCGTAATATGGCAGCAATCAAGCAGGCACTCATCAGCGTCTCGGACAAGGCGGGCGTACTCGAATTCGCACAGGGCTTGCACCAGCTCGGTGTGAAAATCCTCTCCACCGGCGGCACTGCCAAGTTGCTTGCCGATAATGGCGTGCCATGTACCGAGGTGGCCGATTACACCGGCTTTCCGGAAATGCTGGACGGGCGCGTGAAAACGCTGCAGCCCAAAGTTCACGCCGGCATACTGGCGCGGCGTGATCTGCCGGAGCATGTTGCCACGCTGGCAAAACACGGCATACCGACCATCGATCTGGTGGTGGTGAATCTGTATCCGTTCGCGGCAACGGTAGCCAAGCCCGGCTGTACGCTGGAAGACGCGATCGAGAACATCGACATCGGCGGGCCGACCATGGTGCGCGCGGCGGCGAAGAATCACGCGCACGTCGCGATCGTCACCGACCCGGTGGACTATCCGGACATACTGGCCGAAATGCAGACCAACAGCGGCGCGGTGAGCGACGCGACGCGTTTCGACCTGGCGAAGAAGGCCTACTCGCATACTGCCGCCTACGACAGCGCGATCAGCAATTACCTGACCACGATCAATGCCGACGGCAGCAAAAGCGCATTCCCGGCGCAGATCAATTTCAACTTCGCCAAAGTGCAGGACATGCGCTACGGCGAAAATCCGCACCAGAGCGCCGCGTTCTACCGCGACTTGATTGCAGTGCCGGGCGGCATCGCCGACTACACCCAGGTGCAGGGCAAGGAGCTGTCCTACAACAACGTCGGCGACGCCGATGCGGCGTGGGAATGCGTGAAGACGTTCGAGCAGCCGGCCTGCGTGATTGTGAAACACGCCAACCCGTGCGGCGTGGCCATTGCCAACAACCCGCTCAACGCCTACAAGCTGGCCTATGCCACCGACACCACCTCCGCATTTGGCGGCATCATCGCCTTCAACCGCGAACTGGATGCCGAGACTGCGGCGCAGATCACCACCAACCAGTTTGTCGAAGTGATTATCGCGCCGAGCGCGTCTGAAGCGGCATTGAAAGTGACCGCCGCCAAGCAGAATGTGCGCGTGCTGACTGTGCCGCTGTCCAACGCGCACAACCAGTTTGACTTCAAGCGCGTTAGCGGCGGGCTGCTGGTGCAGACGCCGGATACACTGAACGTGCAGGCAGCGCAACTCAAGGTCGTGACCCAAGCACAGCCGAGCGCGGAGCAGTTGCAGGATCTGCTGTTCGCTTGGCGCGTGGCGAAATACGTGAAGTCCAATGCGATTGTGTTCTGCAAAAATGGCCAGACGCTGGGCGTGGGCGCCGGGCAGATGAGCCGCGTCGACAGTACGCGCATCGCCAGCATCAAGGCGCAGAACGCAGGAATGAGCCTGGCCGGTTCGGTGGTGTCATCCGACGCCTTCTTCCCGTTCCGCGACGGCATCGACGTGCTGGCCGCAGCGGGCGCGAAGGCGGTGATCCAGCCCGGCGGCAGCATGCGCGACGATGAAGTGATTGCGGCAGCGGACGAGCACGGGCTGGCGATGGTGTTCACTGGGTATCGTCATTTCAGGCATTAAATCTTAATTCCCTCCCCGATGCAGGGGGAGGGTTAGGGGGGGTAGAAGTGCCAGCATTCCATTTCGACTTATTTACCCCCATCCTAACCTTCCCCCTCAGAAGGGGAAGGAACTTGGTTTCAGGTGGGCAAGCTCGGGTTTGAGACAGGTAAGAATATGTTGCTCGATGTTATGAATGTTAAAACCACGCCAGACTTTCAGCTTGAACTGGATTTCCAGAATGGCGAACAGCGTCGTTTTGATATGCGTCCTTTGCTGACCATGCGGCCTTGGAATCGTATCGCCACGGCGCAGCTGTTTCATTGCGCAGCGGTTGCCTATGGGACGGTAATCTGGCTGGGTGAAATCGACATATCGCCCGAAACACTTTACGACGATTCTGTGCCGCTGTAGGCATTATTGCCCATCCTATGCTCGATAATTATGAGTAAGGTCTGAACGAAATGGATAGGCAAAAACGTTTAAGACGGGTCGTATTACTGTGTTGCCACTTCATGAGGAACCTTGCCTATTACAGGGCAGCTTGGGATGGCGAGTCCTTGTCTGCCCCAACCACTGAATTTAACAAGACGGTCAATGGGAACTTCATAGATATTTGCGTATTGGAATGGTGCAAACTATTCGGCGAACATAAAGAGCCGCAACACTGGAAAAAAATTGTTAAAAATAAAGAGGGATTCAAAAGTGGGCTGCTCAATCGCCTTGAAACGGACGGTAAAGGGTTAGAAGATTATTGGAAGTTGGTGCGCACATACAGAGACGAATTTGTTGCGCATCTGGATTCAGCAGAAACGATGCATATTCCTGAAAAGGATTGGGCATATAAATCTGTGCTGTATTATTTCGAGGAAATAATTGAAGAGTATCAAACGAGGCCAATGCATCAAGGTATTCCAACCGATTTGGAGCTTTATTATCAAGCTAGGCTGAAAGAGGCCAAGTCGGTCTGCACAAATGAAGCATAACCAACTCCAATGGGAGCCAAAATGAAACCCAGTCCGTTGAGATACCAGATTTTTTTGATTTGTGTTTGTTTGATCGCGCTGACCGGGCAGGCAGTCGCTGATGCGTTATCGGATGCAAAACGTGCCCATTCTGCGGGAGATTTCGCAAAAGCAGCAAAGTTATATACCACGCTGGCAGAGCAGGGCAATGCTGCTGCACAACTTCGTCTTGCGGAAATGTATGAAGATGGAACTGGCGTTCTTCAAGATTATAAAGAAGTAGTAAAGTGGGCTCGACGAGCCGCTGAGCAGGGCGATGCGGCGGGGCAATTATTGCTAGCCACTTTGTATCAGCATGGTGAAGGTGTCCCGAAAAACTTTGTAGAGGCACATATGTGGTCAAATATCGCCGCTACTCATGACAACCCGCTTGGTTCCCACTCACCGGCAATTATAAAGCGTGACGCACTTGCGAAATTCATGACTGCCCAGCAAATTGCCGAAGCGTAGGAACTCGCCAGAAAATGTACGGCTAACAAGTTCAAGGGATGTTAGTGCGATGACAACAATAGTAATGCGATCTATCGGTGCGATTGCCGCAACATTTTTTCTGGCGGTGTTGTTTTCTATTCCCGCCGAGGCTTCAGAGCATGTTCGTGCCCATGTGAATAAAAATGGAAAATTTGTTTCTTCGCACAATCGAAGCAATGCTAACAGCACCCAACGAGACAATTGGAGCAGCACGGGAAACACAAATCCCTACACAGGGAAGCGTGGACATAAGAGTGCCAAAAAATAAGTAATGCAGGGTGGGTCAGGCCGCAGGCCGTAACTCACTATCAAGTAATGACGTTAATCGGTGGGTTGCGTGAGAAACTTCTAACCCACCCACATCGAGGAGCAAGCCATGGGTTTAACTTACGCGACACTTAAATTAACCAATCTCTACACTCATCAAAATATAGAGGTCAATGCATTGGTAGATACGGGAGCAACCTTTATGTGCGTGACCGAAGAGATTGCTTTGCAATTGGGTTTTGATATTAGCGAGGTCAGCCAGCAAATGGTTACCTTGGCGGATGGTCATCAGCGCAAGGTGCCGAAGATTGCTCCTGTCGAAATTGTATTTGGCAACCGCAGTTATGTGACCGAGGCGGTTGTTTTGGGCAATGAGGCGTTGTTAGGGGTGATCCCGATGGAGGCGATGGATCTGATTGTTGATCCACGCCAGCAGATATTGATCGCCAATCCCCAGCATCCCAATTATCCGGTGGCTTTGGCAAAATAATGTAGGGTGGGCAAGATTTTGCTGCCCACGCGGAATATATAAATGGTGGGCAAATTGCCCACCCTACGTTGAGGTTGTCATGAAAATATTAGTCATTGGTTCCGGCGGGCGCGAGCACGCGCTGGCATGGCGTCTGGCGCAGGGCGCCAAGGTGCAGAAAGTTTTTGTCGCGCCGGGCAATCCCGGGACGGCGCAGGAAGACGGCGTGGAGAATGTCGCGCTCACGTCGATTCCTGAGCTGCTGGCGTTTGCCCAGAGCGAAGACATCTACATGACCGTGGTTGGCCCGGAAGCGCCGCTGGCGGCGGGCGTGGTGGATGTGTTTCGCGCGGCGGGGCAGAGAATTTTCGGCCCGACCAAGGCGGCAGCGCGGCTCGAATCGTCCAAGGATTTCGCCAAGGCGTTTATGGTGCGCCACAACATTCCCACCGCGTTCTATCAAACCTTCAGCGATCTCGCGGGCGCACATGCGTTTGTGGAAAAACACGGCGCACCGATCGTAATCAAGGCCGATGGCTTGGCTGCGGGCAAGGGCGTGGTGGTGGCGATGACCTTGCAGGAAGCGCACGATGCTATCGACATGATGCTGTCCGAAAGCCGACTGGGTAATGCCTGTCCAGAGCATGATCGCAGGGTCGGCCCGCGCGTGGTGATAGAAGAATTTCTGGCGGGCGAAGAAGCCAGTTTTATCGTGATGGTGGACGGCGCGCACATGTTGCCGCTGGCCACCAGCCAGGATCACAAACGCCTGAACGATGGCGATCAAGGACCGAATACCGGTGGCATGGGCGCGTATTCGCCCGCGCCGGTAGTCACGCCGCAGCTGCATGCGCGCGTGTTGCGCGAAGTGATCATGCCAGTGGTGCGGGGCATGGAAAATGAGGGCCACACCTTCACCGGTTTCCTCTATGCCGGGCTGATGATCGATGCGCAGGGCAACGCCAAGGTGCTGGAATTCAATTGCCGCATGGGCGACCCGGAAACCCAGCCTATCATGATGCGCCTGAAGAGTGATTTTGCGGTATTGATGGAGCATGCGATCGCCGGTACGTTGAACCAGGTGGAAGCGGAATGGGATAGGCGCGCGGCGCTGGGCGTGGTGTTTGCCGCTGCCAATTATCCCGACACGCCGCGTCAGGGCGATGTCATCACCGGTCTGCCCAAGCCGCAGGAAGATGCGCACGTGTTCCATGCCGGCACCGCGATGCAGGATGGAAAGTTGGTCACCAACGGTGGGCGCGTATTGTGCGTCACCGCGCTGGGCGACAGCGTCAAAATGGCACAGCGCCGCGCCTATCAGTTCGCCGAAAGCATCCATTTCGACGGCTGCCAGATGCGCCACGATATCGGCCATCGCGCGCTTTCAAAGAAATAATTTAGCTGCGGATAACCGGTTGCGCACTTTGTATTTAATCCGTGTTCATCCTTGTTTATCCGTGGCTAGCTGCCCTTGCTAATGCAGACTCGCATATCTTCGCGTGCCATCACGGCACACCTGAAACAAGGCGGCCTGATCGCCTACCCCACTGAATATTGTTACGGTCTTGGCTGCGACCCGCGCAATCGCCGCGCGGTGCAGCGTCTGCTGCAACTGAAGGGCCGGCCGCAGCACAAGGGGTTGATCCTGATCGCCGGCAAATACGCTCAGCTTGCATCGTATCTGCTGCCACTCACGCTTGCCGAGCAAGTCATTCTGAAAAATGGTGGCGCGCAGGCCATCACCTATCTGATGCCCGCCCAAGCAAGTTGCCCGCGCTGGCTGCGTGGCGCGCACGATACCCTCGCGGTGCGCATAACGGCGCACCACGAGGCGGCCACATTGTGCAACGCGCTGGACATGGCACTTGTATCCACCAGTGCCAACCACAGCGGCCATCAGCCCGCGCGCACCTATGCGCAATGCCAGCGACTGTTCGGCCAGCAGGTATGGGTGTTGTCGGGGCGCGTGGGCAAGCGCAAAAAACCGTCCACAATACGAGCATGGACAAGTGGTAAAATCGTCAGAAATTAATGCGTAATTAACCGGAGAAAAAAATGGATAGCGCTGCAGTCAAAGAATATCTGCTCGAATTGCAGGACATGATCGTGACCCGTCTGGAGCAGGTGGACGGTAAAAAATTCATACGCGACGGCTGGAATCGTGAAGCGGGCGGAGTGGGTATTGGCGCGGGTGGCGGCATCAGCTGCATACTGGAAGAAGGCAATGTGCTGGAACGCGGCGGCGTGGCGTTTTCGCATGTGCAGGGCGATAAGATGCCCGCTTCGGCTACCGCGCACCGCCCTGAGTTGGCCGGATGCAGCTGGGAAGCGATGGGCGTGTCGCTGGTGATGCATCCGCGCAATCCGTATGCGCCGACTGTGCATGCCAATGTGCGCATGTTCATGGCGAAAAAACCCGATGGTGAAACCGTGTTCTGGTTCGGCGGCGGTATGGATCTGACACCGTATTACGGCTTTGAAGAAGATGCCGTGCACTTTCACCAGGCCTGCAAAAATGCACTCGCACCTTTTGGCGATGAGCTGCACCCGAAATACAAAAAATGGTGCGACGAATATTTCTTCCTCAAACATCGCAACGAGCCGCGCGGCGTGGGCGGCATCTTCTTTGACGATCTGAGTGTGCCTGATTTCGACACCGCGTTTGCGATCCAGCAAAGCGTAGGCGACCATTTTGTATCGGCCTATATTCCGCTGCTGGAAAAGCGCAAAGACACACCCTACGGCGAACGCGAGCGCGACTTCCAATTGTATCGCCGTGGCCGTTACGTCGAATTCAATCTGGTAATCGATCGTGGCACCATCTTCGGCCTGCAGAGCAATGGCCGTACCGAATCCATTCTGCTGTCGATGCCGCCATTGGTGAAGTGGCGCTACGACTGGCACCCGGAGAAGGGTACGCCGGAAGCTGAACTGTATGAAAAGTTTCTGGTGCCAAAGGAATGGGTGTAGAGGCTTTGTAGGTTGGGTTAGCGTTTTTGCGTAACCCAACATCATTTCAAAAAAAGCTGTTGGGTTACACCCGCAAGGGGTAGGCCGTGGTTGTAAGGGGCTAAAGCCCCAACAACACACGCTCCGCGATTAAGCTGCTAACCCAACCTACATTATTCTTCCAGAAGTTTATTGATCACCGCGCCCGCCAGCATGTAGCCGAACAGCGGCGGCATGTAGCTGATGGTGCCATTCACCGCGCGCGCGCGGCCCGGCCCATCGACTGGCTGCGGCGGCAACGGGGCGCTGGGAAATTCGTCCGAGAATACCGTCATCACACCCTGGTAAACCTGCTCCTTGCGCAGGCGTTTGCGCATCACCCGCGCCAGCGGACACACCTCAGTCTTGCTGATGTCGACGATGCGGATGCGCGTCGGGTCGCGGCGGTTGCCCGCGCCCATGCTGGACGCAACTTTCAGGCCGCGCTTGTAGCTTTCCACCACCAGCGCCACTTTGCACGACAGCGAATCGATGCAGTCCATCACGTAGTCGCTGTCGCCCGGCACCAGTTCGTTCACGTTGTCTATCGTGAGGAAGGTGCGCAGAACCGTGACCTCGCACTCCGGATTGATGTCGGCGATGCGCGCGCGCATCAGTTCCGCCTTCGATTGCCCGACGGTGGACAGCAGCGCGGGCAACTGGCGGTTGATGTTGCTGGCCACGACAGTGTCGTGATCGAGCAGCGTCAGTCTGCCGATGCCGGCGCGCGCCAGCGCTTCGGCGCAATACGAGCCGACCCCGCCCAGTCCGGCCACGAAAACATGTTTGCTCTTCAGGCGCTGCAGTCCCTCGTTGCCGAGCAGGATATGGGTGCGGGTGAATTGGGGAAGAATGTTTTGCATGCGCGGATTATATCAATCCGTTGTAGGTCGGGTTAGCCCAGCGGGCGTAACCCGACATGAGCTCTTCAACACTTGTCGGGTTACGCTGCGCTAACCCGACCTACTACTGCATCCTCAATCGAGGCAGCACGCTCAGGGCATTCGCTGTCGTCGCCCGCGCAACCTCCTCCAGCGGCATGCCGCGCAACTCGGCCAGCGTCTGCGCGATGCGCGGCAGGTACTCCGGCTTGTTGGGCGAGCCGGGCGGCAAAAAGTCAGGGGGGATGTCCGGCGCGTCGGTCTCCAGCACGATGCTGTCCAGCGGCAGGGTCGCGGCGAGTTCGCGCAGCCGGGTCGCACGAGAGTAGGTCATCGCGCCGCCGAAGCCGAGCTTGAAGCCGAGTTTGATGAATTCTGCGGCCTGTTGCGCGCTGCCGTTGAAGGCGTGCGCGATACCGCCGCGCACCTTGTGCAGACGCAGATGTTTGAGCACGATGTCCTGCGCGCGGCGGATGTGCAGCAGCACTGGCAGGTCGAATTCGCGTGCCAGCTTCAGTTGCTCTGCAAAATAATATTCCTGCATTTTCTGGTCGTAACCCTCGACAAAAAAATCCAGCCCGATCTCGCCCGCCGCCACGGTATCCGGCTGTGCCAGAAAGTTGCGCAGCACATTCAGGTCGGCGGGTGCCGCGTGATCCACATACATCGGATGGATGCCGTAGGCGGGTGCGCAATTGGGAAATTGAATGCTGAGCGCCTGCACCGCAGCGAAATTGGCGCGCTCTATCGCGGGCAGCACCAGTGTCGTGACGCCCGCAGCTTGCGCTTCGCGCACGATGGTATTCTGCTCGCCGTTGAATTCGGCGGCGTCGAGATGGCAGTGAGTGTCTATGAATGTCATAAATTTGAAGGGCAATTTAGCCACGGATAGACACGGATTAACACGGATGAGAACCGGAAAGGTTAGGTAGGTGTGCTGTGTGGCTGTTATCCGTGGGCATCCGTGTCTATCCGTGGCTAATGTAAATTTAATCTATCGTCAAAATGATCTTGCCGGTCACGCCGCCCAGCTCGATCAGCCGATGCGCCTCTGCCGCCTGCTGCAGCGGAAGCTTGTGGCTGACCAGCACGTGCAGTTCGCCTGCATCGACCAGTTGCGCGCCCAGCTCCAGTATCTTGCGCTGGCGCACGCGCTCGTCGTGCAGGTTCATCACCTGCGGCGTGAGCATGAGTTCATAGCACAGCGACAAGTTGCGCAGCCGCGCCAGTTGTGTGTCTGCGAGCGACAATGGCGTGGACAGCAGGCTGACCACTTTGCCGCCGACTCGCGCAGCCTGCAGTGAGCGCTGGAAAGTATCGCCGCCGACGGTGTCGAACACCACGTCCGCACCCTTGCCGTCAGTCCATGCGAGCGCCTGCTCGACGAAGTCCTGTTCGCGGTAGCGGATGATTTTTTCCGCGCCCAGGCTGCGCGCGAATGCGGCCTTCTGGTCGTCGCTGACCGTGGCCGCGACGCGCGCGCCGAGATGGCGCGCGAGCTGCACCGCGACATGCCCGACACCGCCTGCTGCGGCATGAACCAACAGGGTTTGCCCTGCCTGCAGATGCGCGCGCTCGACCAGCGCTTCCCACGTGGTGAGCAGCACCAGCGGCAGCGCGGCGCTGTCCTGCAGGCTGAGCGTGGCGGGCTTGTTTGCGCAGTAGTCTTCATGCACGGTGGAGTATTCGGCATAACAGCCTGGCTCGTCGCCGCTGCTTCCGCCCAGCCCGCCGTTGTTAAAATACACCGCATCGCCCATCTTGAAGCGCGTCACCGCGCTGCCGGTTTCTGCGACGATGCCCGCGCCGTCGCAGCCGAGTATCGCGGGCAGACTGTCGGGATAGTACGCAGGCTTGGTGCGCAGTTTGGTGTCCAGCGGATTGACCCCGGCCGCCGCGAGCTTGATCAGCACGTGGTGCGGCGAGGGCAGCACGGGTGCGGGAACTTCGCGCAGTTGCAGCACGTCGGCAGGGCCGGCGGCGGTCATCAGCATGGCTTTCATGGTTTCTCTCTTCGTTGTAATGCAACCCACCCCAGCCCTCCCTTGCACCCGCAAGGGGTACGCCGGTGGGTTCCCCGCTGCTACGCAGCGACCCTTCCGCAGTCAGGGAGGGAGCAAGTGCACTAGCCCCTCCCCTGACAAGGGGAGGTTGGGAGGGGTTAGAGCGGCTATGTTAAACTCGCCCCATTAATTTAGCGAGATTTCACCATGTCTGGAAATACCTTAGGCACTTTGTTCACGGTCACTTCGTTCGGCGAATCGCACGGCGCGGCCATCGGTTGCGTGGTGGACGGCTGCCCGCCGGGAATGGCTTTGTGCGAGGCGGACATCCAGCATGATCTGGACCGGCGCAAGCCCGGCACCTCGCGCCATGTCACGCAGCGGCGCGAATCGGACACGGTGGAAATCCTGTCCGGCGTATTCGAGGGTAAGACCACCGGCACGCCGATCGCGCTGCTGATCCGCAACGAAGATCAGCGCAGCAAGGATTACGGCACCATCGCCGAGACCTTCCGCCCCGGCCATGCCGATTACACCTACTGGCAGAAATACGGCATTCGCGATCATCGCGGCGGCGGGCGCGCTTCGGCGCGTGAAACGGCGGGGCGCGTGGCGGCGGGCGCGATTGCGAAGAAGTGGCTGAGCGAACGTTATGGCGTGCAAGTGCGCGGGCATCTCACGCAGCTTGGCGAAATCGCGATCCCGTTCCAGAGCTGGGACGAGGTGCACAACAATCCATTTTTTGCGCCCAACGCCAGCGTGGTGCAGCCGCTGGAAGACTACATGGACGCGCTACGCAAGTCTGGCGATTCCATAGGCGCGAAACTCACCGTGGTGGCGGAGAACGTGCCCGTGGGCTGGGGCGAGCCTGTGTTCGACCGCCTCGATGCCGAGATCGCCTACGCGCTGATGAGCATCAACGCGGTCAAGGGCGTGGAGATCGGCGCAGGTTTTAATTGTGTGACCCAGCGTGGCACTGAACACGGCGACGAACTCACGCCGCAGGGATTTCTGACCAACCATTCCGGCGGCATACTCGGCGGCATCTCTACCGGGCAGAACATCGTCGCGCACATCGCGATCAAGCCCACCTCCAGCATCCGCCTGCCGCGCCACTCGATCAACAAGAGCGGCGAAGCCGTGATGGTTTCCACTGAGGGCCGCCACGACCCCTGCGTCGGCATCCGCGCCACGCCGATCGCCGAAGCGATGCTGGCGCTGGTGCTGATCGACCATGCGCTGCGCCATCGCGGGCAGAATGCGGATGTGGTTTGCGGGACGCCGAAGATACGCTAGGGAATCAAAATTTGCTGCAGCATTATGGCTTCACCAATGAAAAATAAGACAAAGAAAAACATAGTCCTAATTCAACGCATTGTTGATGCCGCATTGAAGCGGAAGCTATATTTAATTGCAGCATTTGCTGAAAGTTTCCCAGTTTTGCTAGTAGCTGTTCTAGCTATTGTTTCAGTATTTAATCTTCCATTAGCCCATCTAGAGTTGATGTTTTGGTTACGATCCATATTGTCTGTTGTTGCTTTTATATTGTGGGCTATCTTTTGTTACGAAGCTTATAAAAACATGCGTAAGGTACACACAACCCGCGTAAGGCGCACACCGTAGGGCGTCAATAAGCAAGCGTAGGATGGGTGGAGAGTAGCGATACCCATCATTTTTGATATTCGTCGCGTATGACGAGCGATATAAGTTATAGGTGTCCAGCTATGCCGATAATTTCCATGTTTTACGGAATCATCATTCGCATGTTTCTTCTAGACAACAAGCACCACCACTTGCCGCATATTCATGCCAAGTATGCCGAGTTTGAGGCATCTGTCAGCATAGGCGAAGGTGAGATTCTTGCCGGTGAGTTGCCGCGCAAGCAATTGCGCTTGGTGCAGGCGTGGATAGAGCTACACCGCGATGAGTTGCTGGCTGATTGGGATTTGGCCGCTGGCGGCGAGAGCCCCTACAAGATTGATCCTTTGTGAGGTTGCCATGTATTGGGATGTCATAACAGTTAAACCGTTATCCAACTACCGTATCGAGGTTGAAGTCGAGGATGGGCGCAAGGGGATTTTCGATATGAAGCCCTATCTTGATTTCGGCGTTTTTCGCGAGTTGCAGGATATTCATTATTTCAATCAGGTGAGCATCGTGTACGGGGCGGTGACCTGGCCGCACGAGCAAGACATTGCCCCCGAAACCTTGCTTGCCGAAATGCTCCCTCTGGAATCGGCGTGCACTTGATAATGGAGGTAAGGCGGAATGCATCACAATTCTGCTTTACGGTTTTATCTACAGTGAGGATCGAACATGCAAACAACTGTCGAGATACTTGGCAAAAAAGTTCTGGTGGAGTGGAGTGCGGCGGCCGATAAAAAGCTGCAGACGCTGGCCGAGCCATTGGTCGTTGAAATGGAGCTATATTTCAGCTGCCTGATCAGAAAGGCGGTTCGCTTTGGCGGTGAGGTGCGAGCGGGAAATTTTGCTTCTGCTTCGCCGCATCTGACAGTCGGGTTTCGTCCGGTGATGACCAAGGTGTGTCGCGTGAGCGATTTCGAAGGCAAGCCTCCTGTGGAAGATTTTCCCATCGTCAAGCCGGAGGCGTTTGTTCCGAAACGGCTCGTTATCGATTACAAAGCAGGAAAGTGGAGTGGCGAGTTTTTCCTGCAGAAAAATAAGCTTGCGTAAGGAATGGCAGCGCATGAAAAATCATGCGTCCGTCAGTCGTCCCGGCAAACCTTAACGCGCTGAAACAGCTGGAAGCGTTCGTTCTTGTCGCTGCTGCGACTGCCTTCCCATGTTTTCTTCCAGATCTTTTCATCCTGCTCGGCAATGGCGGTGCGGTTACCCTGCACCAGCAGTAGATCGCATGTGGTCTGCGCATCGCGGCGTGTTTTGATGTTGCCGAAATATTCCAGCATGACGCGTTGCGTGTCGCCCACATGCAGACTGGCAACGCAGTTGCGTTGTGCGGGCAGCACGTGTTTGAGCGAGACGACCATGCCGCGGTAGCTCTTGCCGCTGTCCAGCCAGGGCAGCCATATGGTCATCGCCAGAATCCAGATCAGCGTGACGCCCGCCGCCCAGTTGATTATGGAGCGGCGCATCGAACGGCCTACGCGCCAGACCACTGCCATCCACAGCAGGGTGGCCGCTACCGCGATCCAGAATGACCAGCTATCGACCGAGGGTTCGAAATTGGGCTGGTATTCTTTCAGCCATTGCGTGATTTTGGCGTGGTTGTCCAGCAGCAGTCCAGCCCAGCCCCACCACAATGCGATCGCTAGCAGGGCGAAGGTCATGATGCCGAACCAGTCCAGCGCATTGGACGCGCCGCGTCGCAGTGTGGTGAGCGCTGCGGTGGCGAGCAGCGTGAGCGGCAGCAGCATGGGCAGCGCATAGATGTCCTGGATGTTGGGCACCAGGCTGAGCGTGACCAGCATCACCGCGAAACTCGCCAGCGGCAGCTGGTATTCGAATTCGTGCAGCACCCGCTTGCGTGCCTGCCATGTCGCCCATGCGGCCAGCGGCAGCGCGGGCCAGGCAAACCACGGCAGGATTTTTACGTAATAAAACGCTTCGTCATAGTTGCCGCCGCGTGCGTAATCGAACCAGCGTCCGATGTTGCTGCTCCAGGCCCACTCCATGAACAGGTGCGGCGAACGCTGAAAAAGCAGTGCGGGCCAGATGGCGAGCCAGGGCAGCGCGCACAGTGCGGCGATGCCCAGGCTGGTATAAAAGGGGCGCGTGCGCCAATTGCGGAACAGCAGCAGCGCTGCGGCGATCAGCAGGAAGAGTATGGGCGCGATGAAGCCCTTGGCCATGAAGCCGATGCCGACACCGGTGCCGAGCAGGATGCCTGCGGCCGTGGGACGGCGCAGGCTCAGCGTAAAGCCGTATTGCATCATCGCGCAGCCGGTGAGCAGGGCCAGGTCGGTGACCATCTGGTGCGCGCTCACCAGCATGCCGAGGCAGCCGATCAGGATGATGGCTGCGGCCCAGCCGCGCCCGTTGCCGAACAGTTCGCGTCCGGCCAGTCCGGTAAACAGCAGCGTCAGCGCAGTGAAAAATCCGCTCGCCAGCCGCGCGCCGTCATGCAGTGTCAGCCATGGAGACAGCAGTTTGGAAAATAGCGATGCGGTGATGTAGTACAGCGGCGGCTTGTCCATATGGGCCGTCCCGCCGAGATTGGGAACCAGCCAGTCGCCGCTTTGCAGCATGTGATAAATCAGCGCGAAGCTGTATGCGTCCTCGGGCTTCCACGGATCATGCCCGACCAGCCCGGTGACGACCCACACCGCGCACAGCATCCCCAGCAACCAGGCTTTGGTCGGTGTGACGCGATGATCGTGCAGGGCGGGGAATGGAAACATGGGGGTTAATTGATCAGTGCAGGCGTGTCGAGGGGTTGGCTCTGTCTGATGATGAGTGCAAACGAAAAAGGCAGCGTGCGCTGCCTTTTTCCGTGTTGCCTGTTGCCTGCGCCATTAAGCAGCAGCTTTTGCACCGGGCTTGCCATATTTCTGATTGAATTTTTCAATGCGGCCGGCAGTGTCCACAATCTTCTGTGTGCCAGTGTAGAACGGGTGGCATTCCGAGCAGACTTCCACGTGCAGTGCTTTGCCCATGGTGGATTTTGTTTTGAACGCGTTGCCGCAGCTGCAGTTTACGGCGATTTCTTCGTATTTCGGATGGATGTCGGCTTTCATTTTTTTCTTCCTTGCTAAAGTTGGGCGCGGCGGCTGTACGCGCACGGATAAGGGCGAGGATTATCCATGAAAAAAGTGAGGGCTGCAACTTTATTGCGCTACACGTATTGTTTTGACGCGCACCGTGCGTGTATCAGTGGCAATGGCAGGTTGTCGCTGCGGCCGATAAGGAGGCGCCCGGTGTCATCCAGCAGCTGTGCGCTTACCTGTTCCGGAGTGAGTTTGTATGTGGCTGGGCCGAAACCGTCAAGATTGCTGCATTGCATGACTATCAGCCCTTCGTCGTAGCTCCCCTGGAATTTGATCTTCACGAAGAAATCAGGCGCCAGACGCGCGCGGAAAGTCTCCTGTTGCGATTTGTTGCGCAGCAGCATGTCCAGATCGTCAAGCGCGCGCAGGTTGAAGCTGTTCAGGTCTTTTTTCAGCGCTTCAAGCTGATTCCAGCGTCTGGTAACCAACACCGGCTCGGGCGCCAGCAGGCGCACGTGGAACGAGACATGATCCAGCAGCGCGACATCAGACAGGTTCTGCTTGCGGGAATCGGTGTGCGCATCCTGCCATTTCAGCGAGGTGTAGGCTGTTTGATCGTCGAGCTTGTATGCGCGCGGGATGGTCGGTGCGATGTTGTTCACATGGCCCGAGAACGGGTGGAAGAACTGGAATATCCTGCTCAGCGCGGCATGCAGGCGTTGATCTCTGTCCTGCCGCTCCTGCGTCGCCGATTTTATTCCCCGCAGCTTGCTGCTGGCTTCGCCGGCAAGTTCGGCAAGCAGGTCGGATACGCTGTGGTCGCTGCTGCCGGGCGATGATGTGTGATTGTGGTTCATGCGGAATGATCTTTTCCGGATTTATTTGCGGGGATGATACAGACGAATATCATGGCCTACAACTTGGGTGAAATTGTCAGCAGCAGCGCCGCACGCCTTGCCATTTTTCCTGTTCGCAGCGGCGGAAATATTCCCCGCGCGACAGCACTTCTGATTCTGCATGATGCGCGGCATGGTGCGCCAAGTAGCGCTCGTAGGCATCATCCCCGCTGAGTTCGCGCAGTGCGCGCCATGCGCGCCGCAGCCACTTTGTTAATCCCGTTGCCATGCTTCCTCCAGTCGTGTGATCTGGTGTGGCGTTTCGGACAGTGGCGGTACCGCTTTGCCGTTCATGTGGCGGGCGCATATGCGCAGCATGTCGAACACGATCAGCCACAGCAGGCAGACGAAAAACAGTGTCAGCACGGCGTCGAGGCGCTGGTTGAATATCAGCGCGGGCGCGGAAGCGGCTTTTTCTGGCGGCAGCACGCCCGCAGCGAGTTTGCCGGAGAGGTCGTTGGCGGCGGCGAGGAAGCCGATGCGCACGTCGGGGCTGGTGATTTTTTCCCACGCGGCGCTGCTGGTGACGATGACCAGCCAGGTGAGCGGAAGCGCGGTGATCCAGGCATGTTTCAGTTTGCCGGATTTGACCAATATGCCGGTGGCGACGGACAGCGCGATCGCGGCCAGTATCTGGTTGGAGATGCCGAACAGCGGCCACAGGATGTTCACGCCGCCGTTGGGGTCGATCACGCCGATGTATAGAAAATAGCCCCACGCCGCGACCACCAGTCCGCTGGATAGCAGTACCGACGGATACCATGAGGTTTCGCCGAGTTTTGGCCAGATGTTGCCCAGCATGTCCTGCAGCATGAAGCGGCCGACGCGGGTGCCCGCGTCCAGCGTGGTGAGGATGAAGATCGCCTCGAACATGATGGCGAAGTGGTACCACAATGCGAGCATGCCCTGGCCGAAGGCGCTGCCGAATATGCTGGCCATGCCGACCGCCAGCGACGGCGCGCCGCCGGTGCGCGCGAACAGCGTGGCTTCGCCCATCTGCTGCGCTAGCAGCGCCATCTGCTCCACCGTGACCGGGTAGCCCCACGCAGTAATCTTGGCTACGGCCGCAGCGGCTTCCTTGCCCACCACGCCTGCGGGCGAGTTGATCGCGAAGAACACGCCCGGATCGAGCACGGTGGCGGCGATCATCGCCATGATCGCGACGAAAGATTCCAGTGCCATGCCGCCATAGCCGATCATGCGGATGTCGCGTTCGTTGGACAGCAGTTTAGGCGTAGTGCCGGAGGCGATCAGTGCATGGAAGCCTGAGATCGCGCCGCAGGCGATGGTGATGAACACGAACGGAAATAATTTTCCGCCGAAGATTGGGCCGCTGCCATCGATGAACTGGGTCAGCGCGGGCATCTTCACCGAGGGCTGCATCCACACGATGGCTGCGGTCAGCAGCACCACGGTGCCCAGCTTCATGTAGGTGGACAGGTAATCGCGCGGCGCCAGCAGCAGCCACACTGGCAGGATCGCGGCGGCGAAACCGTAGGCGATCACCGCCCAGGCCAGCGGCAGGCCGGAGTGGTCGAACAGCACGCGCAGGCCCGGCTGGTGATCCAGCCAGCCGCCGCCCGCCACCGCCAGCAGCAACAGCACGACACCGAGCAGCGAGCCTTCCAGCACGCGCCCCGGGCGGATGTTGCGCATGTACAGGCCGACGATCATCGCAATGGGGATGGTCGCGGCGACGGTGGAGGTGGCCCACGGGCTGTGCTTCATTGCGTTGACGACCACCAGGCCGAGCACCGCGATCAGGATGATCATGATCAGCAGCGTGGCGATCATCGCTGCGATGCCGCCAATGGCGCCCAGTTCGTCACGCGCCATCTGGCCCAGGCTCTTGCCGTTGCGCCGGGTGGAGAAAAACAGCGTGACCATGTCCTGCACGCAGCCACCGAGCACGGCACCGAATACTATCCACAAGGTGCCGGGCAGATAGCCGAACTGCGCCGCCAATGTCGGGCCGACCAGCGGGCCGGGGCCGGCGATAGCGGCGAAGTGATGGCCGAATACGATCCAGCGATTGGTGGGTACATAGTCGCGGCCGTTGTCCAGTCGCTCGGCTGGTGTGGCGCGGGTGGAGTCGATCAGCAGCACCTTACTGGCTATCCAGGCGGCGTAGAAACGGTAGGCGATGGCATAAACGCACAGTGCGGCAGTGATAAACCATAGTGCGTTAATGGATTCGCCCCGGTTGAGTGCGATTCCGCCCAGCGCGGCAGCACCGAGCAGGGCGATGGCAAGCCAAGTAATAGTGTTAAGAATTTTATTATTCATGGAGCAGAACTTTATGCGAGAATTTTTTGTGCGACAATGCTACCCGAAAATTTCGTTTGCTTGACATAGAGTCTGCATAATCCATAACATCGCCGCCTTTTTTGGGATATTTCGTGTCGTTTGAAGCCATCAAGCAGTTGCTCGAGTCAGATATGTCCGCCGTGGACGGGGTCATACGCGCCCGTTTGCATTCCGAAGTGGCGCTGGTCAGCCAGGTAAGCGAGTACATCATCAGTAGCGGCGGCAAGCGCTTGCGCCCTGCACTGGTAGTGCTGTCCGCGCATGCGTTTGCATACAGCGGGGCATATCATCATGACCTGGCTGCCGTGGTCGAATTCATCCACACCGCCACTTTGCTGCACGACGATGTGGTGGACGAGTCCGCGCTACGCCGTGGTCGCGCCACTGCCAGTGCGCTGTTCGGTAACGCCGCCAGCGTACTGGTCGGCGACTTCCTGTATTCGCGCGCCTTTCAGATGATGGTGGAAGTGAACGACATGCGCGTGATGCAGACGCTGGCCGATGCAACCAACACTATCGCCGAGGGCGAAGTGCTGCAATTGCTCGGCTGCCATGACGCGGATGTGGATGAGGCGGGATATTTGCGCGTGATTCATTGCAAGACCGCCAAGCTGTTCGAGGCCGCGATGCGCTTGGGAGCGCTTCTGGCGAAGGTGGACGAGGTCAGCGAGCAGGCTGCCGCCCAATACGGTATGCATCTGGGGACGGCTTTCCAACTTGTGGACGATGTGCTGGACTATTCCGGCGACGAGCAGGAAACAGGCAAGAATTTGGGCGATGATCTGTCCGAGGGTAAGCCGACACTGCCGCTCATTTATGCAATGCGGCATGGCGATGCCAGCCAGGTTGCGATTGTGCGCCACGCGATCGAGCAAGGCGATATCGAGCGTTTTGCCGATGTGTTGCAAGTGATCAAACATACCGGTGCGCTGGAATATACCCGTCAGCAGGCGCAGCGCGAAGCCGATGCGGCATGCGCGGCGCTGGCTGTGTTGCCGGATACGAAATACAAACAATCCCTGCTACAATTGGCGCACTTTGCCGCTACGCGGCAATTTTAAACCCCTCCCGGCCTCCCCTTATAAGGGGAGGAGATGGCGGCCCCCTCCCTTGATAAGGGGAGGGCTGGGGAGGGGGTAATTCGGGGTGTAGCTCAGCCTGGTAGAGTACTGCGTTCGGGACGCAGGAGTCGGAGGTTCGAATCCTCTCACCCCGACCAATTCTTTAATCGCTTTCGAGCGACTTTCTGCGGAGTGTGGCGTAATGAGTCGTTTGCTTTTTTTCGCTGCAATTATCGTCATTGTTTACTTGCTGCTGAAGTCCTACCGCAAGCAGCCGCCCAAGGAGGATGACGCGTCCGGGCAGTCCGAGGATATGGTGCGCTGCGCGCAGTGCGGCGTGCACCTCCCCAAGCACGAAAGTATTATGGCAGATGGTAAACGTTATTGCAGCGAGGCGCATCGCCTCGCGCATGCGGCCAAGCCAAAATAATTTCGATGCCCGTGGTTCTGGTGGCTGTGATTTTTGATGCCATAAATCATTGATGTTGGAAAGCCTGTTTCATTCTTCCCGCAAGCCTTCGCAGCGGCCCGCCGATTTAGCGCTGGCACCGGAGGAGTTGTGGCGTTCGATTTCCCTCTTTAATTTGTACCGTCTGGCTCTGGGGAGCCTGTTCGTATTTCTGGTCGTCGTGTTTGGCGATGAGTTGTCGCTGGAAGCAGGCAATAGGCCGTTGTTCTTGCGCACCAGTATCGTATATGTCGTGCTGGCGCTGGTTTCGTTGCTGACCATCAAATTGCGGCGACCGCGATTCAATTTGCAACTGGCCTTCCTGATGGGTGCGGACATAGTCTGCGTGACCCTGTTGTCGCATGCCAGCGGCGGGATACAGAGCAGTCTTGGAATGTTGCTGCTGGTGTCACTGGCTGCTGCAGGTTTGATCAGCCGCGGCAAAGTCTCGCTGTTCTTCGCGGCGCTGGCCAGCATTGCGGTATTGCTGCAGCACTCCTATGCGGTGCTTACCCAGGATGTGGCGGTTGCCCAGTATGTGCAGGTCGGCTTGTTGAGCATCGCATATTTTGCGGTGGCCTGGCTGGCGCACACGCTGGCGAAATATGCCATCGCCAGCGAAAAGTTGGCTGCATTGCGCGGCGTAGATCT
>Ga0315270_10000405_pt1 | contig 23953 bp, 19 predicted proteins | sample C1_bottom_MG_FD_204932 | JGI IMG/M metagenome (GOLD analysis project Ga0315270, IMG submission 204932) | Sediment microbial communities from Yellowstone Lake, YNP, Wyoming, USA - C1_bottom | ecosystem: Environmental > Aquatic > Freshwater > Lake > Sediment | place: USA: Wyoming | collected...
TCACGCGTCCAGGTGAGTTTGACCGGCCGGCCACCCGACTGCATCGCAATCTGCACCGCTTGTGCGCCGAAATCCGCTTCTCCGCGCCGCCCAAATCCGCCGCCCATATATACTGTGTGTACGTGCACGTGTGACTTTTCGACGTTCGCAATTTTCGCCGCAACATCACGCATTTTCGTCGGTGCCTGGGTACCAATCCAGATATTGACCTGACCCTCGTTGACCTGCGCCACCGCCGTCATCGGCTCCATGGTGCTGTGCGCCAGGTACGGGACGCGATATTCCGCTTCGATGATATCTTTGGCACCCTTCAACGCCGCTTCAACATCGCCCCTGTCTATCTGTTTTCCATTAGGCTTTGCCGCAAAACCCGCATCAAGCGCTGCAGCTATGGCCGCCTGATTGACCGGATACGCCGCCGCTTCCCATTCCACTTCAACCGCCTCGGCCGCTTGAAAAGCACGCCACGTGTTCGTGGCAAGAACGGCGAATCCAGACTCCAACCCAAACACCTTTTCCACACCGCGCATAGCCAACGCTTTTGTTGGATCAAACCGTTTCATTTTAGCGCCAAAATGTGGATTCATTTTCACCGTGGCATACAACATGTTTGGCAAGCGCACGTCGATGGCATACTGTGCGGTCCCGGTCGATTTCGCTGGGATGTCGACGCGTGGCATCGACTTCCCGAGAAAGCGCCACTGCGCAGGATCGCGCAACGGCGGCGCACTGGGTGCCGAAATTTTCGCTGCCGCCGGCGCCAATTCGCTATATGAAAGTTTCTGGTTGGTGGATTCGTTAATCACAAAACCGTCGGCCGTTTTCAGAGCCGCCTCAGCAACACCCCAATGCTGGGCTGCCGCCATAATAAGCGTCAAACGCGCGCTTGCCCCCGCGCTGCGCATTTTGTCAAATCCGTCCATGGCGGAAGTAGAGCCGCCGGTGACTTGAAGCCCGAGGAATTTGGCTGGAATGTGGGTTAGCTTGCGCAGGCGAGTAGCCATGCCGCTCTGGACATACGAGGGGTAAGGGGCAATTGGCTCAAGAAGTACGCTGTTGTAATAGCTGTTACTGGCCGGCCCGTGCTCGGTCCGAATGGTTTTCCAATCCAAATCCAACTCTTCGGCCACGAGCATGGCGAGCATACTGTGCACGCCCTGCCCCATTTCCGCCCGTGGCGTAATAACGGTGACGCCATTGGCATCGATTTTCAAATACGGATTCAGCGTCACCGTATCTGGCAAATGTTCCGCATCGAGCGGATTTGGCAACGACTTCTTGTACTTGTATGTACCAAACAGAACACCACCTACGATGGCGACCGAGCCAACCAAGAACGTACGGCGAGTTATCGTGGCGAACTTTCCCATGGCTCAAGCTCCCCTCAAGGAAAGCGCGGCGCTGTGAATCGCTGCACGAATGCGCGGGTAGGTTCCACACCGGCACAGAATGCCTGACATCGCCGCATCGATGTCCGGGTCCGTTGGTGCGATGTTTTTACCCAGCAACGCAACCGCGCTGATAATTTGACCGGACTGGCAATAGCCGCATTGCGCCACCTGATGTTCGATCCACGCCTTCTGCACGCTGTGCAATACCTCCGGCGTACCGAGTCCTTCGATCGTTATCACGGCGCCGGTCACCTCACCAACGGGTGTCACACATGAGCGCACGGCTAACCCATCAACAAGTACCGTGCAAACACCGCATTGGGCGATGCCACAGGCGAACTTGGTGCCCGTCAGCCCGAGTTCATCACGCAGAACCCACAACAGCGGCATGTCGGGTTCGACATCGACCTCGATGGCCTTTTCGTTAACGTTAAGCTTCATTTTTGACACGTGCCCCGAATTTCGCCAAACACGACATTCCCGCGAGTAGTGTAGCCCGAAATTGCCGACCATTACCTTGGTCGCGGCAAAACGGCGCTAAACCCGCCCTTCCGCGGGTACCGTGTCTGAATCAATTTAGGAGGCTTTCTTTTCGCGCGTATTCTATTGGCGGAGGGTGCGGCGCGGTACGACTATATCTTCTCCAACCTAATCGCCCGCTCCGGACAGGCCGCAACGCACAGGGCACACGCTTGGCACGCCTGAGGATTCACCAACAGCGCCTGCTGCCAACGGTGGGCGTAGCCTTTTATCGTCCCTCTAAGGCTCAAACCAACGCGTTGCTCCTTGGGCAGTGTGCCTACCGCAAACACGTTGACAGGGCAGACTTCCACGCAGGCTTTTTTTCCTTCGCAATGGTTGCGATCGATAACCGGAGCGAATACACCTGGAGCTTGTTTACAATTGTCTTTGTTCGACATGCCGCTATAGTCCTATTCCACCGGGTATGTGACCAAGCTTAACGGCAAAAGGGCGGAGAAATCCAACACCCTACGGGTTTAAACCATGAGTGCCCGCTCATATTTCAGCCCAACTCGCCTCAACCCCAGCCTCTATTCTGTCGAAACAGTGACCGAGACCTCGGAAACCCTGTTCGATGAGTGACAGAATCCACACCATGCCCCGAATCCGTAATGAATCTCAATAGCCCTGACGTTACACGTAACAAGTAGTGGATATTACCGATGCACCTGATTGCTCTTACCCAACTCAAGACCACCGCAGCCGCCGCGCTGATGGCTGCAATAGCGCTGAGTGGCGCGCTGCTACCCGGCGTGGCGGGGGCCGCCATTAAGGATTTGGTTTTCGGCAAAGCTATTACCGAACTCGAAATTCCCGTTAATCAATCACGCATTTTGGTGCTCGACGATCCCATCCACAGCATATCAATCGGTAACCCCAGCGTTGCAGACATTGTGGTGCTGGAATCGCGCAAAATCCATGTGGTCGGGCGCGCCTTGGGCAGTACGAACGTGGTTATTTCGAGCAAAATCGGCCCGACCAATCATTACACGACCTTTGCCGTGCAAGTAACGCATGACTTGGACGGCTTGAAGAACAAGTTACATGAACTGATGCCGTTCGAACGGCCGGAAGTGCGTTCCGCGCAAGGCGCCATTGTGATTTCCGGCGAAGCCAGCAGTGTGGCTAAAGTGGAGGCGATTGTGTCGCTGGCCAAACACTACGTACAGAGTGCCAACCGCTACACCACCGCCTCCAAAACAGCCGGCACGCAGGAAAAAGACCCCACAACGCCCGATGTCGTCAACCTGATGCAGGTGGGCGGCCCACACCAAGTGGTGCTGGAGGTGAAGGTAGCGGAAATTTCTCGCAAGGCTTTGAAACATATGGGTATAAACCTAGCGGGCTACAACGCCGGGCGACCCTTCAAGATTGGCGCGGTTAATGGCGGCGCACAGTTTCCGGAGGCTTATGTTCAGTCCCCTGTCGATCCAGGCGTCCCCCTATTCCCGAACGATCAAGCACTGTCCAACCTCAACGACTCCTTGGTCGGCCCGGCGGTACAGAAATTCATGCCAACAATGCCCGCCATCGCCTCTACCGGCCTTTTCGCGAGCTTTCTGGGTGGATCGTCGTACATAAACATGGTGATAGACGCCTATAAAGACGACGGCGTGGCCAAAGTCCTCGCCGAGCCCACACTCACGGCGCTAAGCGGCGAGTCCGCGCAATTTCTCTCGGGGGGTGAGTTCCCCGTCCCCATCCCTGGCGACAACAACAAGGTTCAAATCATTTTCAAACCCTACGGCGTCGGCGTAAAAATGTTGCCGATCGTGTTAGATTCAAAACGCATCAACCTTTCGCTCAATGTCAGCGTTAGCGAATTGAGCAATCTAGCGAACATCACCTCCGGCGTTCCCGGCTCGAACGTGTCTTTTTCGATCCCATCCTTAACCTCGCGCAGCGCCAGCTCCACGGTTGAAATTGCGGATGGCCAGACCATTGGCATTGCCGGCTTGATTAGCGACAAATTGAGGGAAAATATCAATAAATTCCCAGGGCTAGGCGATGTTCCCATTTTGGGTGCGCTGTTCCGCAGCCAGTCTTTCCTGCACGAAGAATCAGAATTAGTCATGTTTGTCACCGCGCATTTAGCTAAGCCCATTGCGCCGGACAAAATTCGGCTGCCTACCGATAGTTTCGTCAACCCCAATGACACGGAATTCTTCTTGCTCGGCCTGATGGAAGGACGCGACAAAAAGCCGAATGCAAAGCTGAAAGTCGCCGCCAACTCGTCACGCCAAATTGGGCGCCCAATAGCAACCGGCGGGCCCAATTTTGGGCACCAAATTTAGGTTATTCACTATGAATCTACGTAACGCTATTTATTCGCACATGACAAAGGCCTTGGCCGTTGCAGCCATTGCGTTATCAGCCTGTGCGTCGCCCGAATCCAGGGTAACTGACGATTTCGGCACCTCAGTAAGACTCATGGTCAGCGGGCAAATATACGACGCCGAAGCCGCCGCTCATCCAAGCGATGATCCGCTACTGGGCATGGATGCCACCAAAGCCGCCGCCGATGTGAATCGCGTTTATCGTCGTACCGATATTACCAAAGAAACCATAAAAGCCATCGCGGCGCCCGCTTCTGGAGGCCCATAACACCATGTTGTACCGCCAACGGTGTTGCAGCCGCCCAGGCCGCGCCCACTTGGCGATAAGGATGTCACCAAGATCGCAACGCGGGTCCATTCTTCCGCTGGTTGCGCTGGGGACGTTAGTCATTCTAGGTGTAGCAGGATTATCGTTAGATTCCGGGCACGCCTTCGTCAACAAAACCCGCGTGCAAAATGCACTGGACGCCGCCGCGCTTGCCTCGGCCAAAAATCTTGACTTGGCACGGTCCCAGGCAAGGGCGCGCGATGTAGCCAAAGAAGTATTTACTCAATCGCTCGCGCAACCGGGCAATGGTGAACTCGGCACAATGGGCATTGACGCCAACGATCTCACCATCCAATTTTCCGACACACGCAGCCCATTTATTCCGCACCCGGCCGCCAAGCGTTATGTCCGCGTGATGCTCCGTAAAGGCGTTGCGCAAGTGGACACCTGGTTCATGCGCGTTGCCGGGGTGAATGCGCTAGACCTTTCCGGCAGCGCCGTGGCCGGCCCCAGCCCCAGCGTGGGTGAAGCGTGTAATTTGCTGCCAACCTTGATCTGCGGCGACGCCACCAAGCCACCGAACGACGGCGGCATGTATGGTTATGGCTATGGCACCAAGGTCACCCTGGTGCTGGGCAGCCCAGGCGGCCCCGTTGGACCCGGCAATTTCCAGATTGCCGAGTTAGGTGACAGGCGGGGTGCCGCCGCAACGCGCGAGTTTATGGCAGGCGGCGGATCGGGCTGTATCTCGCCCGACGGCAACATAGAAACGGAACCAGGGCAGGAAAGGGGCCCAGTCCAGCAGGGCGCCAACACCCGTTTCGGCCTGTATTCTGGCCCCGTTAGTAGCACCGACTATCCACCCGACCTGGTTACGGACGCCGGCGCGGCCGGCTACCCCGACAGCTATGCCGAATACCAAGCCGATTACGCGGCAAAAAACTGGGACGCGGCGGCAACGGGCCTGCCTGAGCGGCGCGTCGCCCCCATTATTGTCGCCGACTGCAGCAACCCCATTCATGGCCGCGATGAACTACCGATCTTGGGATTCGCGTGTGTGTTCCTTTCTGAACCGGTGAAAGCCGTGGGCAAAAAAGGTGACGAGCAGCTCTACGGTGAACTCATCAAACAATGCAATGTAAAGGGAACCCCTGGGCCCGCTGCCGGCAACGGAACAGGTTTACACGTGATTCAGCTTTACGGCGATCCAGATCGGTGGGATTCGTAGTTATGAAAAATCACCCTTTGACGCACAAAAACCCGGGCGCTCGCGAACGCGGGCTGGCGATCGTCGAATTCGCCGTTTCCTTGCCTTTTCTTCTCTTAATGTTGGTCGCCCTTACCGAGCTAGGCCGCGCATTTTTCACCTATGCGGTACTGACCAAGTCGGTGGAAGTTGGCGCGCGCTATGTTGCGGCGGAAACACTCACCAGCGTTGGCTACGCCGATTTAACGGCCACCAAAATTCTGGCCGCGCGCAATTTGGTGATGTACGGCAATATTGGTGGACAGGGCCAGCGGCTGGTCGAGGGCCTTGATGGCGGCCACATAACCGTTGCTTGCACCTATGGCACCAGTTCCGGTCACTGTTCAACCAACAACGGCGTGGCGCCGGTTACCGTAACGGCCGAAGTCGAGTTCACGCCCGTTATGGGCACAGCGCTGAACCGGCTAGCGGGCCAGGCCGTATTCCCGGTCAAGCTGCGTGCCTCGTCTGTCATGGTCGCACTCTAATGTGGCGCCCACGAACACGGTTTGCCGGGCAACGCGGCGGCACGACGGTCGAATTTGCAATGGTTGGCACCTTGTTCTTCCTGCTACTGCTGGCCACCATTGAAATTGGCCGCGCGATGTTTACTTGGAATGCGCTAACGGAGGCAACGCGCCTGGGCGCGCGAGCCGCGGCGGTGTGTTCAGTGCAGTCCAATAGCATCGCCAATGCGGCCTTGTTCAATAGCACGCAACTGGTGCCCGGACTGCTCGCGGCGCACATAAACGTGAGCTATTTAGACGCGGGGGGTGCCGTGGTCGCCAACCCCGCCCCTGGCAACGCGGCCGGGTTCAACAACGTGCGCTACGTGCAGGTGAGCATACGCGGATATGACTTGCACCTAATGATTCCCGGTTTCGGGTCGATTACCTTACCGCCATTCACAACAACGGTGCCCAGAGAGAGCTTGGGTATTGTGCCCAGCGAGGCAGCAGGGTGTTAGTGGCTTTCATGCGTCTGACCGGGCCCTAAGGACAAAAACAACGGGGGATTGTATTCCCCTAAGAACGGCGATAGAAACCGCTCTTAGGGATTAAGGAGTTTTACTGGTTACCAGTCAATCATGGCTAAATCATTGCGATTACAGATATTAGGCGAAGGAACGGCCGATATACGGGTACTCGAGGCTGCCCTAAAGACCAAGGGATTTGAGGTCAGCAGTCACTTCACGCCGGCCGGCTCCAACGGCCTAAGCCTTCCGGAAAACGCGCCGGTCTCTGACGTTGTCATCGTAAGCCTAGGGCGAGACTGGGAAGGCTGGCTGAACGCGATGCGCCCCAATGGCAACGCTTTAGGCGCCTCACTCATTGTGGTTGGCCCTAAAGACAATACCCAATGCATGCGATCGGCGATGCACATCGGCGCACGCGATTATTTGTCGCACCCGGTTTTGCCCGAGGAATTTTACACACTCCTTTCCAATGTCGGCCAACAGCGAGCGTCGGCCGAGAAGCAAAACGCCCCGCAAATCACCACCGTAATAAATACTGCGGGTGGTTCCGGCGCCTCGTTCATGGCCACCAACATTGCGCACATTATTGCAGCAAAACACAAAACCTCAGTTGCGCTGCTTGACCTGGATTTACAATTTGGCAGCCTCGCACTCAACCTAGACGTGAACCTGCATTACGGCATGTCCGAAGTATTGGCGATGACCAACAAACTCGATGCGCTGGCGTTACCTTCGTACATGAGCAAACACAGTAGCGGTTTACACATTTTGGGAGAAAAACTGGACCACATTGTGTTGCCCGGCGAAATTCCTCCCGAAAGCGTCGAACGCCTGTTAGTGCTTTCCACCCAGGCCTTCGAACATACGATAGTAGACATGCCGCGCCAGATTGACCCGATTTTCGCGGCCGTCGCGGCACGCAGTTCGCGATTTATTTTAGTGATGCAACAAACACTCACTCATGTACGCGATGCAAAACGGCTAATCACTATTCTGCGGCAAGATTTCGAGACTCCGTTAGAGCGCATCATGGTTGTTGTGAACCGCTACGACGAAAAGCTGTCAATTAAAATGAAGGACATTGAAGCGACACTCGGCCAGAAACCTGTGGCACAACTTGCCAATGACTATCAGCGTGCGGTGGCCGCCACCGAAATCGCCACACCCTTCGTTGATTTCGCGCCAACGTCACCGGTTGCCAAGGGACTGCAGAAATTGGTTACGGAAATCTGTGGCAAACCTGAAGACCTCGAGAAGCCCTTTTTCACCCGTGCGATGGAACGCCTCCTTGGAGGCAAGAAGTAACCCATGAGCCTAAAGGCACGCCTACGTTTTCCGTTTACCAACAGCCCGGACACGGCCAAACCCGCGCAAGCGGCACCCTCGCCCACGGCAGACCCGGCCACACCAGCCGCCAACACCCATTCCACGCCCGTCAAGGCGGAAAAGCCAAGCGAGACTGCTCCCATTGCAGCACCGCCGCCACCACCGGCCGCGGAAAATTACATTACTCCGCACGAAATCAAACAGAAAAAAGCGATTTACGAAAAATTGATTTCCATGCTGGACTTGTCGAAGGTGGGCGAACTGGAAGAAAAGGAAGCGCGCACGCAAATCCAAACCCTTTCACAAAAACTGCTCGACGAACACGACGTACCCCTGAGCGGCGATTCGCGCAAAAAAGTCGCGCAGCTTATCGAGGACGACATTCTCGGTTTGGGCCCGCTCGAACTGTTAATGCGGGACAAATCCATCACCGACATTCTCATCAACGGGCCGAAGAATATTTTCGTTGAAAAGCGCGGCAAGCTGCAAAAAACGCCAGTGACGTTCGATGACCATCAGCACCTGATGCGCGTGGTAGATCGCATTGTTTCGCGTGTCGGTCGTCGCGTGGATGAGTCGAGCCCCATGTGCGATGCGCGCTTAGCCGATGGCTCCCGCGTTAACGTCATTATCCCCCCGCTCGCGCTTGATGGGGCAACCGTATCAATTCGTCGCTTCCCCGCCGATCCGCTTAAATTAAGCGGCCTGGTGGAAAAGAAAGCCATGTCCAAAGGGATGGCCGAATTTCTCATGGCGGCGGTCGAAGCGGGCAAGAACATTCTAATTTCGGGCGGCACCGGCTCAGGCAAGACAACCATGCTCAATGCCTTGTCCGGATTTATTCCCGACAACGAGCGCATTGTAACCATTGAAGACGCCGCCGAATTGCAGCTACAACAAAGCCACGTGGTTCGGCTGGAAACACGCCCGCCCAACATCGAAGGCAAAGGCGACATTACCCAACGCGATTTGGTGCGCAATGCCTTGCGTATGCGCCCCGATCGCATCGTGCTGGGCGAGGTGCGCGGCGCCGAGGCGATGGACATGTTGCAAGCGATGAACACCGGCCATGACGGCTCGCTCGCCACCCTCCACGCCAACACACCGCGTGAAGCACTGGGCCGTATTGAAAACATGGTCGCTATGGCGGGCTTTGAGCTGCCCATTCGCGCGGTTCGCGCGCAAATTTCGTCCGCGGTAGATGTTGTTGTTCAGGTGCAGCGCCTCGAAGACGGCAGCCGCCGCACCATTAGCATTTGCGAGCTCACCGGCATGGAAGGCGAGATTATTACCATGTCTGAACTATTTGTCTTTGAGCGGCGTGGCGTGCGCGAAGATGGAAAAATATTTGGCGCCTTCAAGCCCAGCGGCGCTGTGCCGAGTTGCATGGAGGAATTCCAACGGCGTGGCTTGAAACTGAGCCTGGACTACTTCGAGCCTGGCAATGAACTCGAGGTCTAACTGATGGATACCGCACTTACCGCCATCATTGTGCTTGTAGCCCTCGCCGTATTCTTTTTCGAATGGGGTATGGTGCGTTCAATCACCAGCACCGAAAAGCTGCAAAAACAGCGCATCAAGGAGCGCATTGAAACCATTCGAAAAACGGCGCGCGGCGAAGGGTCGGGCTCGGTTGTTCGCGACGACTACCATGACAAAAACACCTCATTCTATCGCCGCGCCACCGGTTGGCCGGGCGTCCCCACCCTCGCCCTTTGGATCGAGCAGGCGGGCTGGCGCGTTCGCTTAGAAAAGATTTTATGGCTTTCTGTTATTTTGGGCGCAGCGGCGGGTGCTGCGGCGCAATATTTCCTACACAAGCCGCTGCTAGCGGCCGGCGCCAGTGTGGTCGCGGCATTGGTACCGATTTTTAAACTGCACCGCGACAAGAATAAGCGCCTCGATTCCTTCGATGAAAAATTGCCCGAGGCGCTCGACATCATCACCCGCGCACTGCGCGCAGGCCACCCGTTCAACTATTCCCTGCAATTGGTCGCCGACGAACTCGACGGTGCTATCGCCGAAGAATTCGCCGTCACTTTTGCTGAACTCAATTTCGGTGTTCCCACCAAGGTCGCGCTTGAAAATATGGTGCGCCGGATGCCTTCGCAACCGCTAAAGTCACTGGTTACCGCCATTGTTTTACAGCGAGAAACCGGCGGCAATCTCGCTGAACTGTTAGGCAAAATAAGTTCAGTCATTCGCGGTGGCTATCGCTTCCAGCGCAAGCTGGACACCTTGTCGGCGGAAGGAAAGCTATCGGCCGTTGTCATGTCGAGCGTACCTCTTGTGTTAGGCCTTGGGCTGTACGCCTTCGCGCCCGACCTAGTTGGCGAGCTATTCACGAATCCGAAAGGCGTTTCGCTGCTTTATGGTTCGGCCGGGATGTACACGGTGGGTTTTTTATGGGTTCGGCGCATGGTCCGGATCAAGGTTTGAGGCACTAGCGTGGACACACTCACATCTATTGTTACCGAGTTGCTGGGCCCCTCGCCCAACAACGACCTGATTGGCGTCGCGGCTGTCGCCGGAATTATCCTGATGCTCGCGCTGGTGGCAGTGGCACTGATGCCACGCGGAGAATCGGCTCAGGCACGCCGCTTGCGCGGCATTGCTGGCGAATCATCGGAAAAAACCAAAGACACCGCCGGCGACCGCGTTGCAGCAACCATGCGCGGCTTGAGCCCTATTGTGATGCCCAAGAACGCGGACGAAACCTCGCAAATCAAAGCCAAACTTACCCACGCCGGCTACCGCCAGCCCAATGCCATTTTGATCTTTTTTGCGATTAAGGGCGGCTGCGCGTTGGTGCTACCGGCACTGGTATTGTTGTCGATCCCCTTTTTTCCGGAAGTGCCGTTTAAGAGGATCATGTTCTTCGCGATGGGCGCCGCTGCAGTGGGAATTTTCGGGCCGAATGTGGTGCTCGACAAGCTCGTTGCAAAGCGCCAGGACCAAGTCCGCCAGGCGTTCCCCGATGCGCTCGACCTGCTGGTGGTCTGCGTAGAAGCGGGCTTAGGCTTCGACCTCGCCATCAAACGCATCGCCGACGAAATGCGCACATCTCACCCCGTATTGGCCGAGGAATTTGGCCTAATCAGCGCTGAGATTCGCGCCGGTATCGACCGCCTAAAAGCGCTGCGCAATTTTGCCGTCCGCACCGGATTGGACGAAGTAACTGGATTCGTCGCCTTGTTATCGCAGAGTTTGAAATTCGGCACCAGCATCGGCGACACGCTGCGCATTTATTCTGAAGATTTTCGCGACAAACGCACACAGAAGGCCGAAGAAATTGCCGCAAAAATCGGCACAAAATTGATTTTCCCCTTAGTTTTTTGCTTCTTCCCAAGCTTTTTCGTCATAGCCGTTGGTCCCGTTGTACTCAAGGTGATGGCGGTTTTCAAATAGCGGCACAAAAGGTTGTGAGCACGCTCACGGCATCGATTTCGCAATAAAGCTAGGATAGGCGCTAGTGATAGATGGAACTCAAATGAAATTCTCCAACACTGTAATTATACTTGTCTCCCTTGCCGGATTGTTCATCGGCTGCGCCTCCACGGGCAGCAAGTCCGACGATCCTCGCGGGCAATATGACGTCTTTTTGGACGGCGCCAACGGCGAAGGTTTACACACCGCAGTTGCCGACAAAAAAGCTGCGGTCAGCGCCACCGACGCCCACCAGAAGGCCCAAAACGCGATGGCCAGTGGCGACATGGACACCGCACTATTCTATTACGTGAAAGCCGCCGAAGCAGACACCAAGGACGAGAGGGCACTGCTTGGCATTGCAACAGTACACAACCAACGCGGCAACTACGATCTCGTGGCTCTCGCCTACCGCATGACCGTGGGCCTGAATCCAGAGAACGTAACAGCCACCGAAGGTTTAGGCCTGGAACTGTTGCGAAAAGGCGACCGCGCCGAGGCCAAAACCTGGTTACTGCGTGCGATTGCCTTGGATCCCACCCGTCCGCGCGCTCTGAGTGGCTTGGGCATTGTCTCCGATCTGGACCGAGATTTCGCCGCTGCCAGCGCGTACTACGAATTTGCGTTAGAACTGGACCCCGACTCGCCTAAGACGCTCGCCAATTACGGTTACTCGCGATTCCTATCCGGCGACCTACCCGGGGCCGAGCGCCTTTACCAGCGCGCACTTGAACGGGACGCCGACTTTGCGCAAGCGCGGCTGAATCTTGGACTCCTGTATGCAAGAAAAGGCGACATTTCTGCGGCACAAACCGAATTTGAACGCGTCTTGTCGAGATCGCAGACGTACAACGAGCTCGGCTTCATTTTGATGACTGAAAAGAATTACGAACAGGCGGAGCAGCTTTTCCAGAAGGCCATTTCGTCTTCCCCGACTTTTTTCCCGCAGGCCAACGAGAACCTAGAGCGGGTTCGCGCCTTGCGCGCAAGCAAAGAAAAGACCACGCCTCCGGCCGAAAGGACACCGACCGCAACACTGCCCAAGGGAACCAAGGCCCCCGATTAAAAGTGACAAAAGCGCAATGGCGGCTGCCGTCCTGCCGCTCGGTTGGTGAATCATGCTAGCAGTTAGATCAAACAATTCAGTCTCGGTCACGGCCATTGTGTGCCTAGCGCTCGTGCTCACTGTTGGCGCCTGCGGCCGCTCCGGCGGAAGAAAGCCCGCCGACCTCACGGCGCCAACCGTAACGGCAACACAACCAACCAGCGGTGGCAAAGACGTCGCGCTCAATAGCGGGTTCAGTGCCACCTTCAGCGAAGCCATGGACGTTAATTCGCTCACGGCCACCACCATTACCTTGCGCGACCTCAAAAACCAGTTTGTAGCCGGAACCATTGCACTCAGCGAGAAAACACTCACGTTCCGACCTGAACAAGCGTTAGTAGCGAACACGGTTTACAATGCGCGAATTGGCCGCACAGCAAAAGACCAAGCCGGCAATAAACTGGCCGACGAATTCAGCTGGCAATTCACTACCGGAAAACTTACCGACAGCACCGCACCCAGCGTTGGCAGCGTCACCCCAGCCAACATCGCACAAGACGTCGCGGTTGACACCGCCGTCACCGTTTCTTTCGATGAGCCCATCGACCCCGTCACGATCACAGCAAGCAGTGTGTTCCTCAAGGACACCGCTGGAAACCTCGTTCCAACCACTTTGGCCTACCAAAACAGCAGTATCGTACTCACGCCGAGCAGCAAGCTCGCCTTCGCCACCACCTATGTTTTGAGCGTTACAACGGCGATCAAGGACATGGCCAGGAATGCAATGGCCGCTAGCTACACATCGCGCTTCACCACACGCGAACCGGACGATATCATTCCACCGCAAGTCTCATCGACAAGCCCCATCGACGGGGAAAAAGACATTGCCACCAACCAAGCCCTGCTAGCCACCTTCAGCGAAGCCTTAGATGCCAGCACAGTAAACCTAACAAGCTTCGTGGTCACGGACCCCACCAACACGGCCGTCCCTGGCGCAACGGTCACCGGCGGCGTTACCGCCAAGTTCACGCCCACCGCGAGCCTTGCAAAAAACACCCGTTACACGGTAACGCTCACCACGGCGATAACCGACATAGCGAAAAATAAAATGGCCGCCGCCTTTGTCTATTCATTCACCACCGGCGACGGCGTTGACCACACACCACCAAGCGTTGCTTACGTTAGCCCTTTCGTGAACGAAAAAGATGTGTCGAATAATAACGCCGTGAGTATTACCTTCTCCGAGTCGGTGGATCCTGCCAGCATAAGCGGCAACACGTTCACACTCAGCAACGGTGCAAAATCCGTTACCGCGAGCGTGGTGTACGGCGGCAACACCGCCATTTTGCGTCCGGCCAGTGTCTTTGAGGACAACACTGTTTACACAGCCCGGGTGACCACTGGCATCAAAGATCTTTCCGGTAATGCCCTAGCTGAGAATTACAGCTGGAGCTTCACCAGCGGCTACGCACCCGACACGGAAACACCCTCTGTGTCGTCTACCTACCCCGCTGACGCGTCGGTGGGCACGGGCACCAATGGGGCATTGCTGGCCACCTTCAGTGAAGCTATGAACGCGGCAACGCTCACCGCCACCAGCATCACTTTGCGGGATGCCGCCAATAACATCATCAATGGCACAATTGCCTATAGCGGTGCGGCGGTTACGTTCACACCCATTGCGCCACTTGCGTTCGAAACGCTGTACACCGCGGCCATCGACGGCACCGTGAAAGACCTTGCCGGAAACTCGTTGGCCAGCAAATACAGTTGGAGCTTCACCACCGGCAGCGCGCAAGACACCACGCCACCACGCATCGTAAACACGGTTCCCGCCGCAGCTACCGTTGGCGCACCAGTCAACCGAGCAATAACAGCAACTTTCACCGAACCCATGCGGCCAGACAGCTTAATTCCCGCCACCTTTAGCTTGCGAACTGGCAATGGCATTTCGGTGCCTGGAACCCTCAGCTACATTGGTACTACCGCCACATTCATGCCCGACAAACCGCTTAGCTACTCAACAGGTTACGCAGTAACCATTGCGCGCACGGTAAAAGACCTAGCCGGTAATGCGCTCGGGGCCGACCTTGTGTGGATATTCACAACCGGCGATGCACCCGACAACACCGCCCCAACCGTCACTAACAGCACGCCGCTCGCCGGTTCGCTTGCCGTCATCACCTCAGCGCTCAATTTGGAGTTCAGCGAACCCATGGACGTTGGCAGCCTCAATACAGCCAGCCTGACGCTGCGCGATGCCGTCGGCAATACCGTGGCAGGTACAGTAAGCGCAACACCAACCGCAGCCACGTTTACACCGCGCAAAAATCTCGCTTATGACACGGCCTATACCGCAAACCTGAGTCGCGACGCGCAGGATTTGGCCCGCAATGGCCTCGCGCAAGACTACACCTGGACATTCACCACAGCCCCATCGCCCGATCTGGCACCCCCTATTGTGGCCACCGTCAGCCCAAGGGAAGGCGCCCAACGCGTTTCCAACGGTGTTGTCTTGTCCGCGACGTTTAGTGAATCAGTCACGTGCAGCTCCGTCACCACCTCGACCTTCAAGCTAACGGGGATAAGCGGTCCGGTTTCCGGCACCCTCGCTTGCAATGGCGCCACGGTGAGTTTTTCACCCACATCCAAACTCGCCACCCGCGCTACGTACACCGCCACCCTCGTGCACGGCATCACCGACTTATCGGGCGACGCGATGCGGGCCGACTTCACCTGGACGTTCACGACCGCACCCTGGACGCAGCAAATAGGCACTGCAAGTGCCGATCATATTAACGCTATCGCCATCGACAGCCATAAGCACCTTTACGCCACGGGCAGTACCGACGGCGCTTTAGGCACCCGGTCCGCAGGCTCCACCGATGCGTTCCTCGTTAAATATGACCTCGATGGCACGCGCCAATGGATCCAACAATTAGGGACCGATCAAAACGACACCGCTACGGCAATTGCGGTTGACCCCGCCGGCAATGTGTACATTGCCGGTTATACCTATGGCTCACTCGGCGGCCCGAACCAGAAAGACGCCGATGTGTTCTTAGTCAAACTCGACAGCGGCGGCAACGTAATCTGGACCACACAACTTGGAACAGATCAAGGCGACGTGGTCGGCGGCATCGCGCTGGACTCGCTCGGCAACGTTTACCTTTCCGGGTACACCGAAGGCGCCTTCCCGGGCCGAACCAATCAAGGTTCGTTCGACTGGTTTGTAGCGAAATATGACGGCCAAGGTCAATCGGTGTGGTTGAAAGAGTTTGGAACGGCCGGCGATGACCGCTCACTGACCATGGCAATCGACAACGACAACAATCTCTACATAGCCGGTACGAGTGAAGGCAATATCAGCGGTGCCGGAAGCCAGGGCGGCTTCGATGCCGTGCTCACCAAAATGGACACGGCAGGAAGCATTCTCTGGACCACCCAGTTCGGCACACCCTTTGAGGACAAGGCGCAATCGATTGCGATCGAAGCCAACACGAGCATCTACATCACAGGCCATACTCTGGGCGACTTCAACGACCCAATTGCCCACAGTAACGCCGACGCGTTCCTAACTAAAATAGACAAAAGTGGCGTGATTCAATGGACCAAACAATTAGGCAGCACAGGTAACGATGAGGCGCATAGCGTTACGACCGACAACAACGGCGGAATCTATGTGGCAGGCTTTGCAACCGGTGCGGTGTTAGACAGCACGGCGCTTGGCGGCTCCGACGTTCTGCTGAGCAAATTCTCCGCCGACGGCCAACGCCAATGGACAAAACAGCTCGGAACAGGAGGGGATGACGTCGCCTTTACAGCCGCGACCGACCCCGAAGGAAACATATTCATTGGGGGTACCACGCAAGGAACGCTTGATGACAACGCCTACTTCGGCAGCCAAGATGGTTTTGTGATTAAGTACAATTCGGCGGGGGAAAAGCAGTAGACACTAAGCGCGGAGTATTCCTGCCGCACGCGCAAACGTGCAGCAGGGGAACCCAAAACGAAAAAGGCGAGAGACTTAGCCGGCGACTTTCCGTTTGCTGCGCGCAACGAATAGACCGACCAATCCAAGAGGCAACAAGAACAACGTTTCCGGCTCTGGGACGTGTGAACCTGCCCCTGATAGCGGCGCTATGTCATCTAGGTTAGCTGCAAGGAATGTCTTCGCTGAAAACGTACTACCAGACCCCACTGCACCCGTCGCGGAATAGTCCATAAACAGTAAATTACCAAGGTTGCTAGCAGCAAATATGTGGCCTTTGCCGTCAACACTACCCTGATCAAACGTCTCGCCAGCCGATACATAATCAGAGTAAAGCGAAGTCAGGCTCGAAAGATCGATCTGCGAAACATGGGAACTTCCAAACAGCACCAATTTGCCCGTAAATGCGTCGAAAGACATACCATGCGCGGCCGCCACACCGCTCATTGTCCGAGTCGTTTTATAGGTCGTGAGATCGATCGTGCCGAAATTACCAAAACCACCGGCCCCACTTGCCGTGTAATACGCCTTACCTGTTGTATCGAACGCGATAGTGGTGATCGCGAGGTCGTCACCAGTAAGCGGGTGCGCTGTTCCATTGGCAAAGGGCGTTAGCGGAATTGTAGCCAACGCACCAGGAATGCCGGCGGAATAGACCTGCGTTCCACCCGGATCAAGCACGACATGGAACGAAGCTGTGCCGGCTGCATTGACAGACGTAAAGAAACCAGTGCCCGGGTCAACCTTATAGACCGCGTTGCCTTGGCCTCCGACAATCAAATCGCCATCGGGCGCGAATATCAACCCGTCGGCACCTGGCGTGCTGGCAATATTCGTCACTCCGCCAAGCGTAAACGTCGAAGCGCCGTCATAACTGTAAGTGGTTTTATTTACGTTCGTTCCGCCGGCATAGGTTGTGAAATATAGGGTTCCACTCGTCGGCGTGGCCAAAGCAGGTAGGGGAGCAAAACAAACGGCCAGAGCGGCCAGGGCTAATCTACGGGGAAACTTCATACGTGCACTCCTCCTGGGTGTGTGGGGAAAAGGACTGATAGAATCTGCTTGCGCTACAGCAAAGGCAACTAATACGCCAAGACCGAAGGCCATTCCAACGATTTGATAAACAAAAGCATTTCTTAATTTCTAATTAATTTACTATTTTGAGTGTAAATTATTTCGACAATTGTACCATAGGCTCATGCGCACCTAACCTCCCTCAAAACACTCGCTCAACAGGGCCTTCCACCTGCGCGGCAAGGCCTCTACGGCGAAGGACAGAACCAAGATGCGCTTTCGCTATGTCAATTTTTCCGACACCAAACAATTGAGCCGCAGCGATACCAATAGAATCGCGCCGAACTAGCCCTCCCGAATCCACACACTCATCGGCTTTGCCGTTTCCACCGCGCTCCCCATATCCTTCCACATAAAGAGAACTCTCTTTTTCGGGTCGAGTTCGAATCCGAATTTGCGCCAAAGCGCCTCCGGCGCCCAGTAGTGTTCAGGCCGCGCGGGATGTTCCTCGCCTCTATCGACAACAAAAAGAGCGATTTTTTGGTAGCCGGCCTCCGCCGCCAAGCCGATCATTTCAGACAGCAGCCTACGACCCAAGCCTCGTTTCCGGGAATCCGCGCGAACCATCACTTCGCCGACGTAAAACGTCTGTTCGATATCGCGTCTAGAGAAAACCGACTTACTCGATGCATCTTCGTCTTTTAGAGGAATCCCGGTGCAAGCGGCACATATCCCTCGCTCATCTTCAATCACACACAAAATCGAGGCGGGACTCTTTACATAGCGGCTCAGGTAGTCTCGCTCATAGAAAATGTCGCCGTCGTACAAATACGGGTATTCGCGAAATATCGAAATACGGAAAGCCCCAAGTCGATCAACGAACTTCTCGATATTCGGTCCACGAACCACATCCACCTAACACCTCCTCCGCCTAAACCGCAGCAAAAGTCTACCCAATACGTATATGCGCGAGTGTCGAGCCCACCACGGTCTTGCTGACAAAAGCCCAAAAATGGTGCCATTGTTGCGCATTCCTGGTGCGCACCGTGAAACTTTCGGTCCGTGCACCGATGGCGTGCACATTAATGCTCAGGCCAATAAAAACTGCACCAAAAAAAATTGCCGAGCACAATCAGATCCCCACCCCATGCAAATTACGCTCTTTTTCCTCTCATAAAAACAATAACTTACACTAACTAACCACTGAATGGCACGGTGCCTGCTATTACATGATCAGGCCTTACCACATCAATCTGATCGCACTAACAGCGTATCGGCAATTTACACTCAGCACATTCTAAGGAGCATTCTTGTGAGCAACGATACCGATAAAAACGATTCAACAATTCTTCCCGTAAACCCAAGCCGCCGTGATTTCATGAAGACCCTCGGCGTCGCTGTCGGCGGCACGGCCATTCTCACGATGATCCCGCCCTTTGTGCGCAATGGCGCGTGGGCCGCCGGCTCGGATGCACCTGAAAAAACGGATTTGAAAATCGGCTTCATTCCTCTTACCGACTGTGCCAGCGTGGTCATGGCCGGCGAATTAGGGTTATTCAAAAAATATGGCCTTAACGTAACAGTAAGCAAAGAAGCCAGCTGGGCCGGTGTGCGCGATAAATTGGTCAACGGCGAACTCGATGCGGCACATGTCTTATACGGCCTAATTTATGGCGTCCATCTTGGCCAGGGTGGCCCGCAAAAAGATATGGCCATATTAATGGGACTCAACCACAACGGCCAAGCTATTACGCTTTCTAACCAGTTGAAGGAAAAAGGCGCTGTTGACGGCCCCACGCTCAAGAAACTGGTAGATACCGACAAGCGCGAATACACCTTTGCACAAACGTTCCCAACAGGTACGCATGCAATGTGGCTGTATTACTGGTTAGCCTCTAACGGCATTGATCCGTTCAAGGACGTCAAAACCATTACTGTGCCACCTCCACAAATGGTTGCCAACATGCGCGTCGGCAACATGGATGGATACTGTGTTGGCGAACCATGGGGCGCACGCGCAATTGCAGACAAGATCGGGTTTACCGCGATCACTACCCAAGACATGTGGAAGGACCACCCAGAAAAAGTATTGGGTACAACGCTCGAATTCGTGCAGAAATATCCTAATACCACCCGTGCAATGCTAATGGCCGTGCTGGAAGCATCCAAATACATCGACAACCCGGCAAACCGCCCTGCGGTGGCTAAGATTATTTCAAGCAAATCCTACGTCAATGCGCCCGAAGAAGTCATCGAAGGCCGCTTCCTCGGCAGCTACGACAACGGCATCGGCAAAACCTGGAAAGACCCTAACTTCATGAAGTTTTACAATGAAGGCGCGGTGAACTTCCCGTACCTTTCCGATGGCATGTGGTTCATGACGCAGCAGAAACGTTGGGGCTTGATGAAAGAACATCCTGATTATCTTGCCGTGGCGAAAAAGGTTAATCAAATTGACATGTACAAGCAGGCCGCTTCTCAGCTAAAGATTGCCGTTCCCGCCGATCCAATGCGCGGCGCAACTTTGATGGACGGCGTGGTATGGGATCCAAAGCAACCGAAGCAGTACGCTGACAGTTTCAAAATTAAGGCGTAATCGGGGGACATATGACAGTGGCAAACGCTATCCTAACAAACACTAAGCCTGACGCGAAGCCAGTTCCTGTAGCAAAATCAGCGGCGGCAGTCACTCCGGTGGCGGCCGCCAAGCCTGCAAAGGTGGTGAAGACATTGAAAAATTCACAATTCAAGGCATTCGGAACTTGGCTGGGGGCGGTGGCATTGCCACCGCTGCTGGGAATTGCGTTATTTATTGCTATTTGGGCATTGATTTCCCAAACGACGAGTACGCTCCCAGGCCCGATAAAAGTCTTCAACTCTGCCACCGAATTGTTCAGCCATCCATTTTACGACAACGGCCCGAACGATAAAGGCATTGGCTGGAATATCTTAAACTCCTTGGCGCGTGTTGGTATCGGCTTTGGGCTGGCAGCGCTGATTGGGATTCCGATGGGGTTCATTATCGGCCGTTTCGTTTTTTTCAGCCGCATGGCGAGTCCTATTATTAGCCTGCTGCGACCTGTGTCACCTTTGGCTTGGCTGCCCATCGGTTTGCTCGTGTTCAAAGAGGCTCAACCAGCCGCCATTTGGGTAATTTTTATCTCATGCATTTGGCCGATGGTGGTCAATACGGCTGTCGGCGTAACTAAAGTCCCTCAGGACTATTTGAACGTCGCCAAGGTACTTAATCTTTCTGAATGGAAAATTGCCACCAAAATTCTGTTCCCCGCTGTGCTTCCCTATGTGATGACGGGTATTCGCCTATCCATTGGCGTTGCTTGGCTGGTAATTGTTGCCGCAGAAATGCTAACAGGCGGTGTAGGTATCGGTTTCTGGGTGTGGGACGAGTGGAATAACTTGAACGTGGAACACATCATTATTGCGATTTTTGTTGTTGGCATAATTGGTTTGTTGCTTGAAGCTGTTTTGGTTTCAATAGCCAAACGCGTTGGACGCGGCGGATAAACCGCCAATCCCACCAACACCAAGCACATAAAACGGGTGATTTATGGAAAAGTATGTACAAATAGAAGATGTTGACATGACATTTGACACCAAGAGCGGCCAATTTGTGGCGCTCAAGGGCGTCAACTTAAACATCGCCCAAGGCGAATTCATCTCGATCATCGGCCATTCCGGTTGCGGCAAATCGACCTTGCTCAATTTGGTGGCAGGCCTAACCACCCCCTCGGTCGGCAATCTTTTTTGCGCAGGCCGGGAAATTTCCGGCCCAGGCCCCGACCGGGCCGTAGTGTTCCAGAATCACTCGTTATTGCCTTGGCTAACGTGTTTCGGGAATGTTTACCTCGCGGTGGAGCGGGTGTTCGGTGCTAAAGAGACCAAAGCGGAAATGACCGAGCGCACTCTAAAAACGCTATCTCTGGTGGGTCTGGACCACGCCGTGCACAAGTTTCCAGACGAAATTTCCGGCGGCATGAAACAGCGCGTTGGGATTGCGCGCGCCTTGTCGATGGAACCCAAAGTATTACTGCTGGATGAGCCGTTCGGCGCATTGGATGCACTAACGCGCGCCCATTTGCAGGACGAATTAATGCGCATCGTGGCGGCATCCGGCACAACCTCTATCATGGTCACCCACGACGTGGATGAAGCCGTGTTGCTGTCCGATCGCATTGTGATGATGACCAATGGCCCCGCGGCGACCATCGGCGAGATTCTGCAAGTTAAGCTACCGCGCCCACGCGACCGCTTGGCGCTTGTGGAGGACAGAGAGTACATTTCAGCCCGAGGAAAGGTGATCAAGTTCCTCTATGAACGCCACAAAAAGGCGGCTTAACCGTCTACACGTATCTAGACTTACAAGTAGAGCCTCGGCATACCTCAGCGGATGGGCCTCGGAATTTTTCCAAGACTTCCCTTCGAGCGCATGGATGCGCGAAATTGGAGCCGCGCCGTAGAAGCTGCCGAGTCGCGACTCAAAATCTAGGCGCTCATGGGGTTTTACCTGTGCAGACCTTGGTCGGCCCAAATCACTCCGACCCGAAGCAAACCTGGCAGTCATCGCTGACCCCGCAGCTCGGCGCTTTGCACACGTTAATATCCGCGCGAGATTCGCCCCTCAACCAACCCAGCTAGAATCGGCGCACATATGACCTCTAGGGCGTGCGCGAGTGCGCCGCCTGGAATCAGCATCGTCGTGGAGCGCGTCATCTGTGCTCCCGGAATGCGCCGCAACAGATCAATAAAGTCATACCGCTTGGAATCGCGAAAATCCACGACAAAAGCGCATTCACTTTCTGTTGGTACATCGCGGGCGATGAATGGATTGGAGGTGTCCACCAGTGGAATTCGCTGAACGTTGATGTCGGTCAGGCCGAATTGCGGCACGATGTAGCGGATATAATCGTCCATGCGGCGCAGGATGATTTCCACGGTGTCTTCCAGTGAGCACTGCCCGTCGGAACAATCGCGGTGGATCTTCTGGATCCACTCAAGATTAATGGCGGGAACTACGCCTATAAGCAAATCGACATACTGCGCCACGTCGATGCCCCTAGTATTGACTCGCCGATCAAAGCCTAGCGGAAAGTGCCGCGAGTCGACCTTACGGCGGGTCCAGGTCTGCGCCACGACTCCACCATGTTGGCCCTCGTAAAACAGCAGATCACTGCCCGCCGGCAGCGGATGCCAGGGCGTGAACTCGCCCGTCGGGACGCCAAGTTCGGCAGCGAGTTTGGCGTCATTCGCGTATTCACGCACGACACCGGAGCCGGTTTCGGAATAGGCCTTGAAGAACGTCTCCAGTTCGACAAAATGGTTACACTCTGGGCCAAACCAAGAGAAATTCCGGCCACTTGCGCGAGCCATTGCAAGCTGCGCGGCAAACTCGGACTCGGTAAATCGACGGAACGTTCCCCCGTGGACAATAGCGGCATTGATTTTACGCCGCCGAAAAATGGCCTTGAATGCGTGCAAGACGTTGGAGAGTCCGACTCCGCTAGAGCCAGTTACGGCAACGATTGGGTGTTTCTGCGGCATACCGACTCCTTGCAGAGAAAAAAATACCGACGTTTCGTTGAGCGTGGGTCCAGGGCTAGCCAATAAGGGCATTCAACGAAAATGGTCTGATTGAAGAAAATATTAACGTTAAATTGGGCTGCTTGCTTGTCGAAATTATATATTGAACAAGGATGCTCAGGTGCGGCAAAGTCAGTGGAAGTGCGAGAGCCGCCTTTTGCCCGCGCCCACGTTATTGTTCAGGCGAAGGCACGTGCAATTTTAGTGCGTCCTCTTCGATCGAACGATATGCGGCGGCCAGTCGCGCCGCCCACACAGCGGCCCCCTCCGCAGTCTGAATTCCGTCTTGGCGGATCTCGATCATGGCGCACGGCAATCCACGGGCATCGCCGTGCATGGGAAGGGTGTAGTCGAATTCGTCTTCAATCGGGTAAGGCTCGTTATCGCCAACAATGATCTCTTTGTTGCGACCAAGCGCCTCAAGCATTAACGCCGCGAATTGTCGATTGCGGCCATGGGAAATGCCAACGTGCCAAGGTCGCGACCGGCCGTTCAGAAACGGAGTGAAACTGTGCACACTCAACAGCACAGTTGGTCGCTTGCCGCGACCATCGAGCAGCCGACTAATCGCGTCATGGTAGGGTACAAATAGCGCGTCGAGGCGACGTTTTTTGTCCGCTGGCGACAAGCCGCGATTGCCAGGAATGGGAATGCCTGCGCTTTGCTCGATAGCGGACTCGGCACTGTGGAGCGGGCGATTGCAGTCCACAACGAGGCGCGAGTAGCCGCTCAACACTAAAGATGCATCGAGATGAACCGCGAGGCGACGCGCGACGTCGGCAGCACCCGGATCCCAGCCGATATGCTCTTTCAG
>Ga0315270_10000406_pt1 | contig 23887 bp, 16 predicted proteins | sample C1_bottom_MG_FD_204932 | JGI IMG/M metagenome (GOLD analysis project Ga0315270, IMG submission 204932) | Sediment microbial communities from Yellowstone Lake, YNP, Wyoming, USA - C1_bottom | ecosystem: Environmental > Aquatic > Freshwater > Lake > Sediment | place: USA: Wyoming | collected...
TTGCCACCGCGCTTTCTGCACCTTTTACCCCTATGGCGGCCGCAGCCAGCGCACATGCTGATCAACCCACCTATCAGACGAGCAGCTTTAGCTCTGCTACTTATACCAGCGCGGAAGATACATCCGCGCACTTGCTCAAAGTTGCTACCTCTACGCTGACGATGCAGTCAACCACGACGAGTACCAATCTGGCACCCGTGATAACTGGAACGCCAGGCACTCTCGCAACGGAAGGAACTCTGTATAGCTTCAAACCCACCGCATACGATCCAGAAGGGAAAGCACTTCTTTTCAAAATAAAAAATAAACCAGCCTGGGCCACTTTTAATAGCACCACTGGCAAACTGAGCGGAACTCCTACTGCTGCGAACGTCGGGATCTATTACAACATTACGATTGTTGCGTCTGATGGCAGCAAGCTAACCTATATGCCTGCATACAATCTGGAGGTAAAGACGAATGTAGTCACTCCTACCAACCAGGCGCCAACGGCTACAGCAGGCGCTTATTCCACTAACATGAATCAAGCCATTTCACATACATTCAACGCAACTGACCCTAATGGCGATCCTATTACCTTCAGCATTGTTTCTTCGCCCGCCCATGGCAATGTCGTAGTGACGAATGCAAGCACGGGTGCCTTTACCTATTCTCCCGCCAACGGCTATGTTGGCGCTGACACTTTTACCTTTAGCGCAACAGACTCCCAAGGCGCAAGCGCCACCGCAAGTATCTCTGTCAACATGAACAGCGTAAACAGCGCACCGGTTGCCAGCAGTGGAAGCCTCATCCTAAACGAAGACACCGCAGCACAAGGCAGCTTAATCGCCAACGATCCCGACGGGGATGCCTTAACTTATTCCATCAGCACGCAGCCCACGCATGGAACCATCACGCTCACCAACGCCGCTACGGGTGCTTATAGCTATCAACCCAGTGCAAACTATAGTGGCCCTGACAGCTTCGGTTTTCAGGTCAGTGACGGTCAGGGCGGTAGCAGCTCTGCAACAGTACAAATCGATGTGCAATCAATAAACGATGCGCCGGTCACAACTAGCAGCACGCAAGCAGTAGCGGAAGATACACCTGTCACCGGTAGACTGAGTGCAACCGATGTGGATAGCACCTCTTTTTCGTTTAACCTCGTTAACAACGTAACCCATGGCACCTTGACACTAGACAGTCTCACCGGCAGTTACACCTATACGCCTGCTGCTAACTATGCAGGCTCAGACAGCTTCACCTACGATGTAAGCGATGGCAGCGGTGGCACTGCATCGGCAACAGTTACCTTCGATATTTCCGGCATTAACGATACTCCCGTGGCGCAAGCTGGCGCTTACACAGGAATCGAGGACACCATAGCAACAGGCACACTGCACGCCACTGATGCGGATGCCGACACTTTGGCTTTTACGATCTCGGGTTCTGCGTTGCATGGCACTGTCACTATTACCAATGCGGCCACCGGCACTTTCAGTTATACACCGCAGGCAAATTATTCTGGCTCAGACTCTTTTACATTTATGGTTTCCGACGGGCATGGCGGTCAGGCCACAGCGCAAGCCTCCATTAGCGTCAGCGGCGTAAACGATGCACCTACTGCGGCGAGCGCTTCATTCCAAGGCACCGAAGATATGCCGCTTACGGGGCAAGTATCAGGCACCGATGTAGAAGGATCCGATCTAACCTATAGCATTGTGTCGAATGCCGCTCATGGTACCGTTTCACTCAACAGCACCAACGGTAATTTCACTTTCACACCAGCACCTAACTACAACGGATCAGACGGTTTTAGTTTCCGCGTTACCGATGCACAAGGATTATCGTCTAACGCATTGGTTTCTATTTCTGTTGCTTCTGTAGATGATATTCCCGTTGCTATGAGCGACAACGCCACCACCAGCACGAATACACCGGTTACCGTAAGCGTGCTAAATAACGATACGAATTTGGGAGACGGCGGCATCCAGGTATCCATTGCCTCACAACCAGGGCATGGCACCGCAAGCGTCAGCAACAATCAGGTAGTCTATACGCCGGCCAGTAACTACTCGGGAACCGACAACATCAGCTATCGCATTACCGATGCTGATGGCGATACTGCCGTGGCAACCATTGCCATTACCGCGACTTGCACGCAGAACTGTCCGGCTGACATTAGTTTGCATTGGACTGCACCCACTACCCGTACTGATGGTACTGCGCTAACCAATTTAACGGGATATTTAGTGCACTACGGCACAAGCCCTGGCGTCTACACCAATTCTGTAGATGTGGTGGGCGGAAGCACGCTCGCTTACACCATCCTGAAAATGCCAGCGGGAACCTATTACTTCGCGATCACGGCGTATGATGCGAATGGTAATGAGAGTGGATATTCCGCTGAAGTTTCGCAAACGACGCATTAATTTACTTTACTAACGCCACATTGAAACATTGTTAATGTGCAGTAGGTCACAGTTTGTAATTAACCGGCAACTACAATTCAGAGAACCATTACTAGCTGAACAATGCGAGTCATGGGAATATAGACGAACGAATTTTTGCACCAGCTTTCGGAAAACCTGACCTAAAACGGGGATTAGTTATGTCCAGATTACCAATATTATTTACTTGCGCTTTATTACTGACTGCTAACGCCGCCAGTGCGAAAGATCTCTTTGTAACACCTACGGGGAACGATGCTGTTAGTTACGCCAGCAACAGCGCCACCACGCCTTGGCGGTCGCTGGGTCGGGCAACATGGGGAAGCACTTCAATATCTGCGCCTAATGCTGCAGAAGCCGCTAAAGCAGGTGACGTTGTTTCGGTTGCAGCTGGGACTTATGCTACGACCAGTGTCACCAATACTAGATATACACCTATCTACAACCCCGTAAACTCGGGCACTGCAACGGCACCAATCACGATTCGCGCTGTTGGGAATGTATATTTGACCTCATCGGCAGGTGGTCAACCAATTATCGGAACGCTAAATAAACCTTATATTGTATGGGACGGATTTATTCTCAACGAAGCCAATATCACTACAACATCTGATACTGGCCCGCTGGTTGTATGGGGAGAGAGCTCGCACCATGTCACCATCCAAAATATGCACATTATTGGCACAGTTCTCAACTGGGGCGACAATCACAACGGTATTCGCCTTGAATATGCTTCCGATGTACTAATAAGGAATAATGTAATCGAAGGGTTTGCTGATACAGTCAATGCCTCCAACGCAACCTGCCTAACAACTTATGACTCGTATAATATCGTTATTGAGCATAATGAATGTAAGAACTCAAACGTAGGCTTTTTTATCAAGGGAAGGCACGGCACGAAACCTCAACAAAATGTTGTGATGCGGTATAACTATGTTCACAATAATTCACTTATAGGTTTGTATTTTGGAATGATTGGTGAAAATAATCCCGATGGCTCTCCGGCCGTTATGTCCAATATATACCAAAATCTTATTACTGATGTTGGCATGGCAGGGCTTTACTATGTTGGACTCACTACAGATGCTGCTCCAGCACGAGTCATTGCGGCAAACAATACGATTGTTCGAGCTGGCGCATTATCAGACCGTGAAGCCGGGGGTATTTTAATCCATGCAGGATATACCTTTAAGCAGCTCTCTTTTCGCAATAACCTAATAACGAATAGCGCAACAGGCGTTGCTGCGTGGGATACTACTTTCAACGCAAGTCCTGGCGAGTCGACATTTTCGAATAATAATTATTATGCGAATGGAACTGGCACTGGAGCAGCCCGCATTGCCTATACCGAACTTAATCTTGCCAGCTGGCAAGCCACATACGGTAAGGATACCGTGGGAACAACAACACTTAACCCTGGATATGTCAGCGCAACTGACTATCGTTTGACAAGCACATCGCCAATTAAAAATACTGGACTGGATGTTCTGGATTTGAATGGTAACGGCTCCACCTCCGATAGCATCGCAGTTGGCGCTTATGTCACAGGAAACGAAGTAATGGGACCAACCACAGAAACCACTGTCGCAGCGCCAAACCCACCCGCCAATCTGCAAGTTGTGCCCTAAACGCTACGTTCTTCTCTCGGTTGGAAAAAAGCATTAGTCCAACCGAGAGAGTAAGTAATGACACCGCTAAAGATGAACAATTGTTAAAGATACTTGACCAGTAATTCCTGATAAGCTCAACGTCAAGATATCAGAATCGTACCAAATCAGGCTTAATATCAATGATTGAAGGAATAGCTGAAATTATCGTGCGCTTTTCCGGCGGCTTCTGGTCATGGTTTGAAATAACTCGATCTTGCGAATGGCGATTGCTGCAGAAACTCTATTTAAAAATTTATTACCTCTACCAAAAAAAATATTGCGCGTTTATTGCCCATAACGCTCTTTTTGCATCAGAGCCCTGCTTCCCCCACAACCTAAACGGAATTTTTATCGCGGGGGGTGCAAAAATTGGCCTCAATTGCGTCATATTCCATCAGGTCACCTTGGGGGCAAATTCTTTGCCTTTTTCACGAACTGTAGGCGCGCCGACCATCGGGGATAATTGCTATATTGGTGCTGGCGCAATGATTATTGGCTCAGTAACCATTGGAAGTAATTGCAGAATAGGCGCAAATTGCGTTGTAACAACAGACGTTCCAGCAAACTGCGTCGTAGTATTCGAGAGGTGCCGCATAATCACCCAAGATGCGCCGATGATAAATCGGTATTATCGTTGGTCGCCCGAGGGACCAGTTTATTTTGACCGTGGTACCTGGATCCTGGAAACTGACGCTGCCATTATTGACAATGTTTCCAAGGGAGTTTGAAACACGGCATCTCCCTGGAAAAGTGAATCTCTCGTTTACTGGAGTTACGCCGATCTCGAAACTACTGAGAATAGCAACCAAGAAATTTACCTTGAAAATTTCGACTAGTTTTCACGCAAGTTTCTGGGCTCACGGCATTTACTTAGAATAATATCTTCATACAGAGTGATGAATTCATCATTCATTCGCTGAATGTTAAACTTTGTCCGCACAGACTCTCTGGCCGCTGCGCCAAGCTCCTTCCGATATTGCTCATTGCTACTAAGCTTCTGTATCGCACCGATGACACCATCCAGATCATTCAGCTGAAATAGAATTCCTGTCTTACCGTCTATAATTGCCTCAGGATTGCCTCCAACGTCAGATGCCAGCGTGGCCAGACCTGCGCTGAGGTACTCAAGCAAAGCAAGAGAGAACGCCTCACCCCGTGATATCTGAATACCAATATGACAAGAAGGAAGAATGCGCCTTATATCCGTTCGCTTCCCTGCGAAAATAAAACGACTCCCCAAACCATAGGCTTCAACCATACTTTTGAATCTGTCTAGGTCAGGACCAACTCCACAGTGTAAAAAGTAGAGATTGTTATCCCCTGCATCGATTAACTTCCTCGCACATTCGATTAAAGAATCTATCCCCTTAGAAAATGCCGCCCTTCCCGTCGACACTACTATCAAAGCATCTCGCGGAATCCCAAATGTATTGTGGGCATAGTAACTATCCTGGGGGTCAATCACGATAGGCTCAATTCCATTCAGAACACAGGATACTTTATCCAGAGGTATGCCTGCATCACAAACGAGCCGATCTTGAATAAACTTCGATACTACAATGTAGCGATCACAGGAAATCAACGGAATTTTATGGAGAAGATAGTTAAATAACCGCTTCAACGAAGACGTTTTCTTGGCAGTCCTAAATGAGTGATCGTGGTTTACTATCGTCCGAATACCCCAACTGCGGAGGATTCCATAGCGAATGTCATACCCCCCCTTATCCGTTAAGTACAGATGCTTTATATTGTTGTCTTTGATAATCTTGTTCAGCGACATGAGATTTTCCCATGAGCGATCTGCAAAGTTGTAGGCCAAAAGGGTGATGGATGAATCCCGTATCTTTTCAGGAACCTCATTTATAGCAGGATAAACAAGAAAAGCCCTTCCTCCCCTGCTATGAAACAATACCGATAGCTCCACCCAGAGATTTTCCATCAACCACCAGGCAAAGCCGACATCTGACTCGTAATTGGCCACCATCAGAATACTTTCGCCGGAGGGAAACAATCCACCTCCTTCATTTACATTTTGTTGCATATTGCCCTTGCAAAAATTATTGTTTCATATGCGTAATTGTGTAGCCGTCGCACATGTTGCCAGTATTCCCAAAACAGACACCGATGTAAAGATGATGCTGTACAACTGGGTTTCGGTGTTTTGGCTCCTTTACCCTCGATGATATTTTGAAAGTTCTTTCAATTATTGGTTTGCAGTAATTCACCTCCATTAAACGACCAACGAATATTTTACCTTGTTCCTTACAATAAAATTCAACCGCTATTCAATTGCCTGCTTGTTGAGTTTATTTTCAACTGCGAACAGCATATTTCACAATGCCCACTCAAAACCAAGCCGGCACGAGTATCGGCCTACCTCATTTCACTGGCACCAGGAAAATGCGTGGTAATATTCACCATTCAAGGCACGCAAAATAGACTGCCATCTATTAGAGTAATCATTGTGCAGCCGTCATTTCCGTTAAAATGAAGGAAGACGCTGATAAAATATCTCACGATACTAGCTGCCAAAATTCCTTTGGGGCAACTAGCATGCAATATGGGATTGATCTACGGGGAGAAAACGGCTACAACCATATGTAACAACTGAAATCTTCAAAAATTTCTCCGTCGCTCAATAAAAACATAAAAGTTAACGCAGTATAATAAGCATAAATAGTTTTTCAACTTAACAGTAAGATGGTTCAATAAACATGCAAAATAAAGTTAAAGTAGCAGTGATAGGATGCGGCCGCATGGGCCTGCATCATGCGAAGGCCATCGAGGTGATGGGATTTGCGGAGCTTGTCGGCGTTGCTGACCCCTACGCGAAAGAAGCGCTAGTACGGGAATCACTGCCAGCCGCAGTACGATTTTATGCTGATGCCGCACAGATGCTGCAAGAACAAAAGCCTGACATCGTGCACATTGTCACCCCACCGGACACCCATGTGGCCATGGCTATGCTTGCAATGGAACATGGCGCTCATCTTTACGTAGAGAAGCCCTTTGCTTTAACCAGTAGTGATGCGCAGAAAATTCTAGATTATGCCCAAGAAAAAGGTCGCAAAGTCTGTGCAGGGCATCAGGTGTTGTTCCAGCATTCAGGGCAGCATTACCGTGACTACATGCCAATTATTCAAAAGGTTGTCCACATCGAAAGTTATTTCTCGTTCAAAACGGTGCGTCGCGTAAGTGGCAGCTTGATGAATCCAGTAGAACAGCTTGTCGATATTTTGCCTCACCCTGTATATTTAATGCTGGATGCATTTGAAGCCTCTACAAAAGACAAAATAACCTCTCCCTGCGAAATATCTGTCGTGGATGTCGATGCCAGCGGAGAAGTACGCGCCTTGCTGAAACAGGGTGACATACAGGCGATGCTCACCGTAACGCTACGCGGCCGACCGATTGAATCCTATCTTCGCATTGTCGGTACCAATGGCTCTCTCTGGGTCGATTTCGTCATTAGCGGAATCGTTAGATTCTTGGGCCCTGGCTTTACCGCCATTGCTGCGGTACTCAATCCCTTCATTCGAGCTAAACAACTCACATTTGGCACCATCGCCAACGTCTACCGCATGTTGACGCGCAAACATAAAAGTTATGCAGGCCTTGCCGAACTGATCGACGCATTCCACCACACGGTTGCTAATGGCACTCCGTCACCCGTGTCCCCTTTCGCCATTGTCGAAACGGTACGGCTCTGCGAGTTGATTGGAAACAAACTGGAGATGGCTGCAGAAATTGCAGAGCAACAAGCAGCTGAGAAACTTAGCCTTGTTGAAGCAACCCTACCGCCACCTGACAGCCAAAAAGGAACGATATTGGTTACTGGTGGAACTGGTTTTTTAGGACGTTCGTTAGTCAAAGAGTTACGCAATCGCGGCTGGCCCGTGCGCGTGGTCGCCAGAAATATGCCTGCCTCTTCCGATCGCATTCCCGGCATTCAATATGTATTTGGCGATATTGCGGAGAGCCTGCCTGATTCCCTCTTCGACGGAGTAGTGGCAATTGCGCATCTTGCCGCAGAAACGGCCGGTGGCAAAGAAGCCCACGAACGCAACACCATCGGCGCAACACGACTGCTTTTAGAAGCCGCTGCAAAAAATGGCATCAAACAATTCTTGCACACAAGCAGCGTCGCCGTGTTGAAATCAAGTCACGAAACAGGCGGTGCGTTAACCGAAAGTTCTCCGGTAGACGCTAACAATTTAGGCCGTGGACCCTATGTTTGGGGTAAGGCAGAGGCCGAACGCATGGTCACAGAATTTTGTGCGGCAAATGAAATTGGTCAGCGCCAAATCCGATTAGGACCATTGGTTGATTTTGCTAATTTCACGCCGCCGGGTCGTCTTGGCCGTGAAGTAGGACCACTCTTTGTGGCCATGGGGTTACCAGGCAATGCCTTGAGTGTTTGCGATGTAAACACCGCAGCGCAAGTAATTCGTTATTACCTTGAGCAATTTGATCAGGCACCTGCCATGCTAAATCTGGTTGAAGCACCGCAGCCCACTCGCGGTGATCTTGCCAAGCGCCTGCGAGCTGAACGCCCAGAGCTCAGTCTGATGTGGCTACCTTTCCCCGTCGTCTGGATGATCTCAGCAACGCTGAAACTGGTGTTACGCATGATGAACCCGAAAAAACAACCTTTAGATGTATATTCGGCTTTTGCTTCGGAACGCTATGACAGTAGTCTTGCGGAAAAAATTATTACCATGTCGAAAAAAATATAGTCAATCCTGCTGCAGATTGACTGTGTCCGAACTCATTGGAAAATCACAGCCATTAAATTGGCGATTCTCCAGTGGGTGATCCATGTCTGTATTCATAAAATGTGTTGGGTGATTTTTCAAACCGCCGATTTGAATAACCTAAATCACTAAGAAACGAAACAACATCATCTGTATGACCTTCAGCTACGATAATAGGATGATCGCGCAATATTAACTTCTTCATTCCCTTTAGCGTTGAAAGCTCATGACCCTCAACATCAATCTTTACAAACTTGATTGGCTTGAAAAAAGAAAAACTATCAATAGGCACGCAATAAACTTTCACAGATGCATCTGTGTCTGAGATATGGGCCATGTAATAATTATCTAGCCCACTATCCAACTTGGGCAACTCCATTCCGACTACCATCTCAGATTCAGACGCAGCGACATTAAACAAAGTTACGTTCCTGTGTGGAAACTTTGTAACATTAGCAACTAGCAGTTCAAACGTATCAATAACCGGCTCAAACGCAAATACCCTTCCCTCCTCACCGACCAATCGCGAAAATTTAAATGCATAGTGTCCAATGTTCGCACCAACATCAATTACCCAATCACCCTGCTTTACCCAAGTTTCTAATTGGTCATATTCAGGCTCGTCTCCCAGAAAGTTATTTATTCTGATTTGATACCAGTAGTGCAGCCGCTTCAATTCCTGTTGGAATCGCTTTGGCAATTTGCTGCTAATTTTTTTCAATACGCTATTCATTCTTCACCTCAATCGCAGTTAGCTTAATTTTTGATATTGCAGCTCAATTGCTGCAATAGTTTTTTGGATAGTGTAGCGTTCGTAATAACGCGCGCGCCCAAGCTCCCCCATACAACGAGCATCCTCTGGATTGAACAGCAACTGCTTAACTGCCATTGTTAGCGCCAAAACATCCCCAGGAGGTACGAGCAATCCAGTTTTCCCCGAAACAACAATTTCTTTAGGCCCACCAATATTGGTTGCTATTAATGGCCGAGCAGCTCCCATCGCTTCAAGCAAAACAATACCGAAAGGCTCAGGTTCTACGGAAGCATGAATGACCACGTCCATAACGCGCATCAAATCCGCCGGACGCGCCTCATATCCTGTAAAAATCAGCGCACACTCTTGAATTCCAATCTCTTTAGCGCGCATCAATAATTGGTTATAGTACTGCCGATCGACAATGCTACCAACGAACAGACATCGCAGCTTTGAAAAAGATCGGAGCAAAGAACCAACTGCTTCGACCACAACATGCTGACCTTTCCAATGTTTTATATTCCCCACAATCCCTATAACAGGACTGTCTTCAGCGATACCAAGTCGTTTGCGTACCGCTTCATCTGATTCCTGTTGGGCGAATCTGCTTTCATCAATTCCATCATCAATTCGTATAATTTTCTTTTTATTAATTCCTTGATTCAACAAATTAACTGAAACCGCGTCCGAAATCGCAATGATACAATTAACATGATTCGCGAAATAACGCGTCCGCCTATTAAGGTTAGACTCGATACCACGTTGATGCACAACACAGGGCCTCCCCGACAGACGGCAAGCTAGCATCAAATCATGATCATAACCACAGGCATTATTGATATGAACAATATCAATTTTTAATTCCCGCAAAACCCGCATCCAGCGAACAGTTCTAACTCCAAGTGTCAAAACGATATTTACACCAAATTCCAACAGCCTCCCAAAGCTCCTCGGTAGTAAAGCTGGAGCTGACCACCTTCCAGGCAACTGTAAAATCAACACCTCCAAACCAATCTTTTTAAATTCACCAACCAAAACATTTGCTTCAAAAAAGCAGACCACCGGTTCGAATTGAACCCGATCAATATGATGACAAATTTCCAGCAGACAAAAATGTGAGCCACCGATGGTGCCATCGGTACAGTGCTCTAAATACAACACTCTCTTGGTCACTGTGAGCTTCCTGTTGGAATAAATCGACTCACATAGGCGCGAACTATATTTCGCTCTTCTTGAAGCAAACACAATCGGTAGCCAGTAATCAAATAAAGCAGCGACAATCCACCAACCAGCAAAAAGAATACCATCAGGTTTGACGGCACTAGGTATTCACGAACCGCCAATGCCGCAAACGAGAAGGGAATAAGATTCAGCAGCGGACCAACTAAACTCTTCTGAACATATTGCCACCATGGGATACCCAGCAATCGGCAAGCATACACAGGCAATATAATCCCGAATATAATCGTGTGAGGAATCGCTGTTCCAATTGCTACTCCAATAAGTCCGATTGACTTAACCAATAGAATACTCAATGCAAGATTGATAAGGCCTTCAGCCATCCTCAGAAAAGCCAACGTCCGATGTTGTCCAATCCCATAAAGGATACTGGCAATAGTATGATGTGGAAATGATAAAATCTGGGCAAACCCCAGCACCATCAGCACCTCATAAGCCTTCTCTACAAATTCCTCCCCCATCCATAGTCGGACAAAAATGTCGCCCAACAGAATGTAAGTACCAACGATTGGTAACCCGATGAATAAATTTAGCCGGGCTGAGCGCAACATCAGGGTTCGTAAGCCAGCTTTGTCATTTTGCACTGCGTAATGACTGGCAACAGGGTTAAATACTTGCGCCGTACTTGCCACCAAAGTGATGAGGTAGCTAATTAAATTTCCAGCAATCGCATAATAGGTAACCGAGGCAATCGGAAGAAATACCGAAATAATCAACGCATCCGTCGCAAATGTTAATTTTTGCCCAATGTTGTTAATAAAAACATAAGTGCTGTGGCCAGACACCAGACGCAGAAGAACGCGAAATTTACGCGCTGTCATGTGAATAGGCCGTATACTCAAGCCTTCCCTTCTCATGAGAATTTGCGCCGCTATCACAGTAATAATCCCACCCAATAGCGTAAACCACACTTGTATTCCAGCCAGTTCTACAACTTTTCCACCCCCATTGAGGACAACAACAACAGTTGCCGCTCTTAGCAATCCGAAGATAACGCCTATAACATTCGATACGTCAAATCGCTGCAGCCCTTGCAACAACCCACCATAAATATTAAACAGAAAACTTACTGAGATATTAGCGCCCATCAAAAATAGTGCTATTTGCGCGTCTGCCATATGAACGCTACTGATATTAATGAAGCCTAAAAGCACAAACGAAATTACACTGGTAAACAACATGCCAAACAGAAAAACTATGGAATAAAGAATTAATGCAACCGACAGAATGCGCCTCAATGCGAGAACATTTTGAGTGGCCCGATATTTTGCCGTATAACGGATAATAGAATCGCGAACACCAAAATCCATCAAATAGACATAGCCCGTGAACTGCATAACAACAGCCCATATTCCATACATGTCCGCCCCCAAATGATTCACAACAAAAGGGGCAAGAAAAAAGGAAACGACAATATTGATCAGCAACCCTAGCCAATTAGATGCGATGTTTTTGAAGACTCGTGATGCAGTCGATGCCATAGTTGATCCTGATGCCTGTTTGAAATCCGAAGGATTAGAGGGCAAACTTTTCCTTCCACAGTAAAAAATTCAAACAGGTCCAGAGAATTTCGCCATGGTCTTTCGCGCCAGACTGATGTTCCTTATAAGTTTTCTGTAGCTCTGCTGTATTAAGATAGTTTTCATACCGAGTATCAAAGATCAGTCTCTTTGCCAGACCGCCGAGTCCATCTGTTTCTCGCAACCATTGGGCCAGAGGAACGCCGAATCCTGACTTGCGCCGGTAAATCACTTCTTTCGGTAAATATTCTTCGGCAACCTGCTTGACCAGCATCTTGGTATTAAAGCCTTTCATGCGAGTGCTTGCAGGCAGGGAGTTCGCAAACTCCACCAGTCGAGGATCGAGAAAAGGTACGCGGGCTTCCACACTCGCGCCCATGCTCATTTTATCCTGACGATTAAGAATGGAAACCAGATAGGTTTTTTGATCTTGTAACGACATGCGAGCTAACAGCGATTCCATATTCTCGGTAGAGGCCAACACCTGCTCTCGATACTGCATCTTTCGAGACAGTCCACTTTGCACCACTGCATTGGCACTTTCCGCGCGGTTGGTCGCGGAACTTTGTAACAGCAACTCCTGAAAATCGCCTTGCAAATAATAAGATAGCTTTTCTAACCGATGATCTTTTTTCAAAGCCTGCGCCATGTGCAACAAAGGACTCATGAGAAAAGAAATTTTTCGCAGCGTCTGCGCAAGTCGAGGAACCTGGTAACGCGGATAACCCAAAAATAATTCATCCGCGCCTTCACCCGTGAGCACCACCGTGACAAATTCTTTTGCCAGCTTGCTAATTGCAAAGATATGCACAGAGTTGGAAAAATTTAAGGGTTCATCATTCAAGTAAATCAAAGATGGCAGCAACTCGGTAAATTCACGATTGTTGAGTTTAAGCTCGTGATGGGTTGTCCCATATTTCTGCGCGACCATCCGCGCATAATTAGTTTCATCGAATTCTGCCTCATGAAATCCCACCGAAAAAGTATTCACCGGCTGTCCAATCGCACGGGCTGCAATCGCGGTTACCAAACTGGAATCCACACCTCCACTACAGAGCGTGCCTAGGGGCACTTCGCTCATTAAGCGTATCTTGACTGCATCCACCAACAATTCCTGTAATCGCTCTTTAGCTTGCGCAGAGCTTATATTCGAATCGAGAGGCAAACAACGATGATCCCAATAGGCTTGTGTCGTATAGCCTTTGGCGGTCAGTGTCATGCGATGACCAGGCAGCAGTGAATGCACGCCCTTAAACAAACTCGGCTCACCAACCACAGCACGAAATAAAAAGTATTCGTACACTGCGTCGGCATTAACTTCTGCCTTCATACCGGGATACTGCAGCAAAGCTTTCACTTCTGAGGCAAAAACAAATGCATCTGCCGTTTCTGCAAAATAGAGCGGCTTTTCGCCCAGTCGGTCTCGCGCCAGAAAAAGATGATTTTTCGCCTTATCCCAAATGGCAAAAGCAAACATGCCATTGAGATGTTGCACGCACTCTTGTCCATATTCGGAATAAAGATGAAGAATGACTTCCGTGTCAGACTGCGTGCGAAAAGAATAGCCTTTCTTTTCCAACTCACGTTTGAGCTGCGGATAGTTATAAATCTCGCCGTTGAATACGATCCAGAGTTGATCAGTCCCGTTGTGCATGGGCTGATGGCCTGTACTTAAACCCACGATACTCAAACGGCGGTGCGCCAATCCTAGTGAGCCATCCAGAAAATTCCCCTGATCATCCGGACCACGATGAACCATCGTGTCGCGCATGCGGGACAGCACATCTTCATCCACCAACCGATCTGTATTTTTCAGCAAGATGCCGGCTATTCCACACATAGTTCAGATTCCCAGCTTCACTTTTGAAATGACCCATTTAAATTTACCCGCACGGGTTCTTTCCAGCGACTCAACTTTTTCGACGCGAATATCCACCGCCTCTCCCAAACGCTCTTTCATACCATAGATAAGAGTGCGTTCATCTTCAGCGCTAAACTCAGGGCTCGCAACCAACTTAATACAAACGTGATCTAAGTCTTCTTGAATAATTTGCGATGCAGCAACCGAGGTTAAAGGCTTAAAGGGATGGGTCAGTACCGAGGGAGAAATTAAGCGTCCATCGCGTAGAGTTAGCAAATCTTCTGCTTTAGTAGTGACATCATCCATTAAAGATAATCCGCGACCACAGGAACAAACGTTAGTTTTCAACGAAGACATGTCGTTGCTCAAATAGCGAATCATCGGCATGGCGTAGTTATGTAACGAGGTCGCCACTAAAACACCAAGCTCCCCCGGTGGTAATCGCTTGTGTTGTGCATCAAGAATTTCAGTAATGCCATATTCGTCCGCCAGATGATGGCCTTCATGCCGATCACATTCGCTGGAAAACGCTACTCTTTCAGCCGCCGCAAAATAATCAAACACTTTGCAATCAAAACTCGCTTCAATCACTTCACGCTGAAAATCGTAAAGTGTTTCTGATGAGCTAATCACTGCATGCAGTGGTAGCTTTTGCCCCATATTCTGCAAATATTTAGCTAGCACATAGAGCGTGGAAGGATAGCCATCCAATATTTTCGGCGCATAACGGCGAATTTCCGCAACATAGTGAGCCAGATTTTGCGTAGACATATGAAACGAGGAAAACAGCAATTGATTATGCAAATAGTTGTAACGCCAGAAGGGTGGTTTTTTCTGCCGTAGAGGCACAATCGGATTGCCGCGCAATACTGCCACCCGGTCACCAAATCGTTTCATGCACACGCCAGCCCAAGCATAATGACGATCTAACAATGCGTAGGTAATATTAATAACGCGATCATCGTAGCAAATTTCTAACGGCGATCCGGTGGTGCCACTCGTGTGGCCTTTCTTTACTTTTTTTAGATCGTACTCATCAGAAAGCAACGCAGCAAAATTATCTTTGATATCTTGCCGGCTGAGTACAGGAAGCTTGTCCAGATCCGCTGCGCAGCGAATATCTTGCGGCTTCAGGCCGCGCTCATCCATGACTCTTCGGTAATAAGCAACATGCTGGTAACTGTAGGCAATTAGCTTTACCAACTCTTCATCCTGATAATCTGCCAATTGCCCTGCGGAATACCACTGACTCTTGTCCAAAAACTGTTTGAACTCTTGAAAACCACTACCGTAACGTTCACGATCCAAAAGTGCACTGAAGCCTGTCAAAATCGTATTTTGTACCCAGGCAGGTAATCCGTCATACAAGCGTTTTAAATTCGCATTTGTCGCCATCTACTAACTCTTCTTTCGAGCGACTTGCTCATACGTTGCTTGCAACTTCTTGCCAATAGATTCCCAACCGTATTTCTCCACCGCTAACTTGCGCGCTTCCACGCCTAACGCTAACCGACGAGCAGGATCGCGAAATAACGCAATGATTCGCTCTGCAAAACGATCACTTTGATCTTCAATTACAATGTTCAGCCCGTTGGTCACTTCAATACCTTCACATCCCACCGACGTGGAAACAATTGCTTTTCCTTGCGCCAGGGAATCAAGCACTTTCATGCGCGTGCCACCGCCCACGCGCAATGGCACAATGTAGACAGCAGATTTCGCCACAAAGGGTCGAATGTCATCCACAAACCCGAGTACACGAAGTTCGGTATTTTGCTTACTAAGCTCCAACAAATCCTGCGGTGGATCTTGGCCGACCACATAAAAAATTGCGTCTGGAACCTGCGCTTTAACCGTTGGCCACACTTCTTTGAGAAAATACATCACCGCATCTTTATTGGCGAACATATTCATGCCGCCGGTATAAATCACCGCATTTTCTTGTGTGTCTGTTCTCGGCACAAAATAATCCGTATCTACCCCATTGGGAATAATGGCGGTTTTTGCCGTTGGCGCCATCTGCAACAATTCCTGCGCATCCAACGTTGACATCATCAGGTTGCAAGCAAAGCGCGGACTCTGGGAAGTTTCATAAGCCCGCAAGCGCTTGGCTTGCAGGCTTACATAAAAGCGCGCTAAAGGATTGGATTCCACCTCGGCACGTCTTGCCATCAAAGTGGATTCCATATTGTGATGAGTCAACACCGCAGGAATAGACAGACTCGACGAAAAATAACGGGCAAGCCCAATAGTATCGACATGAATCAACTCTATCGAAGATTGCTCTAGATGTTTTTTTATACTACGTTCAAAGGAACTGGATGCATGTGCCAGCACACTAAAAGGGTTAGGATAGACAAGCCCTGCAGCAAAGGCTGCCAGCTTATGAAACTTAGACTGCTTCGGCCAAAGAGTAAAAAATTCCACAGACTTACAAAATTGCTCTAAATGGGTTTTAGCTTCTTCCAGCTTTTCAGGAGTTCCCAAGTATTCCGGATGCACGAATGCCAACAGATGTACTTGATTGTATTTGCCAATTTCGCGAAGAATATTGTAACCGCGTTGAAGCACGCCACCATGTGGCGGGTAGGGAACAATTTGCGAAAGAAATAGAATATTCACGTTAACTTTCCCGATCTCCTGATGAAGATCTGCCTGTTTTAACTGGGGTTCCTTGACTGCCCTTGCTGGAAATCACCTTAGCCGGAATTCCACCAATGCTCACATTGCCTTCCGGGAAACTCTTATTCACAACTGCATTGGCTCCAATCGCAATATTGTCTCCCAACACTATATTTCCAAAAAGCTTTGCCCCCGGCCCGATATAACAATTATCGCCAATCACGGGAACCTCACTGCCATTGGTAGCGCTCGCGCCTATATTTACACACACATGAATTCTGCAATTTGATCCTATCTGAGCGCCAGCATTTACAATAATTGGCCCCGCATGGGCAATAGACAGACCTGGGCCAAAAACATTTGGAGGTATGGAAAATCCCAAAGCTCGTTCCAGACGTCGTAACCTGATCGCAGTGAACAGGCGTCTAAACAGATTTTTCTTACAATTTAATAAATATTCATATTTTCGCAATAACCGCTCGAATTTCCATACATCGTCAAACAATAGCTCTCGAATCGTACTCCTCTGACCCAGCGCAATACGGTCAGCTTCCAAATAGGTAAGATAATCTCGATAAGATTTAATCATAATAAAAAATCACGTTGCAGGCACATCAGCTGCGTTTGCTGCCCGTACGCACAAGATCCAAATAAATCGCCTCATAGCCAGCCAACATCTTTCCTACGGAAAAGAATGAACTGTATCTATCAAGTGACGCTGCACCAAATGCCCGCATTTTATTTTTATCCGACAGCAGTTTGATTGCCGCCTTTGCTAACAACCCAGCATCGGCTGGCGGCACTACATATCCAGATTCACCATCTTTTATCACACCGCTATTATCTGAAACATCGGTTACAAGAATCGGCAAACCGGTACTCATGGCCTCTAATAACACCATGGGGAGGCCTTCCCACAGAGATGGAAGTACGAATGCATCGGCTGAAGCAAGTATCTCGTACACATCACTCCGCCATCCCGCGAACTGAACAGATGCCGAGCATTTCAAGCCACGTGATTTTTCCCAAAGCTCTTCTTCAACATCCCCGCCGCCAACAATCAAAATTTTAGCATTAGGGACGGCAGTAACAATTTCATCCACAGCATCCAGTAAATAGCTAATTCCTTTTTGTTTGGTCAAAACACAAATAGAAACAAGCACGATATCCTCGTCAGTGTAGCCGAATTCTAAACGCATTTTTCCTCGTATCGCTGCGTCTTGTCGAAATGAGTTTTCTGGAACACCGTTGAAGACGGTGGTTATCTTGCTTTCACTAACATACAGGTGGTCAATGATTGCCTGCTTCTGACTATTCGACACAGCAATGAGCTGATTCGCAAACCTCGATAATATCCGCTGGGCATATAAGTAACTTCGTTTTATATGAGGATAGTTACCAAAATGAAATGTGTGCATCCAATATGGCCTTCGACGCAACAAATAGAGAGGAGCAACAGCGAGGAAGGCCGGGATGCCATGGGTATGTATTATGTCGGGCTTTTTATCATTGATCAGCCTCATGATATTCTTTAACGTCGCAAATATCCCGAGACTTGGGGGAAGCAACTCAACCGCATATCCATCAGCAATAAGTTGCTCACCTAGCGCGCCTAAAAAATTGGTGCAGCAAATCGTTGACTCAAAAAGATTGTGGTCGGATTCCAATGACAGGTGTTTAACAACATTTTCTGCTCCGCCGAAATGCATCCCATGAATTACTTGCAATATTTTTACTTTCTTGTGCATGCATCTATCACCTTGTGTATTCAGTCACGCCAGACTGTTTTGCTAGGCGATTTTTCCCAAAAATTTACAGAAACATCCTGCTTTTCCACAACCACTTGAGACCGCATCTCTGATTCGAGTAAAAAGCCTGTTGCAGTCAAAATACCCATTAACACGTACAAGTGGGGATAATAAATGGCCGATAAAAAAGCCCCGCCAAACGCAAATGCAATCAAGCTCCCGTTTAGGAACATGATAATTAACCCATATCTCCGAACAGAAGCCAATACATGCCCGTTTGCCAAACCTAACAACCGATTATTTCGAAAAAAATTGCTTATTATAATTGCCAGTAAAAAGGTAATGCCAGGTATACCTAACTCGCCAATGGTCAGAAAATACATGGAGTGGGCGGTAAGCCAAGGCAAGTTCTTGTTACCCCATTCAGCCGGACGAAACTCCGTACCTAATTTCACGGCGAAATGCCCAGTCCCAACCCCCGTTAGTGGATATCTGGCAACCATGCGCATCGCAGTTTTCCAAGCTATAATTCGCCCCATCGCAGAGCCATCGTCCTCATAATGAGACACCGTATTCATGCGCTCGAAGTACACGTCCGGGGCATAAAAGGCCACGCCTATACCAACCAAAAGGATTGCAACAAACCCGACTATCTTTCGCTTAGCCATAAACCAAAGATATAAAAATACTGCCACAAGCGCAATTGTCGCGCCTCTGGACTGCGTGCCTATCACTCCAAGCGTCAATCCAAAAAACGACAACAGATAATAAATCTTGAAAATAATCTTCTTGGATTCCAAGAACAGATAAACACACATTGGCAACACAATGGCAACCGACAAGGAGAAGTCATTTCCATCCCCCATAAATGTATGTCCAAAAATATAAGATCTCACTTCTGGATTTGTAATCAACACTGGATTGAGGCCCAACACGATAACATGAGACAGCACCAATACTGCCATTATTCCCTGTAATCTCTCCAGAGTAGTTACCAATCTCAAGATCATATAATAGAAAAAAATATAGCCCAGAACAGTCTGAAAAACAGTTAAGGAATTATGAGTAACATCGGATAACAATATCGAAGCCACCAACAGAAACATATAGAAAAGAATCCACTTTGAATTCGGGTGACCAAAAATTTTCTTGTGGTCTAATCCATCCTTGTAAAAAATTGTCATTAATAACACTAGCAAGGGAACGAGAGAATTCACCTTCACTGCGTCGATAATAGGAAAATAGCCGCCCGGCCGAACGTATTCCAGAAGTATCGCCAGCAACAGACCTAAATATAACGACATAGCCCTAGCCAACCTTCTTTAACAGGGATACTGCATCGTAAGAATCCATCAGCAACTCCACACGCTTTTTGTGATCAAAGTTTTGACTGACGAACAATCGACCTTTCTTCACAGCCTGACGATGCCATGACGAATTTTGTAGGAAGCTAGCAATACCCATAACCAACTGACCAAGGTCATGTGGCTCAATCAGCACACCGGTCTGCTGATCCTGCACAACCTCTGCAGTCCCGCCAACCTTAGTGGCCACCACAGGCACCTCCATCAACAGAGATTCCAAAATGACATTAGGCATGCCTTCTGTATATGAGCTTTGCACAACCAAATCCAAACTATTGTAGATCTCCCTCATGTTTTTTCGATAACCGGCGAACACAAGATATTTTTCAATATCCAATGCCTTTGCCATCTCTCTCAGCCGATCTTCCTCAGGCCCAATACCGATCAGCACAAACAAAACATCCTGATGGTCTTGGAGAATAACTTGCGCTGCCTGCAAAAAAATATCCTGCCCTTTCTCCTGACTCAGTCGTCCAATATTTGCGATGATTCGGGTGTTATCGGATACGCCAAGTTCTCGACGAAACTCTTGCTTGGCTCGATCAGGTTGATATTCATCGAGAACCAACGCATTGCGAATAACACGAATCCGATCCGGCCTAATACCCATCTCTTGCAGTTGCCGCCCCATCCTGTCGGAAACCGCGATCACGCAATCAAAAAATCGTAACGTAAATTTATCGATCAACATATAGATCTTACCTTTACGATTGTTTGCAATCCAACCATGACAAGTCGCCATGATGGGTATGCCCGCCATTTTTGCGCAGAGCAACCCGAACATGTGGGAACGAAAATCATGGGTATGCAAAATATCAATTGATTCTTTCTTGATTGCATGTGAAATCTGTTTTAGCACCCGACGGTCAAAAGCACTCTCTTCTATAATGGGCAGCAGTTGCAAACCAAGCCGCTGCGCTTCTTGCATGTAAGCATGATCGCCATGACTTTTCCCACAAAAAGCGCCAATGATAATTTCACAGCGGGCTCGATCCACCATCGACGCGACTTGTAAAATTGTTCGCCCGGGTCCATCCACCCAAGGGGAATCTCGACAATCTAAAATACGAATAGGGCGATTTGACATAGGATTTTCTATTCGATTTCCATCACTGAAACTTTGCCAACCATTTTTGCGAAATAGCTAACATCTCTTGAAACCAGGCGGGATGTGCAAGCACATGATTGGCTTTCTCAATATGATGAATCTCGACCATTGCCGCATATTTTTCTAACTCTTGTCGATGATACGCCGCAAACTTTTCATCAAACTCCCAAGCCAGGCGATCAGAGCCACTGAAAATATGTAACATGGGACGTGAAGTTCGCAACATATTCAAAAAAGCCGGTGCAAATTTCGGGTTAGTGTTATCTTTTTCCTGACTTTGCACAGCCACTGAAGCGGCGACCGGTTTTGATTTTTCTTTCTGACGAAACAGCTGCTGTAACGATTTCCAAATCACCCGATAGTCACTTTGGAAAGTCAGCAATCGAAACCAGGCTTCTGGCTTCAACAAATTTTTAATATAGCCGGTACGCAACTGGCCAAGCTGCCCCTGTGAAAGATGCAAATGCCAATTCTCCGCACCAACATCCAAGGCAACCGGGATTCCAAGCGCTAACAAAGCAACGATACGTTGATCTTGCTGTGAAGCTAATAAGCCAGTAATCGCACCACCACAGAGCCCGCCAACAATGCAGCGCGTGATGCCGAGTTCCTGCTGCATCCAATCTAAAGAGGTAATCGTATCTTCGAGATAACGACCTAACTGAATACTGTTATATACATTCGATAATTGCGTAAGCTCAATTTCACCTTCCGCATCACCTAATCCATAAAAATCGAAACGCAATACCGGAAAACCCATCTTTACAAAACAGTCGGCCATTTTGCTATACATGCCATGGGGAGCCACACGCATCTTGACGCCTGGCGATAACAAAATAATCCCCGTTGATTTGCGAATAGCCGCATCTGGTTCGTGCAAAATGCCAAACAAACGATGGCCTTGCGAATTAGCAAACACGACTGGCTTGAGATTCATGCTGGGGAATCTCCTGCAAGCCAAGCCATTAAGGAATCTGTCAGCCCTTGCGAACGCTGGATGTAGTCTTTGATCTCTTTCCAAAACGGTTCTTCGGCCACCAACGTCAGTCGGGCATTGGCATAAGTAGCTGCAAGTTCCACCAGCTCCTTCTTAGCAGTCTGATTCCCGCGACCAATCTGCACAATCTGGCAGTGATCTGGAAATTTTTTCATTCCAGGTAACAGGTGAACGGATTGCGCTGACTCATAAAAAATTTTCGAAAGATCATAGCCGTCAATATTGACCATCTCGCCCGCCATAATGCGCTCTACTAATTCTTCTCGTTTGGTCACGATCTTGCCATGCATCACTAACTGCGTTGTGAGATTTGCGCGCAGCGCTTCCATGAGATAGCGACCGATATCCGTCACAGGATCCCACAATACCAGACGCTTAACTGTATCCGTCCGTTCGGCCACTATCGCTGCTAACGTTGCGCCATAGCGCAAGCCAAGCAACCCGATCGCAGTAACCGCCGGACACTTCGTTTGCAGTACTTCGATAGCTCGCTGAATATCTGTCACTTGCCCATCGACGGTGGATTCCTCAAACAGCCCAGTGCTATCACCATAACCCCGATAATCAAAACGCAACACCGGAAACCCATGCTTGGCAAGGTCACGGGCGAGGCTCACATACACACGATGCGCCCAAAGTTTCTCTTCCGCAAAAGGATGACAGAACACCCAACCCAACGATTGCTTAGCTGCAGTTGGCTCATGCAGCACGGCAAACAACTGTTCAGCATCACTTGAAAAATAGAAAGGAGTTTCGTTCATGGTTGATTAGGCTGGCTGGGGGTCACACGTTGAGACGGATTCCATAGCTCCTGACGATCGCCTTTGAGATAACGAACCCAGGCCACCGCGATGGCAAGATTGACCATCAAAAAAAACATTGGGATTTTGCTCACAATAGAGTGCTGAAAAAAAGCAATGGAAGTGGTCGCCAGTCCTGCCAACCCATAAAAAAGCAATTGCAAAACAAAAAACAACCCGTAGATGCCATCGTCAAGCAAAGCTAAATTCGCGAAAAAAACAGCGAACAAAAAAAATGGGACCAACCAGCGCATGAGTTTATGGGAAAGCAAAAATACTGAAAAAAGGCCGAATCGAAATGGATTTAACAGATAAGGTTTTGCGAAAAGCGCCGTGTAGCCCCTCAGCAAGGTTCGCACCTTTCGATCAAACTCCTGGCTTGTACTTTTCACCGCGCTCATAAATCCTCGCGCCCTTGGTTCTGTAATTGCCCGATAGTGTGCTTCAACCGTATTGAGCACCGAAAGAAAATCTGGCGCATGTCCTTCGATGAACTCCTTACACAAATGACTACGTTGGGCATAGAAGGAACCGCTCGCGCCAACGATAGAGCCTAGCGCAGACTCCCGATTACGCAGAAATAATTCGTATTGACCATACAGCCCTTCTCCGCCGCCACCTGGGATATGGTCTTCACCCGACACACAACCAATCACAGGATCTTGAAAGGGTCGCACGATTTCAATTAAGGATTCAGGTTCTAATAAAATAGAAGCATCTGAAAAAATTACCAGCTCGGATTGCAACCCGGCAATGCCAGTGTTCAATGCATTCGCTTTACCTTTACGCTCCTGCACTTCCAAAACCTCGATATGCAGGTCAGAGGAAAAATTTTTAATTTGCGTGAGCGTGTCGTCCGTCGAACCATCAGACACAATTCGGATGGTGAGTTTGTCACGGGGATATTGTAGGACAGCAAGATTATCTAGCTTGGATTGAATGACCGCTGATTCATTGTAGACTGGAATAATCAGCGTAACTGCTGGGGCATAGCGCTCTGCATTTGCATTGTCCGGAAGCGCCAGAGGACAAGGAACAAGCT